>Ga0207834_1000015_pt1 | contig 59379 bp, 50 predicted proteins | sample LuqExpMetagenom5_FD_187763 | JGI IMG/M metagenome (GOLD analysis project Ga0207834, IMG submission 187763) | Tropical forest soil microbial communities from Luquillo Experimental Forest, Puerto Rico - Sample 5 (SPAdes) | ecosystem: Environmental > Terrestrial > Soil > Tropical forest ...
TCCTGAATACATCTTCGGTCACATGTATGGCGGCATTGGCGTTCTTGCAGGAAATGTATCCAAATGGTTTTGTATTCCGCTTCACATCAATCTTCAAGATGGTATCCAGACCATTCTATCATGGAAAACAAAGGAAGAACGACTTTGTACTCATGTGGTTCAGATGATTGAAAATGGTTATGAAGCTGCGAAAATATTTGGCAAATCACTTCTTTTACTTGATCGCTACTTTCTCTCTGTTCCTGCATTGGTACAATTAGAACAGTGCAACCATTCGGGAGCTGCAATAATGCACCTTATTACTAAAGCAAAAAAATCCTGTATGGCATATGAACAGCCTAAGGAAAAGAAACCCGGCCGTGGAAGACCATCAAAAAAGGGAGATACCGTAAAACTAAAGGAACTGTTTTCCAGTAAATCAAGCGAGTTCCTTGAAACAACAGCAATTCTGTATGGAAAGCAGGAATCTATCCGTTATTATTGCACTAACCTCTTATGGGGACAGAAACTTTATAAAGAATTGCGATTTGTACTTGTAGAATATAATGGTATTCAAAGTATTCTGGTTAGTACTGACCTTACGTTAGACCCTGTAGCAATCATACGTCTTTACAGTTACCGGTTCAAAATAGAATGCACCTTTCGTGAATTCAAGCAGATGATTGGTGGATTCAGCTATCAATTTTGGAGTAAGTCCATGCCAAAGTTGAAACGATATCTGAAAAAGAATGAAAAACCTCCGATTGAAGACATAAGCAATCCTCAGGAACAGGAAAAAATCCAGTTGACAGTCAAAGCAATTGAAGGATATGTTATGTTCAGTTGCATTGCAATGGGTCTGCTTCAAATGATATCTCTTTATTTTTCCAAAGATATTCAGACAAAAACATTTCGCTTTCTTCGGACACCATCGAAAGTTATCGTGTCTGAGGCAACTGTAATGTGCTATTTAAGGCAAAATATTTTTCGCATTATGGCGAAAAAGCCTAATTTAAGCATAACACGATTTATTTTAGACAGGCAGGAAAAGCCTGATATTTCAGAAGATTTGCAGGCTTCTTAGGGCAACAAAACTTTTGACTGTCCAGTCATTTATATATGTCATAATAACGATATACGATTTGTAAACCCCTAAAAATCACCTTTGTATAAGATTTTTTCTATTTATCATTCTAAACTTTAATAGATTACCTTCTTTGTACTTACAACCGTAATGCAATTTATTAGTTACACGTAAATAATATACTTTAGTTATACATAAAGAGACTCATCTTCTAACACGATAATTACTTGATAATTATTTACGATATTCATAATTGTTTCTGTAGACTTTGTATAAATCACTGCTCATTTACCGGTTTAACAGATATGTGAAGATTTAAACTATATCCTTCGTACATATACCCTTGATTCAATCGATTACGTATTTATTTACAGTTTGTAGGTACAATACCTTAATCTGAATTTTTATTAAGAATAAACATCAATTGGTTTTTGCTGAGGTCACAATTCTTCTCCAACTCAATATGGTTTCAGTCTTTTTCAAATTGTTACATAACCGTATTAGTTAATCCCGTATAATGGCTTAATATCATAAATTACAATTAAAACCTAGTCCCATACTCTTAAATTAATAGACATTTATTCCTACGAATATCATATCAATCAGCCCTAAGTTCGTCAAGTTTTTACATAAATAATCCATTATAAATATCATAAATTCCGGTTATTCATCGTAAAAATCTGTTTTTTATTTCCTATCCATGTAAATTAACTTCGAAATAAATTATCATACTACTAATAACGGATAGAAGATAACGAAATTTCATGTTAATATATAATATACTCATAATACTAGGGAAGAAGATAATTAATTTAGCAATAAACATAATGTAGGCTTTACCATACGCTGCAATAAATGGGTGTTAATTGTAATGATGACCGATTGTTGTAAAATAAATGTACTTAATAAGACAGTATCTTCTTAAGAAACCATCCACAATTGACCTACCCACAAGTGATTGGGACAAAAAAGTCTGCTAAGCAACGACAATAGCTACTTTAGCAGATTTTTTATTCGAAGTATAGCTGTATGTAAGGCCGATTGTAAAAGGAAAGGCAGGAGCAGGAACCGAATTCGGTACAAAAGTAGCAATCAGCTTGGTAGATGGATTCTGCAGATACCAGTGAAACTGTGATCTCTTAGAACACCTGATGCATGTTCTTTATTGCCTATTTTTCAAGTTGCTCCAAAGATTGGTTATAAACAGAAAAACTACGGCTACTTACGTAGCCGCAGCATAAGAAACATAAAAAATTGGTTAGAAAGTGCTTGGGCGAGTTATCCAGCAAGCCCTAATTAGATTTAATAGATAATCATGAATTATGAAACATAAAAGCCTATTGGATCAATATTATGTAATAATTTGTAATTATATCAATCAAATCGAGAATAAGCGTAAAAATAAATTTTCATATTTACAATTTTATTGATAAAATCCAAGTGCAATTACCGGATCTAATTTTGAAGCTTTTCTTGCCGGCAGGAAGGAAGCAAATATACTTAAGAAAATACTAAATATTATGCAGTATACTATTTGTGCAATATTTATCTGATATAAATTAAAACCAATTTCCGGGAAAGCTGCCTTAAGTATTGCATTTACAAATAACCCAAATAAACTAGCCAATAGTACACCTGCTACTCCTGCAAAAAATCCTATTACTCCACCTTCTGTTATAAAAATTCTATTAATGTCTCTTTTTCTAGATCCTATCGCTCTCATCACACCTATGGCCCTCATTTGTTCCATTACGCTCATATACATAACAAGAGTTATCATAATGGCTGATACAACCACAGAAACACCGGATATTATCATTAATACAGCCGTAATCATATTTATATAAGTATCTATTTTTTTAATATCATCCTCATCCGTAGAGGCAACATATCCCATATTTATTAATTGCTCTTTTGTTTGATTAATTTTATTCTCATCAATTACAGTAACTTCATAACTTTTTGAAGAATAATTTTCATCCTGAGCAGATTCTTTTGCTATTTTTGCAGCTGTATTATAAGGTATGTTAATTACGTTAGCTCCAAATAGATTATAATCTGAAAGTCCACTAATTGTATATTCACGCTTAACTTGATAAGCAAGATTATCAGAATCAAGCAATGATATCAATAATATGATTTTCTTACCAATGATAGATTTATAATCATTATCTTTACCTACTAAATCCTTTGCCATATTCTTAGGTATTACTATCTCTTCGCTATCGTCTGATGAAGGAAGTGAACCCGCAATTAGTATATTATGGGTGCTATCCTCTAGCGGATGTAATGATTCAGCTGACGCAGATCCTATAATTCCGTCATATTCATATGCTACACTAAATGAATAATATTCTACAATGCTTTTTACATTATCCATATTCATTATCTCTGATCTTGTAGTTTCATCAATTAATTTATCTTTTATATTAACATATATAACATTTCTTGCGATAAAAGCACTTACCTCATCTAAAATTTTACTTTTTGCACCAGAACCAATTCCAAGCATGAATAAGATGCCAATAATTCCAATTGCTGTACCTAATGCAGTTAATGCTGTTCTTCTTTTTCTATTTGAAAGATTTTTTAATGCAATGTTTATTATTGATTGAGCTGTCATGTTTTTTGTTTTTATCTTTTTTTGTGAATTATTATTTGGCGATGCTGGCTTATTATCATTATTTATTTTTTCGTCACTTACCAATATTCCATCAAGCATTGATATTTTTCGATCAGCTTCATTTGAAAGAGTCATATCATGTGTAATCATGATTACTGTCACTCCCTTTTCCTGATTAATTTTCTTTAGTAGTGACATAATATCTTTTGCTGTAGCAGAATCCACTGCACCTGTAGGTTCATCTGCTAATAATATGTTCGGATTGTTGGCTAATGCTCTGGCAATCGCTACCCGTTGTTTTTGTCCTCCACTTAGTTGGTTTGGATGATGATTTAGTCTATCTTTTAGTCCAACCATTTCCAATAATTCCTTTGCTCTTTTTTTACGAGAGTTAATTTTTACACCTCCAAATTTTAAAGCCAATTCAACATTCTCCAATGCAGTCAAATGCTCAATTAAATTAAAATTTTGAAAAATATATCCAATTTTATTTTTTCTCAAATACGACCAATCATTATCTTTAAATATTTTTGTTGACTCATTTGAGTATTGTATATCCCCTTGATCATAACGATCAATTCCTGCAATTATATTTAAAAGAGTAGTTTTACCGCATCCGGAAGGACCTAGGATTGCTACAAACTCCCCTTGCTTTATTTCCATATTTATACCTTTTAATACAGGCACACTTTCTTTTCCAACCTTATAATCTTTAAAAATATTATTGACTTTAAGCATATTAATTTAATCCTTTCTTATTCAAATCATAAGTCTTCTTAAAATAACAATTCTTAATCTCTGGAGAGTCCAAAGCTCTATACGCTTTAGCGTAATAAAGAATTATAAGGTATTACAGCTACATGTTAATGTATAAATACTAGATAAATTGCTATAAACACTAATATAATTACAAATAGCATTGTTTTCTTATATAAAATTAGGGGTAATTTTGCTTTATCACTTTAAAGAAATAAGAGCGTCTAACTCTCCAGTTATTAACAAATCCAAATAAACACCTTAATTATTTCCAAAAAAACACCAACCATGCTAACACCCATTATTGCAATCGTACATAAGCCATATAATAATAAAAACCAATCGGTCTTATTGCTAATTTTTCTATTGGGTCTGACACATTTAACCATTTGAAGTGATTTGTTATACAAATTGGTGATCCCCAATGCAAAACTTAATATCCAGTAACCATCTAATCTAATAAAAGGAATTGCATTAGTTAGAATAGTAATAATATTGAGGATAATTAATGTTTTAAAAAAATTAAGGATAACAAAAATATAAAATCGAAAATATTGCCATAGCAATAGCATTTACATATAATCCTGCAAAAGAACTTAATATTTGATGTTTTTTATTACGAAACATTCTTACACCACTAATATCACAATAAAAAGCCGGGTTAAACAGTATAAAAATAATACCTACCTTTCCTACTTTTCCACCAAAATGCTTACATATTAAACCATGGGCAAATTCATGTATGCAAATTATTAATATAAAAATAATGTAAACATATATATATTGAATTACTGGTAACTTTACACTATCTAATTTAAAAATATTTTTACTATTCATAAATACTAATATCAACCCTGAAATAATTAGTAAATTCAATAGATTTATAACCATTATATTTACTATCTTATTACTTAAAAATATATTATTACATTTTTCCATAAAATTATCTATTGATAATAACGGTAATTTATAAAAAAGAATATTATTATGTACCTTTTTTCTTTCACCTATTACTCCATATTTCACCAATTCATTTATGATTAAACTATATTCTTTCTCTGATATGTTTTCTAACTCTAATATATCAGTTTTCTGATAATCATTTTTTAAATTCTCAATTATTCGACCTTCTCTTAAATTTAACTTAAAATAATCTCCTCTATTACAAACTACATAATAATCATGAAATTTAGTTAATTCTATTCCATTATAATCCATTTATCTCTTCCTATTTATCTTATTTTGTAAAATGCCTGAAATGCAACTATTATTGGTAAACATTTCAGGCATACTTTTATCTACAGCTTATGCAAATATTGCATTTTTCCAACCTTCAGCAAATCCTGTACAGAAATTGTGCCAAGCATTAGAAATAGCTCCTAATATTCCTGGTGCAATAACACTTTCCATTCTTTCAATATGTAATTCCATAATATTAACCCCTCCTCTCTATTCAAATTGAAATAATAAATATTAATAATAACCTTATTATTAAATAAATGCCAAAAGATTGCGAATTGTTGCACCAGTATAATAACCTAACCAGTAGAAGAAACCTTCAGGTGCAGCTACATTTTCTAATTTTTCAATAGAAATATGCATATTTTTTCTCCTCTCATATGTATTACCAAAAATAAAGTATCTTATCATTTTGGCGCCTTATTTCATATGATACTGTTAATTGGAATTTAAAAATTAACATAACCTTATTTCTATATCAATGAAAATGATGTGAACTACATTATTTTGCTGCAAAATGTAATTTTTTATCAATATGCATGTTTTTTACGATAATCATAGATTTCGATTCTTATTTGATTTATTTTAGTCCTACTAATTTTTATCATTTCACCATCTACAAGTTCAATATAAGCTCCATTAACCTCTTTTATAAAGGCCATATTAACTAAATATGATTTATGAATTCTTATAAACGAATAATCTATTAACAGTTTCTCCCAATCATTCAAGTATTTACGAACAAGATAGTTCTTATTATCTGTAATAATCTCTGAATAATAATTTTCTGCTTTAATATATTTTATTATACTAGCTTTTATAGGAATAGTATTATTACTAATAGGAACATCAATTACTACATCCTCTTCTAAAATATTTATACATTTTAATATCATATTAGAAATATTTTGATAATTATAGGGTTTATTTAAAAAACCTAATGTTTTCTTTCCAAATGCATCATATATATAATTTGAATAACTTGTTACAAAAACTATAAACGAAATATTATCCCTTTTTTCAATAATATTCTTTACTTCAATTCCACTTAATCCTGGAAGACCTATATCCAAAAATAAAAGGTCTATTTGGGTATTATTTAATAATATATCTTCACCCTTTAAAAAATGAAATAAATTTAGATCAATATTATTTATTTGTTTATATTTCATACAATATGAGGTAATTTGATCTATAAAATACTTTTCATCATCACATATAGCTATATTCATGTTTATTACTCCTTAGATAGACTTCTTGTACTGTTTGCTCCATTATGAACAAAATATGTCAACCACTATATTATTATTTAGTTTTATTACTATTATTTCTAATGTTTTGTTTTAGAATCATCCCATACAGAATAAAGGATGGCGTTACTTTAGCATCTGAGCCTGTTAAATAACTGAATATATACTACGCTTAATTCATTCAAGCGTAATTATTAAAGAAAAAATAAAGTGAACTTTATATGGAAATTAAAGATTCCAGTTGTCAGATGGTATCCCCGGACTAGAGGCTATGTTAAACACAAGACACATGTAGACAGTTTCCCAGAGTACGTCTATTTTATAATCCGGTTCTGTTTTTCATAATAATTTCTACGATAAATTCGTTATTAATGCATCTGAAATTTACCATTCCATTATACTTTTCAACCCTTTGAATTATATTTTTTACACCAAATCCATGTATATCTTTATTCTTTTTTGTGGTAACTAATTTACTAATATTTACATCTATATTTTCTCCTACCGGGTTTTTAGCATCTATAAATAACTCATCATTAAATCTTTTAATTTTGATATCAATGTATTGAATAAAATCCGATTCTCGATCCATCCGTTGGATTGCCTCTACTGCATTTGACACTATATTGGCAAAAATCACACATAAATCCATAGGGGATACATATAAATCATTAGGAAAGCCTCCATCCAATCGAATTATGATATTATCTTTTATACATTTACTTTGTACATCATTTAATATTGCATTAACAATATCATTTCCTGTATTAAATAACATTTCGGATTTATCGGTGGAATTGATCAATTGCTTAATATAGTTTTCCATTTCAGAAAGCTTATTTACATTATATAAGCCGTGAATACAGGATAGGTGGTTTTTCATATCATTACGGATACTGCGCAACTCCTGCTGCTTTTCATTTACTAATAAATAATATTTCTGCTGAGATTCAATGATATTCTGACTAATAACAGATAAGGATTTATAGCTGTTTCTTGACTCAGTGATAATAATCATCATAATACAAGCTACGATGTAAGATAAAATGGCAATTATAGTTATAACAACAATAATTTTTCTGATATTCTCAGATTTTGCATCATGGGATTTAGTTAATAAAGTTGCTAAGATAATGGTACCGGTCAATGCACCCATAAGCAGTAAAATATATATACATATAGAAATATTTGGTTGGAACTTAGTTTTAAACTTATTTCTTTTTACTTTATTAAAAGAATAATTGTAAAAATATTGAGTGTATTGTAAATATATGGAATGATTGAGTAATTTATAAAATCGTGAGCCGACACATTAGTTAACAAAGAACTAAACGTTACGGTACAGGCGTCAAGAAATAAGATCAGTACATATGCTAATATTGCATGAGATAACTTTTTTATGTACTTATCCTCAAATAAAATAGTAATCATTATAACAACTGTACCTAATGATATGAACATTGCTGTATCATGATTAATTTTATATATAAATACATTTAAAATCAAAATAATTAATTGAACATTAATACTAATGACATAAATCCTCTTACATCGAATTGGTTTAAAATTGAGCAGACCCCAAAGAACAAGCCACATTTTTATAAAATCTGTCACATAGCTATAGAATAAATATATGATATCCTTCATTTAACAAACAACTCCTTATCTTGCATTTCTTCTTCTGTATTCTTTGCACGCCCTTTTTAATCTGCCAATCTGGCGGATTGCGATTTCAACCTTTTCTCCATTCTCCAGAAGGATATCCTTTCCTATCTCCTCTATGTACCCCATATTAACAATATATGATTTATGAACCCGGAAAAAATCACCAGTACATAAAAGGTTCTCCCATTCATTCATCGTTGTATAACTTTCATAAATGCCCCTTTTTGTTCTTAGAACAGTTAACCGGTTCACGTATTCTATGTATATAATATCCTTAAGCTTCACATAAAGGGTTTCGCCTTCTAACCCGATAATTGCTTTATAATTCTTAGTAATATCCATAATTGCTTCCGTAAGAGTAAGAATAAATTCCTGCTCCTTCACAGGCTTCAACAGATAGCGGAAGGCTTTTACACGATACCCTTCTTGCATAAAGCCACAAAATCCTGTAAGAAATATGATTATCATGCTTTCATCCATATTTCGTATTTGTTCAGCGGTTTTTAAGCCATTTAAGCCTTTCATTTGAATATCAAGAAATAAAATATCAATCGGCTTTTGATAAGCTAAGAGCTCTTCCCCTGACTCAAAACAAACGGTTTCAATACCATTTATATTCGTTTCCATAAATTTATTACATAACCTGATTAACTCATCACGAATAATTGCTTCGTCGTCACAAATTCCAACCAACACGTAGACCCACACTCCTAAATCAATGGATATTTATTCCTATGCATATCATAGCAATTGCTCTTTGGTTCGTCAAGTTTTTACATAAATCTACCATATAAAATTTTATGTATTCCGGTGTTTTATGTATAATAATCTACTTCTTGTTTAAAAAATCAGATTACTATTCTCTCTGAACAATACGGAATACTCTATATAAATGGATTGAAGAAAATCAGATTTCGTGTTAATGTAAAGACATACTTTAACTACAGAAAGGAAGTTAACACCATTGAGACAAATTGCAAGTTTTACCATAGACCACATGAAGCTGCTTCGAGGCGTATATGTATCACGAAAGGATAAAATCGGGAATGAAGTCATAACTACCTTTGACCTTCGAATGACCCGCCCCAACTATGAACCGGTCATGCTGACAGGGGAAGTCCATACCATCGAACATTTAGGTGCGACCTTCCTTCGCAATCATACACAATATGCTGATAAAACAGTCTATTTCGGCCCAATGGGCTGCCGAACCGGCTTCTACCTGCTATTAGGCGGAGATTTTACCTCCGGTGATATCATCCCCCTCTTAATCGAGATGTTTGAATTCATCCGCGATTTTGAAGGTGAGATTCCGGGAGCTACCGCCATAAACTGTGGAAATTACTCCGATATGGACCTCGAATTAGCAAAGTTTTACGCAAAAAAATATCTGGACGAGGTTCTTTACAAAATCGATGACGAGCATCTAAATTATCCGGAATAACTAATAATAATGCGTATTATCTATGGAGGGACCAGTATGCGGAACACGTAATAGCTTAAGGGTACCCTAACATTCATACTCAATCAATAACTACAGCTTTTTAATAATATTCCATTTCCATGGAATAAGCTAATACAAGATACCAATCACTCGTAAACTACACCGGACTACAGGGAAGCTATTGATACTGAGTCAATAATGTATTTCGTAAGAGAGAACAGAAGGCTATATCTGTACGATACAGATGGACAGTAAGCATTACACTGTACGATACAGATGGACAGTAAGCATTACACTGTCCAATCTGGAGCGCACAGATATAGCCTTCTGTTCTAAATGCGAAATCACATGTTGACTCAGTATCAATAGCTTCCCTGTGGTCCTACACAGTTTTACCCTGGCCGAAAATCATTTTTCACAGCCAACTGAATATAATGTAATGAGTATGAATAATGGGAGAAGCTATGGCAGACCAAGAAATATTACACACAGCAGAGATCGTGAAAGCCGCTTTACCTTATATTGATGGCAGATACAAGGTAACGGCTGAGCTCTTCGTTAAGACATTTGATCTTATGGGTAGTCTGAAATTAATGAATGGCTCCAATAATCTGTCTGCCTGTGGCTTTACTGTCGGTAAAATAGACGTGGAGGGATTGCTGAACGGGATCAGGCCCGTTTGTAATATAAGAGAAGGAGAAATTATCGATAAAATTCTTAGCTTTTTCAACATGAAGAAGATGTTTGAAATGTATAACAATATCATGGAAACAATGAAAACAATGCAGGAATTCGGAGGTTTTCCATTTGGGAACACAAGCAGTGATGATACTGATAATGTCATGGGCAATTTTTCAAGTGAAAATTTTGCATCTATTTTTGAAAGTTTAAAAAATGCATCATCGAACGAAACGCCTTCCGATACCTTCCCGAATACGGATTCACCCGTTAACAAAGCTGAGTCTTCCGATTTTAAATCGGCTTCAAAATCAGAAACTGAGAAAGAAACCACCTCCGGTTTTGGCAATTTCGGTAACGGCTCCAATGATATGATGTTTGAACTGCTGAAAACAATGGTACCCCCGGAACAAATGGCAACTTTTGAAAACTTAAGCATGCTTTTAAAAACAATGACATATGATAATAATAGCAAACCAGATGATAAGGAGCGTACCGATGTCTGACACTTCCTGGACCAATAATCCTAAGCTAAATAACGTGGATCCCCGCAAAATGGCCATATTGCTGGAGCTCATGAAGGAAGCTGAGGGTAAGCCTATGGATAAAATAGCGCCTTTATTAATCAGTACCAATAAAAGGCTGCAGCAGCAAAATATGACTTTTTCCAAAGATGAGTATGATGTAATGGTAGAAATACTGACCAAGAATATGAGCCCGAAAGAAAAACAGCAATTTGAAATGATTAAGAAATTAATGGCCACTAGAACTAAATAGATCATGCCTTACAGAGAATTCTTCTATTCTTACAGCATATTGCCCTTTCTCATCCGTCCTTCTGATATGAATTCAGGTTGCCTAACCCGGTAAGCATCCCAGAAAGACGAAAAGAAAGGGCAATATTTTGTTCATTGTGTAATCTTACTTAGTGATTTTTTGCAGCTTTGCATATACTCTTAAAATTTCACTGACACTCCAGGCCTGGGCAAAGCATCCCTGGGATATTGTCGGATTCTCACCGTCATAAATCTCAGCTATCTGCCCGATACAGCCCTCTCTCATACAAGCCTGCATTACCTCGAGCTGCTCTTTCACTTTACAGACTGCACTCTCGCTATCATCATTTACCTTCAGATAGGCCAGATAATACGCTCCCATCGGGAATGGCCAGACCGTACCTTGATGGTATGCCATATCACGATTAAAATGGCTTCCTCCGTAAACAGGTTTATAATCCTTATCCTCTTTATTCAAAGTCCGAAGGCCATAAGGAGTATAAAGCTTTTCAAATACCTTATCCACGACCTGCTTTTCCTGCTCTCTGTTAAGCATGGTAAATGGCTGTGATACTGCCCAGATCTGATTGCAGCGGATCTGTTCATCCGCTTTCCCACCGGATACAATGTCCTTAAGACAGCCCTGCTTTTCATTCCAGAATTGTTCACAGAAGCTTTTCTTTACCTGGTCTGCCAGTAACTCGTATTGTTTATCCTCATTCCCAAGCAGCTTCGAAAAATATCCCAGGATCATCAGATCATTATACCAGTAAGCATTGATTTCTACCGGTTTACCATGGCGCGGAGTAGGAAGGATATCCTCAAAACGAACATCCATCCAGGTTACCTGCTCCAAACCACTACCTGCTTCGATTAATCCATCCTGATCCATCCGTATATGGAAATCCGTACCCTTTTGATACCATCCGATGATATCCTTCATGACAGGAAAAGCTTCCTTCACAAATGCCAGATCACCGCTCTCCAGATAATACTCATAAACTGCTCCGATAAACAGCAGCGAAGCGTCTACTGTATTATAAATCGGATCATTACCACCTTCGGGAAACATATTCGGCATCAGCCCTTTGTCACAATATTTCATAAAGGTACGGAATATGCTTTTTGAATCTTCAAATCGTCTTGTGGAGATACAGCAGCCCACCATTGCAATCATGGTATCCCTGCCCCAATCAGCGAAAAACGGGTATCCTGCCATAATGGATTTGCCTTCGGTTGACTCACGGTTTGCTACGAATTGATCCGCACTTTTCACCAGCTGTATTCCTGTTTCATCCGTGATTTGGGATTGCCTTACCAATTCCTTCTGTCTGTTTTCCTCCAGCTTAAGCATTTGATTCAAGGTAAGTTCTCCAATTGCGTTGGTACTGTAGATAATCCAGAATACCTCCTCCTGCTTTGCTTGTATGTTAAAGGATAGCCTGTGATTATGCGCAGTCTTTCCCACCGCATCACGTCCATCCCTTGCATCATAAGCATAATACAGATCTTCTTCATACTGCGTATCATAATTCTCAATATCAGCATTCGTCTTATAATATAGCGTTAAGCTATTGCTGAGGATTTTTCCTTCCGACGTCAGAAAGGTCTGGCCCTTTTCCATAGCCTCACCCTTCGCGACAAACTGAAGCTGAGGTATTACCAGTAATTTAGCAGGTATCTCCATACGATTATTTATCTCATACCGGATACCAAGGGTATTCTCCCCATGTTTCATCACGATTGTTTTCTTAATTTCAATCCCCTCTGCCTGGTATATCCACACAGGATGATCCTGAAAGCTAAATTGCTGAAGATAACAATACCCTGTCTTGTTTTTGACATGGTTCACATATTCCTGACAGGAGAGATTATATTCACTTTCTTCCATCTGAATTGTCTCGTCAAGTCTTGTAATCATATGATATCTGTGATTCGGAGCCTTTGTGCAGGACATAAAAAGTGCATGATCATTACGTGCCACCGAACCAACCATCGTCATCGAGGAATAGCCCCCTAAGCCATTGGTCAGAAGATAGCAGTTTTCCTGTCCTCTGCCAAGATCCTTCCAGTCATTTTTGCCATATATGAATTTCATTCTTACTCTCCATTTCTCCTCACTTAGGCGGAATTCTGTTTCTTATGTTGTTACTTATGTTGTTTCTCATGCTGTTTCTCATGCTGACATCCTGCTAAAAATCAACGTGTGAAAACAGGAATGTCTTCACACGTTGACTTTACCATATTTACTAAGTAAGTTCGCTTAAATAAATTAATTTAAAATAACAATGGAATACAACGGCATATTAACTACTCCGTCGGTTAAAGTCACTTCACTGCCATCCACAGTCAGATATCCTCTGATGCCAAGATTATCAAGACCTGCAGACTTTAAATCAACCGTAGCTGCCTCTTTATTCATATTATATACAATCACTATTTCACTACCATTATATACCTTCTTAAAGACGCAGACATCGTTCGTAAGAAGTGAATCCACCATACTTAATTCACCACGGGCAATCTCCGGATTCTCATTACGGATACGAAGGGCAAGTTTATAATAATTCGCAATAGATAACGGATCCTTTTGCTGTTCATCCAGCGGGGCAAATTTTTGCACCACATTATCTGCTCCCGGAGGTGCCTTTGTAATTCCTGTCGTATCAGTAGTTGACCAGTTCATCGGGAGGCGTTTATTCGCATCATTATTTCCCATGCTGTTCATACCGATTTCCTCGCCATAATATACAAAGGGGCTTCCATTTAAGGTGAGAAGTATGCCCGCATCCATCTTCATTGTGTTTTCATCGTTTACACACTGAGCAGATATTCTGGTATTATCATGGTTACTGATAAATGGTGCATCAATGTAACCCGGATTGCTCTCGCTGTAGATTTTCTGCAGGTTCATGATATTATTTGCAAAGGTTTTCGCATTGGAGGTTCCAAGCTTTCTGACCGATGTGGTTATGATACCATTGTATAAAGCCAGAGGGTAATTGAAGATACTTGTGATGCCGCTCTTGTAATAGGAAGCGATTGTCGAAGCACTATCCCAGCACTCACCGACAATATAAGCGTCGGCTTTTATACTTTTCACATAATCAGTAAACCATTGTAATACCTCAACATTCTTACTGGTTTCACCTGAAAAGTATTCTTTCACCGCATCCAGACGGAAGCCGTCAACTCCCATATCGAGCCAGAATTTTGCATTCTTCTCTATCTCTGCTCGAAGCTCCTTACTTTCCAGGGCAAGATCCGGCATCTGATCCCAGAACACTGCTTCGTAGTAGTAATCGGAGCTGCCTGTCTTATAATAGTCACTGCCTTTCTTATCCTTTACAAAATGATAATAACCAACGTAAGGACAGACGCTTAGATCCGGTTCCTGATCCTTACCCAGGGTCTCAAGATAATCTACTGCCTGGGTAAACCATGGATGCTTGGAAGAGGTATGATTGAATACATAGTCAATGATCAGCTTAATTCCTCTTTTATGGCATTCATTGATCAGGTTCTGAAAATCCTCTATGGTTCCATAACTGGGGTCCACGGTATTATAATCGGTAGTATCATACTTATGGTAAGATGGTGATGGCATGATCGGCATCAGCCAGATTCCGTTAAAGCCCATGTTACTGATATAATCAAGTTTTGACGTAATTCCGTTAAAATCTCCTATTCCATCTCCATTGCTGTCACAGTAGGAATATACAAAGATTTCGTAGTAATTGCGATAGTTGTCATCAATGATGTTCAGATCCTGTTGATATTGATAGGAAACCTCCGTACCGGTTTGACCATTCGCAGTGCCTGCGGTAATTGCCGGTGTAGGTGTAATCGTCGGGCTGCTTTGGTTCTGATTACCCTGACCGCTGTCAGTGGATTTATTCGTTGTATTCTTTGCGCAACCCGACAGCATGGTCAAGAGCAGCACGAAACATAACAAAAACCCCATAAGCCTTTTTTTCATATCCTTGCCTCCTTTTTTTGGAGGCCGAAACCTCCGTATGAACATGTTTACACTCTTTTGTAAAGACATCCTCCACGTAGCATCGGAAGATTTCTTCTTTCGTCAGAAACCATCCTCAGATAAATTGATCAATATGCCTCCTGGTTTAATCTATAAAAATATCCCGCTCATTTGGTATAACATCTTTATAAACAAAGAAGTACTGTAATATAGCTTTCCAGTACCTCTTTCTTTGATTATTTCTTTTTCATCTAGCTGACTAACCCTTTACTGCTCCCGACACACCTTCTACATAGAATCTCTGTGTAAACAGGAATAGGATAGTAATCGGAATTGATATGATTACGCAGCCTGCGAAGAAGGTAGTGTAATAATATTGAATGAACTCTTTCTGAAGCATCGTCCACAAGCCAATGGCAATTGTATAATAATCGCGGTCCTGACCAAGGATAACCTTCGCGAAGATATAGTCGACCCATGGCCCCATAAAGGAAGTAATTAAAGTATTAACGATGATTGGCTTGGACAACGGAATGGTTATCCTGCGGAATACATCCCATTTTGTCGCTCCGTCAATATATGCTGCTTCATCGATGGTTTTCGGTAAGGTATCAAAGAAGCCCTTCGCGATATAAAATCCGAGACTCGAGCCGGCCGAATATACCAAGACTAACGCAACCAATTTCAACTGTCCAGCCTCTAAGAAGCCTAAGCCCTTTAAAATATAATAAACTGCAATCATTGACATAAAGCTCGGGAACATACCTAAGATTAAGGCAATATTCATAAGCTTCTTACGCATTCTGAAACGTAATCTGGACATTACATAAGCAACGCAAAGTACAAAAAATGCGGATAATAAACAGCTTGCGATAGCTACCCCTAAGGTATTAAAGAACCATCTTGAGAAATTCAGGGTTCCGTGATCCGCAAACAGGTTGGCATAATTATGCAGCGTAAATGCCTGTGGAAGGATATAGCTTTTATAAGTACCTGTCTCCTTACGAAGAGAGGTTAATATTACAAAAGCAATGGGGAGGATCCAGATAAATCCCACGATCGCCAAACCAATGTGCACAATGGAATTGGTTATAAACCGCTTTGTACTGCCGGAAGAATTCTTCTTTGTCTTCATTATTGGAACGCCTCCTCATCCTTATAAGATCCTGTATGACGATAGGTTAACAGTGACAGGGTAGCTAATATGACAAATATGATAATACCGATAACTGCACCTATATTATAATCTTTATTCGTTAATGTTAATTTATACAACCAGGTAACCAGAAGGTCGGTTTTACCTGCATTGTAATATTCGATGGATGCCGGACCACCGCCGGTTAATAAAAAGATTACATTGAAGTTATTAATGTTACCTACAAAAGCTGTGATCAATGATGGTGTCGTCACAAACAACATATATGGTAACGTAATTTTGAAAAAGGTAACGATAGCATTCGCGCCATCTACCTTGGCAGCCTCATATAAATCCTTCGGTATGTTGCTTAAGATACCTGTTGTACTCAGCATGGTATATGGTACACCGATCCAGATGTTAACAAGAATAATTGTTACCTTGGCTAAGGTCGGGTTCGTAAGGAACGGAATGGTTGTACCTGCACTGATGATGCCCATATCCTTAAGTATAACATTGAGAGGACCGCTGGCATTGAAAATCGTACTCATGGTAAGTAAGGATACGAATTGCGGTACTGCAATGGATAATACGAAAATAAATCTCCAAAAGCCCTTATAGCGGGTACCCTCCCGATTAATGACCAATGCCAGAAGCATGCCAAGAATATAACAGGAGAAGGTTGCAAAAATCGCCCAGATTATTGTCCATTCAAATATTGGCCAGAAGGTTTTAGCGAGAATACCTCCGGTCTTAAACATAGCAACAAAATTATCAAAGCCTACCCAGTCAAATAAATTTCCCGGAGGCTGATGATCTTTATCATAGTTCGTAAAAGCAATTAAGATATTAAATACTAATGGAATGATGGTAAAACAGATGACTCCGACGATAGGGAAAAGCAGTAATGAATTATGTAACTTTTCATGTCCTAAAGAACGTAAATCATCAATAAATCTAGGAATTGGTTTCCCTTCTTCCATTCTTTTCTGGGTTTCATAAGCACTTTTCACGGAAGAAGTTAAAATTGCAATAAATAGCAGTGTAACAAATATCGTTATTACGCCGTATAGCAGGCAAAGCATTGAATTGTCCCCAACTACGTATTCATAGATCTGTTTCGCTTCATTGAAAACTTCTTCCTGAGTTTTGGTTCCTAAAGTAATAAGGTTTTGGATTGCTTTCGTTCCGAAGCTTAACATGTAGTATAGATAAGCAACTTCCAAAGCAAGGTATATAAATCCACGTATTATCTGTTTGTGAAGTATATTGCCCAAACCAAAGACAACTGCCGATAACTTCGTAATAGCATTCCCCGATTTAAAAGCTGTGCCAAAACCAATACCGTGAACTGGTTTATCGGATATTTTCTGCTTTTTGCCGGCCATAATCTTCCTCCTTGTTAATGATAAGAACTTTTTCTTGCAATTCATATAAAATTGCTTGGAGTTCTTTATGTTAGAAACGGAATGTTCCTAACTCCGGAACATTCCGCTTCTAATATTGTTTAGATCACGAAATTACAATACTTTATTGAACAGCCAGAGCTGCTACAAAGGTATCCATCTTTTCCTGTACATTGTCCTTATTTAAGTCACCACTTCTGATTTCAGTTGCAATACCACCGGCATTTGACCAGTATCTTGAGCTGAATTCGGAAGAAGTAGGCTGCATTACAGATGCTGTATTAGCTTCAGCTACGATAACCTTAGCAACTTCGTCAGCCTGTACTTCAGCGGAATTACCAACTGTCTGGTTGGTAGGAACCTGAGCTGTTTCCTTAAATCTCTGTGCCTGCATCTCTTCGCCTCCTATGTAAGCTGCGAATGCTACTGCTACTTCCGGATAAGCTGCCTGAGCATTAACACCGATTGCCTTTGAGCCGTAGAAGCCCTTTAACTGATATGTATTGCCATCAGGACTAAAGGTAGGAATAACAGCAAGACCTAAATTATCGCCTAAAGCGTCTTTGTATAACTGAAAGTTCCAGGAGCCGTCGAACCAAGCACCAATCTTGTGCTCTGCTGCTAACTCGGATACGGTTACTTCATCGTTGAATGCACATTTCGGGTTGTTGATTAAGTCAATTAAGTAATTGGTTACAGCAATACCGGTAGGATTGTTCCAATTGCAGCCTGCTGCATAATCGGTAGCGTTGGCACCGTAGATTGTCTCGCCTGCACCATAGTACCAGGAAGCTAATTTCCAGCCGCCTGCTGCATCAAAGCAGAAATTGTAAACGCCGTCAGGAGTCTGTTTTGCCATAATGCTCTCAACAGATTTCACATCATCCGCTGTTAAGAGAGACTTATCATAATACATAAAGAAGGTATTATGTGTGAAAGGAATTGCATATACAGCGCCATCAACAGTAACGGTATCAACTACTGCCTGAGCCATAGTAGATTTAACCATCTCTTCTGTAGAACCACCAAGTCTTGCAATTGCACCTGCATTTACAAGTTCCTGTAACTGGTCGTTAGCGAAGAAGAATACATCGCCAGCTGCTGTTACGTCTTTTAAGATTTCATCTTTTGCAGTATCTTCGCCCTGTGTTTCAACTGTGAAAGCGATATTCCATTCCGGATGTAATGCCTGGAAGGATTTGCACATGGAATCGATTGTTCCTGGCTGGATCTGATTCTCAGGTGCCCAAACCTTTAAGGTAACATCTTGTGCTGCTACCGGAGCCTGAGTTGCTGCTGGAGCCTGTGTTGCTGCTGCACCAGTTGTTGGGTTTGTTGAGTCTGATGTAGTGTTGTCTGTTGTTTCTGCTTTTTTCCCACACGCTGCGAAACTGCTGATTACCAAAAGAGTAACCATGAGTAACGCCATAAGTCTTGATACTTTTTTCATAATCTCTACCTCTTTCCTTTTTGCATATTCCTAAGTTTCCTTAAGAAACTCAGCTACATTATGAATCCGGCAATTGCTTGCCATTTATCAGGAGTAATCCCCTGTTGAATAAATATGTCAGCTCTCTGGCAGATGTAACCCCCCATCGCCCGACGTGCTTATGCAAGACATATTAATTCCATACTTCGTTTGCGTAATCCTTAATCGTTCTGTCACTTGAGAACTTTCCGGCATTCGCGGTATTGATAAAGCATTTTCTGCGGAAGCTGTAAGCATCGGAATAATCTTTATTCACCTGAAGCTTTGCCTCGCAGTACGGGATAAAATCAAGGAGCAGGAAATAATGATCCGGCTTATGCCAATGTGCTCCATACAGAATGGAATTGTAAAGCTCTTCAAACATTCCGGTACCGCCATCACTGAAGGTTCCGTCCACCAGGGTATCAAGCACCTTCTTAATTCTCGGATTCTGCTCATATAATTCCTTTGAATTATATGAATTCTTTATCTTCTCAATATCCTCAACTCTTGCTCCGAAGATATAGTTATTCTCTTCACCGGCCTGCTCTACGATTTCAACATTGGCACCGTCAAAGGTTCCTAAGGTTACAGCTCCGTTTAACATGAATTTCATGTTACCGGTTCCGGAGGCTTCTGTACCTGCTGTTGATATCTGCTCGGAAATATCAGCCGCAGGAGTAAGCTTCTCTGCATAAGATACGTTGTAGTTATGAACAAATACAACCTGAAGCTTATCCTTAACCGCTTCATCCGCATCAATCATTTTAGCGATTTCGTTGATGAATTTGATTACACCTTTTGCCCTGAAATATCCGGGCGCAGCCTTCGCACCAAAGATGAATGCCGTAGGATTAAATTCTTTCATTCTTCCATCCTTTAATCCGAAGTAGATATCAAGAATGGAGAAAGCATTCAACAGCTGACGTTTATATTCATGAAGTCTCTTTACCTGTATATCATAGATAAAGTCCGGATTAACACGGATACCTTCCTGTTTATAAATGTATTCTGCTAATTGTCTCTTTTTAATGCGCTTTATGTCACTGAACTGCTTAATTACATTTTTATCATATGCAAACTTCTCAAGATCCTTTAAGCGATCTAAGTCAGTGATCCAGGAGTTTCCGATCTTATCGGAGATAAAGCCTGACAGCTCCATGTTGGCAAGAGCCAGCCATCTGCGCTGTGTAATACCATTGGTTTTATTGTTGAAACGTTCCGGATAGATCTCATACCATTCCTTCAAAGCATCATTTTTTAAGATTTCCGTATGAAGCTTAGCTACACCATTGGTGGAATGGCTTGCGAAGATAGCAAGTCTAGCCATGTGGATGGTATCGTTATCTATGATGTTATAAATCCTCTGCTCATCCTCAGTGGTCTTTCCATAAGCTTTTAATTCCTTGATTAATGCCTTTTGAAGCATTACTACATATTTATATACCTGAGGAATTACTGATTTAAACAGAGATGCATTCCATTTTTCCAAAGCTTCCGCCATAACCGTGTGGTTGGTATAAGCAAAGGTTTCTTTCGCAATGCGAAGTGCTTTTGCAAAAGTGAGTTTTTCATTTTCCATCAACAGACGGATCAGCTCGGGGATTGCTACCACCGGATGAGTATCATTTAACTGGATTGAATATTCGGTGGAGAAATGTGTAAAATCATCTCCAAACTTCTTCTTATATCTTGCTATAACATCCTGAAGAGTTGCAGCAGAGAAGAAATATTCCTGCTTTAATCTCAGCTTCTTGCCTTCATCCGTATTGTCATTCGGATATAAAAGACTGCTGATTGCTTCTGCTTCATTCTTATTCTTATTGGCCTTATCATATTTCTGTTCGTTGAAAAGCTCGAAGTTGAAGCTTTCCAAGGGCTCTGCCTGCCATAGACGCAGGGTATTCACCTTTTTATCTCCATAACCGATTACCGGTGTATCATATGGAACTGCGTAAACGGATTGGTTTTTATAATTAATACGAACCTTTTCCTCTTCTTTTCTTACTGACCAGGGATCACCGAAGCGCTGCCAGTCATCCGGGATTTCCTTTTGGAAACCGTCTTCAAAATACTGTTTGAACAATCCATATTTATAACGGATGCCATAACCATTCAGAGTGATACCCAATGTCGCACCGGAGTCTAAGAAGCAGGCAGCCAGACGGCCAAGACCGCCGTTACCTAAAGCTGCATCCTCAATATCTTCGAATACGCGAATATCAACATTGTTTTCACTCATCAGCTCGCTGAACTGATTAAACATACCCATATTATAAAGATTGCTGTACACCAGACGTCCAATTAAAAACTCCGCTGATAAATAACATACCTTTTTACCGGGAGCATCCAGGCTCCAATCCTTACCCAGATTTTTCATAGCTGCTTTGGAAACAGCATTATATAACTGAATCGTACTTGCATCTTTGATTGATTTGCCATAATCTAAATCCAATATCGTCGCTACATTTGCTTTAAAATTGTTCTCCATTCTTGTCTCCATTCCCCGCCGTACTTCGGCGCTAAATATTGATTAAGGCACTGTAGTGGCTCGGTCTAACTCTATGCTTTCGGAGCACGTGCAAAAACCTTGGCATACTCCAGCAGCAATTTTTCATTCAGTTCCTGATATTGAGCTTTCGTCATTCTCCATTGCCAATTTCCGCCGATGGTTGAAGGGAAGTTCATTCTTGCCTTATTGTCCAGTGTCAGTAAATCCTGCATTTGTACGATTACCACATCTGCAATGCTGGAATACAACACCCTTATGATTGCATAAGGAAGATCCGCTTTCTTCTTAACATTGTAATACTCGAAAGCAAATCTCAAATCTTCTTTCTTCTTACCGTTAATATAGCCAACCAGTGTTTCATTATCATGAGTACCGGTATAAGCAACTAAATTTGTAGTCTTGTAATTATGAGGCAGATATTCATGATCTACCGGCCCATCTAAACTAAATTCGAGGATTTTCATTCCGGGATATCCGGTCTTCTCAATCAATTTTCTGACATTCGGCGTGATGATCCCAAGATCCTCTGCGATGATCTTCGCTTCTCCAATGGAAGTATTGATCGCATCCGTAAGCTTCTTTCCCGGACCTTTTCTCCACTCTCCTACGATAGCGGTAGGTGACTCTGCAGGAATGGAATAATAATTTACCACACCGATAAAATGATCAATCCGGATGATGTCATATAACTCAGCAGATATCTTCATCCGCTCTCTCCACAAGGTAAAATCCTTCTGTTCCATAACATCCCAGCGATACAGGGGATTGCCCCAGCGCTGTCCGTCACTGGAAAATGCATCCGGCGGCACTCCTGCCACATTAATCGGGTTCTTACGCTCGTCGAGTTCAAACAGGTCACCGTGAACCCATACATCAGAGCTATCGGCGGATACATAAAGTGGAATATCACCAATCATCTGAATGCCGAGTTTATTCGCATAGCTTTTCAGGTTATCCCATTGTTCCCGGAACTTAAACTGACAGAAATCCCAGAACTTAATATCTTCCTCCAGCTGCACCGAATATCTATCGATTGCATCCTGGCTGCGGAACCGGATATCCTCGTCCCATAACAGCCATTCATGATTATCAAAATGATTTTTAACCGCCATATAAAGGCTGTAATCCTTCAGCCAGTAACGGTTCTTCTCACAAAAATCCTGGAATTCTTTTGTATTTTCATGTTTGCTTCTTTGAAATGCCTTTTTTAATACCGGAAAACGAAGCTGATAAATTCCTGCATAATCAATTCTGTCTTCCGTTTCTAACCATTCCAGTCCATTAATCTCTTCCGGTCTTAACAACTCTTCCTTCACCAGATTATCCAAATCAATGAAATAAGGATTACCTGCAAATGCAGAAAAGGATTGATACGGACTGTCACCATAGCTTGTAGGTCCTACCGGCAGCACCTGCCAGTATCTGCATCCAATTCTTTTTAAAAAATCAGCAAATCTGTAACCTTCTTCTCCTAAGGTTCCGATTCCATATGATGACGGCAACGAACTTATCGGCATCAATATTCCGGCTCCTCTATCTAACTCCTGCTTCTTGTCTTTTATCATCTGGATAAACCATCTCCATAACCCTGTATAATGACGCGCGATATTCTAACAACTAATTACTATGTAGACTGTTATTATGCACTTTACTATGTTTTCTATTCTTCCGACCAAATGTGATTTCTTCATTGTTTCGGAAATTTTCGAAACTATATACATAGAATAACATCGTAGCAGGGTTTTGTCAATAGGGTTTTTCAAGGTTATAGTGATTTTATATATTTTCTTTCTTTTTACAGGTAATTGTTTTGTCCAATATTACAAATATAGGGTTAAAAAGAATAAATTAAGTTAATAATTTAAGTGGATTTTTTCACAAAAAGCTCCATATTTCTAAGGTTTCACGCGGAGTTTTCGAAAATTATTAAGTACTCAAGTAGTTATTTTAGTAAAATTTTCGTTTAATTACATAGCAATAAGGAAAAATAGCATAAAACTGCATAAAATATTTTGAAGAAAACTGTAAGAATAGGCGAATTCAAAAAAGACATATTGAAAATGAATTGACTTAGGTTTATACTGAAACTAATTTTATGAGGTCAAGTATTAGGGGGAAAAACCATGGCTACGATTAAAGATATCGCTAATAAACTAGGAATAGCTGTAAGCACGGTGTCAAAGGGTCTGAACGGAGCAAGTGATATCAGTGCGGACATGCGTCAGCTTGTCCTAGATACAGCTGTTGAGATGGGATATGCTTCAAAGAAAATGAAATCGACCGGAACAAGAAAGGTTTGTATCTTTATCGAAAACATGGATTACGAAAACATTGAGCAGTTTGGCTATGAAATCATTGTCGGCTTCAAGCTTTCAGCTGCCAGAAGACATTGGGATGTTACCGTAGTTCCTACCAACCTGAATATGCAGACTGCTGAAAAGTTTGATACCTATATGCTGAAAAACGGATACAGCGGTGCTTTTCTCCTTGGCTTTACCCTTCATGACGACTGGGTGCAGCAACTAAGCAAGACCACCGTACCTACCGTTTTATTGGATAATTATATTGAACGTAATAATCATGTCGGTTATGTCGGAACAGATAATTATGAGGGTATCGATTTAGCGGTATCCCATTTATATCATCTTGGACATAAAAAAATCGCTTTCCTGAATGGCTCGAAAAATTCCATGGTTTCAGAACAGCGTCATCAGTCCTTTGTAAACAGTATGATGAAGCATGGACTTACCGTTGATGACAATCTTATCGAATATGGATATTATGTTCCTGACTGTGCCAAGGATCATGTACCTGGCTTTATAAGCAGCGGAGCTACCGCTATCATGTGTGCAAGCGACCTGATTGCTACCGGTGTTATTGTAGAATTGCAAAAGAGAGGTCTTAAGGTTCCTGAAGATATCAGTGTCATCGGTTTCGATGATCTTCCGATTGCGGCACAGCTTTCACCTTCGCTGACCACGATCCGTCAGGATCGAACGGATCTGGGCAAAAGTGCTTTCCTGCTGCTTGACGGTCTTATTCATAATGTAACGATCAGTAAGCTGTTACTTCGGGCGAAATTCATTCAAAGAGACAGCACCGGATCCTGCAAACAGAAATAATGATAGCAAATAAGGCTTATATCCGTTAGCTTTTGGATATAAGCCTTTTTCATATTATTTTATTCCTGCAGAATTCATTACTGCTTTACCGCTTTTAGCCCATTATACATAAGGAGATATTCCCTGATATACATCAAAAAGGATAACAGTAAAAAGCCGCCGCATAAGAGCATCAAAATATTGGTTACGTCAACCGAAAGGGTCGGTACGGAAACCAGTACCAGCATTACCGCGTAGAATACAGTGGTAGATACTTTGCCAAACCATTTTGCTCCGCTTAATTTCGTTCCTTTTTTCAGCATGATGAGACCTGCTACCAATAAGAACAATTGCATAATAACAAACAGGATTAAGAGCAGGAACATCCATTTAATCTTTACTACCAGAACAAAGATCAGGGATGCCTGAGTCAGCTTATCTGCCAGTGGATCTATTACCTTGCCAAGATCAGTAATCATATCAAATCTGCGTGCAATAAACCCATCCAGGAAATCAGTGATGCCTGATAGTAATATCACTGCCGCTGCCCGAAGATATTCCCTGGGATAGGCTGCCTTAATATAAAGAACAACAAATACCGGAATTAGTAAAAATCGAATGTAGCATAAAATGTTAGGAATTCCCCATAGATCCTTTTTCGAAAATTTTGAAATAACCTTCATCAGTTATCCTCCCTATATCCGTTATAACCAGTATAATTATGGGTGTATTATATTATATTAATTCACTGTGTTATTTTGTGTAATATCTGCCAAAAATCATAATAACAATTTTAACATAATTATTTTTATTATGGTAGATTATTTTACCAATTTTATTCAGAAAATGATAAATAATAAACTCAATCGTGGTTTATCGGAGTTTATTATCGATTTTTCGATTTGAAAAGACTGAACAGGTCAAAAAGTATGAATCAGGTAAATTCCGAATATAATGAATAAAATCAATTTATCAAGGAGTTTGCATGAACTTTATCACACATCTTATTTCTGAATACGGGCTGATTGCCATGTTTATCATCATTATGCTTGAGTATGCCTGTTTTCCGGTATCCAGTGAAATCGTCCTTCCCTTTTCGGGAGCTGTTGCATCTGTAAACCATACAAATTTCTTTGTTATACTTTCCTTGAGCATCGTGGCAGGACTGATAGGAACAGGTATCTGCTTCGTCATAGGCTGGTTCGGCGGAGGTGCAATCATCAACGCGATTACCCGCAAATTTCCGAAGACGAAAAAGGGACTTGATGCTGCCGAAGAAAAATTCAAGCTTCATGGTGCTTCTGCCGTCTGTATCGGCCGGGTGATACCTCTCATTCGAACCTATATAGCCTTAATTGCCGGAGCCTCCAAATTAAATCCGGTTACATACTTTACAGCCTCCGCCCTTGGCATCTCTGTCTGGAATACCCTGCTCATCGGCCTTGGCTATATCCTTAGAGAGAATTATCAGGATGTTGGTGAATATTATAACCGTTATAAGCACAACTTAATCCCCGTTGTAGCTATTTGTGCCACTGCCATCCTATTTAATCTTATTATAAAGAAAAGACGTAAATCTGTACAAAAAACTATATAAGCTTATGCCCGTTTCTGAATGATGGATTTCGTGGTCCATTTGCCGGAAGCCACTCTGATGATGCCAACCAGGGAGGTAATGAACCAGTTAATTGCTGTTGCCCACCATATTCCATAGAAGCTGAAGTAGATGGTTAATACATTTGCCAAAATGACCCTGCAGATAACTTCCGTAAATCCCATGATCATAGGAATATTGATATCTCCGGTTCCGCTCAGGAAGTTTCTGGATACAAAAATCATACCTACCGCACTGTAAAAGAAGCAGGTGACGTGGATGGCCTTTACACCGATCACTACTACTTCAAAATCCTCTTTCTTGGTAAATAATCTCATAATATATTCACCGCCGAAGTACATCGCCGGCAGCATTACCAGACTGAAGGCAATGATGATCATGGAAGCTGATTTATACCCCTGCTTTGCCCTGTCCTGCCTGCCGGCACCGACATTCTGTCCGGCAAAGGAAGCTAAAGCAGCTCCGATGGACATACCCGGCTGTAAGACTAATTGTTCTATTCGGTTAACAACCGTATTCGCTGCGATAACCACATCATTAAAATTGTTAATTACCTTCTGCAGCGCCATCATTGAAACTGATACCAGTGAGTTTTGTAATGCTACCGGAAGACCCAGACGGATGCATTTTTTCATAATAGCCTTATCTGGTTTAAAATCCTCCAGGGGCATTCTTAATATTGTAATTTTTGTCATCGCATAGGTAATACAGGTGACCGCAGAAACAATCTGTGAAATAACGGTCGCAAAGGCAACTCCAGCCACACCCCAATGAAATACCAGAATGAACAGGAAGTCCAGTGCTACATTCAAAAGACTTGCTAAAACCAAAAACTTAAGCGGAGTAAAGGAATCCCCCAATGCGCGTAGGATTGCTGCCATTCCATTGTAACAGGATACGCCAAGTATCCCGGCAAAGGTGATCTTCATAAAAATTTCAGCCTGACCGATAATGGTATCCGGAGTGCTTAACAGCTCCAGAAGTGAACGGCTTGTGAAAAAGCCGATCAGCCCCATGAGAATTGATATGCCAATCACAAGATAGGTTGCTGTTGCATAGCTTTTTTTCACATTTTCATATTCCTGTGCACCAAAGTACTGGCTTACTACCACAGAAACACCTGCTGACAAGCCAAAGGAAAAACCGATGATCAGAAATACCAGCGGGCCGGTAGCGCCTACTGCCGCAAGTGCTTCACTCCCAACAAATTTTCCAACGATAATGGAATCAATAATATAATAAAATTGCTGAAACAGATTACCGATCAGCATGGGAACGGAAAACTTTAAAATTAATTTTGCGGGGCTGCCGCTGGTCATATCTCTGGTTAAGGATTTACTCATCTCGCACCTCTAATCTATTATGTATATCATGAACAAAAATATAAGCAGTACCTGATATCGCTGATACTTCACCATAACTGTGATACGTTAACTGTCACTTGTTGTATTATACTAGAATTTTACATAAAGTAAATGTATATTTTCGTAAATTACATGTGATATTACTTCCTGCTGTGTAATCCAATCATAATCCCAAGCCTGGCTCATATAATTAAAAGAAGATTGACCACATTAGGAGTGACTACAATGTACTGGCACAACTTATCCATAGAAGAGGTATTAAAGAAACTGGAGGTTTCGATTGATCAGGGTTTAACTACGAAGGAAGTAAAGCAAAGACAGCAGACCTATGGAAGTAACATTCTGACAGCGAAGAAAGGCAAAAATCTCCTGCTTCGTTTTTTTGCCCAGTTTGCTGACTTTATGATTATCATACTAATCTTTGCAGCTATTATATCATTTATCGTATCTTATCTGGATGGAGAACCGGATTTTGTGGATCCGGTTATCATATTATTAATCATCACCGTGAATGCCACTCTTGGAGTAATGCAGGAGGCAAGGGCAGAAAAGGCTCTCGAAGCCCTGAAGAAAATGTCAGCTCCTTCCGCCCATGTACTAAGAGAAGGAAAGGTATCCGTAATCGAATCCTCGGAGCTGGTTCCTGGTGATATCATTCTGTTGGAAACAGGTGCATATGTTCCGGCCGATGCCCGCCTTTTGACCTCGGTGAACCTGAAGGTGGAGGAAGCCTCTCTTACGGGTGAATCACATCCTGTTGATAAGGTTGCTGAGATAGCCTTAAAGCAGGAGACTTCACTGGGTGACCGGATCAATCTGGTTATGGCAACAAGTACGATAACCTATGGCCGTGGTCTTGCGGTTGTTACAGAAACCGGTATGAATACCCAGGTTGGCCATATCGCAACGCTTATCATGGAAGATGAAACACCGATGACTCCTCTTCAGAAGCGTCTCGCCAAGACCGGAAAGGTTCTTGGAATAGCCGCTATTATCATCTGTATCATAATATTTATCATGGGTATTCTGAAGCATCTGCCTATTTTTGATATGTTTATGACCTCTGTAAGCCTTGCTGTTGCAGCTATACCAGAAGGTCTGCCTGCAATTGTAACGATTATGCTGTCACTTGGCGTACAGAGAATGGCTAAAAAGAATGCGGTAATCCGTAAGCTGCCCGCTGTTGAAACCCTTGGCAGTGCTACTGTCATTTGTTCCGATAAGACCGGTACGCTGACGCAGAATGTCATGACGGTAACACAGATCAGCTCAATCAGCGGAAAAGAAAAAATGAACAGTGATTTCGGAAATTTTCTATTATCCCATGCTGCCCTATGTAATGATGCGATCATTCAGGTTGACAAAAATAATGTATCAGTAAGCGGTGAACCAACAGAAAAAGCCCTGGTTCTCGCCGCTTACCATGCAGGCGCGAATAAATTGAACTTAGATTCAACCTATCAAAGAATTAATGAGATTCCCTTTGATTCTGCCCGTAAACTGATGACAACCGTACATAGCTCCTTTGACAGTAATTACAGAAGTATTACCAAGGGTGCCTTTGATTTTATGATCAACCGCTGTACCCAGTATTACTTAAACGGAAAGCAATATCCGATTACCAGCAAGGAAAGAAGCCGGTTAAATACCTTAAATAACGAAATGACCGAAAAGGCGCTGCGCGTTATTGCCGTAGCTTATAAGAACCTTCCAAAATCAAATGTGAAAGCCCAGTCCTCCGAGCTGGAGAACGACCTGACCTTTATCGGCTTAATCGGCATGATTGATCCTCCAAGGGAAGAGGTAAAAGATGCAGTTGCTTTATGTCGCCAGGCAGGAATCAGACCGGTTATGATCACCGGGGACCATGTGCTTACCGCGAAAGCAATTGCTAAGGAACTGGGTATCCTGACTGACAAAGATGAAGCAATTACAGGAGAGACTCTTTCCCGCATGAGCAATGATGAACTTGCTGAGCATATAACAAGATATTCCGTATTTGCCAGAGTATCTCCGGAGCATAAGGTCCGGATCGTGAAAGCGTTCCAGACTCGCGGGGAAGTAGTTGCCATGACGGGTGACGGTGTCAATGATGCACCGGCACTGAATGCTGCTGACATTGGATGTGCCATGGGAATCACAGGTACTGATGTAGCAAAGAATGCGGCTGATATGATTTTGACAGATGATAATTTCGCGACAATCGTTTCTGCTGTCAAAGAAGGCAGAGGTATCTATGATAATATTAAAAAGGCTGTACATTTCCTGCTATCTAGTAATATCGGTGAAATATTAACGATATTTGTAGCTATTTTGTTCGGTCTGCCCACTCCTCTGGTAGCCGTACAGCTGTTATGGGTGAACCTTGTAACGGATTCCCTGCCCGCAATATCACTTGGTGTAGAGCCAACAGCCAAGGATATCATGCAGAAAGAACCGGTATCTCCGAAGAAGGGTATGTTCGCTGATGGTTTAGCCTTTCATATTATTTGTGAAGGAATCATGATTGGCTCCCTTGCGCTTCTGGCCTTTGTTATCGGATACCGCTATTATGACATTCCGGCACTGAAGGATTCTCTGATTGGAGATGGTAATAGCGGAGTAAGAGCAGCTTATATACCCTGGGTTGGCAGAACGATGGCCTTTGCCGTATTAAGCTTATCCCAGCTCTTCCATTCCTTTAACATGCGCAGTGATTACTCTCTGTCAGAAATCGGCATCTTCAGTAATAAGCAACTGGTTTACTCCTTTATCATATGTACATTTTTGCAAATGTCCGTCATAATGATACCTCCGCTGGCTAAGGTATTCCAGGTAGTCCCCCTCTCCTTCAGGCAATGGGCAATTACCTTATTCCTATCCTTTGTCCCGATCATTGTAGTAGAGTTGCAGAAAAAGATGAATCTTTATACTGGAAAACACAAAGAATAACTACTGATTAACGAATTTAAAAGGATTATTTAAAAGAGTTTGAATAAAAATTTTCTTAATATGAGGCACTTAATCCTATTGAATTCTGTCCGGTTTCGTACTATAGTTAAGAGGACAAATCTAATTTGCGAGGTGCTGGTGTGGATACCAAAAAAGAGAAAATTGGAACTTCGGTAAGACCTTATGATGACTCTATGTGGGATCGTAATTCCATGTATGACCGTATGCCCTACGTATGGGATCCCGACCTGAATGTAGAGAAGGTGTTTCGCAAGGTAACCGGTAATATTATTAAAGCCTACCGTTGCAAAATAGAGGAACCCATTGAGGTAAAGTACGAATGAAAAGAACAGATTTTGTATAAGCTGTACCTATAGGTACAGCTTTTTTTGTAACACACGAACATCGCAGTTCTCCTCAAGAATTCCGGCACTTTCGGAATTCTTTTCACATTAATTTCATAAAAATAGCTTACATTTCAATAAAAATCATGATATAATTTCCACTAATGAACCAAACGAAACAGCTTGTCAATGAAGGATACCGAGGTGATTACAGTGAATATAGTCAGCTTAACAAATAGTTCAACAAATTGCTATCTCATACAGACCAATGATGGATGGCTTCTATTGGATACCGGCTTACCCGACACCTTTTCTCAGTTATTACAGTTATTAAATCAAAATGATATCTCTGTATACGAGATTAATTATCTGCTCATTACGCATTTTCATCCCGATCATGCAGGACTTACCCAGAACTTCAGGGATTTGGGGACTAATCTGATTGTCCACGAAGATCAGATTCCTTATATGAATAAATTAAATCTGTTTTACAAGAAGAATCCAAGAGCAAACTTTAAGGATATTATCCCCAACAATGCGATTGTTCTTTCTGATTCCAACAGCAGCAGCTTCCTTGAATCCATCGGCATTCACGGCAACCTGATCTCTACTCCCGGCCACAGTGATGACAGTGTTAGTCTGGTTATTGATGATACCTGTGCTTTTACCGGTGACCTTCCCCATTATGACCTGGTGGAGGCATATGATGATCTGGTGATTGAGGATAGTTGGGACATGCTGTTAAAATATAAGGTGAAGACAATTTATCCGGCACACGGGGAACCATATGAACTCTCATAAAATTAAGCTGTAGGACAAACTTTAATCGGCAAGCACATGGAAGGTTATATTCACCTTCAGTACCTGCCGATTTTTTTGCACGCTCAGCTTATAATTATCATTGAATAAATCGTTTTAGAACACCTTAAAAGCTTCCTTTCCAAGATATCTTGCCGTACATCCAAGCTCCTGTTCAATACGAAGCAGCTGGTTATACTTTGCCACACGATCCGTTCTGGAAGGAGCACCGGTTTTAATCTGCCCGACATTGGTAGCCACCGCAATATCCGCCAGGGTAACGTCCTCGGTTTCACCGGAACGATGGGATACAACGGCAGTCCAGCGGTTTGCTTTCGTCATCTCTATGGCATCCAGGGTCTCTGTCAGGGACCCGATCTGATTGAGCTTGATCAATACGGAATTAGAGACACCCTGTTTGATTCCTTCCTGTATACGGTTTGTATTGGTAACAAATAAATCGTCACCGACTAATTGGATCTTGTTACCGAGACGCTGTGTTAAGAGCTTCCAGCCCTTCCAATCCTCTTCTGCCAGTCCATCCTCCAGTGAAATAACCGGGTATTTGCTGCATACCTTATCCCAGAAGTCTACCATCTCATCTACTGTCTTGTATTCACCAGCTTTCCAGAACAGATAATCTCCTTCCCTGCCTGCTTTTTTTGCTTCATCATACATTTCAGTGGCAGCAGCATCGATGGCAATAAAGAACTCCTCACCGGGACGGTATCCGGCTGTCTCGATTGCCTTTACGATATAATCCAAAGCCTGGGTATCACTCGTAAATTTCGGAGCAAAGCCGCCTTCATCTCCAACTGCCGTAACATATCCATCATTTTTGAGAAGCTTCTTCAATGTATGGAATACGGTAGCACTGTGTTCCAAAGCTTCTGAAAAGCTTGCTGCACCTACCGGCATAATCATGAATTCCTGAATGTTAAGACTGGAATCCGCATGCTTGCCACCATTAATAATATTCATCATCGGAACCGGCAAGGTCTTTGCATTAACGCCGCCAAGATAACGGTATAAAGGCATTCTTAAAGCTACTGCAGCTGCTTTTGCCGCTGCAAGGGACACGCTCAGGATGGCATTCGCTCCAAGCTTTCCTTTATTATCTGTTCCATCAAGATCAATCATTTTTTTATCAATCTCAGTCTGCTCCGTGGCCTTCATGCCTACGATTTCTTTCGCTATTTTCTGATTGACATTTTCGACAGCCTTTTTTACACCGGTTCCCAGATATCTGTTCTTATCACCGTCACGTAACTCAACTGCCTCAAAGGCTCCGGTTGATGCACCGGAGGGAACTGCTGCTCGTCCTACACTGCCATCTGCCAGGGTAACCTCTGCCTCTACGGTTGGATTGCCTCTGGAATCTAATATTTCTCTGCCGATTACTTTTTCAATTATCATACTTTTCATCATATCACTCATCCTTTCAAGCAATGATTCTATTTTTGGCACATATCATTTCTATTATTTACATGGAGCTGAAAAATATTCCGTTATCTTTTTACCGGGTCCTTCGTCATGAATCGATTACCGCCTTCTTGAAATCCATATTTGGCATACAGTCCATGAGCATCCCGGGTTGCCAGTATACCTCGAAAGTTACAGAATTCCTGGCAGCTTTCGATTGCTTCCATCAGTTTTTTTCCAAGCCCTTTGTGGCGATGGTTTTCATCAATGATTACATCACAGATATAATAGGTATGGATAAATAAATTATTTATTGGCATTTATTGGATTGCTATGTAATATAAAAATTGATATACTAAATAAGAATAGACTATTTTTTGAGAGGAGAACGTATGAGTAAAACTTTTGAAAAGCTTCAGCCATTCTTAGATAAATCAATGGCTCTGCAGACCGCAAGAATATTGTTTGAATGGGATGATCAGACTGTGGCACCTTTTGAAGCAGCCGAGTATACTTCTAAGGTTGTTGGCATTTTATCCGATGAATACATGAAAAGCTTGATCAACGATGATGTAAGAAAGCTTCTGAAAAAGCTCCAGGAGGAGAAAGAACAGCAGGAGCTTACAGATACTGAGAAAGCAATTATAAAGCAGCTCGCAAAAATCTACGAACAGCTGGAAAGCATTCCACCGGAGGAATATCGTGCTTTTAACGAATTAACCTCCGTTTCGAGCCGGAAATGGGCAAAGGCAAGGAAGGATAACCGTTATGAAGACTTTGCTCCCTATCTGGAGAAAATCATCAATTATAAAAAGAAATTTGCTGGCTATCGTGTGAAGGGTGATAAAAAGCCTTATGAAGTTCTCCTTGGTGACTATGAAGAATGCTTTATGATCAGGGAGCTTGATATCTTTTTCGATAAGGTAAAGGCAGAAATCATCCCGTTACTGAAGGAAGTGTCAAAAAAAGCGGAAACAATTGATAAAAGCTACAATTACCTGAGATATGATACTGAAAAGCAGCGTGAATTCTGCAAGTATCTGGCTGGTTACGTTGGCTTTGACTTTAACCGCGGTGTTATTGCTGAAAGTGCACATCCCTTTACCACGAACCTGCATAATCATGATGTAAGAATTACGGACCGCTACATGGAGGATAATCTTGAAAGCGCGATGTTTTCAATTATTCACGAGAGCGGACACGCCATTTATGAGATGAATATTGCAGATGACATCACCCAGACTCTGGTTGGCGGAGGGGCGTCCATGGGTATGCATGAGTCCCAATCCAGATTTTATGAGAATATCCTGGGAAGAAGCCAGGAGTTCTGGGAACCGATTTATGATAAGCTGGTGGCTGCGTATCCCGATAATCTGTCTAAAATAACTCTGGAACATTTTATTAAAGGTATTAATAAAGCGGCGCCTAATCTGATCCGCACCGAGGCTGACGAGCTCTCCTATTGTATTCATATTATTATCCGGTATGAAATTGAAAAAATGATATTTAATAACGAAGTTACCGTTGATAAGCTTCCTGAGGTTTGGAACCAAAAATATCAGGAATACATGGGCATAACTCCTGCAACCGACACCGAGGGAATCTTGCAGGATACCCACTGGTCATGGGGTGAGTTCGGATATTTTCCGTCCTATGCCATAGGTACGGCTGTTGCTTCCCAGATACATGCCTGCATGCAGGATAAGATGCCTCTGGATAACTATCTGAAGGAAGGTAATTTAACCCCAATCCGTGAGTTTCTAAGGGATAATATCCACAAATTCGGAATGGTTAAGAACACGAATGATATTTTAAAATACGTCTGCGGAGAAGATTTCAATCCGGATTATTATGTGAAATATCTGAAAGAAAAATATACAAAGCTATATTCTCTTTAAAAACAGGCTTATGTAAGGGGTAACCTTTACATAAGCTTTCTATTTCCTTGTTCTATCGTAATGCTTCATCATTGATCTGCCCTACGCCACAGTGCTTATTAATGTATATATAATGAAAAATATGAATATTTATAAGTCCCAGTTGCATATTTGAATAAAACGAGGTAAGATAGTAGCAATCAATTTGTATTACGCTGTTAAATAAAATCATTTAGAAATGAGGTAGGATAAATGAAGCTTTGGGGCGGACGCTTTACTAAGGAAACCAATCAATTGGTCCATAATTTTAATGCATCAATCTCCTTCGACCAGAAATTTTTTCAGCAGGATATTGAAGGCAGTATTGCCCATGTTACAATGCTCGCAAAACAGGGAATCATATCAGACGTGGAAAAAGGCCAGATTATCGCTGGCTTATCAGGAATATTAGAGGATATCATAAATGGCAGTCTGGAGATTGATGGCGAACATGAGGATATTCATAGCTTTGTGGAAGCTCATCTGATTGAGCGCATTGGCGATGCGGGCAAGAAGCTCCATACCGGCAGAAGCCGTAACGACCAGGTAGCCCTTGACATGAAGCTGTATACCAGGGATGAAATCTCTGAAATTGATGGTCTGGTTAAGAATTTAATGGTTTCCCTCCAGGAAATCATGAAGGCAAATACCGATACCTTTATGCCCGGCTTCACCCATTTGCAGAAGGCCCAGCCGGTTACGCTTGCTCACCACTTCGGAGCTTATTTTGAGATGTTTAAGAGAGATCGCTCCAGATTAAAGGATATCGCAAAGAGGTTGAACCTGTCTCCGATTGGATCCGGTGCCCTTGCCGGAACCACCTATCCCCTGGATCGTAATTATACCGCTGAACTGCTGGGCTTTGATGGTCCCACCTTAAATAGTATGGATAGCGTATCCGATCGCGACTATCTAATTGAGCTGCTTAGTGCACTTTCCACGATTATGATGCATCTTAGCCGTTTCAGCGAGGAAATCATTATCTGGAACAGCAACGAATACCGTTTTGTGGAACTGGATGATGCCTACTCCACCGGCTCCAGCATCATGCCTCAGAAGAAAAATCCGGACATTGCCGAATTAGTCAGAGGTAAGACCGGACGTGTCTACGGTGCACTGATGTCCTTACTGACCGTGATGAAAGGCCTTCCTCTCGCGTACAACAAGGATATGCAGGAGGATAAGGAATTCACCTTTGATGCCATCGATACTGTTAAGGGATGTCTTGCGTTATTTACCGGTATGGTATCGACTATGAAGTTTCAGAAGGATAATATGGCAGGAAGCGCAAAGAACGGTTTCACCAACGCTACCGATGCTGCCGATTATCTTGTGAACAAAGGGGTTCCCTTCCGTGATGCCCATGGTATTGTAGGACAGCTTGTATTATATTGCATTGATAAGGATATTGCTTTGGACGATATGAGCCTGGAGGAATTCCAGAAAATCAGTCCGGTCTTTGAACAGGATATCTATGAAGCGATCAGTCTTACCACCTGCGTGAATAAAAGAAACACCATCGGAGCTCCCGGTGTGGAGGCGATGGCTCAGGTTTTAAAATTAAACGAAGCATATCTGAACGAATAATATAATAAGAACGAAACCCGGAAAACCAATGCTATAGTGTCTGATTTTCCGGGTTTCTTAAATTGTAGGTTCAACCAATATAATTCTATTTCAATATTTCATATCCTTCTTCTGTAAGTGCTTTCACAGCACCTGCCACATCCTTTTTCCTGACCAGGATATAATCCGTATCATAAGTAGATATCGCAAATATGCTGATCTTCTTGTCTGCAAGAATGGTACAGATCGGAGCCAGTATTCCAATCAGTGAAAAATCCAGGGGTCCTTCCACCTTTATAATACTCCAATCCTTTTCACAGGTTACGTCTTCCGGTATTGCATCCGACAGGCACACAACCGATAATTCATCCCTGGTTCCCGTTATGGAATAAAAATCACTATTGTAAGCATAATCAGGAATCAAGGAACCCGGTTCCAGTCTGCACACTGCATAATTGTCTTTTAATAAACTCAAGGTTAGCTTTTTATCTGACATAGTAATCTCCTTAATAGATGCTGTATGAAATCTTTATATCTGAATGATTGTTATCTCTTCCCTATCATCAGCGGTTTTATTATATGACTTTCGCGTCCGGATGACAATGGGCTTTCCCACTTCTTAATAACATCTTTTTGAGATAACTTTCATCTTTATGGTCTCTTTACGAAAACTCATTTTAAAATTGACAATATTTTAACAAAGGATTATAATAAGTTTGTTAATTTGTTAACAATAATCCCGACCATACAATAATGAATTGGATGCTAAGGTCTTCTGTAAGCTAATCAGATACCATATACAAATTGATTTTCTATATGAAGTATTAATACGATATCTGTTTTACTCACTGAATGCCTTTGACGCCAAATTCAGTAATATAACAGCGAAGAGGAGTACTTATATGAATGTTTATATCTGTGTAGGCAGTTCCTGCCATCTTAAGGGTTCTTATGATATCATCCAGCTCATGAAAGAAGCGATTATAGAGCATCATCTGGAGGAACGCATCAATTTATCAGCCGCCTTTTGCCTTGGACATTGTACGGACGGCGTATCCGTAAAAATTAATGATGATGTTGTCTGTGGTGTATCGAAAAATAATTTTCAGGAATTCTTCAGCAAAGAAATCCTAGCCAAGTTACTGGCTTGATTATATTAGAGAGTTATCCTGCAACAGCAAAAGTATTAGCATATATTTATACAACGACTCGATTGCTGCTGCATATGTAAGTGGAGGTTTCGTATGAATCATTACATACAACTAAAAAAATCAAATTGCAAGAATTGTTATAAATGCATCCGGCATTGTCCGGTGAAGTCCATCCGATTTGCCGATCATCAGGCTCATATTGTCAAGGAACAATGTATTCTCTGCGGTGAGTGTTTTATAGCCTGCCCCCAGAATGCCAAACAAATCCGCAACGACGTCGCCATTGCCAAATCGATGATTGAATCTGGAAAGCCCGTATATGCCAGCATCGCCCCCTCCTTTATTGCTAATTACTGTCATACAGATAGGAACGCCATGGAGGAAGCGCTTAAAAAGCTAGGCTTTGCCGGGGTGGAAGAAACCGCTCTGGGTGCCACAGTGGTAAAACAGCAATATGACCATATGATTCGAAATGGAGAAGCCAAGGTAATCATTTCCTCCTGCTGTCATACGGTAAATTCCTTAATCCAGAAATATTATCCGGAAGCACTGCCTTATCTGGCAAAGGTTCTTTCTCCGATGCAGGCGCATTGTATGAAATTAAAAGAAGAGCATCCGGATTGCTATACCGTTTTTCTAGGTCCCTGTATTTCCAAGAAAGAAGAAGCGGATCTTTATCCCAGTATTGTTGACTGTGTGCTGACCTTTGAAGAATTGTCGGAGTGGATGAAGGAAGCTGATGTAACGATCAGCCCCTCTTCTGTTGCAGAAACTCCGGAGGAGGAAGGCAGAGCAAGGTTATTCCCAGTCCCTGGAGGTATTATCCGCTCCATGCTGCCTCCGGATAAAAATTATGATTATATTGCCGTTGATGGAATCAGTAATTGTATCAAAGCTCTGACCAATGTCATCAATGGTAATCTGACAAATTGTTTTATAGAAATGTCTGCCTGTGCCGGCAGCTGCATCGGTGGTCCTGCCATGGACAAGGAGAACCGGATGTTCATCACTGATACCATCCGGATTAATCACTTTGCCAGAGAGAAGGATTTTCAAGTCTCCTGCCCCGGTGCGGGTAAATTGGAGAAGCAATTCTCCTATCATGGCTTCAATCAATTGATACCCGGAAGCAGCGCAATTAATGAAATTTTGCATAAGATGGGTAAATCCTCTTCGGAGCAGGAGCTTAACTGCGGCAGCTGCGGCTATAACACCTGCCGGGAAAAAGCAATTGCCGTGTATCAGGGAAAGGCTGATCTTACGATGTGTCTTCCCTTCCTAAAGGAAAAGGCGGAAAACTTTTCTGATAATATCATTTTTAACATGCCAAACGGTGTAATCGTATTGAATGAAGAGCTGGAGGTTCAGCAGATTAACCGCGCCGCAAAGCAGATCCTGGATATCACCCATAAAGGGGAAATCCTTGGTGAACAGGTCATGCGCATCCTTAATCCCACGTCTTATCTTCAGGTTATGACCAGTGGCCGCAATTTCCATGATAAATTGACTTACCTGGAGGATTACCAGAAGTACGTGGAGGAGACCATCATTTACGATAAAACCTATCATATCATCATCAGTATCATGAAGGATGTTACCCTAGAAGAAAGATCAAGACTAAAAAAAGAGCAGATCAATAAGCAAACCATTGAAATTACCGATAAAGTAATTGAGAAACAAATGCGTGTTGTTCAGGAAATTGCTTCCCTGCTGGGTGAAACCACTGCTGAAACCAAAATAGCGCTGACGAATTTAAAGGAGACATTGAAAAATGAATCATCTTTGTACTGACACAGGCTCCTTAAGTATCAATAAATATGGGGAGCAGCTCTGCGGTGATCATGTAGAGATAGTCGAAGGCGACGATCATTCCATTGTTCTGGTTTTAGCAGACGGCTTGGGAAGCGGAGTGAAAGCAAATATTTTATCAACACTGACTTCGAAAATCATTTCCACCATGATGGCTAATCATATGACCATCGAGGATTGTGTTACCACAGTAGCCTCCACACTGCCTGTTTGTGAGAAAAGAGGAATTGCTTATTCCACCTTTACCATCATTCATGTGGTTGACAATCATACCGCGAAAGTGATACAATACGACAACCCGAAGGTTATCCTGTTACGTAACGGGATTAACTGCGAATATGATATGACCAGTATGCAGATTGGTGATAAGACAATCTTACAGTCAACCCTTGAATTATCTCCTGGAGATGTCCTTGTTGCCATGAGCGATGGCGCTGTTTATGCCGGTGTTGGCAAAAAATTCAACTTTGGCTGGCAAAGGAAAAATATCATTGAGTTTCTGGAAGTAGCTTATGAGAACCATTTCTCCTCCAAGATGCTTTCCACTATATTATTAGAGCAATGTAACCAGTTATATGGCGGCACCCCCGGAGATGACACGACGATTGCAGCTGTGAAAATCCGAAAGCGGGAGCAGATGAATTTATTAATCGGCCCGCCTTCGAAACCTACGGATTTAACATTTATGATGAATGAGTTCTTCTCTCTGGAAGGTAAGCATATCGTCTGCGGGGGAACCACTTCTTCCCTGGCTGCCCAATATCTTGACTCAGAGATCAAAACAGGTCTGGAATATCAGGATCCTGAAATTCCACCCATCTCAGAGATTGACGGAATTGATCTTGTTACGGAAGGAGTCATCACGATTAACCGTGTACTCTATTATGCCAAGAACTATCTTGTAGATAATGCCTGCTACCTGCAATGGAGTTATCGCAAGGATGCTGCTTCCCAAATCGCCAAGCTGCTGTTTGAGGAGGCAACGGATATTAATTTTTATGTAGGAAGGGCAATTAATCCGGCACATCAAAATCCGAATCTACCCATCAGCTTCAGTATTAAAATGCGGCTGATCGATGAATTGTCCGACTGCCTGAAAAAGATGGGAAAGCGAATAAATGTAAATTATTTTTAGTTATATGCCACTTGCGTGCTTTTTGCACAGTTATGGAGGAATTGATATGAGAAAATTTGATACGAAAGTCCAGGATCTGAAATACAAAGTTCTTAGAGAGGTTGCGCGCAGTGCCTTCCAGAATGATTTACACCATGCAGTGTACAGCATTCCCCAGAAGATAGTTGAGGGACCCCAGGCAACCATGAGATGCTGTATTTATAAGGAAAGGGCAATCGTAGGGGAACGAATTAATCTTGCCATGGGCGGAAATGCCGAGAATCCGAACGTGATTGAAGTTCTTGATATAGCCTGCGATGAATGTCCGGTCGGCGGCTATGAGGTATCCGATGCCTGCCGCGGCTGCATTGCCCACCGCTGTGAGGATGTATGTAAATTAGGTGCCATTTCCTTTGACAAGAATCAGAAGGCAATCATTGATAAGGAAAAGTGTGTTGAATGCGGAAAATGTGCCTCTGTCTGCCCCTTCAGTGCGATTGCCAACTATAAGCGCCCCTGCCAGAATTCCTGTAAGGTGAAGGCCATCAGCATGGATGAGGATAAGAAAGCGATTATTGATAACAGCAAATGCATCTCCTGCGGAGCCTGCGTATATCAATGCCCCTTCGGTGCAATTATGGATAAATCTTTTCTTGTCGATGTCATAAATATGATCAAGGAAAGCCAAAGCAACACCAATTACAAATTGTATGCCGTTATTGCACCTTCCATCGGAAGTCAGTTTAAGTATGCAAAGCTCGGTCAGGTAATCAGCGGCATTAAGCTGCTGGGATTTCATACTGTTGTGGAAGCCGCTCTGGGTGCTGATATGGTTGCCAGCGCTGAGGCCGAGGAGTTAGTCGAAAAAGGCTTCTTGACAAGCTCCTGCTGCCCAGCTTTTGTAGATTACATCCAGAAACAGTTTCCGACTCTGACAAAGCATATCTCACATAATTTATCACCAATGGCTACCATAGCAAAGTACATCAAGCAAACCGATGCCAGTGCAAAAGTTATCTTTATCGGTCCCTGCACCGCTAAGAAGATGGAGCTGCAACGTCCGGAAGTCGCTCCTTATGTTGACAGTGTAATCACCTTTGAGGAGCTACAGGCATTGTTTGACAGTAAAGACATTGAACTCGAGGATCTTCCGGCTGAGACTTTAGATAATGCCTCCTATTTTGGAAGAATATTTGCCCGAAGCGGTGGTCTGTCGGAAGCTGTGAAGGAAGCTCTTCATGAAAAAGGGAAAGATGATTTTGAATTAAAACCGATTGCGTGTGATGGTATCGAAGCCTGCCGCACTGCACTTCTGAAGGCAACTAAGAACGCTCTCCCGAACAATTTTATAGAAGGAATGGCCTGCGTCGGAGGTTGCATTGGTGGTGCCGGATGCCTTACCCATGGCGAACGTAATAAGAATGAGATTGATAATTACGGTAAAGAAGCCTTAGAAAAAACAATCCTTGGTGCAATTGCACCCTATCAAAATAAATAGAAACTCACAGGATTTCCCATATAAAACAGGAGCATGATCCTAACCTCTGCAGCAATGCTTTACCTAATATAAATGGCAAGCTTGTACTTATCCGGTTAGAAGCATACTCCTTTATTATATGAAACTATATGAGCTTATTTGAACCATGTAAAATCAGGATATTTAAAGATTGCTTTTCCCCTGATCTTATTCTTGGCGACAAATTTATTCGTCCAGAATCTGGCATCCAAGGATACATTTCGATTGTCACCCATCATAAAATAACATCCTTCCGGTACGGTATAGGGCCCAAAGCTTCCTGTCATTGGCTCTTTCAGATAATCTTCCTCGAGAGGCACGCCGTCAATATATACAACGCCGTCTTTTCCTTCCACCGTTTCGCCAGGAAGTCCGATTACTCTTTTGATATAATCCTCCTTGGGACTGTCTGGGGCTTGAAATACAACAATATCACCACGCTTCGGGTCTGAAAACAGATATGCGAGACGTAAGGTTATTACCTTTTCATCAATCATGATCGTATTCTCCATGGAATCTGTCGGTGAACTCACCTTATAGATAATGAACTTCGTGATGAATAAAGCCAGTAATACTGCTACTGCAATTACTATGACCCAGTCTAGAATTTCCTTATATACTTTCTTCTTTGTCATATGCCCCTCCATTTGTATATTCTTTAATGAAACCAAGTAAAGTCAGGATATTTAAAGAGTGCTTTTCCCTTTATCTTATCCCGTTTTACAAATTTATTCTGCCAGAACCTTGAATCCTCAGAGTTATTCCGGTTATCACCCATCATAAAATAACTCCCCTCGGGTACCACATAGGGTCCGAAATCGCTGTCCAGCGGTTCTGTTACATAAGGCTCATTTAAAGGTTCTCCATTAATATATACCAAACCATTCTTACCTTCAATCGTTTCACCGGGTAACCCAATGATTCTTTTAATATAGTCTACTTTTTCGTTATCAGGGAATGGAAAGACTATGATGTCCCCTCTCTGAGGGTCACTAAACAGATAAGATAATCGTAATGCAACCACTTTATCATCAATCATAATGGTATCTTCCATAGATCCCGAAGGCACCAAAACCTGAAGGATAATTACTCTTGTCACGAACTGGGCTACTCCAAAGGCAATCACAAAAACCAAAATCCAGCTCAATACTTCTTTCAATATCTTTTTCGCCATGCTGTTACCTCATCTCTTGTTTATCGAAGCTACCCAACAATTATACCCTTATCCATATTTTTTGTAAACAAAAACAAATACCGTAAAAATTACAAATAAGTACTGCTTGGTGTTGTTTTTCATAAGCTTAAGTAACCATTATTCTTTTATAATTGTAAAAATTGAACTGGCTGCCATCCATAATCCAGGGAAGAAGTTCATGATCTGCCATACTCCGCCACCATGAATACTGAACTCCGGAATTAGTCTGAGCTTTGCATTTATGCTTCGAACATCATCAAACCACACAACATGGTCTACTCCATCAGCATCGCTGTAGTTATAGAAGGGAGATTGTGCTTCTTCATCAAATTGAATATTGACATTGTGTTTGACAGCACGCCTAATTGCCTCCTGGTTACTGATGGATTCAGCGGCAGTTTTCCCCTGCTCAAAGGGTAACGGCCAGTCATAGGCATAATTCGGAACACCCATCAGTATCTTCTTCGGGTCTATCACTGATACGCCATACTGTAATACTCTTCTCATATTATTGATCGGAGAAGTTGCCTGAGGGGGTCCGAAGGTATAACCCCACTCATAAGTCATAAGCAGAACCATATCCGCTACCGCACCGATCGCCGGATAGTCATGTGCTTCATACAATAACCCCTTCATTTCACCGGAGGTCTTTGGAGCAAGTGCTACCATGGTAAGCAGCCCCTCCTCATTCAATCTGGAATTAACCGCTTTAATAAAATCTATGAAGACCTGCTTATCCTCCGGCAGAATGAATTCAAAATCGATGTCAATACCCCGGTAACCCTTGGATGTTAAAGTCGAAACCAGATTATTAATCAGCGCGGTCTGTGCCTCCGGATTATGAAAAATCTGATGAGCAATCTGACTGTCAAAACCATTATTCTCATTCATCGGAGCGAGCACCATAAGAGGCCCGACACCGAAATCCTTGGCTATCGCAATTAATTCAGAATCATCAATGGTTATTAATTCACCGCTTGGTGTAAAGCCATAAGTAAATAAAGATATATATGTTAAAAAGGGCAATGTTTTTCTTAAGACGGTATGATCAATATATGGATAAGCGTAACCATTGAACACAACTGTAGCTATTTTTTTCTCCTGGGCATAAGTGATAACCAGTACATCCCCGGGTCTAAGGTTTTCATCTGCTGCAACTTGCGGGTTATTCTGGAGAATTTGATTCGGATCAACTTTATACTGCTCTGCAATCTTGTATAAGGTATCACCTTCTGCTACGGTATGTGTGACATCGGGAATTCTAATTCCGATGCTTTGTCCAATTACCAGGTTCCCTGGATTAGGAAGTTCATTTTCTATAATAATTCGCTCAGGAGTCACACCATACTGAGATGCTATTGAACTAATTGTATCTCCTTCTTTTACGACATGAATTATCATGTATTCACCAGCCTCCGGCCAATAAACTCTATAATCAGTATATGCTCAGAAAAATAGTTGGTGAAATTCCAGGTATGAGTTGCATACTACCAAGTCTTATAATATAATGCAAATAGTTATACTCTGGATTAAGAAATTATGGAAGTCGAAGGAATTCCAGTCGATGAAAATCATAGAAAATAGGGAAATACTATAAACAAAAAACATTGATTAACTAGATACCACAGACGGTATTATGGAGGTTAGGATGAATAATAATTTTAAAGAAGTTTCACCCGAATTAATAAAAAAGAATCCATTCCAGGCCATCGGTAAGGAATGGATGTTAGTAACTGCCGGTAACCAGGATAAAGTGAATACCATGACTGCATCCTGGGGTGGCCTTGGGGTAATGTATGGCAAGGCCGTTGCTTTTGTCGTCATTCGTCCGCAGCGTTATACCAAAGAATTTATCGACCAGGAAGAGACCTTTTCCTTAAGCTTTTTAGATAAGAATTATAAAGATGTATTAAACTATCTCGGAACCGTATCCGGACGAAACGAGGATAAAATTCAAAAATCCGGCTTAACCTTAGAGTATTATGAAGAAACTCCTTATTTTGCAGACGCCAATCTGGTATTCGTGTGCAAGAAGCTGGTGAAGCAGGCTCTTGAAGCTGATTCCTTATTATTGGAAAAACTGGATAAAACCTTTTATCCAACAAAAGATTATCACGTGTTATATATTGCCGAGATAACGAAAGCATTACAGGCAACCAGAGCTATATAAAAAATGCCCCCGATTTACATTCAGAATCCGGATTAACCGATTGTTTGAATGATACATCGGGGTTATTTTTATTCCTTTTTACTATCTATCTTTACTCTTTTCATGAACAGATCCTGAAATCTATCCAGCCACCTTACTTTACATCTGCTTTCTTAAATATCAGAGTACCCAGAGCTGCAAAAACCACCAAAAATGCAATTCCAACGATGGTTGATCTTAAATAATCCGATCCCGTTGCTGTCTGGTTCTGGAAGTAAAATGATATGTTATTTAAAAGACTGTACTCGGTAAATTTGATCTTACCATCAAAGATCAATTCCAAAATATTGAATATCAGAGTTCCTAATGACAGAACACCCAGTATGTCAATTGCGATTACTCCGCCTAAATTCCTGAATACCATGGCTACCATTACTAATACGGAAGTCAGCGCAAGATTCAGAAGCAATTCTATTCCAATAATCTTCAGAATATATTCGATATATTTACTTGTAAAATCACCAACTGTTCCGGTTATAATAGAAGCTGAAATGACACCTGCAAGAAAAGTTACGAAAAGTATAAGGAAGGCAGCTACTGTCATTACCGTCAGCTTGGATAAATAAATCTGTAATTTGGAAAAGCCCTTTGAGACAGCATTTTTCATGGTTCCATGAGCAAATTCAGCGGTAATATAAATTGCAGTAAATATGGCAATGATCATAAGAATGTTACTGTTTGCAAAAACAGTCAAGCCATAGGAAATACCATCTTTATAGGGAAGAATGGTATTCGCTACATCACCTTGGTTTGTAGAAACTATTAACCATTTTGCAAGACATATATTTAAAACAAGCAGAAATACAGCTACCCCTGCACAAATATAATATGATTTACTTTTAAATAAACGGTAAAAATCCGATTTTAATATATTATTCATAATAACCTCCCTATTTCATTTTCTTATCAGCAATATCCATCAGCTGCATAAAGTATGCCTCCAAATCCTGTCCAACGATGGTACTGGAGGTTACGATAACGCCATTTTTAGCAAGCTCCATATTGATCAGGCCTGCTTTATCAAGATCCTTTCCGATCCGGATTGTCTTCTCATCAAGGACTTTGATGTCAGCTGGATTCACTATTTTATCTAACACACTGACTGCAAGCTCCGTATTATCTACCTTGATTTCCAGCTCTCCCTTGCAGCGGGTATCAAGTTCCTCGTTGGTAAACTCATCTACCATGACACCGTTATTAATTACGCCGTATCGCGTGGCAAGCTTGGAAAGCTCACCAAGAATATGGCTGGAAATCAATATGGTAATTTTCCTTTCTTTATTCAATTTTAAAATTAAATCCCTGATTTCTTTAATACCGGTGGGATCCAATCCATTTGTCGGTTCATCCAGCATCATAAATTCCGGGTTATCCAGTAAAGCAATACCGATTGCAAGACGCTGCTTCATACCCAGTGAAAAATTCTTGGCTTTTTTCTTTCCTGTGTCCTGGAGACCTACCAGTGTCAGCATCTCTTCAATATTCTTTTTTGGATCAAGACCCAGCAGCTTGCAATAGAACAAAAGATTTTCTTTTGCTGTCATGTTGGGGAAAACTGCCGGATTTTCAATCATGGTTCCAGTTTTTCTTCTCTGCTTATCCAATTCCTCACTCTCAAAAAGTCGGATACTTCCCTCATTCGGATGGGCGAGTCCGGAGACCATTCGGATAAACGTTGTTTTACCTGCTCCATTTCTGCCGATAAAGCCGTAAATATCACCCTGCCTAATGTTAAGATTCAAACCATTTACAGCGGCTTTTTTCCCAAATACCTTTGTTAAGCCATTGGTTTGCAGTACATATTCCATTTTCAATTCCTCCTGTTTCTGTAATTATTGCCCTATTAATGTAAACGATACTTATTTTAACATATCTGTATTAAAATGGCATTAAAAATATATAAAATTATGCTTAATACAAAAAAACATGCTTATCGGTGAAGTTGATGTGAATCTTAATTGAATTTTGCGTCCAACCAAAGGGTTTCACTTCAGCTTCACTGATGAGCATATTTTGAATTTTATACATGATAAATATTACAAGTTCTTAACCCAGGCTCCTGCCATCGTAATCCAGTTCTGGCACTCTGCAACCAGCTGTGATTGATCATATATGTTTTTCGTTTCCTCGGAGGCAAGAGAAAGGCCATGACCACCCTTTGGATAGATATGAAGCTCAAAGGGGACTTTCTTCTCATTCAATGCCTGGGTAAATAATAGTGCATTTTCAACCGGTACCAGCCCATCCTCAAAGGTATGCCATACAAAGGTCCTAGGAGTAAATTCTGTAACCTGCTTTTCCAGTGACATCTTATCCACCAGTTCCTCATACCGATCCTGTAATAATGCCTGGAAGGAATCACGATGGGCATATTCCCCGGAGGTGATTACCGGATAGGAAAGCAGAAGACCGTTTGGTTGATAATTTTCCTTCGGTATCTGCATAATATCCTCTAAGAATTTCTCATGCCATAGGGTACCAAGACTTGCTGCCAGATGTCCTCCGGCTGAGAAGCCAGCTACTACAATCTTATCACTTTTCACATGCCATTCCTTCGCATGCTCTCTTACATAGGCAACAGCCTTAGCCAGCTGAGTGACTGCCGTCGGAAACATGGCAGGAAATATGGAGTATCTTAGAACACAGGTATGAATTCCCATTGCATTTAACTGAATTGCGATAGGCTCAGCCTCCCTGTCTGAGACAAATCGGTAGCCGCCGCCCGGACAGATTAACACCAGAGGCCGAGTTCTTTCGATATCTATTTCCCTGGTATTATCTAATATATAGGTTGTCAGTGTTGCAATATTTTGTCCGTCATGGATTTCTATCTTCTCATTTATCATATCTACACCTCATATTAAAATATATTTTTTCTTACATTTCTATCTCAATTTCCTGCCATCCCTTGCATACATCCACCCATTTCGTATTGTTGGAGTATTCCTCCAACTCGTCACAGGTCAGTTCAATGGCAGAATTACTGCTGCCGCAGGCCGGAAAAACTGTATCGAACCGCTTCATGGAAAAATCGCAGTACACCGGCAGCTCCTGTATTAGTCCAAAAGGACATACACCTCCGACTGCATGTCCGGTATATTCCAGAACCTCCTCTGGGGTCAGCATTTTTGCCTTCATGCCAAACTCCCCTTTAAATTTACTATTGTCAACCTTTGCATCTCCAGCTGCTACGATTAACATTGCTCCATCTTCTGTCTTAAAGGACAGTGTTTTCGCAATCCGACAGGGCTCTACTCCTAATGCATTAGAGGCCATTTCTACTGTGGCACTGGAGGTATCAAACTCCAGAATATTAATGTCTCTTCCCCATCTTTTCAGATATTTTCTTACTTTATCAATTGCCATTATACTAATCCTCTCATGTATAAATATTTTTTAAAACATAAAGATTCTATTCATTCATTTATGGAATCATAGACCATTCATGATTGCATCATAATATTTCTTTGAAACTAGATGAGCGTTCCCCTCTGCTACCATCTGTCGGCATTTCTCAAGAATTGCTGGATTTAAACCAGATAGATCACTGGTTTCGGGCTTCACGGTAGTTTCCTTCTTTAACTCAGGAATCCTTGAAGAAGCCTGCTGTTCACTTTCTACTTGTTCCTTTGTTCTTCGATAAGACTTCTGCCGCTCCCTTTCTTCTAGTTCCTTTGTTCTTTGGCAAACCTCCTGCCGCTCCCTTTCTTCTAGTTCCTTTGTTCTTCGATAATCCTCCTGCTGCTCCCATTTTTCCTGTTCCTTTGCTCTTCGATAAGCCTCCTGCCGCTCCCTTTCTTCCTGTTCCTTCGCTCTTTTGTAAACTTCCTGCTGCTGTAGATATTTTTCTTCCTGCCTAAGCTGTTCCTCTCTTAACACCTTTAACTGCTCCTGTCTTTTTTGGAATTGCAGCTTTTCTGCTTTTATCTGTTCATCAATCCTGCTGCATTCAACCGAAAAATCACAAAGCGCCTGCCCCTCCTGATCAAGGTTCAGCTCTTTGACAGGATAAGTTCGGATATAATATGCGAACTTCCTTGTATTACCAAGGCGGTAGCCAAAGCTCCTCTTCAAAGTAACCTGCTCTCGCTCCGTATCCAGGAAAATCAGAAAACCCATGGAATTCTGCAGCAGACTCTGATACCAGTCAATCTGCTTGGTATCCTTCTCCTGCCTCTTTCCCATGACATAAATCGGTTTAATTCTGTTCGCCTGGTAAAAGGTGTCCCTTTCTCGGAATTTTTCCAGACTGTTATTTTGCAATCGATAATCGACTGCAAAGGATCTCCCATCCTCCAGGATGCAATAAAGAGTACTGTATAAGCCATTCTCCATACGAAACCTGGCTTGAATATCTGCTTTGGGAAAGCTTCGCTTAAGGAGCTGGTATAACAGACGTTTTCCCTTCTTAAGCTCTTCTGATTCATGTCCATTACCATAATCACAGTCTTTAAGATCATAATGAGCAAAATAAGGTTCTTTGATCGGTCCTGCTGCCAGATATACAGGAGCATTGCATTCCGTACAGGTAAGCTGCCGGTCGGCTGCTGCCTGTTTCCAGGCTAGGACCTGATCTTCATAATAATAGCCGTTACTATCCTTTAAATCAAAGGTACAAATGATTTTCCCCTGATATATGCAATTCTCCATAGCTCACGCCTCCCCTATCGAATGAATGAGTAAGAATCCTGACTTTATCTACCATAGAATGAATATCTCAGGCTTTTAAGTATCCTATTACTCCATACCTTTCATATTCATATTGCTGATTTCTGCCTTAATATTATTCTTAGCAATCATCATATTCAATGCGCCGGTAAGCTCTTCACTATATTCCATCAGAATTTCAGCGAGAAGCTTATCCCGCTGCTCCTTAGGAATTGCTCCGATTGCAGCCATTAATACATTTTGGGGGAGTTCATTATAACGTTGCAAAAGTCTGACAAGCTTACCTGACTTACCGTCCTGCTCAGCCATTTTCTGCATTAACTGGGGTATAAGTTGCAAGATGGTCTGCTCATAATCAATATCCTCTATCGCAAATTCAACTTTCAACATATCTTTTCTGCTCCCTTCCACTGCTTCAAAATGAATTCCTTTGAGCTTTGCTATTATATGATTATTCTTTAACAGGTCCTTCACATATTCCGTCAATAATTCATCATAGTGAGTCAGGATGGATGAAATCAAATGTTCCTTATTAGGTATCAAAGATACAACAAATCTTGAGAATGCGGAAGATTTTCCATCCTTACTGATGATTTTAGAAAATGCATCAAAAAACAGGTTATCCTTTTCTGACAGCCATTTGGTAAGATAAGGCATAACACTATCAACGAGAGAATGATAATTAATGTCCAATAAATAGAATCTGACTCGTATCATGGTGCCTCCTATCGTTGAAACGGATATCTTAATCGGTTATATTTTTATATTATAATACGATTGTATGCATTTAACAATGAATTCCATTAGGAAATATACAGCCAAATTTACAAATCTCAAAGACGAAGAATTTCAAGAAATCCTGATGATATGATAAAGAGTTTGCCTTGACAAACTCTCGTGCCGAGCGCGGTCAGCTTAGCTGACATAATTCCAACGTAAATATTAATTTACGTTTTATGCTGATTACGCATCCTTACGGAGCATTTTTTATTTCATAGGACGCAATATCTATGAAATAAAAAATCTGCAGGCTGCTTTAAAAGCAGCTGCAGATTATACTTACTGATATGTTATGCTCGGGAATATTCCACCTGCACGTTATGTTTCTGAACTAAATCATTCTCCAGCTTCTCGATGGCTATCTCAAAAAACATCAGGATAGCATCGACAACTCTATAACACATGTCTATGATGTATTGAATATCTTCATGAACCGCCTTAATTGCTTTCAGATATTCTCTATGTGTCTTCCTGATAAAATGGATGATTTCATCGAAAGTGAAAAACTCCGTGATGATCTCACGCTCTCTTTGAACATCCTCACGATTTACATATTCCTTTAATGATAATTTCAAATCCTTTTCATAATGCACATGTTCCTTAATATTGCCTGTAAATATGGAATTATGCGGGAAAGTGCAATAATCCGAAAGATAGTGGGTAATGACTCCCAGATGTCTTGCATAATAAGAATCAATTCCTCTATTTATGTCATAATCTACTGTAATCATCTTGATTTCGGTAATCAAGTCTTCAAAGGTTTCATCAATGTTATGTCGTTTTGTAAGAAATGATGGTTTTAAATCCGGTAAAATACTTCCTAAGTAAAAGGCTTTTTTATGATCGTGCAAGTCCTGAACCTGCATGTTATTGATTAAATATTTCGCAAGCGAAATATGAGATTTTTTTCGCAATTCATTTCCTCCTATTGATAACTGAAGCAGTAACTAGCAGCTATGTAATTGTCAAAAGCATGAGTAAAAACACTATCTAAAATGATACACCTTTTCGCTTATTTTCTCAATAGGAAACAAATAATACTTCATAGCATATTTTCGACTACCTTTGCGCAAGAACGCATCATTTATAAATAAAATATGAATTATACCCTGAAAACTTGACATTGGCAGTATCTTACTGTAAGATTGAGAATTGTACAAAGCTCATAATAATTTGATTGAATGATTTAGGAGATGATTTTTTGGATCCCAGTGATGCCATGCAACTTCTTATATTAGTCTTGTTTTTAATATTGTCCGCATTTTTCTCGAGTTCGGAAACAGCTCTTACCACAGTAAATAAGCTCCGAATCCGTACCCTTGCGGATGATGATGTAAGAGGTGCGAAGACCGTAGGTAAATTAATTGAGGACCCGGGTAAGATGTTAAGTGCCGTGTTAATCGGCAACAATGTCGTGAACATATCCTCTTCTGCCCTTGCTACCACTTTAGCCAGCAATCATTTCGGCAGTGAATGGATCGGCCTTGTCACAGGAGTTCTGACCTTATTAATTCTTATCTTTGGTGAGATAACACCCAAGTCCATGTCTACCATATACGCCGAAAAGATTGCTTTAAAGGTAGCCGGACCAATTTACCTGGTAACAAAGATACTAACCCCCGTGATATACGTTCTGAATAAAATCTGTACTGGAATATTGCTTATTTTCCATATGGATCCGAAAGCAAAGACTACTATTATTACTGAAAATGAATTTCGGACCATTCTGGATTACAGTCATGAAGAGGGTGTCATAGAGAGCGAGGAACGCAGAATGATTACGAATGTTGTTGATTTCGGTGATTCCTTAGCAAAAGATGTTATGGTACCCCGTATCGATATGGCTTTTGCCAACGTTGACTTTACCTATGAAGAACTGATTCAGGCTTTCGCCAAAGAAAAATACACAAGAATGCCGGTGTATTCCGAAACCCGTGATAACGTAATCGGCATTGTTAATCTTAAGGATGTCTTCTTCTATAACGGTGATACGGAGAATTTTAATATCATTGATATCATTCGTGAGCCATATTTTACTTACGAATATAAGAAGACCTCGGAGCTGCTGATTGAGATGCGCCGCCAATCCATCTCTCTTGCCATTGTACTCGATGAGTACGGTGCAACGGTTGGTCTGATTACCATTGAAGATTTGCTTGAGGAAATTGTCGGTGAAATCCGCGATGAATATGATGATGACGAGGAAGACAGCATCAAAGCAGTATCCGAGAATGAATATATTGTCGATGGATATACGAAGCTTGATGAAATTAATGATGTTTTAGGCTTAGAGCTGGAATCGGATGACTATGATTCCATCGCAGGTCATATCATATATCTACTTGATCATCTTCCTGAAGAAGGCGAATCCATTACAGACCATAATATTATATTTACTGTTGCTTCCGTTGATAAGAACCGTGTTGATAAGGTTCATATCCTGATTAAACCAAAGGAAAAAGTCGAAGAAGAAGCATAAAGAAAATAATTAGTTACACTTTTGAGAATGTCTGAAATAAAGACAGATAAAAGACATGTAAACAACATATAAACTCAGCATAACTGCAATAGCTAAAAGGCCTGACGGTAACTACTCTTACACTACCGTCAGGCCTTATTGTTCTTTCCCTTATGTTATTGAATTAACTATGCAGCATTTCATACAGCATGGAGGACATCTGTTTAATTTCCTGGATGGACGCTTTAATTTTCATGATATCATTATTTTCACTTTCAATTGTTGCAAGGATTTCTTCATTGGATGCGGAGTGCTGTTCAGAGATACTGGCGATGCTTTCAATTCGCTCCTGCACCTGAAGAAATTTATCAAGGATGGTGACAATCATCTGGTTTTCCGTCTCAAGCAATGCAAAAGTCTCATTAATAGCATTCTCTACATCTATAAAATATTCACCGACCCTGCCCAGTACTTTATTTCCTTCCTGAACCGCTTTTTCACCCTGACTTACTTTTTCAACAGCTGCTGCTGAATTAACAGCAATTACCTCCGTGATATCCTGAATGTTTTTCGCCGTATTTGCACTATTCACGGCTAGCTTTCTTACCTCACCTGCCACTACAGCAAAGCCTTTTCCTTGCTCTCCTGCTCTTGCAGCTTCAATGGAAGCATTCAGAGAAAGTAAGTTCGTCTGTTCGGATATTTCAGTAATTCCCTCCAGGGAAATATTAATATCTTCTATATTAACCTGAAGTTCATTTACCGTGGACAGTGCTGCACTAACTGCTTGATTAATCGTCTGCATCTGCGACTCCATCAGGCCTATCTTCTGAGAACCCTTAGAAACCTTTTTTGAAATGATATTCGAATTCATTGTAATCTTCTCTGAAATCTCCTTAGTGCTGTTAACTTCCATCAATGCTTCCGTCATATTGGAATTGATATCAAAAATGCTTTCCGCCTGGTGCTCTGTTCCTCTGGCTATCTCAATCATGGTATTGGCCGTTTCTTTGCTGGAATCCACAATCGAATTCATATTAGTATCAAGAGCTGAAACATTTTTAATCAGACCGTTGGAGGATTCATCCACTTTCTCAAAGGTGGATTTTAACTGCGTCAGAAGGTTATTAACTTCCTCTTCTTTCTTCGCAGCTCTGTTAATGATCTCATTGCCCCATTTATTTGCAAAGAAAATAATAAGGAACATACTATTAATCAGTAATAAGGAGGATAGTAAGAAACTGATTGGACGTTCTCTGCCAAACAGTATAGTGCTGTTGATAAAAAAGATCGAAAAATAGGTACCGTTAACGATAACCGCGTAAGTAATCAGAAGTGCAGAGGAATAATAAAGACATAAAACTACAATAGAAGCTGATATTGTAAAATTGGTTCCCTGATCCGTGGAATCCTGAATTAAAGCCATAATAGCAGCTGCAAATATAATCAAGCTGTAAATAAACCCTTTAACCCTGCTGGGAATTGGTATAAAATAGATTGCAATAACCACTGTCGCTGCAATAAATACCGGCAGGGAGAGATCAAGTCCTTCGGAAATACTCCTTCCGGTAAAATTATAAACTGAAGTAAATAAACATACTGCCAGTATGATACACGTGCAGACCAAATCTGCCTTCTTGAAGTTATAAATATTCTTCTTCATCTTTCGTTAATCCCCTTTGCCCTATGAATTTGCCCATGAATTTGCACTAAAAATCTGCTCCATGAATTTGCACTAAAAATCTGCTCCATGAATTTGCACTAAAAATCTGCTCCATGAATTTGCGCTAAAAATCTGCCCCATAAATTTGCCCCATATCATGTAGAAACATATATGAAATATTATATTCCTAACAATCCCAGAATTCAACATTTAATATCAGAAAGCAGAAATAAAAAATACCAATAGTATACTCCGCCTATTTCAAGTATAATTTAAATGTCAGATACGTTGACTTTCACCAGAATGAGGAAAAACAATGAATAGAAAAAATAAGCTCTTTGCCATATCCCTTTTATTAATCAGCTTAAGCTTAATCCTGGCAGGCTGCAGAGGTAATCCGGTTTCTGAACCTGTTAACCAGCGGATGCCAGATATAACAACGACACCTGCAACAAGTTCAGTTTCAACTGCTCCAAATGCCGTTCTACCCGACCCAAGTTCAGTGCTACCCGCTCCCAATGTAGTGCAATCAGACCCAAGTGTAAGCCAGACTTCTTCAACTGCGGTATCTACGATAGAACCCGCTGATGTATCAAAGGATGAAGGTAAGATAATCAGCCTTTCCGTGGTATTTAAAACTACCTCTGAAAAGGTGTATGCTACCGCAAACGTCAATATCCGTTCCTCCTGTTCAACCAAAAAAGCTAATATTATAACAGTTTTAAAAAGAGGTGAGTCGATTAAAAGAATAGGATTTAATAAAGAATGGAGCAAGGTATTATATCATAATAAAATATGCTACATAAAATCCGCATATCTTAGCTTAAAGAAACCATCTGTAACTCCAACACCGGAGGTTACAAAGATACCTGCTGTCACAACCACACCATCCTCCGGTAACTCAGGGGGAACGAATAGCGGCAATACGGACACCGCCTCCACAAAGGAAAGCTTTGTTGCCAAGCTTCATCTTAATTCTAAGATTGATCAGTTAATCTGTGTAATTGGTAACGGAGGTACTGACTGTACTGTATCCTTTCATAAGAAAGACGAAAGCGGCAAATGGCTTCAGCAGTTCTCTACTGACGGAGATTGCGGGTCAAAAGGGATTACATATAATAAGAAGGAAGGGGATCATAAAACTCCAGCAGGTTTATTCTCCTTTACCATGGCATTTGGTCTGCAACCAGATCCGGGAGCGCAGCTTATCTATCGGCAAATCACAGAATATGATTACTGGATTGACGATACAGCCAGCCCCTTTTATAATACCTGGGTTAACTCCAAGGAAACTCCGGGAGTTTATCAGTCAGAACATTTAATTGATCATGCTCCGCAGTACAACTATGTAATGAATATTAATTTCAACCCGGATAATACTCCTGGATTAGGAAGCGCCATCTTCCTGCATTGTTATAATAGTCTTGGTAAAACAACCGGTTGTATAGCGATTGCTGAGAAATATATGAAAACCTTAACGAAAGAAACAGATAGTTCCACTAGAATTCTGATTGTACCGGACAGTGGGGATTTGGCTAAATACTAGCAAGATGAATTAGCAAGTCAATTTATATCATGAATAAGAAAGCCAGGTATTTCTTATTTTATTAAGACATATCTGGCTTTAATATTGCCTTTCATGTAATTGCCTGCGTGATATTTTTTCCCGCTATTTCATAGTTCTGTATCACTGCTTATTTTAATGCTTTTTATTATTAATGAAGTTAGTCGATTAATCCTCGTGGTAGAGTGCTTCCTCTCCGTGCTGTCCTGTACGGATACGAATAATATCTTTCAGATCATAAACAAAGATTTTACCATCACCGTGTTTGCCGGTTAAAGCAGCCTTACTGACTGCTTTCACTGTCTTATCAACCCATTCCTGATTAGGTACGACAATTTCAAACTTAATCTTAGGAAGCATATTAACATCAACCTTAGAACCTCTTACAATCTCAGTATAACCTTTCTGTACACCGCAGCCCATAACCTGGGATACTGTAATACCATGTACATCGATATCATTTAATGCAGTCTTGACATCTTCATATTTTTCTTCTCTTACGATTGCCTCTATTTTAATCATATTCTGTTACTCCTTTCAAAATAGTAATATTAGTCCAAACCATTGAATGACGGGTATGCATTCTCTCCATGTTGAGTAATATCCAGACCTGTTTTTTCATCTGCTTCGGATACTCTGAGAGGTATAAACAGTTTTATGATAGAAGCACAAATAAATGTTCCGACAACTGCTATAACAATAGTAATACCGACACTTGCAAGCTGAGCTAAGAATAAGTGATAATCGCCGGAGATTAAACCATCCCACTTCGGATAAGGATTGATAGATTTCTGAGCGAAGATACCAGTTGCAATACCGCCCCATATACCGCCGATACCATGGCATCCAAATGCATCCAAAGCATCATCATAACCAAATTTCTTCTTGATTACTGACATTGCAAAATAGCAAATCGGACTTACGACAAGACCAATGATAATGGAAGCCCAGATCGGAACAAAACCAGCACCGGGTGTAATAGCAACAAGGCCAAGAACTGCACCTGTCACTGCACCTACGATAGTAGGCTTTCCTTGCCTAATCACATCGATTGCCATCCAGGATAATAATGCGCATGCAGCAGAGGTATTGGTTGTCATGAATGCATGAACTGCGATGTTGTTTGCGCCAAGTGCACTACCGGCATTAAATCCAAACCAGCCGAACCAGAGAATGGAAGCACCTAATACAGCAAAGGGAATGTTGTGAATGCGATAAGATACTTTTGATGAACCTTTTCTGCTTCCTAACATGATACATAATACTAAACCACTGACACCGGAGCTGATATGAACAACGTTACCACCAGCAAAGTCGATGGATCCTAATACAGAACCTAAAAATCCACCAGCGCCCCATACCATGTGAGCTAACGGATAATATACGATTAATGACCATAAACCTATGAAAAGGAATAAAGCATTAAATTTCATACGACCTGCTACAGCACCGGTAATCAAAGCAGGTGTAATAATTGCGAACATCATTTGGAAGATAGCAAATGCAAGGTTCGGAATAGTTGCTGAATAGGGACCAGCTTCACTATTCGATACTCCATTTAAACCAAGCCATTGCAGGGAACCGATTACTCCACCGATGTCACTGCCAAAGCTGAGTGTATAACCGATTACTACCCACATAACTGAAGCAAGACCCATAATAAAAATTGACGACATCATTGTGTTTAATACATTTTTTCTTCTCTCCAGTCCTCCGTAAAAGAAAGCCAAGCCAGGTGTCATGAAAAAAACCAATGCTGATGAAACCAGCACAAAAGCAATATCTCCACCGTTCATAAAAAATCCTCCTTAAGATTTAAATCATATAGCTTTTTGATACCCAGGCCTGTGATATCAATGTATAAAGAAAAGGTGTCTGGCAATGTAAATATACACCGCAGACACCTTCGCCTTCGTAAGATATTGTTATAATTACCTTCTAGATTGCAAACATGATGAATTGGTAAACCAATTCAATTGTCCTCAAGAACAAAGATTTTCCCTTGGCAAACTCTCGCACCGAGCATGGTCAGCTTAGCTGAAATAATTCCAATCGCTTGTGTGCGAATCCATGGGTAGTATTTTATTTCATGGGATTCATATTTCTTATGAAATAAAAAAGTGTCTGCGACACTTCAGCTCCCCTGCCCCTCAATCTTGAGGGGTGGGGTTGTTTTTTGTCCCAAATTGCTTCATAATCAT
>Ga0207834_1000017_pt1 | contig 55944 bp, 55 predicted proteins | sample LuqExpMetagenom5_FD_187763 | JGI IMG/M metagenome (GOLD analysis project Ga0207834, IMG submission 187763) | Tropical forest soil microbial communities from Luquillo Experimental Forest, Puerto Rico - Sample 5 (SPAdes) | ecosystem: Environmental > Terrestrial > Soil > Tropical forest ...
CGTAAGGCCGTATCACCGGAAAGAATTATTATAATAATTCTTTCTGCTAATTCAGTACTTGACTGTAAGAAGTTAACTGTTTTATAATAAACTATGTAATACATAATTTTGGCGAAAGGAGTTGTTTTTGTGACGGTTCAAAATTTAGCATTAATCAGTGAGGTTGAAGTCGTATAACTGAATATTGGCTGATGGATACAGCAAGGGCTTTTTATCGTTGTAACCTGCTTAAACAGGATTATATCCGTATTCATCGGCAACCTAACAGGAAATAACCTTTGACCAAAAATGAATGTAATGGACAAAATGGCATGGTAGCGGTTATCGTGCTTTTTTTATGCCCATATGAACTCCACGAAGGTTGCTTGCCTCGTGGAGTTTTTTGTTATGGAACATAGCGAAGTCTTGTTCAAAAATCGCACGCGCTCGATGCGCCGGTGATTTTTGTATCAGTGAATTATTTACTTAGTGAAATCGGGAGGCAAATATAATGAAATATATCAATGGTAAGGACGTATTGCCCAAAACATTGCTGGAGCAGCTGCAGAATTATGTACAGGGCGAGCTGCTGTATATTCCGAGGCAGGAAAACAACAGGGCCGGCTGGGGCGCCGTAAACGGCACAAGGCTGATGATAAGGGCCAGAAACACCGATATCTGCCGAGCTTACGAGGAAGGCTCCAGCGTGCAGGAACTGATGGAAACGTATCACCTGTCGGAAGACAGCATCCGCAAGGTGCTAAACACCAGAAGAGTCCTGCTGGCAATAGATTGATGACGGAAGGATGGAAGAATGAACGATAAAATAAATGTAAAATCAATAAATTTGGACGAATATGGCTGGAACGATTACTGGTCGGAGGCATTCAAAAAGATCGCGGGCGAAGGGCAAAAGCCGGCTCGGGTCCTTCAGGAGCAAAAGGGCTCATATAAGCTTGTGTCGGAGTTTGGCGAGTTGCGAGGAGAGATTTCGGGAAGATTCAGGCATATGGCGTCAGGTTATGACTCGTACCCGTCGGTTGGAGATTGGGTGGCGGCGGACCTGATGCCCCAGGAGGGCCAGGCAGTCATACACGCCTTGCTGCCAAGGAAAAGCAAATTCTCAAGGAAGGTGGCCGGTGCGGTCGTTCAGGAACAGATCGTTGCAGCGAATTTCGATTATGTATTTATCGTAAATTCACTTAACAGGGATTTCAACCTGCGGCGTCTGGAAAGGTATCTCACGATGGCATGGGAAAGCGGTGCCGAACCTGTGATCGTACTGAGCAAGAAAGATCTGAGTGAAGATGCGGAAGAGAAGATCAGGGAAGTCGAAGCGATAACGTTCGGCGTTCCTATAATTGCAGCAAGTGCGGTTACAGGAGAGGGGACGGATGCCCTTCGCCGATACTTGGGTGTCGGCAGCACGGTCGCGATACTTGGATCTTCCGGAGTCGGCAAATCGACCTTGACGAATCTGCTGGCGGGTGAATCGATAATGGACACGGGAGATATAAGGGAGGACGATTCCAGAGGCAGGCATACCACTACCTACAGGAACCTTGTAAAGCTTCCGGATGCGGGAATGATAATAGATACTCCGGGTATGCGCGAACTTCAGCTTTGGGAAAGCGAGGGCGGGCTTCAGGGAACCTTCGAGGACGTCGAGAGTCTCGGCAGTTCATGCCGTTTCAGGGATTGCAGCCACGAGAACGAACCCGGCTGCGCCGTGCTGGAGGCTGTAAGGAACGGTTTACTGCCTGCCGTTCGCCTCGAGAGCTACAGAAAGTTAAAAAAAGAACTGCGTTTTATAGAAAGCAAGCATAATCAGAGCGTAAGGATGGCCGAGAAGAAGAATTCAAAGGAAATATCGAAATGTATCAGAAAAATCAAACCATTGTATTAAATTGCCCGCACAATTTGAAGAAAAGTGGCTAAACTGGTATAATCGAGTGAATAAATAACAAAGGGATGATTGGTGTATGGAAGACAATGCCGGACAATATTTTATTCACAACGGCGTGGTAAAAAGCGCGTTGGAGCCGGTTTATGCAGACGGTACCTCGGGCAGGTCCGCCTATGAGGTGATTCGTATTATAGATGGAGTGCCGCTTTTTTTCGAGGACCATTATGAACGGATGAAGAGCACTTACAATGCTATCGGCAAACCGCTGCAAATGGCACAGGAGCAGCTTGCAGACAATATAAAAAAGCTATTATCTGCCAACAAGACAAAAGTATGCAATGTAAAGATAGTCGTATCGGATGCGGAAGGCAGCCAGCAGCAGGTAGCATACCTCAGCCGCAGTTACTATCCTTCGGAAACTGAAGCCGACGCGGGCATAAAAACCGGCCTTATCAGAATAGAGCGTAAAAACCCGAATGCAAAAATACTCAACAAAAGTTACAAGGACGCTGTCAATGAAAAGATGGCCGAAGGCGGATTTTTCGAAGTACTGCTGGTGAATGACCGGGAGCTGATAACTGAGGGCAGCAAATCGAACGCTTTCTTTGTCAAAAACAACGCAATATATACAGCGCCCGGCGATGCGGTGCTGAAAGGCATAACGCGGAAATATGTTTTTGAAGCATGCAGTAATGCCGGCTTCGGTGTAAAGGAACAGTTTATCGGAGCCGACGAGTTGAAAGATATTTCCGGGGCTTTTCTATCCGGAACCTCTATAAAAGTCCTTCCCATAAGGGCAATAGACGGCATTAACCTTGATTCCTCCGCCAATCCCGCTATTTCGGCGGTTAGACTCGAGTATGACAAATTGTTGGAGAAATATATTGAACGCAATGTAAATATATGGTAATATAAAACTGCTGCGGGCGAGCCCTAAATAAGCCTGCGGCAGGTGATGGAATGGAATCTAAGGCTTATTCGAGAAAATTTTTCAGGATACGACCCGAAAGTCCGCTATTCGGTACTATCAGCATTGTGCGTATCGGAGACAGGCGTGTTTTTTCGAATGCCGCAAGAGTAAGGATACTCGATATCAGTCCCGGCGGGCTCAGGTTCGTTTCCTCGCTGAACTTGCCCGTGGACAGGTCTATTATGCTTGAAGCAGTTTTGAAGCTCGGGAATTCCGAATATTGCCTTCAGGGATGCATAGTACATATGATCGGGTCAGAGGTTAATGAATTTGAATATGGTTTGAAATTCCTTGAACCGGACCCCGAATTCAGGGAAACGCTGAAAAAGATATTCAGCAGGATATCTGTCAGGCAGAACCGGCATGTTATCATACTCAGGCTGAATTAGCAGCCATCGCTGCGCTCTCGAATTATCAAGAATAGATTACCCTTCATTGATTATTAGCACTCCCATTGTGAGAGTGCTAATTTTTTCTTGACAATGAAGGAATGCGAGTTGTAATATAAATATTGGCATTAAGTTGTACAGAATTGTTGATCTGGGAGGAATGGACATGTCACATGAAAATGGCAATATTTCGATCAATACGGAAAACATTTTGCCGATTATAAAAAAATGGTTGTATTCGGAAAAAGATATTTTCATCCGTGAAATGGTTTCAAATGCGAACGATGCTATCATTAAAATGAAGAAGCTCGTTTCAATGGGCGAGGCGCAGCTGCCTGACAATGAAAAATACTATATCAAAGTCATAGTAAACAAGGATGACAGAACCATCCGCATCGTCGACAACGGTATCGGAATGACAGGCGACGAAGTCAAAAAATATATCAACCAGATAGCCTTTTCCGGCGCAGTCGATTTTCTTGAAAAATACAAGGACAAAGCGGACGAGAGCAATCAGATAATAGGTCACTTCGGCCTTGGCTTCTACTCGGCGTTCATGGTTTCGGAAAAGGTAACGATAGACACTTTATCCTGGCAGCCGGACGTCAAAGCCGTCAGATGGACGAGCACGGGCGGCACCGAATTTGAGATGGACGACTCGGACCGTTCCGAAAGAGGTTCGACCATCACGCTTTACCTTTCCGATGATTCGCTCGAATTCCTCGAATATTATAAAATGAGGGACATACTCGAGAAATACTGCTCGTTCATGCCCATTGAGATATTCGTGGAAGATGCCTCAAAGAAAGAGGAGAAGAAAGAAAAGAAGGAAGATACGGATACGGTTAAAGCCGACAAAGCTGAAGAAGCAGAGGCCAAGGCGGAAGAGAAGGAAGAGCAGGCCAGGCCGATAAACGACACGCACCCGCTCTGGCTCAAGGCTCCGAAGGACTGCACCGACGACGAGTACAAGGAATTCTACAAAAAGGTTTTCCACGATTTCAACGATCCTCTGTTCTGGATACATTTAAACATGGATTACCCGTTCAACCTGAAGGGCATTCTCTTTTTCCCGAAGCTCAAGCATGAGTTCGAGACGATAGAAGGGCAGATCAAGCTATACTACAACCAGGTGTTCGTGGCGGATAATATTAAGGAAGTCATTCCAGAATTCCTTTTGCTGCTGAAGGGAGTCATTGACTGTCCGGATTTGCCGCTGAACGTTTCGAGGAGCTTCCTGCAGAACGATGGTTATGTATCGAAGATATCGACCCACATTACAAAGAAGGTAGCGGACAAGCTAACAGCGCTATTCGAGAACGAAAGGGATAATTACAACAAATATTGGGACGACATCAATCCCTTTGTGAAATACGGCTGCATCCGAGAGGAGAAATTCTTCGACAAAGTTAAGGATATAGTCATATTCAAGACTACGAACGGTGAATATGTGACGCTGAAGGATTATCTCGAAAGGAACAGCGAGAAACACAAGGACAAGGTATTTTATGTAACCGATGAAAAGCAACAGTCCCAGTATATCAGGCTGTTCAGGGGCCAGGGCATGGAAGCTGTGATATTGAACACCATGATAGACAATCATTTTATACAGTTCCTTGAGATGAAGGAAAGCGGCGTGAAATTCTCACGTATAGACTCCGATCTTTCGGACAGCATGAAGGATGCCGATGCCGTCGCAGCCGACGAAGATCTGACCCAAAAGCTCGAGACTGTATTCAGGGAAGCCGTAGGTAATGATAAGCTGAAGATACAGGTCGAGGCGCTGAAAGCATCGTCCACACCGGGAATTATCCTGCTTTCAGAGTATTCCAGAAGGATGCAGGAAATGAGCAGGATGTACGGCATGAACGGAATGGACTTCGGCAACATGTTCCAGGACGAGCAGACACTTGTGCTGAACAGGAGCAATTCGCTGATCCAGGCTGTAACAAAGCTTGCCGGTAACGACAACAAAAAGGATGACGTGACGCTTATCTGCCGCCATGTTTACGACCTTGCGATGATGAGCCACAAGCAACTCGAGCCCGAAGCCATGGCGAACTTCATCGAGAGAAGCAATGCTCTGCTTGGCAAACTGGCCGAACTGGAAGAGTAGAAGCGGTCGGGAAGCGTATAAAACCCCTAATGAACTAAGCTAACGGAATACCTGCGGCATATTCGCTGCAGGTATTTTTATATGGGTGATTCTCTATGTATATAATGCCTATATTGTTCGTTTTCTTGACTTATGGGTTACCATAATATAACATACTTATGTAAATTAAACGTAAGCAGAAAGAGAGTTGCCTTTTGAAAATAAATAAAGTGCGGTTTATAGAGCCGGGCAATCTGCCTTATCGCAGATCGATCAAAAATCTATATACATACGAGAAGTACATAAGGACTCCGTCAGTCGGTCTGCTCACTCTGGCAACGATCGTGAAAGAGGCTGTTGACGACACGTTTATGTACAGTGAATCAATTTCGAAGATCAAGTGGGATGACGTGTTGGATGCGGATATCGTCTTTATCGGGATTTTCACATTTGCTGCCGCGAGAGGGTATGAGTTGGCCCGCTTCATCAGGGAACACTCTGACGCGATCGTTGTTATGGGCGGATTGCACGCATCAATGAATTATTCCGAAGCCGTCAGAAACTGCAACTATGTCCTTCTCGGGGAGGGTGACGAATCCATACTGGAATTTATTGATTCGGTACGTAATGACAGGCCTGTTGATTTTCCAGGCGTTGCTTATGAGAAAGACGGGCAGATCGTTTTTACCGGAAACCGAAAGCCTACGGAAAATATAAACACGATACCGAACCGATATTTGCTTTACCGTTATCATAAAATGGCGGGACACAATACCATGTGGCCCCAGGTGCACGCTTCCAGAGGGTGTCCGCACAACTGTGACTATTGCGCGGTCGTACGACATTTTGGAAGGGCAGTTCGGACAAGAACGCCGGAAAACGTGGTAGAGGATATCAGGCAGTCGATCGCATTCCATGATAAGCGGCTGATCTGGCGTGTTAATAAAATCCTCTGGCTTACCGACGATAACTTTTTTGCAGACCGGGAATGGTCAATTTCTGTGCTGAATGCCATTATCGACAGCGGTATCAAATATTCCTTTACTGTGCAGGCGAGATACGAAGTCGGCTTTGATGATGAAATGCTTGATCTGCTTAAAAAAGCAGGATTTGTCGAGCTCGCGATGGGGATTGAGTTTTTGGAGGACGAAGCTTTTGATAAATACCACAAAAAATGCAGCTGTGAAGATATCGTTCGCTCAGTCCAAAATATTCAAAAACATGGGCTGAATGTGCGCGGGCTTTTTATAGTGGGCGCGGATAACCATACCAAAGGGGTAGGGGACAGACTGGCTGATTTTGTGCTGAAGTATGATATCCGCGGCATTTTGATCCAATCCATGTATTTTGTGCCCGGAACGCCTGTATACGAAGCAAACAAGGATCGATTGATCCACAGGGATTGGTCTAAGTACAACGGTAATGTGGTACATTTCCCGCAAAACATTTCACCTTATGATCTGCAGAAGGAAATTATCCTCGCCAGTGCAAAGATATATTCGGTTAAAAATCTATTTAAAGTTTTGCTTCATCGCAAACGGCGGGACAAGATCATGTTTCTGGGCGAATTCTTCTGGCAGAAAAGTGTGCGTGCTGACTTGAAGCGGGAACTGCCCAAGCTTCTACAAGCTAAATCAGAGATGCTTGGCTAAAAAGAACAATCAAAAAGAGCAGGTGTCTTAAATCATCTGCTCTTCCGGGTAATAGTGACTATTTATCGTGATCGCGGATCTCGACCCTTCTGATCTTGCCGCTGATCGTCTTTGGAAGCTCAGTGACAAATTCGATCAGCCTTGGGTATTTATAAGGCGCAGTAACCTTTTTCACGTGGTCCTGCAGCTCCTTTACCAGATCGTCGCTCGCAGCATAATTCTTTGCCAACACGACTGTTGCCTTTACGATCTGGCCCCTGTCGGGATCCGGTACTGCAGTGATCGCGCATTCCAGTACTGCGGGATGCTCCAGCAGGGCGCTTTCGACTTCGAATGGTCCGATCCTGTAGCCGGAGCTTTTGATCAGGTCGTCAGCCCTGCCTACGAACCAGAAATAGCCGTCCTCGTCTTTCCAGGCCATGTCACCGGTGTAGTAGATGTCGTCATGCCATACCTTGTGAGTAAGGTCGGGATCCCTGTAGTATCCGTCAAACATGCCGTAAGGCTTGCGCTTATCTGTGCGGATAACGATCTGGCCTTCTTCACCGATATCGCAGGAGTTGCCGTTTTCGTCAATAAGATCGATATCATACCCCGGAGCGGGCTTGCCCATGGATCCGGGCTTCGGCTCCATCCAGGGGAAGGTGGCGAGCGTTATTGTGAGCTCAGTCTGTCCGTAACCCTCCATAAGCTTCATACCGGTTGCCTTGAGGAACTGGTTGTAAACCTCGGGGTTCAGAGGCTCGCCAGCGATCGAGCAGTGCTTGAGATTGCTCAGGTCAAATTTGGACAGGTCTTCCTTGATGAAGAACCTGTATATCGTAGGTGGCGCGCAGAAGGAGGTGACCTTGTGCTTAATTATTACATCAAGCATTTCTTTCGGAACGAATTTGTCGTAATCATAAACGAATATGGCCGAACCGCTGATCCACTGCCCGTATATTTTGCCCCACATTGCCTTGGCCCAGCCCGTATCTGCGACGGTAAGGTGAAGGCCGCCGTCCAGGACATTCTGCCAGTATTTCGCAGTCAGTATGTGACCGAGGGGGTAAGTGAAATTGTGCTGCACCATTTTGGGCATCCCGGTCGTACCGGACGTGAAGTAAAGCAGCATCATATCGCTGTTCTTAGTATCATCGCTGCCCACAGGCCTTTCAAATACATCGGAGGCCTTCTCTAGCTCGCCTTTGAAATCTATCCAGCCTTCATGCGAACCGTTGACGATAGCCTTGAACTTGAGTGAAGGCGAGTCAGGCATGGCTTCCTCCACATGCTTGATAACTTCATCGTCTGCAACAGATATGAGCATTTTGATGTCTGCGGCGTTGCACCTGTAGACGATATCCTTTTTTGTGAGCAGGTGTGTGGCGGGTATGCAGACAGCGCCCAGCTTGTGGAGTCCCAGCAGGCAGAACCAGAATTCATATCTTCTTTTTAGTATCAGCATGACGGGATCGCCTTTTTTGATACCGAGTCCCTTGAAGAAGTTGGCAGCCTTGTTGCTGTACCGCTTCATCTGATCGAAATTGTAGACCGCTTCTGCGCCCTTGTCGTCGCACCAGACCATTGCTCTTGCTTCCGGCGTTTTGTCGGCAATCGCGTCGACCACGTCAAATGCGTAATTAAAATTGTCAGGCGTGCTGAGACTGTAATTTTCAAATAAATCGTCGTACGATTTGAAATCCTGCTTGTTCAGAAACTTTTCCAACATAATTAAAACCCCTGTCTTTTAGTATTATTGCGACTTAGAAAATAATTGCGAGGAACTTTGCCCGTTTTCCGCCGATTGCCTTCATGCTGTGGTTGCAGCCGGAGTCGAAATAGAGGGAATCTCCTTCGTTCAGTATCAGCTGGCGACCGTCGAGGTATATCATCAGCGTGCCTTCCATAACATAGTTGAATTCCTGGCCAGGGTGGTTGTTGAGGTGGATCGGGGTGTCATCTGCTTCAGGTTCTACGCAGACCATGAATGGCTCGGCTTTTTTATTTATGAAATTATATGCAAGGCTTTGGTACTTGTACGGATTTTTACGGTCGACACTGACGCCCTTGTCTTTTCTGACGAGGCAATAGGTATGGAGTCTCGGGTCTTCGCCCGTCAATATTGCGGTCAGTTCGACATGGAACCTGTTGGCCAGCTCATATAGGAAGCCTATGGGTATATCAACTTCTCCGCCTTCAAATTCCTTGTATTCTTCGGCAGTGATACCAAGCTCGCCTGCTACAGTCTCAACGGAGAGGCCTGCTATATCACGCAGATCCCTGATCCTGGCAGCGATTTGTCTGATCTGGTCCGACATATGTACCATCCTTTCTATGCAATAAATTAAAACACAACCTTAATTAATGCCCAAAAGTTGTGTTTACGGTTAAATCATAACATAAAGATTTTATGAAATAAATAAATGAGATGCTCGGAAACAGTGTTGGTCAAGAAAGCGTAAAAAAAATTAATGTTTTTAAATCTGTACATTGCCGAGTTCGGAGATGAATAGGTCAGCAGCGGGGGACAGGGGTACGTTTTTCAGCTTTGCTATCCCAAGTTTTCTTACAGGCACCCTGTCTTCCGTTTGAAGGACGAAAAGCTCGCCTTCGGAAACAAGTGCAGCCGCGCTTTCCCTCAACACATATGCTACGCCGAGCCCGATTTTGGCTAATTCGATAAGCAGTTCCATGCTTTCGAGCTCTATCTCGGGGACGATGTTCAAGCCTTTGGATGCGAAAAAGGCGTCAAGATTGCGCCGTGTCAGGCTTTCCTTCTGTAGGAGGAGAAGTGGAAGCTGCGATAATTCCTGCGTGAGGATATTTCTATTTTTGAGATCGGCGAAACGGCCGGATGCGACGAACACATCCTCAACAGTGCGGAATTCTATTGTTTCAATTTCCTTGTCCTCAACGGGAAGCGTTACTATCCCTAGATCCACGGCCCCCGATTTCAACGATTCGATTATGCCTGAGGAAGTCCTGTTTATTATTTGTATTTTTATTTTCGGGTACCGTTTTATAAACTCCTGCAGGAAGGGTATCAGCAGAAAACGCAGAATTGTATCACCGACGCCTATCTTTACCTCGCCGAGGCCGAAGGACTGCATCTCTTGTATTTTGCCCTCGGCTGACCTTATCAGGTTATATGCCTGTTCTATATGGCTGAAAAGCATTTCACCAACTGCGGTGAGCTTGACAGTTCTTGGCCCGCGCGCGAACAATACGCTGCCCGTTTGCTGCTCGAGAATCTTTATCGACTGACTTACGGCGGACTGCGATATGAACAGCTTCTTTGCCGCAGCGGAGAAACTGCCCAGTTTTGCTACATTGTAAAATACCTTGTAATGTTCGAAATTGATATCCATAAGTTATCCTAATAGAAAATATTAAATATATTAATTATAATTATAAAGCAAAAGAATATATAATGTAAATAAGAAGCTGTAATAAATGGCCGTGAGCCGGATCTGAGGTATATACAATGAGTGGGAATGAACAGAGAAACAAGGTAAGACGCGTATTCGCAGAAAAAATGAATGGTTACGACGTCGAGGCACAGGGACTTTTCCGGGACCTGAAGGGCAATCTCGGTATCAAGGGCCTGAGCGGCGTCCGGATCATAAACCGGTATGATATATCGGACATAACGGATGAGGAATACCGGGCTTCCCGCTGCGTCATTTTTTCCGAACCTCCCGTGGACCACATATATGAAGAAACGATACAGCTTGCCGGGAATGAAAGAGTATTTGCGATAGAGTACATGCCGGGGCAATATGACCAGAGGGCCGATTCCGCATCACAGTGCATACAGTTCCTGACCCTTGGAGTACGGCCACGCTGCAAGGCGGCAAAGCTGGTAGTGCTCGAGGGCGGCATAACGGAGGAAGATTTTGAGAGGATAAAAGCATATTGCATAAACCCTGTCGAAAGTCATGAGGCTGCGATGGACAAGCCTGAAACACTTGACGTCGAGCTGGATTATCCCGGGGATGTTTCGATAATGAAAGGCTTTTGCAGCAAGACTGCCGATGAAATAGCCTCACTGCAGAATGGACTCGGAATGGCAATGTCTGCGGAGGATCTGGAATTCTGCAGGCAGTATTTCAGCGATAAGGAGTACAGGGACCCGACGATCACTGAAATCAGGATGATAGATACCTACTGGTCTGACCATTGCAGGCACACGACGTTTTTGACAAATATAAACGATGTAAAGTTTGAAGATGGTCAATACACCGGATTGATCAAGGATGTTTACGGACAATATGTCGAGTCAAGGAAATATGTCTATGGAGACAGGGAAAAAGACGTATGCCTGATGGACCTGGCTACGATTGCGATGAAGGAACTGAAAAAACGGGGAATGCTCGAAGACCTCGATTCGTCTGATGAGATAAACGCCTGCAGCATAGTGGTAAAAGCCGACATTGACGGTAAACCCGAGGATTGGCTTGTAATGTTCAAAAACGAGACTCATAACCATCCCACTGAAATAGAGCCTTTCGGCGGAGCGGCAACCTGTCTCGGCGGCGCTATACGAGATCCGCTTTCCGGACGTTCCTACGTTTACCAGGCTATGAGGGTAACGGGTAGCGGCGATCCCAGGACGAAGGTCGCAGATACCCTGCCGGGCAAGCTGCCCCAGAGGAAGATCACCACGGGAGCCGCTGCCGGTTACAGTTCGTACGGCAACCAGATAGGGCTCGCAACGGGGCAGGTAGCCGAAATATACGATGAAGGCTATGTGGCAAAACGAATGGAAATCGGCGCAGTCATCGGCGCCGCTCCCAAAAGGAACGTCGTGAGGCTTACGCCCGAGTCCGGGGACGTCATAATACTTCTAGGCGGCCGGACAGGTCGCGACGGCTGCGGCGGAGCTACGGGTTCTTCAAAGGAGCATGACGAAAAATCACTGCTTACGTGCGGAGCCGAGGTGCAGAAAGGCAACCCTCCGACTGAAAGAAAGATACAAAGGCTGTTCAGGAACGAAACCGTAAGCAGGATGATAAAAAGGTGTAACGATTTCGGCGCAGGCGGGGTGTCAGTGGCAATAGGCGAGCTTGCCGAAGGCCTTGATATAGATCTCGACAGAGTCCCAAAGAAATATGAAGGCTTGGACGGGACGGAGCTCGCAATATCCGAATCTCAGGAGAGAATGGCCGTCGTTGTGGCGAAGGAAGATGAGGAGAAGTTCATTGCCGCAGCCGCACAGGAGAACCTTGAAGCAACTCAGGTCGCAGTCGTTACGGACACAGGCAGGCTGAGGATGACATGGCGCGGCAAGATAATAGTCGATCTGAGCAGAGAATTCCTTGATACGAACGGCGTCAAGCAAAATATAAATATAGAGGTAAAAGCACCGGCTGAAGAGGAGAATTATTTCAAGAGGAGAACGACAGAAACTGGAGCATCAAATCCAACTTCAAGTGCGGCTCCAACTTCGAGTTCGGCTCCAACTTCGAGTTCTACTCAAACTTCGAGTTCTGCTCCGACTTTGAGTAAAGATGAAACTGCATCAACTTCACCTTCAACTGAGTCTACTGATTTGAACGAAATAGCTTCAAAATGGATGGCAGACATGCAAACACTTGAACAGTGCTGCCAGAAGGGACTAGTAGAACGCTTTGACAGCACGATAGGCGCGGGAACGGTCCTGATGCCGTTTGGAGGTAAATACCAGCTGAGCCCGGCGGAAGGCATGGCCGCAAAATTGCCGGTGCTCAAAGGTGAGACCGATACATGTACGCTTATGACATATGGCTTCAACCCGGCCATCGCGAAGTGGAGCCCATTTCATGGGGCGGTCTACGCGATCGTCGAGGCAGTCGCTAAAATTGCAGCAATGGGCGGAGATTACAGAACAGCAAGATTGACGCTTCAGGAATATTTCGAAAAGCCGGGGAAGGAACCATCAAGATGGGGCAAACCTTTCAGCGCTCTGCTCGGAGCTTTCTATGCGCAGGAGAAGCTTGAGATCGCTGCAATCGGCGGTAAGGACAGCATGTCCGGTACTTTCAGGGATCTGAACGTGCCACCGACGCTTGTAGCTTTTGCAGTTGTAGTTTCCGACGCGGGAAAGACGCTGTCTCCGGAGTTCAAAAAGCCCGGCAGTCAGGTCGTTCAGCTCAGGCTGGAAAGAGACAGTAACGAGCTGCCTGACTTTGAACAGCTCGATAAAATTTTCGCAAGGGTGCATCAGCTTGCAAAAGCAGGAAAGATACTTGCTGCCGGTACTATCCGTGAAGGCGGTGTCGCAGGAGCTGTCGGCAGGATGTGCTTCGGCAATATGATAGGTATGGAGATAAATGCGGACGGTTTTGACCTTTTTGCGCCTGATTACGGTTCGATCATACTTGAGTTGGGCGGGTCTGAAGATGTACAGGAACTGCTTAAAGAGCTCCCAATCAGAGTTATCGGCCGTACTTCGGAAAAGGCCGCTATCACGATAGCTAAAGGAGCCGGGCATGACAAAGCTATTTCATCGGATAGCCATGGTTCAAATCAGGATAGCCATGGTTCAAATCAGGAAAGCATCACACTCGATCTCGTTAGAATGGCCGAGAGCTGGATTAAGCCGCTCGAATCCATTTTCCCGACAAAGACGGAAGCTGGAAGCGGCAGCACCGTCACTTATGATTTTTATAAAGATACGGACTCCCGCAACGTAAATGCTTCCGCCATAAAGAATACATCCAGGATACAGCCGGTTAAGCCAAGAGTATTCATTCCGGTATTCCCGGGGACCAACTGCGAGTATGATTCCGCAAGAGCTTTCGAAAATGCGGGCGGTATAGCAGATACGTTCATTGTAAAGAACCTGACGTCTGAAAGCATCAACGAGACGATACAGGCCATGAGGCAGAGGATATCCGAAAGCCAGATAATCATGTTCCCGGGGGGGTTCAGCGCCGGAGACGAACCGGAAGGCTCAGGCAAATTCATTGCTACCGTTTTTAGGAACCCGTACATCAAGGAAGCCGTAATGGATATGCTGCTTAACCGCGATGGGCTGATTCTCGGTATCTGCAACGGTTTCCAGGCTTTGATCAAGCTCGGTCTGCTGCCGTACGGCGAGATAAGGGAAATGGATCCGGAAAGCCCGACTCTGACGTTCAACTCGATAGGCAGGCACGTATCCTGCATGGTCAGGACAAGGATAGCCTCCGACAAGTCGCCCTGGTTCAATAACGTAAAGGTCGGGGACACACATACTATCGCAGTATCGCACGGCGAAGGCAGGTTTGTCGCTCCGGAAGCCGCAATAGCAAAGCTTGCTGCAAATGGGCAGATCGCCACACAGTATGTCGACCTGAACGGGTATGCCACTTATGACGTCAGATACAACCCGAATGGCTCGATGCATGCCATAGAGGGCATAACAAGCCCTGACGGGAGGGTATTGGGCAAAATGGGACACTCGGAGAGAAAGGGCAGGAACGTTTGCATAAACGTGCCGGGCAACAAGGATCAGCTGCTGTTCGAAGCAGGAGTGCGGTATTTCGGTTAGGTTATTGCTCTGTTGCCTAAGGTATATTTGTGGAATATAATATTTTTATATGATCACCATATACACCGGAGGTTTAGATGAGCGATAAGAAACTGAAAATTTTGTTTGTTTCTGCAGAAATATCCCCTTTTGCAAAGACCGGCGGGCTTGCCGATGTCGCGGGTTCGCTGCCGAAGGCGCTTGCAGCGCTGGGGCATGACGTCAGAGCCGTAATGCCCAGGTACCGCCAGGTAAAAGGTGATTTCGAATATGTGACGGATTTCGCGGTACAGCTCGATACCTGGAGCGAGACTTGTATTATAAGGAAAACCGAAGTTCCATACAAGGCCGGCGAGAGGAAAAAGAAACTGACGGTCTATTTTGCGGACAGCTACAGGTATTTTGACAGGGACGGAATATATGGGCATTTTGACGACGCCGACCGCTTTGCGTTTTTCTGCAGGGCTGTTTTGGATATGCTCCCGAAGCTAGGCTTCAAGCCCGATATCATTCACTGCAATGACTGGCATACGGGCCCGGTTTGCATGCTCCTGAAGGAACAATATGCTCATGATGAATTTTACAGCGGCATGTCGACGATATACACGATACACAACCTTGAATATCAGGGCAATTTCTCGAGTTATGCCGTAAGGCTGCTGAACCTGGGATATGATGTCTTTACTGCGGAGAAGGCCGAATTCTATGGTATGTTCAGCTTTATGAAAACCGGCTTGGTCTATTCCGATATCATCAATACCGTCAGCGAGGTATATGCCCGCGAGATACAGACGCCGCAGTATGGAGAACGCCTCGACGGTCTGCTGAAGAGCCGTTCGGAAGACCTGTTCGGCATTTTGAACGGGATAAATTACGATGAATTCAACCCTCAGACAGATAAAACGATAGCCCGCAATTTCGATGCAACCAATTACAAAAATAAAAAGGAAAATAAATACGCCCTGCAGGTGGAAATGGGCCTTCCTGCAGGTGATGTGCCCGTGATCGGACTGATATCCAGACTATCCGGTCAAAAAGGCCTCAATCTGCTAATCGACCGGATCGACGAATTCCTTTCCAAGGATATACAATTTGTATTGCTCGGTACGGGCGACGATTATTACCAGGACCAGTTCAGGCGCATAGCGAATGATTATCCCGGAAAGATCGCTATCTGTCTCGGCTTTAACGGGTCGTTGGCGCAAAAGATATATGCGGGCAGCGACATGTTTCTCATGCCCTCGCGTTTCGAACCCTGCGGCCTTGGACAGATAATCAGCCTGAGATACGGAACGATCCCCGTCGTAAGAGCGACCGGCGGACTCGCGGAGACTGTGACCGATTACGACAGTGACAACGTGAGAGGAAACGGTTTTTCGTTCAATAATTTCTCCGCCGATGAAATGCTCGATGCAATAAACAGGGCTTTGAAGGTTTATAACGAGAAACCGGAGGAATGGGACAAATTGATCGTCAGAGCGCTGGAAACAGATTATTCGTGGAACAGGTCGGCAAAAAAGTACGAAGAGCTTTATATGCACGCAATCAGAAAGAAGACTGCAAACGCAATCAGAAAGAAGACTGCAAAATGACAAAAAAGCAAAAAGCATTAAAGATAGCGGAGCTGCTGCAGGAAATGTATCCTGGGGCAAGCTGCTCGCTTGAATATAAGGATCCGCTCCAGCTGATGGTCGCTACCCAACTGGCAGCCCAGTGCACCGATGCAAGGGTAAACCTGGTTACAAAGGATCTGTTCAGAAAGTACAGGAATGTGCAGGATTTCGCGTACGCCGACCTTGCAGAGCTCGAACAGGATATCCGATCGACGGGGTTCTATCACAACAAGGCAAAGAACATAATAGCAGCCTGCAATATGATCATATCCGATTACGGCGGCAAAGTCCCGTCCAACATCGAGGATTTGCTGAAGCTGCCGGGAGTTGGGAGAAAAACAGCCAACCTTATACTCAATGACAGCTTCGGAGTGCCGGGTGTCGTGATAGATACCCATGCCAAACGCCTGACCAAAAGAATGGGGCTCACCGATAACGAAGATCCCGAAAAAATCGAATACGACCTTATTAAGTTGCTTCCTGCCGAATTATGGGGCAGCTTCTGCCACCAGCTTGTTTTTCACGGCCGCGCACTGTGCGACGCCAGAAAACCGAAATGCGGTGAATGCCGCATATTGCCGTATTGCAGGTTCGGGTCGGGACAGGGTTGAAGCGCCTGATCCGAAACCTCTTCTGAAATTACGCTGTATCTTCCCTTATAGCCTGGAAGGATTTTGACTTTTACTGTCGAATTATTAAAGGTTAAAACGTTATGTTTATATTAAGGGGAACCTACTATGAACAAAAATACCGGAAACAAGCTGAAAAAAACCGAAAAGAACGACAAAAAGGCCAGCAGAGTGATTAACCTTGCCAATAACGCGACACAGCCTGCAGGGCTGTTATCCGGTATATCCCAGGAAGAAATCATATTTGCTCTGGATATAGGGACAAGGACTGTTGTCGGGGTCGTCGGAGTGCAGGAGGAAAGCTGCTTCAGAGTCCTCGCCACCGAGATGACCGAACATAAAAACAGAGCCATGCTCGACGGGCAGATACATGATATAGAGCAGGTCGCGCAGGCAGCCTCCGATGTTAGACAGAAACTGGAGGCAAGGCTCGGCGTTAAACTTAAAAGAGTTGCTATTGCTGCTGCCGGAAGAGTTCTCAAGACCTGCCAGGTCAGAGTGGAAAAAAATCTCGAGGCGGGACGCGAGATCGACGCCGATCTTGTCAGCAGTCTTGAGATAGAAGGCATACAGCAGGCGCAGATGATACTGGACGACGAAACGGACGGTGCGGACAAGACCCAGTTTTATTGCGTCGGCTACAGCGTTATCAATTATTATCTGAACAATTACGTTATATCAAAACTTATCGGGCATAAGGGTAAAAATGTAGGAGCCGATATCCTTGCGACATTCCTGCCGATAATCGTTGTCGACAGCCTTTACACCGTAATGGGCAAGATAGGTCTGGAGGTTTCGAGCCTGACGCTTGAACCGATCGCAGCAATAAATGTGACTATCCCGGCCGACCTGAGGCTGCTAAACCTGGCGCTTGTCGATATAGGCGCGGGTACTTCGGATATCGCGCTGACCAAGGACGGAAGCGTTATCGCATATGCAATGGTTCCTGTAGCAGGCGATGAGATCACTGAAAAAATATCTCAGAATTATCTGGTGGATTTCAATACAGGAGAGAAAATCAAGGTAGCACTGTCAACAAGCAGAGACAACATAACCTTCACGGATATACTCAAAAAAAAGCATACAATAGCTGCACCGGAGGTTTACAAATCCATAGAGGATACGTTACAGCAGCTTGCTTCGACCATATCGCAGAAAATACTCGAGTACAATCGTAAAGCGCCTAACGCCGTTTTCCTCGTAGGCGGAGGAAGCCGCATCCCGGGTCTTCCCGAAATGATTTCCCAGCAACTGGGGTTGGTCGGGGACAGGGTTGTGGTAAGAGGCAGAGATGTTATACGGGACATCAAATTCAACGATAAAAAACTTTCCGGTCCGGAATCGATCACTCCCTATGGCATTGCTATCACAGCACAGATGTACGGGGGCAAGGATTTCCTTTCCGTAACTGTCAACGATAAAAAAATCAGACTGTTCAATTCAAAGAAGCTTACAGTAGCCGATGCGCTGATATTGTTCGGATATGATGCGGGCAATCTGATAGGCAGGTCTGGAAGGGGAATGACCTTCTCGGTAAACGGAGAGGTACGCCATGTCCGCGGTCAGTATGGCAAGGCCGCCGAGATATTTGTGAACGGGAAGCAGTCCAGCCTCGATACGCCAATTGTATACGGCGACAGCATAACTGTCGTTCCGTCTGAGGACGGAAAAGATGCGGTTGTTGTCGCGTATGAACTGGTTTCAGCATTTTCTGAAGGCAAGGTGAGGCTGAACGGCAACGCCATAGATATCAGCACATTGATATTTATTAATGGCAGGCAGGCGGAAAGAGACACCCGGATAAAAGACGGGGATATAGTTCAGATCACACAGATGAGGACTTTGGGTGAACTTCTTGGTGCGGGAGGCTTCGACAGGAATACTTGTAAAATTCTAGTTAACGGTAAGGCGGAATATGACGATTATATTCTTGCCGACAAAGATATTGTCGAATGCGCCGAAACGGATCGGGAGGAAATCGAGGAAGCTCCTGAAGAGACTTTCGAAGAGGCTCACGAAGAAGCGCACGAAGAAGTACCTTCCGCCGGAATCGGAGCAAAGTCTCAGGATTCACCTGATAACACGGGTAAAAACGGCAGGATCAAGGAACACCAGGATGTTGTCATATGCGTGAACGGACGAACGATCATTCTTGACGATGACAGAACACAGTATATATTCGTAGATATATTCAACCATATAGATTTTGATCTGACGAAACCACAGGGCACAATAGTTCTCAAACTGAACGGACAGCAGGCGGCCTTCACGGATGTCATACATTCAGGGGACATAATCGAGATATATTGGAAAAAGTAGGGGGCGTAATTTCTAAAATTGATCGATAAGAAAGTCTACAGCAAATATCAAGGATATGAACTGGTTTATGTAAGGATATCCTTCCTGTTTTTTTCAGCTGCCATGCTGATGTATGTTGGCGGGAACGTATTGCTTACAGGAACGTCGCTGGTTACGGGAAGAGAAGCTCAAACTGCTCTGCTGTGGAATACGGGCGTATTTTCTGCGGCTATTATTATTTGCTTCGTCAGAATGTGGATGTTCAATAAAGGTCTGTTTGCAAATAGAGCACTTTACCTTGCGGATAAGTTCATTTTTCTGTTTATTGTGGCTTTGATCCTGAACTTCTCCAATATCGGGTCATGGTTTTATTTTGGTATTTCGATCCCAATCCTTGTAATGACGTTTGTCAAGGGACCGCGCATCGGGTATACGGCTCTTGCGATTTCTTTTTTCATGAATCTTTTCCTGTCTGCTGCTGCAAGTTTGACGGCATTTTCGAAAAATGCAGCATTGGGTGTTGATTTTCGCCTTAAACTAAGCTTTATACTCGCAGTGTACATTTTCTATTATATTGCCGTGCTGTTATTCAGCCAGCTCCATAAATGCGGGCTGGAATCCGAGATCGAAAATGTAACTGATATCGAGCAACTGGAAGAAAAATGTCTCAAGCTTGAAAGCTCATGGGAGGATATCAAGCAGGAGTATGACAGACTCAACTCCAGCGCGGGCATATTGGAAGAATCCAATAAAAGCCTGTCAAAAAGCATTGCCGAGTTCTACACACTCCATCAGATAAGCCAGGCGATTGGCTCGGTCCTGGATATAAGGGAACTATTGAAACGGCTCAATGATATAATCCTCGGCGTTATGGGCGTCAGTTATTCTACCATAATTCTGTACGATGAAAACATCAACCGGCTGAAGGTCAATACTACGAACATCACAAACATAAATGAGCTGGCTACGATAACGGACAATATCAACAGCGGCATACTGCTGGAAGCGCTGAACTACGGAAAGACGATATTGGAAAACAACGTTGATTACATGCAGTATATCTTCACCTGCGGCAGGGATATCAACTCACTGATCTGTGTACCTTTGATCACAAGCTCCAGAAAGTACGGTCTTGTACTCGTCGAGCATAAGTACAACAATGCCTTTGATGAGGAGAACGTCCGTCTCCTGAGTATCATAGCGCAGCAAGTCGGTATTGTTATGGAAAATGCGGAGCTTTATGACGAAATGAGGGAGCTTTCCAGGAAAGACGGCCTTACAGACATCTATAACCGGCATTACTTCCAGGAAAGGCTGGAAACCGAATTCCTCCATGCGAAGACCGAAAACTATCCTCTTTCACTTGTGATATTCGATTTGGACCATTTCAAAAGATTCAATGACAATTACGGTCACATGTTCGGAGATATGGTGCTGACTTCGGCCGTAAAGGCTGTCAAGGTTGCTCTGCGCAAAAACGATATAATGGCGCGGTACGGAGGAGAGGAATTCATTATCCTCCTGCCGAGGACAAATCTTTCAGAGGCTTACGAAAAGGTCGAGGCGCTGAGGAAGCTGCTCGAAAAGCACGTTATCGAGGATAATCTGATAAGCGTTTCCATAACGGCCAGTTTCGGCATCTCTTCATTTGACGAATGCGTACTGAATGAGAACGATCTCGTGCGGACTGCGGATGATGCGCTGTACGAAGCCAAAGAAGCGGGGCGCAACTGTGTCATGACGGCAAGAAAGCTTCTCGAATGACATTCTATTTGATTTTGAACGAATGAACCATCTTTTCGAATAATTCCGCCTGTTTCCGATCCCACTTTTTTTCGGGTACAAAGTAGCTGAGCCGGTACATATGGCCGTCACGCTGCAGGAATACCTCGGCGCCCCTGAAATATCCGGAACCGGTGAGGACCGAATAATCCCACTGATAGCCGCTCACACCGTTTATTTCGATTTTAGAGGAATTGAAATACTTATATTTATTATTTGAGGCTTCCTTCGATGTTTTCAGGAAATCGCCGAGCTCCCCGGGCATTTTCCAGACCTGTACAAAGCCGTGTGCTATGCCTTCCCTGTCATGGAAATCGATATGGAAAATTATATCGCTGCCGGAGAAGGTTTCGGGTTTGACGACGAATGCTGACGGATATTTGAAGCTGAAGCTGCCTTCCAGCGCCTCGTAATCAGTAAATTCACGCGTTTTCGGCTTGGAAGGGCAGAAGACGGAAAGAGAAAGATCGTCCGCGTAAGTATCGCTTATCCATATATCATCGACTTCAATAGCATAGGGATATGAAAACTCCGCCGACGGATCCACCGATATGCTGAAGAGCAGCATATTGTCTATAAAATAAGATCCCAGCATAAACAATAATGCCCATGCCGCCAAAATCAGCGCCATATTTTCAAGTTTTTTTCTGAAGTTTCCCACAATATAAACATGCATCATAATATAAAATATATATGTATCAGTCTGTCGAGTGATGAATACTGTTTTTGACCATGCACCAAATCCTATCGTTGGAATATTATGAAATTATCAGACGATAGGGGGGAGTCCGTCGATGAGGATCATGGTGGTAAAGATGCCGAAATTCTTCGGCAGTCTGATCAAAAAAGTACTTAGAATGGGCTGAACAGAGATGAAAATCAGAGCGACATAAAAAAAGCGTTCATACGCCTTTTTTATGTCGCTTCGATATTGACATAAGATATCAAAATTTAAAATGATAAATTATCAAACTGCTCTCGTAACCTTATTCGAACGCAGGCATCTTGAACATACGTTAACGGTCTTCGGAGTGCCGTTTTCTACTATTCTGATCTTTTTTACGTTAGGCTTCCAGAATCTGTTCGTTCTTCTGACCGAGTGGCTAACATTATTGCCGTATACGGTATCTTTGCTGCAAATATCGCATTTTGCCATCTATATCACACCTCCTTCAGATTGGTGCTTATTATTCCACAAAGCAATAATTATTTTAACACAATAACTAAAGAATCCGCAAGGATTTTTTGAAATAATGGCATTATTTATGCATATGGCTGATTAGGTATGGCAATAGGAGGAAGTATATATTAAAATGTAAATATCAAGGATCCGCACATTAATGATAAAGTTCCAGGAGATACGCGATGGATCAGCATTCCGAGAAAATGGGAAAACCGCTGCAGTTTCTGAAAGGCGTCGGCGATACAAGGGCGGCATTGTTTCACAGGCTTGGCCTGTTTAGTGTCGGTGACGTTATAACGCATTACCCCAGAGATTACGAGGACCGCAGCAAACTCAGGAAGCTTTCCGAGCTGCAGGACGGGGAAGAGTGTTCCTTCGAAGGCATGATTGCGTCCAGGGTGAACGAGTCAAGGCCGCGGAGGGGACTTACCGTGAGCCGGGTAAGTATAAGGGATGAATCCGGACTGATAAATGCCACATGGTTCAATCAGCCCTATCTTAAAAATTATTTCAAGCTGGGCGAAAGATATATTTTTTATGGCAAGATAACAAGAAGACGGACATTTGAGGTACTGAACCCGGTATACGAAAAACTTGACGACCAGAGTCCGGTCAATACCTGCAGGATCGTGCCTGTCTATCCGGCGACCGGAAAATTGACTCAAAACGTGATCAGAGCCGCCATTCGCAATGCGCTCGACTATGCCGGAGACAGCATACAGGACATAATGCCGCAGTGGATCCGAGAGATTTATCAGTTGACTGATGTACATTTTGCAGTAAATAATATACACTACCCCGAGGATGACGATGCATTCCTGAAAGCCAGAAAAAGGCTTGTGTTCGAAGAATTACTACTGCTGCAGTTGGGACTGATGAACCTGAAATCTGCTACCGAGTCGTCGGCGGCCGGAATACGGTTCAATGCGGGCCGCGAAGTACAGGAGTTCATGCGTCAGCTGCCTTTCAGCCTCACCAATGCCCAGAAGCGGGTTTTTGCAGAAATCGAGCATGATATGGAAAGCGGCAAGGTTATGAACAGGCTGGTACAGGGCGATGTCGGTTCGGGCAAGACGATAGTTGCCGTCCTGGCTTTGGTCAAAGCCGTCAAAAGCGGATATCAGGGCGCTTTCATGGCGCCGACAGAAATACTCGCAGAACAGCATTATCATTCACTGGGGCCATTGCTGGCTCCCCTGGGGATAAGAATATCGCTTCTGACCGGCAGCATTACGGGGAAGACGGCAAGGGAGACTCTCGAGGATATAAGGAGCGGCGAAACGGACATCGTGATCGGGACACATGCCTTGCTCGAGGATAAGGTGGTCTTTAAAAACCTCGGACTCGTAGTAACGGACGAGCAGCACCGTTTCGGCGTACGGCAGAGGGCAAAGCTTTCGAGCAAGGGCGAAAACCCAGATATTCTGATCATGACGGCGACTCCCATCCCCAGGACCCTGGCATTGATACTGTATGGAGACCTCGATATCTCGATCATAGACGAACTTCCTCCGGGAAGAAGAAAAATCAGGACTTATGCCGTACATGCCGATATGCGCGAAAGGATCGACAATTTTATAAGGAAGCAGGTAGCAGAGGGCCGGCAGGTTTACATAGTATGCCCGCTGGTGGACGAATCCGACGCAGTGGAAGCCAAAGCAGCTTCCGGGCTGGCTGAGGAGCTTGCGCACAAAACCTTCAGCGATTTGAAAGTGGGTCTTATACACGGAAAGATGAAGGCTTCTGAAAAGGATGCCGTTATGAACAGTTTTATCGAGGATGATCTCAATATACTCGTCTCGACTACTGTAATAGAGGTTGGCGTCAATGTTCCGAATGCGTCTCTCATGGTGATAGAAAATGCCGAGAGGTTTGGGCTGGCACAGCTGCACCAACTGAGAGGCAGAGTCGGCAGAGGGGAACACCAGTCATTCTGCGTACTCTTCAATGACAGCAGGTCTGAAGTCGCGGAAGAAAGAATGAAAGTCATGGAAAATACCTCGGATGGGTTCGTGATTTCAGAAAAGGATCTTGAACTCCGTGGTCCGGGCGACTTTTTCGGAACAAGGCAGCATGGTATACCTGAACTTAAAATTGCAAATCTATATAAAGACATGGAAGTATTGAAGCAGGCTCAGGAAGCGGCGCAAAAGCTGCTGTCACAGGACAGGCAGCTGAAAGCGCCGGAAAATATACTGCTTGGGCAAGCGGTAAGGGAGAAATTCGCAGCAACTGCGCGGACGCTCAGCATGAATTGAAGCGAAGGGTATACTTGAGACAAGGGAGGAAACGGCTATATTAAGGGTCATATCGGGTAGTGCGGGAGGACTTCAGCTTAAAACTGTCTTAGGCACGTCAACAAGACCTACTTCAGATAAGGTCAAGGGAGCTCTTTTTAACATTATCGCAGAAGCTGTCGAAGGAAGCGAAGTGCTCGATGTATTTGCAGGCACGGGCAGCCTCGGGATCGAAGCGTTGAGCAGGGGTGCGGAGCATGCTGTTTTTTTTGACAAGAGTTCGGAATGCTGCGCAGTTATTCGTGACAACCTGAAGCATACAAAGCTGCTTGAATGGGCGGAGGTTTATCAGACGGATTTTGCCTCAGGCATTGAGCGCCTGTTCCGTGATAAAAGAAAATTTGATATTATTTTACTGGATCCGCCATATAACAAAAATTTTATTCAGGAAACATTAAAAATACTGACAAAAAATGATATAATGAAGAACAAAGGCATAATCATCGTGGAACACAGCGTATCAGACAACCTGCCTGAAGCTTTTGAAGGGCTTGAAGCCGTTGACACGAGAAAATATGGTGATACAATGTTAACAATATACAAACAGGACGGTAGTAAAAATAAATGATATTGGTTTACCCGGGAAGTTTTGACCCCATAACGAACGGACATCTCGATATTATTACAAGAGCTGTCTATATATGTGATAAACTTATAGTCGCGGTTGGCAGCAACGAAGCTAAAAAGCCGGCATTTTCGGTTGAAGAGCGCATTGATCTCATCAAATGCACGTTAGGCGAGCGCGACGATATTATGGTGACCAGTTTTTCGGGCTTGTTGGCGGATTTTGTCAAGAAAGTGGGAGCAAAGGCAGTCATCAAAGGCTTGCGGGCTATGTCGGATTTTGAGTATGAGTTCCAGATGGCGCTGTTGAATAAGAACCTTGAACCGGATATGGAGACGTTGTTTATGATGACAAGCGTCAATTATTCGTATCTGAGTTCGAGCGCCGTCAAGGAGATCGCAAAAAACGGAGGAAATATCGAAGGACTCGTTCCGGAATGCATACGGGAAAAGGTTATGAAGAAATTAGCCTGCAGATAGAGCATTATAGGGGGTATAGTCATGGAAATACTTTCAATACTGGAAACATTGGAAGATCTGGTTGAAAAAAGCGTAAGTGTTCCATTCTCAGGTAAATGTCTTGTCGACAAGGAAGAGATCCTTGAAATCGTTAAAGAGCTGAGACTGAAGCTTCCTGATGATATCAAGCAGGCGAAGTGGGTGAAGGAAGAGCGTCAGCGCATACTGCTGGACGCGCAGAAAGAAGCCGGAAACCTTTTGAAGGACGCCGAAGGCAAGATCGCATCCATGGTGGATGAGCATGAGATAACAAAAAAGGCGTATGACCAGGCTAATGAAATAGTCGGAGGAGCACAGAAAAACGCGCGGGAGATCAGGCTCGGCACCAAGGAATATGCAGACAACATTCTGAATAAGGTAGAAGAAATATTGAACGATACTCTCGAGGTTATAAAAATGGATCGTCAGGAGCTCAAATAGGGCTCCTTTTTATTTAATGGAACATAGCGTAGTCTTGTTCAAAAATCGGAGGTGCTCGATGCACCTACGATTTTGCTATTTTCACAAATCTGCTGATAACGACCAGCAATACCAGCGAAACAAGCATCATCAGCGATGATTTCAAAAGCAACTGCAGGAAGCCGGATATACCGGGTCCATCTGAACCAAGCACCGGCGCTTCGGCAAATGCTTCCAGCTGTAACAGCTTGATTCCCGCGGCCGTATATATTGCGGCAAGGATACCCTGAAGGGCTTTTCCGAAAAAATACGGCAGCACGCGTATATCGGTGCCTGAAGTTATGCTCATCACCTGAAAATGTACGGACAAACCAGCCCAGCCTATAATCAGACTCACAGCCGGCAGTTTCACGGCGATCGGCACGGCTGCCAGGCGGCTTACTATACCGGAACCTGTCGTGATCTCAAAAACTCCGCTAAGGATGCCTGTCAATACCCCCCTGTCCAGTCCCAGCGGGGACAGGACATATGATAAAGCCCCGGCAAGCATATTTATTAAGCCTGTTTCTGAAAGCAACCGTATCACAACCGCAAAGAGCACGATAAAACCGCCTATTGCAAGGATCGTCGTAACTGAGTTCCTAATGGCGTTTCCCAGAATGGAACCGAATCCTCCCGAACGGATCTGCTGCGATGCTAGGCTTGTCTTGAATGCTTTCAGGAGATCCTTTTTGCGTGCATCCTTTATGAGTGAGCGTCCGGAACGCCTGTAAAATCTGAAGAGAACGCCCACAGTCAGGCAGGCGAGGATATGACATGCCAGAAGGAAGATCCCGATGCGTGATGAACCATACATGCCGGTCCCTACTGCGCCGACGATAAAAAGAGGCCCGGAATTGTTGGTAAAGGCCAGCAGCCTTTCGGCTTCCTCTTTGGTCAGTAATCCGTCGTTCCTTAGGTCAGAAGTTATCTTGGCGCCGACGGGATAGCCGGAGGTGACGCCGAGCAGCAAGGCGAACGAGGCACAGCCAGGGACATTGAAAACAGGCCTCATGACAGGCTCGAGCAGAATACCCGACGTCCTGGTGAAACCTGTGGAATTAATAATCTCCGACGCGACAAAAAATGGGAACAGCGAGGGAACAACAACGCCCGCCCATAAGGCAAGACCATTCTGCGCCGCCTTCACTACGCTGCCGGAGAACAGTATGAGGCAGAGTACAAAGAGTATACATAAAAAAGGGAGTACAAGCCTTCTGATGTAAAAAACCCCGGAAGACCTTTTCAAAAATATGAAAAGCGGAGCCGCAACCAGCAGTAAGACAATTATAAACGTCATCAGCGTCAACTCTTGTTCAGCATCTCTTAAAATTTTATTAAAAAAAAGGAAGCTTTTATGCTTCCTTTTTTGATCAATGTTCAGAACCGAATATTTATTTAACCTCTGTGATCCATTTGAACTCGTCTTTCACAGAACCGCGCTGTATGCCGGTGATTGTTTCATAGAGTTTGGCGGAGAGGTCTCCTATCTTTCCGCCGGCTACAGTAATGACTTTGTCGTCCCAGTTCAATTCGCCGATAGGTGAAATAACGGCGGCTGTTCCAGTTCCGAAGGCTTCTGTCAGCTTACCTGCCGCATGTGCATCGAACAACTCCTGTGCAGACAGCTTTCTTTCTGTTACTTTTACGCCCCAGTGCCTGATCAGGTGTATGCAGGAATCCCTCGTGATGCCGGGGAGTATGCTGCCGTTGAGCTCCGGAGTCACGACTTCGTCACCGATTTTGAAGAATACGTTCATGGAGCCGACTTCTTCGATATATTTCCTTTCGACGCCGTCGAGCCAGAGAACCTGTACGTAGCCCTTATCGTGAGCGAGCTCCTGGGCCTTCAGGCTTATTGCGTAATTGGCCGGCGTTTTGGCAAAGCCCGTGCCGCCTCTTACTGCGCGGACATATTCATTTTCGATCATGATCTTGACGGGATTTATTCCGGACGGGTAATAAGCACCGCTCGGGGAAAGTATTATCATAAATTTAAATGTGTTCGAAGATCTTACGCCAAGGAACGGATCGGTCGCGATTATAAAGGGACGGATATACAGCGATGTGCCCGGTTCGGTCGGGATCCAGTCGCGGTCCATGCTGACAAGCGCTTTAATCGCTTCGACTCCGAATGCTTCGTCAAATTGAGGAATGGACATCCTTTCATTTGAATTATTGACCCTCTTCATGTTCATTTCGGGTCTGAAGAGGTTGATGCGCCCGTCTTCGGTCCTGTAGGCCTTCAAGCCTTCAAAGATAGCCTGGCCGTAATGGAACACCATCGTCGCAGGGTCAAGTTCCAAAGGCCCGTAGGGTACTATGCGCGGATCATACCAGCCTTTTTCCCTGCTGTAGTCCATAATGAACATATGGTCCGTGAAATGCTGCCCGAATCCAAGCTTTTTCTGATCAGGTCTTGCTTTCGGGTTCCTGGTTTTCTGTATACTTATTTTCTGTGTCACTATCGACAACCTCCTAACGTATTTACCCCTATAAATGCTTTTTTTAATTATGCAACTTTTCTCATAAAAAATCCATACCTTGATAAAACAAATTCGCCCGTTGCCTGCCGGATGTATTTTTGTTATTATAACAGAAACATGATATCATTAATACATATATGAAATGCAATAACTTATACAAACCGGGAGGCAATGATGTCTGAAATATTTTTCCCGGATCTTTATGTGAACGGCATCCGGGATATAACTGCCGGGTTGCTGGAGAAGAACAGGATCCGCGGGTTGATACTCGATATCGACAATACGCTGGTTCCGAACCACGTTGCCGATGCAGACGAGAACGCAGTCGAATGGATAGGGAAGATGAAGGCTGCGGGTTACAAGCTTTGCATAGTATCAAACGCTTCGAAGAAAAGAGTGGTCAGATTCAATGACACACTGCAGCTAAATGCAGTACACAGGGCGATGAAGCCAGGTACGAAGGCTTTCCTGAAAGCAGGCAGGGTTATGGGTATCGGAAACGAAAGCATAGCCGTAGTAGGAGACCAGATATTTACTGATGTCTACGGGGGTAACCGGGCAGGCATGTTCACCATACTTGTCCATCCTATAGACAAGCGGGAAAGCAAGCTTGTAAGGTTCAAGCGCATATTTGAGAAAAGGGTACTGAGACAATATTCGGAATGGTCGAAAAAGAACGGTATTTATTGAAAAGGCAGGTCATGCGATGCAGCTGGATACAAGAGTCAGCGGTAAGACAGTACTGACCGGGCTGATAGGAAACCCCATAGAGCATACTGTTTCACCGGTACTTCAGAATAGCCTTTTTTCCATGATGGGGATAGATGGGATATATATCCCTGTCAAGGTTCCGGACGGAATGCTGGAAGACGCCGTTAACGGCTTAAAAGCTTCAGGGTTTACCGGTTTTAATGTCACGATACCTTATAAGGAAGATGTTCTCCGATTTCTTGATGAAATAAACGAGGAAGTCGAATTACTGGGTGCGGCAAATACGATAAGGTGCTCCGGCGATAAGCTGTACGGCTATAATACCGACGGGGACGGTTTTTTGCGTGCGTTCCGCGAGCAGACGGGCGGCGGCTTTGAAGGCAAGCTTGTCGGCATACTCGGGGCCGGAGGCACTGCGCGGGCGCTGACAGCAAAGATAGCGACAGTGGGCGCCGAAAAAGTAACTGTAATAAACCGTACGCCTGAAAGAGCGCAGGAGCTTTCACTCAATGTAAACCGCGTACTTGAGGCTAAAGGCTATGGTAAGATAACGGGACATGTGGCTTTGGATTCCAAAGAAGCCGCGGATGCGCTCGAGGAGTGCGATGTGATCATCAACACTACGTCCGCCGGTATGTATCCCAAGGTTGACAATAGTCCGCTGAGCGATGATTTCAAGTTCCGGAGGGAACAGATAGTTTATGATGTTATTTATAACCCTGCGGAGACAAAGCTTCTGGCACATGCGAAAAAGTCCGGCTGCAGGACTGCAAATGGGGCTGGGATGCTGTTTTATCAGGGTGTCAGAGCTTTTGAGATATGGATGGGAATAGATATCCCGGGTAATAAGCTTCGGGACCTTTCATCTGAATTTATAAAATATCTGGCTGAATAAAGGATTTTTCGACAAAAGCAGAGAATAATCATACGACAATAAACAGCTAGGTCTGTTGATTTTGATTGAAGGGTCAGGAGGAATTATGGCGTTCGCTTTTGCGGCAATATTTGTTCTAGGCCTGGTTTTCGGCTCATTTGCAAATGTTCTGATTTACAGGGTTCCACAGGGCAAATCGATAATCGCGCCGCCATCTTCATGCACGAGCTGCGGAAAATGCCTGACTGCAGGAGAACTTGTCCCGGTTTTCAGTTATGTCTTTCTCAAAGGGCGCTGCAGACATTGCGGAGAACGCATTTCACCAAGATATCCGCTTGTTGAGCTTCTTACTGCGGTTGTTTTCGCGGCTCTGTTTTGCAAATTCGGGTTTTCGGCGTCATTTTTCGCGTATGCATACTTGATGACGATACTGATTGCGATATTTTTTATCGACATTGACCACAGGATCATTCCGAACGGGCTTATAATAGCCGGTTTGATTGGCGGAATGGCATTTTTCATTTATAATTGCTTCTATCCTCAGGTTGGAATATTCGGGGACGAAAAATGGTGGACCCCTTTGGCGGGAATACTGCCGGGTTCAGGCTTCCTGCTGCTGGTAGCGATACTCGGTTCGCTGATATACAGGTCCGACGACGCTCTTGGTATGGGGGACGTCAAGCTTATGGCCCCGATAGGGCTCTTTCTCGGCTGGAGACTATGCATGGAGGCGCTTTTGCTGTCAGTCGTGCTGGGGGGCGTGCTCTCACTGCTGCTGATGGTTTCGGGTTTGAAGAAGAGGAAGGACACTATCGCATTCGGGCCGTTTATTGTTATCGGAGCTTTCATTACTATAATGTGGGGCTGGGATTTGTTTTTGATGTATATGGGCGGTTGAACCGCCGGAATAACAATTTCTTTAAAGCATAGAGCAAACAAATTATTAAAGGGGGAAATTATATGCCGCAAATCAAAAATTATATGGAAGAGATCGTGTTCAACCAGATGAAGGATGTCCTTACCGACATCAACATGTGCACCTGCGACAAGTGCATGCTGGACATCGCAGCAATAGCCCTCAATGACCTGCCGCCAAAGTACATAGTTACTGAAAAGGGCGAGTTGTACTCGAAGATCAATACGCTGAAGCAGCAGTTTGAAGTGGACGTTATTGCAGCGATCACAAAGGCAGCCGTCCTCGTAAAGAGGAACCCAAGGCACAATCCTTGAAATGTCGCGGATAAAGGCTTTAACAAAGGGGAAATATGAGTAATATGAGTAAAAGGATAATCGTAATAAGCGGACCTAATCTCAACCTGCTCGGAGTCAGGGAAAAGGATGTCTATGGGAGCGTGACGCTCGCGGAGATCGGTGCTGCCGTGACAAAAGAGGCTGAAAGACTGGGGATGGAAGCCGACTTCGTCCAGTCCAACCACGAAGGTGAGATAATAGATAAATTACATGAGGCCAGGGGCAAATATGACGTGATAATCATGAACCCCGGAGCCTATACGCATTACAGCATAGCTATACGCGATGCCGTAAAGGCTGTTGAGATCCCATGTATAGAAATACATCTTTCGAATATACATGCCAGGGAGGAATTCAGGAGCAAGTCGGTGATCGCGCCTGTATGCGTCGGCCAGATCTGCGGGTTCGGAGCCGACAGCTATCTGATCGCCTTAAAGGCGGCTTCCCTGCTGTAATGACAGGATGGACAGACACAGGATACTTTATACTAAAAAGGAGCAATGGAAATGCCGGATATATATAAAAACAGACTTGCAGGACTGCGTGCAAAAATGAAACAGAACAATATCGACGGAGCATTGATAACTGAACGTGTCAATTATATGTACATGTCCGGGTTTACGGGTAGTTCGGCTATTTTGTTCATCGACGAAAACAGGGCGGCGCTTCTTACGGATTTCAGGTACGTAGAGCAGGCGGCGTCACAGGCGCCCGATTATGAGATTATTCAATACAGAGGCGGCCAGGTTGATGAACTGAACCGTCTTATTGAAGAAGACGGGATCAGGAGCCTTTCTTTCGAAGACAGCCATGTGACATACGCCGAATACAGCGAATACCGTGAAAAACTGAAGGCGGCCGAGCTCACTCCTCTTGGCAGGGTACTTGAGGAACTGCGTATTATCAAGGATGAATCTGAGATAGATGTCATAAGGCAGGCAGTCAGAATAGCCGACAACGTTTTTTCACACATACTTGAATATATAAAGCCCGGTGTGAGCGAAATCGAACTTGCTGCCGAAATGGAGCATGAAATGAGGCGCGAGGGCGCCATCGGACCGTCCTTCGAAACGATAATCGCTTCAGGCCTCAGGGCTTCGATGCCGCACGGCATTGCATCGGAAAAGAAAATCGAGGCCGGAGACATCATCACACTTGACTTTGGGGCTCTTTACAAGGGATATTGCTCGGATATGACAAGGACCGTATTTCTTGGCAAGCCGAATCCCGAACTTGCAAGGATATACAAAATCGTGCTGGAGGCGAACCAGCTGGGCCTTGATACTGTAAAAAGCGGTATGATGGGCAGGGAAGTGGATGCAACAGTAAGGAAATTCATATCGGATGCGGGCTTCGGCGACAATTTCGGGCATGGACTGGGCCATGGCGTAGGCCTTGAGATACATGAGGATCCCACGCTTTCACTGAGAGGAAATCTCGTACTGAAGGAAGGAATGATAGTTACCGTCGAACCCGGGATATACGTGACCGGACTCGGCGGCGTGCGGATCGAGGATATGGTCGCTGTCGGTGCGGACAAGGTCAGCATATTGACAACTTCGACCAAAGAAATGATTATATTATGAAAGAAAATTTTTCTTGAAATACATGTTATTTTAATTTAATATTATCTAGGATATATTACTAACGTTGTTATGGAACCGATCATGCATTCGTACGGTAATAAGCGAAAGAATCAGATTGATATAGTGGAGGTAATTTGAATGATAACAGCAGGTGATTTCAGAAACGGAGTTACGTTCGAACTGGACGGCCAGATATTTCAGGTCGTTGAGTTTCAGCATGTAAAACCCGGTAAGGGCGCTGCTTTTGTAAGAACAAAAATGAAAAATGTTATAACCGGCGCTACGGTTGAAAGAACATTTAACCCGACGGATAAAGTTGAGCAGGCGCGCATTGAAAGGCAGGACATGCAGTATCTCTATAACGACGGCGATCTCTTTTACTTTATGGATACCGAGACCTTCGAACAGCTTCCGATCGGTAAGGCTACGATTGGCGATACGTTCAAATTTGTTAAGGAAAATATGATTGTAAAGATCCTTTCCTATAAGGGTAATGTATTCGGCATTGAGCCCCCGACTTTTGTAGAACTGGAAATAACGGAGACCGAACCCGGATTCAAGGGTGATACCGCCACCGGCGCATCGAAACCTGCGACCATGGAGACAGGCGCTATCGTAAAAGTTCCTCTCTTTGTGAACCAGGGCGATAAAATCAGGATTGATACGAGAACCGGCGAATATCTTGAAAGAGCTTAAACTATGGCTCTTGAGCATAAACATATATAACAGCGGGAATAGTATTGAGAAGTGTAAAAATAAGCTATACTTTGCATAAACTGCAAAGGAACGGAGGTTTTATGAATTATCTGAAAGAAAGAGTGTCCTACTTGAAGGGGCTGGCTGAAGGGATGCAGATCAGCGACACCACAAATGAAGGCAAGCTGCTCAAAGCTATTATTGATGTAATGGACGATGTAGCGCTTGCGGTGGACGACGTTGAAGAAGTTCAGGAACAGCTCACCGAACAGATCGATGAGATAGATGAAGACCTGTCCGAAATCGAAAGCCTTATATACGATGACGAAGACGAGTGCTGTGACGATGATTGCTGCGATGATGAAGAGGACGGAGAAGACGAAGAAATAGATGCCGAATTCGACTGTCCGCATTGCGGGGAAACCGTAAATCTTAAGGATGCATACATGAAAAAGGATTCCGTATTATGCCCGCACTGCAACAAGGAAATAGAAATAGAGTGGACATGCGACTGCGATGAATGCGCAGACAGCAGCGACGATTCGGATAAATAATCATAAAGAATCAAGGCGGGTCCTTGGGAACAGGTGACCTGCCTTTTTCTTAACTTACGCAATAATCGGGAGTGGATGTCAATAATGAAAACACTTTTGAGGGAAGCCTGGGAGTGGATCGTAGTATTTGCTGCTGCGTTCATACTGGTCGCATTGCTCAATACAACAGTTTTCGCAACTACACAGGTCAGACAGACCTCCATGCAGGATACCCTGTTGGAAGGCCAGCACCTGTTTATTGAAAAATTAACATATTTATTCGCCAGTCCCGCCAGAGGGGACATAATAGTTTTTATAGATAACCTGTATCCGAGGAATTACATAGAGAAGGTCAGAATTTTTCTGACGGATGTATCCCAGGTTTTCGTGCCGGTCGAGGAGAAGACGAACGTGCGTCTTGTAAAGAGAGTGATCGGGATACCGGGCGATGAGATCGATATCCGGGATGGAAACGTCTACAGGAACGGCGAAAGGCTTGATGAGCCGTATGTAAAAGGCATTACGGAAACGAGGGAAGTCATTTTTCCCATAAAGGTACCTGCTGGCAAATACCTTGTTCTGGGCGATAACAGGGAGGTCAGCAAGGACAGCAGGACCTTCGGTCTGATAGATCGCTCGCAGATCGAAGGGAAAGCTGTGTTCAGGTTCTGGCCCTTCAATAAATTCGGTACTGTTCATTAAATAGTTTATATCGAGAATCGAACCGCTCAAATAATTGGGCGGTTTTTTTTGTCCGGAAATTTTTTTGTCAGTCATAAATTTGGACAAAGCCAAATAATTATAGTTAAGACATCAAAGTAACACGGATACATAAATTGTGAGGCGAAAAAGAAGGTAGGAACTGATGAGGAACAGTGCTGAAAACAGCCCGAACAGCAGCGCAAGCAGTCTTAAAAAACATATCCTGCCGGTTCTTTCAAAGAGGGTGGGTTCCGCAATAGAAGGCGCGCTTATATACGGTCTGGAGCCGCTGGAAGAAATACGCCTGAGGGCGGAAAAACCTCTGATACTTCAAAATTATTACAAGGAATGGTTCATCGGCGCCGACGGCTTGTTATCGTCCAAGCCTTCGGGCAGTTTTCTCGTTTCACAGGAAGATATCAGGTTATCACTGGAAATGATGAGCGAGAACTCAATATACGCATATCAGGATGAGATCAGGAACGGTTATATAACGATAAAGGGTGGACATCGTGTCGGTCTCTCGGGCAGAGTGGTACTGGAGGGTGGAGCAGTACGGAACATCAAGGATATATCAGGCCTTAACATAAGGCTTTCGAACCAGATACCCGGCTGTTCCTTCAAACTGCTCCCATATCTTTTCAGGAACAGTTCGGATATATACAACACTTTGATAATATCGCCCCCGCAATGCGGCAAGACAACGATACTCAGGGACATTGCGAAGACTCTTGGCACCGGTGCATCCGAATACGGCTTTAAAGGTGTCAAAGTCGGCATCATAGATGAAAGGTCGGAGCTCGCGGCATGTATGAAGGGTATCCCGCAGAACGATGTAGGCATAAGGACGGACGTGCTGGACGGATGTCCCAAGAATATCGGCATGCCCATGATGATCCGTTCGATGTCGCCTGCAGTGATCATAACCGACGAGATAGGAAACGACGGTGACAGGGAGGCGGTCCAGTGCGTTCTGAATGCAGGAGTAAGGATCGTAACCTCGGCGCACGGATACAATATCTCGGAGTTGAAAAGCCGTCGTGAAGTCCTGAAGCTAATCGAAGACAAGGTATTTGAAAGGTATGTGGTCCTGGGGAACAGAAACGGTCCGGGAACACTCGTCGAGGTGATCGACGGCAGCACTATGAAACCAATAACAGGAGCTGGTGTAAATGCTTTTTAAAATAGTGGGCAGCCTGGTCGTCATCCTTTCGTGCAGTTTCCTGGGTTTCATACTCTCAAGGGACTGCAGCAGAAGGCCTCAGCAGTTGAGGGAGCTGCAAACGCAGCTTCAGATGTTCGAGAACCAGATAAGTTATCTGTCGGATGTGCTGATCGAAGCTTTTGAGCGGGTAAGCAGGGTAGGGAACAGCGAAACAGGATTAATTTTCGGCAAGGCGGCAGAGATACTCAGGGACAATGGCGCGCAAAGCGCAGAAAATGCCTGGGAACAGGCTGTGAGACAATGTATGCGCCGGACGGCGCTCAACAGGGAGGACGAGGAGGTACTCGTGGGATTCGGAAAAATGCTCGGCAGTACTGAGCTGGACGGACAGATCAAAAACATCAGGCTTACGATGGAAGCGCTTCGTATGCAGGAAAAAAAGGCTGAAGAGAGCAGAAATAAAAATGAAACGATGTATAAAAGCCTCGGCATACTGGGCGGGATCGCCGTAGTTATAGTCCTGCTGTAAAGGGCTGAGCAATGGGAATGTAAATACTTTAAAGGGGTTGACCATTCTATGGGTGTGGATTTGATTTTCAGGATCGCTGCAATAGGTATCCTCGTAGCAGTGCTAAATCAACTGCTCATACGTTCAGGCAGAGAGGAACAGGCGATGATGACGACTCTTGCCGGATTGATCGTCGTCCTTCTGATGGTGGTTAAGGAGATAGCGGTGCTTTTTGATACCGTAAAAACCATATTTAAACTTGAATGATAAAAAGCCCGGGAGTGAGGCTGTAATGCAAATAGTACAAATTATTGGGATCGGGCTGGTGTCGACAGTCATTATATTGATCCTGCGGAAGCAGAAACCTGAAATAGCAGTCCAGGTCAGTATAGTAACTGGCGTAGTTATATTTCTCCTTCTGGCGTCGAAGCTTTCTTCGGTTGTCGAACTCCTTCAAAGCTACGGCGACCGTGCCGACATCAAACCCGTCTATTTTAACACAGTATTGAAGATAACAGGCATTGCCTACATAGCGGAATTCGGGGCGGAAATCTGCAATGATGCGGGAGAAAGCGCCATTGCATCAAAAATAGAACTGGCAGGAAAAGTGATCATAGTTGTCATGGCTGTTCCGATCATTACTTCGCTGCTGGACCTGGTACTGAAGGTAATGCCGCAGTGATACCTTTGAAGGTCTTTCCGACACAGAGGATATGGAGGTTTAATACCGATGATCTGCAGAAGAAAAATCAAAACTGTAACAGTACAGCTTCTGATCCTCATGCTGTTATTCGGCATATCGCCCATATGCTGCTTTGCCGCGGCAGGTGATGATACCGGAACCGGTGCGGCTGATAAAATCGGCGTAACTGTCGATGATACTTCAGCCGCCGGTATTGGGACGAATAATGGAAATGGCAGCAGGAATGGCGGTACAGCCGAAGGCTCGGATATTACATCCGATATGATCGATCAGCAGCTTTCGTCGAGCGGTACCGGAGATATAGGGGATGTGATCTCAAAATACACTAATAGTGAGGGACTTAAGGTACTTGAAGGCTTCGATCCCGATGAACTTATAAAGAATATCACGGAGGGAAAGCTTAGTTTCGATATCAAGGGAATAGGCGACAACATACTGAAATTATTCTTTAATGAGCTGTATCAAAACCTCGGTATCCTATTGAAGCTTGCGATACTTATAGTTATTTGTTCGCTGCTTAAAAACCTGCAGGCGAATTTCATGAATGAAAATGTGAGCCGCATTGCGTTCTATGTATGCTATATCGTTATTGTCACGATACTGCTTGTCAGCTTCAGCACAGTTGTCAGGATGGGTACTTCGATCATCGACCAGATGGTAGGCTTCATGTATGCGACCATTCCTGTGCTGATGGCCCTGCTGATCTCGGGAGGCAACATAACTGCCGGAGGCATACTGCATCCCGTGCTCCTTATGGTTGTGGAGGTCACGGCAACGCTTATAAAGAACCTGTTCGTGCCTCTGATATTTCTGACGACAATAATAAATATCGTGAACAACATTTCCGAGAAGATCCAGCTACAGAGGCTTGCAAGCCTTATTAAAACAGTCGTTCAATGGATGCTGGGAATCATACTTACAACTTTTATCATTATCGTAACGTTACAGGGCACATTGGGCGCCGTTATAGACGGAGCAACGACGAAAGCTACCAAGTTTGCGATAAGCACATTCATTCCGGTAATCGGGAAAACACTTTCGGATGCGGCCGATACCGTTATCGCCTGTACGCTGCTGATAAAAAACGCGGCCGGCGTGGCGGCAATGATAGGCATCCTTCTCATATGCCTGGTCCCTTTGATCAAGATCATTGCACTGGTTGCGCTCTATAAGGCTGCGAGCGCACTGTTCGAACCGATATCTGAAAGCAGGATAACGACCTGTATAAACGATGTGGCAGGATCCATGCTGTATATATTTTCATTGACCGCAGCCGTGGCATTCATGTTCATTATATCCGTGACAGCGCTTGTGAGCGCCGGGAATACGAGCGCGATGCTCAGATAGGAGTAATGTGCCATGCTTGATTTTATCCGGCAGTGGGTCGTAAATATCGTAACACTGGTCCTGTTCATTGTTATTGTAGAAATGCTGCTTCCAGGCGGTAAAATGAAAAAATACATAAGCCTGGTTACCGGAACGATACTGATCATCGTGATCATAAATCCCCTGACTGGACTGACTGCGAAGAAATTTGACTTTACTGCGAGCCAGACAAAGACCAGCAACCTGCTTGAAAAAGCACAGATACAGAAGGAAGGCAAAAACCTTGAACAGGCGCAATTGAAGCAGATCGTGGAGGTATATCGCAAAAACATAATAGACCAGCTCGAGCAGAACGCCGAAGAGATCGATGGAGTAAAGGATGCGAGGGCCGACGTCATCATCAATGAAGACTACCAGTCGCCTGCCTTCGGAGAGATCAAAAGAGCCTACATCAGCATTACTGCCGACAATACAAAAAACAGTGGGCTTGATACCCCAGGCGCTCAGGGAACCATGGGCGAAGGAAAAGGGGCTTCGGCAGCCGGTACGGGAGAGGGTGGGATAGGGAATGAAATAGTTCCTGTAGAAAAAGTTCAAACGGTGAAAATCGGTTCCACAGCGTCGAACGGACAGGTCGCCGGAAAATGCGACCCAAAGCTCAAAGGACTGCTAGAGGACCGAATAAGCCGGGTCTTTGGCGTTGACAAGCAAAATATAGTAATTACGCAGGTATAGAGGTGGGACTGTGGAAATTTTCAAAATTGTCATAAAAAGAATAAAGGAATTAATACAGGGCCAGGATAAGAAAAAATTGATCGAGAATACTGCGATAGTCATAATTATTGGCATTATCCTGATCATTGCAGGCTCCGCACTGTTCAGCGGAAAGCCGCAGGCTGCAAAGCAGGAACCCATAAAGACTTCCGGCTCGGAAGAAGTGACCGGGCAGAATATTTCGGGCGGCGATATCACGGAAACAAGGCTCAGGACACTGCTTTCACAGATACAGGGCGCCGGCAGGGTGGATGTCATGATTACCTATTCCGCCGTCGGAGAGAATATACCGGCCTATGATACGAGCAAGAAGAGCAGCAAAACTGATGAAAAGGACAGCGGGGGCGGTACCAGAAACATAATAGAGGAAGATAATCAAAATACCGTAGTCTATGAGGATTCCCCAACCGGAGGTAAAACACCTGTGATCCTGAAGAAACTTGGTCCTGAAATAAAAGGCGTCCTGGTAGTGGCTGAAGGGGCGGACAGCGTCATAGTAAGAGAGCGGATAATGAATGCCGTTAAAGTGGTGCTAGACATACCGGCGCACAGGGTCGAGGTCGTTCAGAGGAAAAAGTAAAGGGTTTTCCAAAAAAAAGATATAAACGATTTACGAACTGAATATATTAATTATTGAATGGGACAAAAAACAAAAAAACTTGTTCGCAGTTTTATAAAGGGGGCAGAGTCATGATGGTTTTTAAAAGGAAGCAGATAGTCATTTTGGCATTGGTTCTCATGATAGTGGTAGCCGGCTACCTGCAATACAGCTACAGACAGGGAAGCACATCGGCCAATACCGACGGTACTCTGGGCGAGGCGGTTTATGTAGATAATGAGATCGCCAACCAAGGTCTGGACGGAACAGGACAGGATGTAGCGGCAAATGAGAATACCCAGCTTAATGTAACCGCTTCCAAAATGGCTAATGATTACTTTGTGCAGGCCGAAATGGATAAGGAACAGAGCAGGAGTAAAAACACCGAGTCTCTCAAGGCTATAGCGGACGACGTCAATTCGAGTGCTGAGATCAAAGCGGAGGCAAATGCCAAAATTTTCACGCTGACTGAGAATTCGGATAAGGAAATGAGGATCGAGACACTGATCAACAAGATGGGATTTGACGACACATACGTCCTGTTTGCAGACAACGGCAGCGTGGATGTCGTTATCAAGACCCCGAGCCTTACTACTTCGCAGACCGCCCAGATCACCGATATCGTTACGAGGCAGGGCGACGTAGCTGTCGGGGATATCCATATAAGGACGCTGTTCTGACATTTACTTGACGCCGCGGAAGTGCTATAATGATTTTACTGCAAAAAGATGTACCAATGGAGGTAGACCATGGAAGAAAACGTTCAAAGTGTGGTCAATGAGATAGGAGCCATTAAAATCACCGACGAGGTCGTTGCAATCATAGCGGGTATCGCGGCGATGGAGGTCCCTGGAGTCACAGGCATGAGCGGCGGAATAGCAGGCGGCATAGCTGAAGCACTTGGCAGAAAAAATCTTTCCAAAGGCGTCAAGGTCGAAGTCGGAGAAAAGGAAGCGGCAATAGACCTCTACATTATTGTTGATTATGGCTACCGTATACCTGATGTTGCATGGAGCATCCAGGAAAAAGTGAAGCGTGCCGTCGAAGATATGACGGGCCTTAATGTAGTAGAGGTCAATATACATATACAGGGCGTCAATATAGAAAGAGACCATAAAAAGGAATTGCTGGAGGAACAGACAAAGAGCAAGTAAATACGTATTTATTAATAAACCCGGAAGGGTTTATTTTTTTTGGTAAATACACTATAATAAAACATATCCATCAAAAAACTTTGGAAAAACCAAGGAAAAAATAGTGACCGGAGAGGTGGTATGGCATATGAATATCTTTTTCAGGGTTTTGCTGGCTGTATATGCTTTTTGTCTTGCGGTACTGTCCGTATTCGTTATGTACATAGCGTTTATCCCAAAGGCGTTCACCGACATTACGGGCCTGGTAACAAGGGCTATCTCGTCGGATATCGGGACAACATTGAGAGTGATCATATTCATCATCGGACTGATCTTCTTTGCAATGAGTATAACATTCCTGCTTTCAGGCGTCAGAAGCAACAAGGATAAAAAAGCTGTAAGTAAACAAACTAATATCGGTGAAATCAGGATATCGCTGAACTCCATTGAAAATGTCGCAATCAATGCCTCGAAGAGGTCCAACGGGGTCAAGGAATCGAAGACGCTCGTCAGGAAAGCCGACGATGGCGTGGAAATAGAGGTCCGGATAGTAGTAATGCCCGATCTCAGTATTCCGGTGATTTCCGAAGAGGTACAGAACAGGGTCAAAAAATCCGTCGAGGAAGCTTCGGGGATAGCAGTCAGGAACGTAAAAGTGATCGTGGACAGTATATACACGGGTATCACATATAAAGCAAGAGTTGAATAGGAGGTGTCAGCAATGAGCCTTGAAAAAATACTGGAATTCTACAATTCACACCGTGGCGCGATCAATGGTGCGGCGATCGGCTTCCTGACCGCTGTTATGATACTTATACTCGGATTTTGGAGAGTCCTTTTTATTGCATTATTGACCGGTGTAGGTTATTATATTGGAAAAAGAGTACACGACGACAAGGATTACATAAAGAACCTTCTTGACAGGGTATTGCCGCCGGGCACGTACAGGTAGCAGGAAGGTCGAATCGGGAGGATAACACATGGGACGAAGAGTCTCCAGAGAATTGGCGATGAAGCTTCTGTATCAGATGGAATTCCAGAAAGACGACAGGGAAGCTCAAAAAAAATTGTTCTTTGAGGAAAATACGATCTCCGAAAAGGACAGCGCTTATATAAACGATGTGGTCGATGGCGTATACAGCCATTTTGAATATATAAACAATATGATAGAAGTCCATTCCAAGGGCTGGAAAATAAGCAGGATATCAAGGATCGACTTGTCGATAATGAGGCTAAGTATTTATGAAATCCGCTTCAGGGAAGACATACCTTACAGTGTTTCTGTAAACGAAGCGGTTGAACTTGCCAAGAAATTCAGTAATGAGGACGCAGGTTCGTTTGTAAACGGGATACTCAGCAACATACCCGATAAAAATGCTCCTGCAGGCGAGCAGTCAGGCGGCATCTGAACATTATGCCAACAAAAAACGTTTTGACGGTCTCAGAACTGAATAAATATATCAAAGACCTGATTTCAGGGGATCTCATACTCTCAGGCATATGGGTGAAGGGTGAGATATCCAATTTCAAAAGCCACTATTCAGGTCATTTCTATTTTACAATCAAAGATGAAAAATCCGTTCTGAAATGCGTAATGTTCCGTTCGCATGCAGCATCTGTAATGTTCGAACCCGAGGACGGAATGAAAGTCCTGATACGCGGGTATATTTCCGTATTTGAACGCGACGGGCAATATCAGCTTTATGCCGAAGAGATACAGCCTGACGGCGTCGGCGCGCTATATGTAGCCTTTGAGAAGCTTAAACAAAAGCTTTCGACAGAAGGCCTTTTTGATGAGACGAGAAAAAGGAAGCTCCCTTATTTGCCGGGTTCAATCGGTGTTATCACATCATCAACAGGCGCCGTTGTACGCGATATAATCAACATCCTCAGCAGAAGATTCTACAATGTGAATATAAAGGTCTATCCCGTACAGGTGCAGGGTGAGGCGGCCGCGGGGCAGATAGCCGGGGCGGTGCGCCGGCTCAACGAGCTTGACAATGTCGATGTTATCATAGTCGCCAGGGGCGGAGGATCGCTTGAGGAGCTATGGGCCTTCAATGAGGAAGTTGTGGCAAGGAGCATTTATGAATCCCGTATTCCCGTGATTTCGGCTGTCGGACATGAAACTGACTTTACGATATCGGATTTTGTAGCCGACGTCAGGGCGTCAACTCCTTCAGCCGCAGCAGAACTCGTGATGCCGGAAAGATCAGTGGTCGAAAACCGGCTGGACAGCCTGAAAATGCGCCTTCGCAATGCAATACTGAAAAAGACCGTAATGGAAAGACTCATTCTGAAGCGACTGGGAGAAAGCGTCGCGTTCAGGCAGCCCTACAACAAGATATACCAGGAGCGCATGCTGCTTGACGTGCAGAAACGTTACCTGCAAAAGGCACTCACCGTATTGAGCGGGCAATACAGGAACAGGCTGTCGCTGCTGGCGGCAAGGCTGGATTCCCTGAGCCCTCTGAATTCGCTGGCAAGGGGCTATGGTATAATACGTACCGAAAAAGACGATACTCTGGTAAAATCCGTTCATTCCGTAAATATCGGCGACAGCCTCAGGGTTTATATCACGGATGGCACTCTGAGCTGCCGTGTGGAGGATATTAACGAAAAGCCGCATGGTAATGCTTCAGGCGGAGCAGGCGATCCTGGAGAAGTCGATAAGGGAGAAGGCGTCCAGATAGAAATAGAATATACGGCCGGATACCCGGAGGGGGATAAAAAGAATGGGTGAAAAAGGTGCAAGTTTCGAACAGTCTATTGCGGAGCTCGAAGAGATAGTGAAAAAGCTTGAAAAAGGCGAACTTACCCTCGAGGATTCGATCAATTGCTTCCAGAGGGGCGTCGAACTTACGAAGTTCTGCAACAAAAAGCTTGATGAGGCGGAGCGCAGTATTACTATGCTGATAGAAGGCGAAAACGGAATAGTGGAAAAGGAGATGCCCGCTTTAGGACAGTGATGGATTTATGGACTTCAACGCTCAGATGGACAAATGGACACAGCTTGTAAACAATGCTCTTGATGATTATCTTTCGATCAACGAAGGTCCCGGAGCGAATATTTACAATGCCATGAAATACAGCCTTATGGCCGGCGGTAAAAGGTTGAGACCGGTCCTTGCGCTTGCCGTATGCGAAATGCTGGACGGCAATAGGAACGAAATACTTCCGTATGCGTGCGCGATCGAGATGATACATACATACTCGCTTATACATGACGATCTGCCTGCAATGGATAACGACGACTACAGAAGAGGCGTTCCGACGAACCACAAGGTATTTGGGGAAGCAATGGCCATACTTGCGGGAGATGCGCTGCTGAACGGCGCATATGAACTGATGCTTGCAGCATCGGTTTCAGACAGCGGGAACAGGGATGCCAGGCTGAGAGCGATACATATCATTGCTCAAGCGGCAGGCGTCGATGGCATGATATGCGGACAGGTCGTCGATATGGAATCTGAAGGGAAGAAGATCGATAAAGATACATTGGAATACATGCACAGGTGCAAGACCGGCGCACTTATTAAAGCTCCTGTGGCAGCAAGCGCTGTTTTGTGCGGCGCTTCTGAAAAGGATATCAAAAATCTTGAAAGCTATGCTGAGAATATTGGGCTCGCTTTCCAGATCAAGGACGATATCATGGATGTGAACGGCGATCCCGGACAGATGGGCAAAGCTGCCGGAAGCGACGCTGCGTCGGGCAAATCTACATATGTCACACTCTATGGTCTCGAGAATGCCAGGGCCATGCTTGATAAAACAATAGCTGACGCTCTCGGCGCTTTGGAGGGCTTCGGCGACAAAGCAGGATTTCTCAAGGATCTGGCTGCATTCATACGGGACCGTGATCATTGATCAATAAGGTCAAATCATGCGCATGGACAATGTAAATGCATTATAAATGAGCATTAAGACGATAACGGGTTGTAACTTATCGTTCCGGCAGCACTGGAACTTACCGGAATGATAGTCATTCTTTATTGGTCTATTGAAATATGTTATAATTATAATCCAAAAAACAAGGTGGCGCAGTATTCTAGTCAGTACTGACGTTTCTCAGGACGGGCCTAAAAATCCGTTAAAGGGCATATCGATGAAGTTCCTTGTGTCGGCTTGCTACGCCCAGTGGTGGGTCGGTGCTGGGAGTTAAGGTTCAGGGGCGATCTGCAATGGCATGCAGGCGTTGACCCCTTTACCGTGGAGACCCTGACTTGTGGAAGAAAGGAGCTTTGAAAATTCTGAAAGGGATTTAGAAGCTTGACATCAACTACGATCAGGGATTAAACCTGTTATGCGGTATCATTTGATGCTGTGGACAGCGTAGCCTGCCTTGAGTGAATACGGTGGATAATGGATCAGATGCATGATTACTGGCCGGTATGAGCGCATTATCGCTATTTGAAACCCTATTTGCAAAAGAGGCTAGGAAACGGACAGACTGCCGGGGAAAACCCCTAGGCTGTTCCAAATGAAATGTATTGGGGATTGCAGTGTGGACTAAGTGGTAATCAGGCCCCGCCAGCGGTAACGCAGCGGCCGGGGATTTAAAGGGAAACCGCTGATTTGGCGACAAATCTGTATTTCCGGGGGAAATCCTGCCTGACCTAAGCCGCAAAATTTACTCAATATATTGCCACCTGGTTTTTACTTAACCTGGGATGCATCCTGTTCTGGATACGTCCTTTATTGCTGATATGGAGGTTTAAGTCGGTGGACGACAATTTCAGGCATCCGGCGGATGAAAAGAAAGTAAAGTTCAGGGAAAAGACCGCTGTGGGTGCTGCTAAAAAGAACGATATAATCTGGATACTGGCTGTTACCGTTTCATCCTTTTTTATATCTGCCGTACTTACTATCGCATCGTCCAATATCCTTAAGGAATCTGATATACTTACGGCTTTTTTGGTAATATTATTTATAATTCTTGTAAATATCACGTTCGATATAATAGGAACTGCTGTTACGGCTGCTGAAGAAGCTCCGTTCCATGCAATGGCCTCGCGTAAGCTTTACGGTGCAAAACAGTCCATACGGCTTATCAGGAATGCCGACAAGGTATCGAATGTATGCAACGACGTCGTTGGCGATATATGCGGCATTATAAGCGGCGCCGCAGGCGCTTATATCATTTTCAGGATAATTGGCGAGCAGGGGACGATCACGATCACTGAACTTGTTATAACAGGAATGATAACGGCTGTGACAGTCGGCGGAAAGGCTCTCGGAAAAACGATTGCACTGCGTAACAGCAATTATATAATATATAAGGTAAGTGTGATAATTAAATTCGTTTTGGACAAAATATCGTTTTTCACCAAAAAAAGGAAAACTAAAAATGATAGAAAAAAATAAAGAAGAAAGCATAATTTATCGGATAAATGATTCGGACGACATTAAAAAGCTGAATGCAGAACAAATGATGATACTTGCCGACGAGATCAGGCACTTCCTGATAGAAACGGTTTCGGAAACGGGAGGGCATCTGGCTTCGAATCTTGGCATTGTCGAGCTTACCCTGGCGCTGCACAAGGTATTCAGCACCCCGAAGGACAAAATAGTATGGGACGTCGGACATCAATCCTACGTACACAAAATAATAACAGGCCGAAGGGATCGGTTTGACACGCTTCGTCAGATCGACGGCCTCTCCGGTTTTCCAAAAAGCTGTGAAAGCGAAAGCGACTGCTTCAATACAGGTCACAGCAGCACCTCCATATCCGCCGCACTGGGATTTGCCAAAGCGCGCGATATCCTCGGAGAAAATTATTCCGTTGTCGCAGTCACAGGCGACGGTGCGATGACGGGCGGCATGGCGTTCGAAGCGCTCAATGACGCCGGGCGTTCACGCAACAACATGATAATTATCCTTAACGATAACGGTATGTCTATAAGCAAGAATGTAGGCGGATTTTCACGTTATCTCAGTAAAATAAGGACACAGCCGATCTATTCAAAAGCCAAGGAAGATATCGATTCCCTGCTGAAGAGGCTGCCTGCCATAGGCAACAGCGCAGCACGCGCATTGAACAGGGCAAAGGGATCGATAAAATACATGCTGATCCCCGGAATGCTCTTCGAAGAACTTGGTCTGAAATATCTTGGACCAATCGACGGACATGATATGGAAGAACTCACAAATGTGCTTTCAAGGGCTAAAAAACTCAAGGGACCCGTATTGATACATGTATTGACCCAAAAGGGCAAGGGATACAGATTTGCTGAAAACAAGCCCCAGGAGTTCCATGGTATAAGTCCGTTTGAAATTGAGACAGGGGAGGTCAAAATCAATAACGGTCCGTCCTACTCCGATATATTCGGTGAGAAAATGGTCAATCTTGCGGCTGCCGAGCCGAGACTGGTAGCCATAACCGCTGCAATGCCCCTTGGTACGGGACTGGAGGCATTTGCAAAAAAATATCCGGAACGTTTCTTTGACGTAGGTATTGCGGAGCAGCATGCGGTAACGTTTGCTGCCGGTCTTGCAAAAGCGGGTATCAAGCCTGTTTTGGCAATATATTCAACCTTCCTTCAGCGTTCTTATGATCAGATAATACACGACGTTGCACTTCAGGACCTCCATGTCGTTTTTGCCATTGACAGGGCGGGCCTGGTCGGTGAAGACGGTGAAACGCACCAGGGCGTTTACGATCTGTCGTACCTCGGGCATATACCCAATATGACGATCGCCGCTCCCAGCGATTATCTCGAGTTTGAACGCATGCTCGATTATGCTGTTACGACGCATGACGGGCCGATAGCGGTTCGTTATCCCAGAGGTACGGGGAAAGTAAGACTGGTACCAACCTCCCCGATACAGTGCGGAAAAGGTATAAAGCTGCAAAACGGCGATGACGTCACGATACTGGCAGTCGGAAAAATGGTTGAAACGGCGCTTGGCGTATCGGAGTTGCTTGCTGAAAAAAGCATACATGCCGACGTGATCGATGCCAGGTTTGTGAAGCCGCTCGACGCAAGGCTGATACTGGAAAGCGCCGCAAAAACCCGTGCTGTCGCAACAATAGAGGACAACTGCGTAAGGGGCGGCTTTGGGAGCGCAGTGCTCGAGCTTCTGAACAAAAATGATTACAGGATAAAAACAGGTATGTTCGGTTTCCCTGACGTTCCGATAACGCACGGACCGAGGGACAAAATTTTTGAAAAATACGGACTCGATGCCGAATCAATAAGCCGAAGTATAATTAAGATGTTGAAGAATAAGTAAGGTGACCTGCTGCGCCGGTCGATTCCTATTGCGGAGTTTACGCTTCCAGAGCATATAATTTCGGCTGTGTTGGCAAATCTAACTCGCTCCGCCTTAGAATGGGTGCTTCGCTCAAACAGAGATTTGCCATTGCCAATGCCTCATTAATATGCTCTAGGTCGCGAAACTCATGCAATATTAATCAACCGGCGCAGCAGGTATATGATAACCGAAAATAAAGCTGTTATTAGTAATACGCAAGACTGGAATTTATATTGGGAGAGGGTGCCGGCATAGACAAGAATGCTGTTTATAAAACAAATAGCTTCTATTGGGATACAAAAGGAAATGACTTTTTAGGACCAATCGTGCTTCCTTTTTATGGAGCATTTGTCTCAGAAGAAAAATGTCAGCTTTTTGGTGATGTCTCAGGAAAAAAGATGCTGGAGATAGGCTGTGGAAACGGTCAATCCTTGCAGTATCAGGGGGACCGCAAAGCATCTGAACTATGGGCTATGGATATATCAGAAAAGCAAATCGAAAAGGCAGCGCAACATTTGACGTCGTGCGGTCTTTCAGCAAAATTGATCTGTTCTCCCATGGAAGAAGAATGTGGCATTCCAGAGGATTATTTTGACTTTGTTTATTCGATTTATGCCATAGGCTGGACCACCGACCTTGAGGGCACTTTTTGCCGGATCGCTTCTTACCTGAAAAAAGACGGCGTATTTATTTTCAGTTGGTCTCATCCTATACATAAATGTGTTGCTGCAGAAAATAATATGCTTGCTTTTAAAAAGTGCTATTTTGATGAATCTTGGTATATAGTATCTCTTGATGAAGGTGTGCTGACATTATCGGACCGAAAACTATCAACCTATGTGAATGCGTTGGCAAAAGCGGGATTTGTCATTGAGAAAATGATTGAGCAATCTGATGATGAAATTATGCAAGCGTGGGACGATAACAGCGATTTTGCAAAAAAAGCAAAGATGCTTCCTTTAACTTTTGTAATCAAAGCAAGAAAACTGTAAGAGTACCCTTGAGGAGCCACCGCGACAGTGGTTTAGTGCAATTTTATAATGTTAAGTGGTAATATTAAGTATTAAGTTATAAGTGTTAAGTTTATGTTTTAAATTTAAGTTAAAAGTTTCTGTCTGGAGGTAACACCTTGGAGAAGGAAAGGCTTGATATACTGCTTGTGCAAAAAGGTTTGCTGGAAAGCCGGGAGAGGGCGAAAAGCACGATCATGGCCGGGTTGGTCTATGTAAACGGCGAGCGTGCCGACAAGCCGGGAAGCAGCTATCCTGCGGATTCTGAAATAGAGATCAGGAAAAATCCGAATCCCTTCGTAAGCAGGGGAGGATTGAAACTGGACAAGGCTGTCAATTTCTTCGCAATAGATCTCAAAGGTAAAATAGCGATGGATGTCGGGGCCTCCACAGGAGGGTTTACCGACTGCATGCTCCAGAACGGGGCCGAAAAGGTTGTTGCCATAGACGTAGGCTACGGACAGTTGGCGTGGCAGCTCAGGAACGACGAGCGCGTACTGAATCTGGAAAGGACCAACATACGTTATGTAAAACCGGAAGATATCGGAATGACTGTAGATTTTGCCTCAATAGACGTTTCATTCATTTCGCTGAAAATAGTTCTGCCGGCAGTAAAACAACTACTGAATCAGGAGGCCGGAGAGGTGCTTTGCCTGATAAAGCCGCAGTTTGAAGCAGGCAGGGACAAGGTGGGCAAGCATGGCGTGGTCAGGGATATCACAGTCCATAGACAGGTCGTGGAAGAGGTCGTATCTTTTGCTGTAGGGATTGGTTTCGGTGTAAAAGGCATAACATTTTCACCGATCAAAGGACCTGAGGGTAACATAGAATATCTGTGCTATCTTGCGATGGGAGCTGGATCACGGGATATCGGGGAAATATTGCCTGAGATCGACAATACAGTAAAGCTATCGCACGAGGAACTATAGCGCGACTTTTTGCAGCGAAATCTAAATTGTCTTCTGTATTATTATACGATATAATGTAAAAGAAAATAAAAAGCAGGCTTAAAAGCTGAGGTGCGGATGAAAAAGATCGGTATTATAACAAACGCTGATCGCGATATGGGATTTACATATACCAGGCAGCTCGCTGAAAGCATTATCAAAAGAGGCGGCAGCGCTCTGATGTCCGATTCCCTTGCGGAAAAAGCCGGCATCGGTATATCATGCGGAGACGAGGATGAGATGATCAGCAACAGCGAGATTATCGTCTGCCTCGGAGGGGACGGCACCTTTCTGAAAGCCGCCAGAAAACTTTACTCGAAAGATATTCCGATACTTGGGATAAACCTCGGTAATCTTGGGTTTTTGACGGAAGTAGACAGAAATGAAACAGACCAGGCAGTAGATCAGCTTTTTTCTGGCATGTATGAAGTCGAGAAAAGAATGATGCTCGACACTGTGATATACCGCAAAGGAAGTGAACCGGAAAGGGATTTTGCCCTGAACGATATTGTTATAGCCAGGGGTGCGGTTTCGCGGATTTTGCATGTCAAGGCATATATAAATGATGTTTTTATCGATTCGTTTCCGGGCGACGGACTTATCATTTCGAGCCCCACAGGTTCGACAGCCTATTCGCTGTCCGCCGGCGGCCCGATTGTAGAACCGGATACGGACCTGATGTTGATCACGCCGATATGTCCTCACATCCTTTATTCAAGGTCTTTCGTAACCAAGCCGGACAGCGTGATAGGCGCTATGATCGGCGAAGACTACCAGCACACGGCAATGGTCACGTGCGACGGACAGGACGATCATGAAGTAAGGGGCGGCGACAGAATCGAAGTCAAAAGGTCGCCGTATTCGATAAAGCTAATAAAAATGAAATCAAGGAATTTCTTCAATGTACTCAGAACCAAAATATATTATAGAGGAGAGAGTCTGAAAAGAGATGAAGTACAGCAGACACGCGAAAATACTTGAGTTGATCGAGAGATATCAGATCGAGACACAGGAAGAGCTGGCGGAAAAACTCAAGGAGCATGGTATGGATGTTACACAGGCCACTGTCTCCAGGGATATAAAGGAACTGAGACTTATAAAGGTCATGGTGGATGACGAGCATTACAGATATGCTCCGATATCACACAGTGAAACTTCCATTACCAATAAACTTCTCACCATTTTTACCGAATCTTTTGTAAGCTGCGATTACGCAAATAACATCGTGATCGTAAAAACTCTGCCCGGCATGGCACAGGCGTCTGCATCCGCCGTAGATACGCTGAAGTGGACCGAGATAGTCGGGACTATCGCGGGCGACGATACGATCATGATAGTCTGCAGAGCTGAAAAAATTGCAGAGGAACTTGTAAACAAGCTCAGCAAAATGATCAAATAAGGATCGGCTGAAATATTACTTCCATCGGAAGTTATATTTCAACGATTCCTAAGATTTCAAGTATTGGGTCTCGGGGGGTCATATGCTTTTACAGCTGAACATTCGGGATATCGCGCTCATAGATGAGGTCAATATTGAACTTGGATCGGGACTCAACCTTCTTACAGGTGAGACAGGAGCCGGTAAATCAATAATTATCGATTCCATCAATGCAGTTCTCGGTGACAGGGTCTCAAAGGAAATCATCAGGACAGGTTCTGAAAAGGCTGTCGTTGAAGCTGTTTTCCAATCAGATGCAAACAAGGTCGGCGATATTCTCAACGAAATAGGCATTGAACCGGAGGAAGACGGAACTCTGATACTTTCAAGGGAACTCACCCAGTCGGGCAGAAATACCTGCAGGGTCAATGGAAGACTTGTGGCGGCATCCTTTCTGAAGTCGCTCGGCGAGCGCCTGATCGACCTGCATGGGCAGCATGACAACCAGTCGCTGCTCAGAGTGGAAAGCCACATTGAGCTGTTGGATTCATTCGGAGGCGACGCCATCCAATCGATAAAGCGCGAATATACAGCGCTTCTCGAGCAGTACAGAGAGGTCAGGTCAAAACTGAAGGCTCTGTCAGGGGATCCGGGCGAACGCGAAAGAAAGATGGATCTTCTCAAATTCCAGATAGATGAGATAAAAAAGGCCAAGTTGAAACAGGGCGAGGAAGATGAGCTGAATAAGCAAAAAACTCTCCTGGCAAATTCGGAGAAAATATCCGAAGCTCTAACCATGGCATACGGGCTGCTTTCATCCGGGGAATCAGGAAGGAGACCGGCAGCCGACAATATGAACGAAGCACTTTCACAGCTTGGATCGGTTTCGAGGCTCGGAGATGAATTCGAAGAACTGCGAAAACGCCTCCAGGATATCATATATCAATTGGATGACCTGACTGCGGATATAAGGAAAAACATTGAAAACATAGAATACGATCCGGCTCAGCTCGAAGAAATTGAGGAACGGCTCGATCTTCTGTACAAACTGAAAAGAAAATACGGCTCTTCCATCCAGGAAGTTCAGCAATTCTGCGCTGCCGCACAGGAGCAGTTGAACGAGATAGAAAAGAGCGAAGAAACTGCCAATCTATTGAGAAAAAGACAGGCAGAACTGGACAGGCTGCTTTATGAAACGTCGTTGAGATTGAACGATGAGCGCAGGAAAGCTGCGTCGCTGCTTGAGGAAAGCATAGCCCGGCAGCTTGATGATCTTGAGATGAAAAGGGCCAGATTCAAGGCGGAAATACAATTCGACGATACAGTCGGCGCCCAGGGCTGGAGGAAATACACACAAAACGGACTGAACAAGGTCGAATTCCTCATTTCGGCAAACGCCGGCGAGCCGTTGAAGCCTCTTGCAAAGATTGCATCAGGCGGTGAAATGTCAAGAATCATGCTGGCGGTCAAGACGATACTGGCCGAAGTAGATGAAATACCTACAATGATCTTCGATGAGATCGATAGTGGAATAAGCGGTAAAGCCGGGCAAAAGGTCGGCGAAAAGCTTTCATACATTTCGAGGGGGCATCAGGTGATATGTGTGACGCATCTTGCTCAAATAGCATGTATGGCGGGCAGCCACTACCTGATCGAAAAAATATCGGGAGAAAACGACACAAGGACGACAGTTGAATTGCTGGACAAGAGCAAAAAAATAAAGGAGATAGCGCGGCTGATAGGCGGTTCCGAATCATCTTCAGCGTCCCTTAAATACGCTGAAGAGATGATAAACAATGCAAAAAATATAAATAAAGCTTGAAAAATAGAGATAAAGGCAGAATAATCCGGCTAACCGCCGGATTTTCTTGCTTTTATTCATATTTACCTCCTGTTCATTTATTTGTTTGAATAAATGATTTTGCAAAAGGTTAACTTACTTGCAGGAGGTTGAACAATGAGGAAACTGACATTTTTGAGGAAAGCGCTTGTTGTTTTGGCAATTTCAGCCCTTGCTGTTATTGCAGTATCTTATATAAAGGTCCAGCTGACCGTACCGAGTGAGATGATACTGATAGAAGGAGAGGAATATACCTATCATATAGACAGTATCTTCCCGATCAGCATTAAAGCCGATACGGAAGGTATCATTCAAATAAACGGCAAAAACCTTGAATCTTCAAACAACCCGGTTGGCATTTCAAAACCTGTGTCCATCAGTTCGGACAGAGGTGGCAGTGTAAGGTTGAATTTACGCTTTTTCGGCATTCTGCCTGTAAAGACAGTTAATGTGGATATCGTATCGAACAAGCAGGTTGTAGCATGCGGTAATACCATAGGAGTCAAGATAAAACTCGACGGCATACTTGTAATAGGTATTTCCGACGTCGTAAGCAACGGCCAGAAAATAATCCCCGTAAGAAACAGCGGTATCAGGCCCGGTTATAAAATCGTTTCCGTCAATGACAAGCTTGTAGAAAATATCGAGCAATTGACAGATATAATTGATCAGAGCAACGGGCAGCCGTTGAAAATCTGTTACAGCTCAGGTAATGATACCGTTGACGCAATGGTTTCACCGGTTATGTCTTCGGACGACAACAAGTATCATATCGGACTTTGGGTAAGAGATAGTACAGCCGGTATAGGTACGCTTACTTATTTCGATATGAACACCGGCAGGTTCGGTGCGCTTGGGCACGGCATCACCGATATTGACACCGGCACGCTTATGTCGGTGGAATCGGGAGAAATAATGGAATCAAGTATTTTAGGTATAAAAAAAGGCACGCAGGGCGATCCCGGAGAACTGAAAGGCATATTCTCGGAAGGTACAAAGCTCGGCGTCATACAGACAAACAGCAATATCGGCATTTATGGCAAGATAGACCGGGGTTCCATCGCAAAGATACCGGGGAAAATATACCCCGTAGGGGTCAGGGCGGAGATCACCGAAGGTCCTGCAACTATCCTATCGAATATTGAGGGCAAAAAGATCGAAGAATTTGATATCATGATACAGAAGGTTTCCAGGCAGAACCTCAATGGTTCCAAGGGTATGATCATAAAGATAACGGATCAGCGCCTGCTCAGTACGACAGGGGGGATAGTACAGGGGATGTCGGGCAGTCCTATCATACAAAACGGAAAGATCATCGGAGCCGTGACGCATGTCCTTGTAAACGACCCGACAAGAGGTTATGGTATATTTATAGAAACCATGCTGAAAAATACGTCTATATAGGATGTTTAGTGCCATACGGCGCGAATTTCCGCTAAAACATCCCTATAGGATGTTTAGCCGGAAATAAACTGGTAAAACAAGGAAATTATAAATAGTGGTTACAAACATATAATGCAAAAATCACAAATTGATGTAAAAAAGAGAAAAGGCTTGAATTAAGCCTTTTCACTGTTTGAAGAGTAAAAATAATCTGATATGCAATCAATAATTGGAATTAAAGATAAAATAATACTTGATAAAAATTCCAAACTAAAATAAAATGGTGACATCATATGAAGCTGTCATGAATGAAATTGGAGGGGGAATTTGATTGCTGGAAAGAAAAATACAAATTGTCATAGCAGATGACAATAAAGAATTCAGTGATATCCTTTGCGAATACCTTAACAGTCAGGGCGATATCGAAGTCGTCGGAATGGCAAAGGACGGCAATGAAGCTTGCGATCTGATCGTCGAAAGAATGCCGGATATTGCCATACTTGATATTATAATGCCGCATCTTGACGGATTGGGCGTTCTGGAAAAACTGAGAGTCGTTCAGCTTAAAAAACGTCCGCTTTTCATAATACTTTCAGCTGTCGGACAGGACAAGATAACGCAAAGAGCACTTGCACTTGGAGCAGAGTATTATATAGTGAAACCGTTCGATATGGATGTACTCGTTTCACGTATCAGACAACTGAAGGATTCCAACCACAATGCCGTTATTAGATCCGATCATATGATGGAGACAAAATCCTCGTACCACATTCCCGTCCAGAGGAATCTCGAGGTGGAAGTCACGAACATAATGCATGAGATAGGCGTCCCCGCTCATATCAAGGGTTACCAGTATCTGCGCGATGCAATCATGATGGTAGTCAAGGATCTTGATATCATCAACTCCATAACCAAACAGCTTTATCCGTCCATCGCCCGCGAATACAATACCACTCCGAGCCGTGTTGAAAGAGCGATCAGGCACGCGATAGAAGTTGCCTGGAGCAGAGGGCAGGTAGAAGCCATAGATGCGCTGTTCGGCTACACTGTCAGCATCGGCAAGGGCAAGCCCACCAATTCTGAATTCATAGCAATGGTCGCCGACAAGCTGCGCTTGGAGATGAAGGTCAGCTGAGGATTCTGGGGCGAAGCAAGAAGAATAGATTGCAATAATAAAAAAATTGTACATATAAAAATACCATCCAAAAATGTTCGGATGGTATTTTTTATGTTGCGATAACTTGACTTGTACGATGCCATAATATAACATTTAATCTATAAAACCTTACCTAAATGT
>Ga0207834_1000018_pt1 | contig 53444 bp, 52 predicted proteins | sample LuqExpMetagenom5_FD_187763 | JGI IMG/M metagenome (GOLD analysis project Ga0207834, IMG submission 187763) | Tropical forest soil microbial communities from Luquillo Experimental Forest, Puerto Rico - Sample 5 (SPAdes) | ecosystem: Environmental > Terrestrial > Soil > Tropical forest ...
TCATGGGTTGAAAAACAGGGCCGAAGTAGACAAATATGGCATGCAGGCTACGGAACGTAAAGTCAGGGATGCGTTGGTTCCAAATTTATTAGTTAACATAAAATCATAATTGACAACCGAACAAGACATATGTATAATTATTTAGAATTTAATTAACATTCGGCAATAAGGCTGGAGGAATACAAATGCTTCAAATATATATTTGCGTTGGAAGCTCATGCCACTTGAAAGGCTCATATCAGATCATCAAAATTTTTGAAGAACTGATTAAAGAATACAAGCTTGAGGATAAAGCAGAACTGAAGGCTTCATTCTGCCTTGGCCGCTGTACCAAAGGAGTATCGGTAAAGGTAGGTGACGAGTTCCTGGAAGGACTGACGGTTTCAAACGCAAAGGAAATGTTTGAGGAGCATATAGTTAGAAGGTTGGAGTAATGAGTACTATCCAATTCAAGGAAGCAAACTGTAAAAACTGCTACAAGTGTATAAGAAGCTGTCCTGTCAAAGCAATTGCCTTCAGTAACGATCAGGCCGAGATCATTGAAGGTGAATGTATGCTCTGCGGCAATTGCCTGAAGGCGTGCCCCCAAAACGCCAAAACAGTAAAAAATGACATAGAGACAGTAAGATCGTTTATCAGGAAAAAGGAGAAGGTGTATGTAAGTCTTGCGCCCTCCTTTATTTCCGTTTACGGGAAAAATGACGGTAAATGGCTGTTTTCTGCTTTAAAAAAGCTCGGTTGCACATATGTCGAAGAGACTGCGATAGGGGCGGCGGAGGTTTCAAGACAATATGAAAAGCTGATGGAAGCCGGAAAAATGAAAAACATCATAACTTCGGCATGCGCATCTATTATATTGCTTATAGAAAAGCACTATCCGGAGTTAATCGACCAGCTTGCTCCCGTCGTTTCCCCTATGATAGCCCACGCAAAAATGCTTAGGCAGACATACGGCCAGAGGATAAGGGTAGTCTTTATAGGACCGTGCCTGTCAAAAAAAGATGAATGCAATGATTTTCAAAATAATGGTGAAGTCGATGCGGTGCTTACTTTTGAAGAGCTTGAGGAATGGCTGGAATCGGAGGGCGTCAGCGAGAATGATGATTTTGCCGGTGAAATAAAAGCTAGTAACGACATGACGGCAAGAATTTACCCGGCTCCGGGCGGGATCCTTAAAACAATAGGCGGCAGATACAAAAAAATGTACAAATGTATCAGCATCGACGGTGTAGACAGCTGTATCGACGTGCTGGAATCCATTAAAGCCGGCGGGATCGAGAGATATTTTATCGAAATGAACAGCTGCAAGGAAGGCTGTATCGGAGGCCCGTGCATGAAAGCCAACGTCGGAGGGTTCCTTAAGGCGAGGGAGAGACTGATCGAGTACTACAGAAAAAATGCAGGGAGTCCCGGCCTTGTAATGGACATGAGCGACAGGATCGATTTCGGGAAGAAATTCATGGACAGATCGAAGAGAAACAACCTACCCTCGGAGAATGCCATACAGGCGATCCTCAACAGCATTGGAAAATATACCAAAGATAAGGAGCTCAACTGCGGAGCATGCGGTTACCAGACCTGCAGAGACAAGGCGATTGCGGTATATAACGGCAAGGCCCAGCTTTATATGTGCCTTCCGTACATGAGGGAGAGGGCGGAATCGATTTCAAACCTCATTATAAACACTACTCCCAACGCTATTTTCGCTCTTGACAGCGAACTGCACATACAGGAGGCTAACGCGGCTGCTCGCAAAATGTTCGGCCTGGGGCCGGAGGACGTTACCGGAAGGCACATTTACGAACTGCTTGAATGTGAGGATTTTCAGACTGTTCTGGAAGAACGCTCGAACATTTACGATAAAAAATACCATTACGACAAGTATGGTATAACTGTCGAGCAGTCGGTCATTTTCATACCGGAGCAGAACATAACCGTAGCTATTGTCAGGGATATCACAGAAGAAGAAGAACGGCGCCGCTTAACGCACGAAATAAGGACCGAAAATGTGGAATTGGCACAGAAGGTTATTGAAAAACAGATGAGGGTGGCGCAGGAAATAGCGAGTCTCCTGGGCGAGACGACGGCAGAAACCAAAGTCGCGCTCACCAAACTGAGGAAATCGATTATGTCGGAGGTGAATGACGGCAAATGAGTCTGTATATAGACGTGGGATATGAAAACCTGAATAAATACGGCGAAGAGCTTTGCGGGGACAAGGTCGAAGTCATCAGAAACAGGGATTCGGTGATCCTTGTTTTGGCTGATGGTCTTGGAAGCGGCGTTAAAGCCAACATACTGTCGACGCTCACGTCAAAGATCATCGGGACCATACTGGCAAACGGACTCGAGATCGAGGAAGCCGTCGATACCATAGCCAATACTCTGCCCGTCTGCAGGGAGAGGAACATAGCATATTCGACCTTTACAATTCTGCAGATATTTATTTCCGGAGACGGTTACCTGGTTGAGTTCGACAACCCTTCGGCTTTCAGGTTCAGGAAGGGAAAGTCGATGCCGATAGAAACGGACAGCAGGGAAATATGCGGGAAAATCATAAGAGAGGCAAGATTTGAAGTCAATCAGGACGACCTTTTCGTCCTGGTCAGCGACGGAGCAGTACATGCGGGAATAGGCCACGCACTGAACCTCGGCTGGCAGTGGGAAAACATCGATGAATATATTCAGAGGACATTTAGGAGCGAAATGACGTCAAAAGCGTTGGCAAAGCTGCTTCTTTCGGCCTGCGACAACCTTTACTCCCATGAACCGGGAGATGATACTACGGTTGCGGCGGTTAAAATCAAAAGAATGGCCAACGTCAATGTAATGGTGGGCCCGCCGGTAGATGCGCGGATGGACAAAACAGTAGTTGACCGCTTCATTTCGGAAGAAGGCAGGAAGGTAGTATGCGGCGGAACCACCTCCCAGATTGTTGCGAGGGCATTGGGGAGGGAAATAATGACCAATTTCAGATACTACAATCCAGAAATACCTCCGATGGCTGAAATCGAAGGGATCGACCTGACTACAGAAGGTGTGCTGACTTTGAGGGAAGCTCTGAGTCTTATTAAAAACTGCATTTCAAATGAAAGCACAATGAAGGATTTCCTCCGCCTTGATAAAAAGGATGGTGCCTCCAGGCTGGCAAAGTTTTTAATCGAAGAGGGAACGAATATAAACTTTTTTGTTGGAAGAGCCATCAATCCTGCGCATCAGAATCCGGATTTCCCGCTCAATCTGGGCCTAAAGCTGAAACTGGTGGAGGATATGGCGGAATGCATCAGAAGCATGGGAAAACAGGTAAATATAGAATACAACTGATAATCTGACATTGCTGGATATAGCTTAACCGGAAAGGTAAATATGGGTCTGAGGACAATTGTTTTAAAAATTTATAAGCCCGGCAGAGAAAAGAAAAGGATCCTCGACGAGGCCATATACAATTACAGCGAGGCATTCAGGTTCCTTCTGGATAGAGCCCGCCGCGAAATAGCTGTAATCGGCGGGAGCTACCGGCTTGCGAGCGGCCCTTACAGGGCGGGCGCGCTCATGAAATGGGTAGACAGGGATCTGAGTGAAGAACTGGATCGTTTCAAGGTACAACCCTTCAAGGATTCACTGAAATTCGAACTGGGAATGGTCCTGGCAGGTTACCTGAACCTTATGGAAACAGGGGCTGATGCAAGGCTCCCGAGGGCGGAAGGCAGTGCTGAAAGACCGGTATACTTCTGCCGGTATGATACGCGAAGGAGTTACTGCCTGCTTTATGACAGAGAGAAAAACAGGTATTGGGCAAAGCTTTACCTTTTGAACAAGGACGCAGCCAGAACCACGGATATTAAGACATATGGCGGAAACAGGCTGGAGTATGTATGCGAGGGGTCAGGAGCTTTTGAATGCAACAGGCGTAAAGTAAACTACATTATAGTGCCGCTCTCCTTCGGAAAATATCAGGAGCGTTTTTTAAGGGATGCACTCATTGACCCGAAAACACTTAGAACAGCCCGTCTTATGAAGCGAGGGAAGGACTATTATCTGGCCGTTAGTATAGATACGGGTAAAGCGGAAGCGTTGGCTGCCGAAACCTATATGGGAGTCGGTAGAGGACTTGACAACAGTCTGGTCTATACGACCGTGGATAAAAACGGCGATATTATCGGATCCGGGCCCATACCCGGCACAGGCGGTCCGGGCGGAAGGGCAGCGTCGCTTCACGAATTGCACAAGGCGGCGAACAATATTACTGAAATCGCGCAAAAAAACAAATCCCAGGTAATAGTGCAGAACCTTGAAAAAATAGGCGATGAGATACGCTGGTCCGACAGCGGCGGGAATGAATGCCGTCCTGTCTATGATCGCCGGACCTATATACGGCTCGCAGAGCTCCTTGATTACAAACTGGCCGGCATGGGTTTACCCTCTCCGGTCAGGGTAAGTTCCTCCGATATTTTCTACAGATGCTTCGATTGCGGTTTTTACTCCAAAAAGAACAGGTTCAGCAGAGATATGTTCATATGCACCAAATGCGGCGCGACAATGGGGATCGAAGAACTTGGCAGCCTAAATCTTGCGAGGAAGCTGATCAGATACGGCAAATCCAGGATCAAGGTCAAGGTAGCTGTAACACCCGGAGGGGCCAGATTTACAAGCAAGCTGATAGGACTTGACTGTTTCATTCCGCATGACGAAAATCAGCCTGAAGTGCTGAGGCAGGAGATACAAAGGCTCCTTGAAGACATGAGGCAAAACAGGGAGGTTGGGGAGATTCTCCGCGGCAATGAATATAAAAGACGGAGCAGCTTGCTGAAGAAATTCGGGCGCTCAGCCGATTGTATGGATTTGATCGAATTTATATAGTATAATGGATTACGTTATTTGCTGTCACACTATGACCCGTTTGGAGTCATCTTACCGAGTAAGGCGTCTTTTGCGGACGTAAAAGCACAGCTATCTGGTATGCCCCATGGCGATATACGTCATGGGGCATTTTAATATATGGAACATAGCGCAGTCTTGTTCAAAAACCGGAGGTGCTCGAATGCACCTCCGGTTTTTATATGTCAGAACAGACCATATCTAATAATCGTGGCAAGACAGCCTTCCAAATTAAGTCAATCGATATTGTGTTGTTGAGCATCGCCATTTGCTCTAGTATTTTATTGAGAATTGATTCTGAGATAACTTTTTTAAGCAGGAGGTAACAGTTATGAAAATCGAATTGGATACTTACAGCAACATATGTGAAACCAGGACTTTCAAGATTAATGGGATCAAGGCGACCTACAAGGATTTCGGCCGAAAATCCGACTGCTCGCCCGACGGGAATAAGCCGAACTGCTGCGGGAACATGGCATTTGAACCAAAACGCCCTAAGGGCGAGGTGCTCAAAAGATACGGGATCACAGCAAAGGAATACAATGGTATATGCGAGCAGCTGAAGATCTGCATCTCCTTCGGAACATGCATGCTGTGTTCATAAGGCAGGATACGTCAAACTGCAGGCGGGATACATCATCCGGAATTGAAATGGATTTACCTTTACTGTATAATTACGGTATACCCCTGTATAGTATCGCTATACCCCTGTACAGTATTGGAGGCAGCCGTTATGGATAACGTGAAAGTGGAAAAGGAAACTAGGGAAGATATCCTGAAAAGGCTCAGGCGGATCGAGGGCCAGGTCAAAGGTATACAAAAAATGATCGAAGAGGACAAGAACTGCGCCGATATATTGACCCAGGTGGCTGCAGTACGTGCGGCCATCAATAAAACCGGCAGCCTGATACTTGAAAAGCATTCGATGACCTGCATACAGAACGCCGCGACTTGCGAGGACAAGGACAAAGCCCTGACCGAGCTTGCGAAAACGATGCAGAGCTTCATGAGGTTCATGGATTGAATCCACTATGAGTATAAGTCTGAGCAAGGGGCATCGGATTATTTTCGGAATTTCGTTTACTTAAGGGGTTCTCCGTTTTTTATCATATCGATTATCTTCAGCAAGGTTGCCTTATCCGTCTGTTCCGTTATATATGTGTAAACGGAACCGTCGGGATTTATCACAAAAGTGGTGGGATACCCCGATATACCGTAGCTTTGGGCTATGGAACCGTCCTCGTCCAAAAGCGCTTTCAGGCCGATGTCGTTGGAGGTCAGATACTTTTTGACCGTATCGGCAGATTCCTGCACATCTACAGCCAGTATCACAGCTTCATCACCCTTTTTCAACTCTTTGTTCAATTCATTAAGGTCGGGCATTTCAAGCTTGCAGTATTTGCACCAGACTGCCCAGAAATTGAGTATTACGATCTTTCCACGGTAATCCGATAGCTTGACTGAATTGCCCTCGAGGTCCTTTAGGGTAAAATCGGGCGCCATGATCTTATCGCTTTGCGTATTTTCATTTCCGGCTGTCCCGGTCTGCGTGTTTTCACCCTGTTGGCTGCCGTTTTGGGTCGTTGACGGCTGCAAAGCCTCAGGTAACCCTGTAATGTCTGCTTGGCTTGAATTCTGCTGAGTGGGCAAGCCGACGCCTTCTGTTTTGCTCTTCGTATAATAGGTATATGCTGCCGCTATCACCAAAGCAAGTGCAGCGACCCAGATAATTATATTGGACGATCTTCTCATCGATTGTTCCTCCCCTTGGTCCCTAATTCAAATATTTCAGGATCCCGAAGAATACCAGCAACCCTGCTGCAATTAGCAGTATGCCTGATATTATGCCGATTATCCTGCCATGTTTTTGCAACCATCCGAATGCCCCCTTCAGCTGCTCCAAAATCATCGAAGACAGGATGAAGGGTACGCCGAGTCCGATCGAATAGACCAGCAGCAGCGATATGCCCTCAAGCATAGTTTCCGAATTACCTGCCAGCAGCAGCGCCGAGCCTAAAAATGCGCCAAGGCAAGGCGTCCAGCCAAAACTGAAGACCATACCGAAAACTATTGAACTGAGGAATTTTAGATTTTCCGTGCTGTAGCTGAACCTTTTCTCCATGTTCAAAAAACCTAATCTGAATAAGCCGGTAAAATTCAGCCCGAAAACTACCATTACCAGACCACTGATCCTTTGAACCAGCAGCCGGTTACTTTCAAGAAAGTGCCCAATGGCGGTCGCGGCGGCCCCAAGTGCCACGAAAACAATGGTAAAGCCAATTACGAAGCCTATAGCGTTTATCAGGACCCGGTTTTTGCCGGCGGACGATTTATCCGGCGAACCGGATGAACCCGTCAGGCCCGATGCGCCGGCGAGGTACAGGAAGTAGATCGGCAGCATTGGCAGTATGCATGGTGAGATAAAAGTCAAAATGCCTTCTGTAAAGGTTAGTATATATGAAGCCAATGCATCACCTGCTTTCGAACTGTTTTATTATATAATATACCCCTATAGGGTATATTATACCGGTAAAATTGCCGGATGTACAGACAAACTTTATCGAAGGCCGCGGAATGATCATCATGCTGCACAACTGTCCCTGTATCAAATCTGCCCGGTTAAATACTGTACAGCCACGCTTACCGCCGTTACGCAAAACCATACTATCAGGCCAAGGAACAGCGGCTTGAACCCTGTTTTCATCATCGCCCTGAAATCGGCGCTCAGACCGACGGCGGACAGGGCCAAGATTATCAGAAATTTACTGGCGTCCGAAAGGAATGCGACGGCTGAAGCATTGAATATGCCCAGTGTATTGAGCAGCGACGCAGCGATAAATCCGGCTATGAACCAGGGGAATATTTTGCCGAACCTGTAATTGACGGAAGTACCGCCTGCAGCTTTGCGTTTTTTGCCTATTACCGTTATCACTGCATAGACGAGCGATACGGGGATTATCATTGTGGTTCGCGTCAGCTTGACTATTGTGGCATAACTTCCGGCAATATCGCTGAACGCATAACCTGCCGCAACAACGGACGAGGTGTCGTTTACCGCTGTCCCGGCCAGCAGGCCGAAGGCCTTGTCGGAGAAGCCGAACAGATGCCCGAGCGGAGGAAAAATCAAAACAGCCAGTATATTAAAAAAGAAAATCGTAGAAATGGAGTAAGCCACTTCTGAATCGTCGGCTTCGATGATCGGTGAGACAGCTGCTATGGCCGATCCTCCGCAAATCGCCGTTCCTACGCCGATGAGGCTGGTAAGCTTGAACGGTACGCCCATTGCGCGCCCGAAGGCATAGGCTGCTATGAATGCGGCGGATAAAGTGAACACCATTACCGAAAGCGACTCGACTCCTGTTTTCCAGACCTGTGTCAGGCTCAAGCCCGTACCGAGTAATATTATAGCCCACTGCAGTATTTTTTTGGACGTAAATTTTACGCCCGGTTCCGTTCCTGCAGGTTTACCGAATACATTGTTGATGATTATCCCGATCACGATGCCGAATACCGGCCCTCCGACGATCGGCAGCAGGCTGCCGAGCCAGTAAGCGGCAAGTGCGACAGCAAGAGACAGCAGTATTCCAGTATAATTTTTCTTTAGCCAGTTCATAGGGATTTACTCCATTCTTTTTTTGTCATCGTCATATAATTCTAGTATGATATAAGCATAAATACAAATTATGAAAATTTATTAATTGATAAATTATTTTTATGATTAGCATTGAGGCGAGGTATAAAATGATTGATTCAAAGTTTATAACCTTCATAAATGTCGCGAAGCTGAAAAGCTACACAAGAGCGGCTGAGCTGCTCAATCTGACACAGCCTGCCGTGACCCAGCATATAAAGCTGCTCGAAGATTATTATGGAGTCAAACTGATAAACAGGAAAGGAAGACAGTTGTTTCTTACACCTGAGGGCGAGCTGCTGCTAAACTATGCCAGGGAGCTTGAGGCGAATTCCCTGCTTTTCGGCAGAGCGCTCAAAAACAAATCGTCAGTGATAAAAAGATACAACGTCGGCGCGACTTTGACCATAGGAGAATTTGTCCTTCCGCGTCTGCTTGGAGAATACAGGCGTTTGCACGGCAATACGGATATCATAATGCAGGTCTACAATTCGGACGAGATCATAAAAAGGCTTCTTCATGGCGAATTTGACCTGGGCATAACCGAGGGACCCTTTGACAAGGAGCGGTTTTCTTATGTAAAGATGCAGGACGATGAGCTCGTATTAGTCGCTTCACCTCAGGACAGTCTGGCGGAGAACAGCGCTGCCGAACTGGAGGATATTGTATACGGAGGCAGGCTTATACTGCGAGAGAGGGGCTCCGGCACCAGGGTTGTATTCGAAAACAAACTTGCAGAAATGGGTTACGACATATCACAAATAAAAGTTTATATGGAGATAGGAAGTATTGGAGCCATAAAGTCCCTGGTAGAAGAGGGACTCGGCTATACGGTGATATCAAAAGCCGCGGTGATGCGCGAGTTAAGCGCCGGGACCCTTGTGACGGTACCAATCAGGAATGTAAGGGTAATGAGAGAATTCAATTTCATATATACTGATAAAAATCCTGAGGAATTTATTGACGATTTCATAGGGTTCATGACTCACCAGTGAACACAGGAAGCGAAATTTTAGTATTTACAATATACCCCTATGGGGTATATAATAAGTATAAAACCAACCTTATTGAGAGGAAGCTGACTAACAATGAGCATGACAGTGGATAAGAAAAGATGCCCGCAGAATCATTCATGCCCTGCGATAAGGGTATGCCCTGCAGGCGCCATAAAACAAAACGGCTACGGCCTGCCTGAGATAGATCAGGTCAAGTGCCTGAAATGCAGGAAATGCATTATGTTCTGCCCGATGGGAGCGATCCGCGAGGTGTAAGGCCGTTCGTTTTTACGTGGCGTCAACAAAGAGGAGCCGCAGTTACGTACTGATTACACTGGCTCCTCTTTTATATACTGCAAATTATTTATTGACAATTAGATACAAAGGATATTTCCCGGTGATGACCGACGCAAGGTACTGATCCGGCTGACCGACGAAAATATAAGGATGAAAGCAGCTTACGAAGTGGCATCGGCCGATATGATCAGGCTTTTTTACAAAGGGTTTACAGATGACGAGATCGATGACTTTGAGAATTATCTGAAACGTATTTATTCGAACCTTTCCGGCTGAAAGGTTCGGGATTGCCGGTATTTGTGACCAAAGCCGTATTATGAGAGGAGTATCCATATGTCGAGTGAAAACGGTATGGACAATGCGCTAAAAAAGGCCAAGGACCTTATGGAGAATGCAGTTGACGAAAAAGCGGCCGAAGAGTCGGTCAAAGAAGCGGTGGCCGAGTCGCTGAAACTGGTGGAGAGCTGCGGCAATGCAATGGTCGGGTCAAACGGAGCCGACGGGTATCCCAACATCAAGGCGATGATCAAGTGTGAGGCCGAAGGCCTTAAGACATTCTGGTTCAGCACCAACACATCTTCGAAGCGTGTCGCCCAATTCAGGCAGAATGAGAAGGCCTGTATCTACTTTGTCGATCAGGAGCAATACAAGGGTCTCATGCTTGTCGGAAAAATGGAGATACTTTCGGATCATGCGTCCAGGGCCCGCCTCTGGCAGGACGGATGCGAAATCTATTACCCCATGGGCGTCGACGATCCGGATTATTCCGTGTTCCGCTTTACTGCCGAGTGGGGCAATTATTACCATGGACTCAGGAATACCGCGTTTGAAGTCTGAACCCATACGTGCTAAGACCTGATCGTTATCAGGTCTCGGGTTCTTTGTCCTTTATGTCGTAAAGGTTGTACGTAATGCACTTCGAAGCTCTTCTGGGGTTTGCAGCCTTCACGGCGGGCTTTGGTGTGACAGTGCCCTTCGACGAAGCCTTAGCCCTGGCGGCGGGCTTTTTTGGTGCGGACGGGTTTGCGGCTGCTCTCAGAGTACAACTCTTGTTAGTACAGCGGCCGTCCACAACGAGTGAACCGCATTCACAAAATTCAGCCAATAATAGATCACTCCTTTATACATCATATTATATCACGGTTGTTACAAAATAATGTTGCCGCCTGAAAAATAACAAGCTGTTCAAAAAGATAAAAGTATTATATAATTTTCGTAATATATAAAAAATGGCATGGATATAACTTTTGCCGGAGAACGCATATGTTTAAAAAAAAGATACTGATTATCGACGACACGGAACTGATGGTCAAGCTGACCACAGATATCCTGACAGAAAAGGGCTACGAGGTGGTATCTGCAAGTAACGGGCTTGACGGCATAAAGATGGTCATGACCGAGAAACCGGATCTTGTGCTGCTTGATATTGTAATGCCGGGTATTGATGGGTTCGAAGTTTGTAAATTGCTGAAACAGGACGACAGTAACAACCTTATGCCCATCATCATGCTTACCGCGCAGGGGAATGAGGAAGATAAGCTTACCGGCCTGGAACTGGGAGCAGATGACTATATAACCAAACCGTTCAATCCCCGCGAATTGATAAGCAGAGTTAAAAACACCCTGCTCAGAATCGACAAGAACAGGTGGGCAAACCCGCTTACGGGTCTTCCCGGAAATACTGAGATACAGTCTGAAATAAATCACAGGATAGCAAAGGAAATGCAGTTTTCAGTTCTGTACCTTGACGTGGATAATTTCAAGGCTTATAACGACGCTTATGGTTTTGCGCGCGGTGATACCGCAATAAAGCTCATTGCGGATATGCTGACCGATGTCGTAAGATCTTTCGGATCCCAGTACGATTTTATCGGGCACATAGGCGGAGACGATTTTGTTGTGGTAACGACCCCGGATCTCGTTGATATACTGTGCGAAAACATAATAAAAGCCTTTGACGAAAGAGTCCCCGAGTTATATTCGGACGCCGATAAAAAGGCCGGTTTCATCACGACGACAAACAGGAAGGGATATATTACCCAATATCCCATAATGACTATATCCATTGCCGTCGTTTCAAATGAATACAGGATACTGACCAATCACTTGCAGGTCGGTGAAATCGCCGCAGAACTCAAGAAAAAGGCAAAGTTCCTGACGGGCAGCGTTTACCTGAAGGATATGAGAAGACAGAAGCAATAGGAGATGCTTAACATGAAAATGTATGTAAGAAATGGACTGAAGATATTGGCCGACTATGGCATGGTGTTGGTAGTATTCGTTATATTCCTGTACCCGTTCCTGGGACTGACGAAGGACAGCCTCTACGTATGGCTGCCGTTGTACAGCGCCGTATTTTTTATTTTCGCATTCGCTGTGATATATGCGGACATGAAGGAGCTTGCAAAAAAGGAGAAAAAGCCCCAGTACGATCTGAAGCCTCATCCCTTCAAGGGAGCGATCTACGGCTTTGTCAGCATAGTACCGGTCGCTGTGCTTGTGCTTGTCGGTTCATTGCTCCGTTTCAGCAGTTTTTCAGCGGACAGGCTCCGTCATGTGTTAGTCAATATCATACTGGGACCGTTTTATTTCTTATACAGGGCGCTGAATGAATCGTTGATCGGTTATACAGCTTCCATGCTGCTGCTGCCTTTGATAGCAATGCTCGGGTATCTTGCCGGTTTTTACGGGATCGATATATTCAGGAAAATTTCCGGTAAGAAGAAAGAGGTACAGGAGCGGCCATTTACCAAGAGCCCCTGGAATCCCACCAACAACACTAAAAAAAGTTCGGGAAAAAAGAAGAAGAAAACTAATGAATAAGATATTTTTCGATAGCTATAATCATGTCATGGAAGCGGCATATGACGCTTGCCTGAAAAACAGCGAACGCGATATGTCAAGGGGCTTTGACGCCGAAGATGAAAACCTCGGGACATGTCTTAAGAACGAATATAAAAATTGGTTGGCAGCACCTGTTGAAAAGCTGGACGGCAAAACCCCGGAAGAGTTTTTGAATACGGTTGGCAGCCTGAGCGAGTTCAGGGAGATGTTCGTTTATGGCGCCGTCGTCTGTGATGACGAACTCCCCGAGATTTTTTTGAACAAGCTCAGGAGCTTTGGAGAAGAAGCCGATAAGCTGCTCATTGAGATCGCATGCGGTAAACCGGACGAGAGCGGTGAGGAAAGCCTGCTGGCACAGGCTATGGCTATCAGTGTGCTGGGCCGCTGGAAGGCCATCAGTTCGGTCGGACCGCTGATCGATATAGCGTATTCGAACAGCGAAGCCAGCGAATTGATCTTTGAGGCTGTAAGGGATGCACTGATAAATATCGGCGCTCCGTCGGCCGACATGGTCATTGATTCTCTGGAGCAGCAGCATGACTACGGCACCGCCGATGAATATCTGTTGATGGCCCTTTCAGAAGTGGGGCGGATCAACAGGTCCGATAAAGTCTATAACTGCTTGAAAAACGCATTTCTGCAAATGCCTCAAAAAACGGTCGCTGCCGATAGTCTGGCGAAATACGGCGATGGCAGGGCTGTGACGGCGATCCGTGGATTCCTCAGGAAGAACGCCGCCCAATTGGACAGGGATACTTTTTACGACCTTGTATCCGCAGTCCGGCATCTCGGAGGCAATATCGACGATCTCAAGTTCAGAGCCTGAAAATCAGGAAGTCATTGTAATATGGCCAACCCGTCTGCGAATATCCTTATAATGAATTAGTGTTGAGGGACGGGGTTATATGATTATTGTAATGAGAAAGTCCAATGTTATCCTGATAGGACTTATTTTCGCACTTCTTCTTGCGATATACAGCCTTAATATGAGTTCTGATACCCAGACTGCCACCGCCGACCGCGACCAGACGGGACAGAAAACTGTCGTGATCGATGCCGGCCATGGCGGGGAGGATCCCGGAAAGATAAGCAGTTTCAGCGATCTGAAGGAAAAGGATATCAACCTTAAAGTCGCCATTAAGGTGAAGGAGCTGCTTGAAAGCGACAATTACAAGGTTATCATGACTCGCGAGGAAGATAAGCTCGTATACAGCGAAGGCACTACAAACATATATAACAAGAGAAAGCAGGATCTGACGAGAAGGAAGGACATAATGGATAGCAGCGGCGCCCAGATAGTGGTCAGCATCCATATGAACAGTTTTCCGCAGGCTCAGTATTACGGAGCACAGACATTCTACCCGCCCTATTCGACCGAAAGCCTGAAGCTTGCGAAATCCATCCAGGATTCACTCAGGGAGAATGTGGATAAAGGCAACAAGAGAGCGCCCCAGGAGAAAAAAGACCAGATAGTGATCCTCACTGATCTCAAGACGCCTACTACCATAGTTGAATGCGGCTTTTTATCGAATTCCGAAGAGGAGCGCAAGCTTGGCAGCGAGGACTACCAGGCGCAGATAGCTGCAGCCATCAAGAAGGGGATAGACAACTATTTTAAATGAAAATAGATCATAAGTTGACGCAATAAGCTTAACGAAACCATGCTCAAAGAACTCAGGTACTCATGTGCCTGAGTTTTGTAATTGTTCCGAAAACGTCTCCCAGTCGCTGTACAGCTTCTCAAGCTTGTTTTCGAGTTCGAGCTGCTCGCTGTGAAGAGAGGAGAGCAGTACATGGTCGCTGAGGGCTGTATCGCGGGACATCTCGGCCTCTATTTCGGATAATCTCGTTTCCGTCCTGCTGATTTCGTCTTCGCAGGAGGCAAGCTGTTTTTCAAGCTTCCTTCTGCGGGCTTTTTCCTCCTTGTTCTCCTGCCGCTCCTGCTTTGAAGCCGTAAGATTCTGACCGTTACCTGCAGACTCATCCTGCGGTTGCCTGCGATGCTCCAGATAGAAGGTATAGTCGCCCCTGTAGTCTTCCAGGCTGTTTCCCGACATTTCTATTATTCTTGAGGCCAGTTTCTTTATAAAATACCTGTCGTGAGATACTGCCAGCAGGGTTCCGTCAAAGGCCAGCAGCGCCTCTTCCAGTGCTTCTCTCGAGTTGATGTCCAGATGGTTGGTGGGTTCGTCCAGCAACAGCAGATTTGCGCCCGACAGCATTAGCTTTGTAAGCGCGACCCTGCTTTTTTCGCCCCCGCTCAGTATGCCTATGGTCTTGTACACTTCTTCACCGGTAAAGAGGAACTGCGCCAAAGCGTTTCTTATCTGTGTATGAGTGAGCTTCTCATTATCGTTCCAGACTTCTTCCAGCACCGTATTATTGTCATTTAGGCCTTCGAGTTCCTGGTCGTAATAGCCTAGGACGATCTTGTGCCCATACTCGAAGCTGCCGTCAGACTGTTCGATTTTTCCCGCCAGAATCTTCAGCAGAGTAGACTTGCCGCAGCCGTTGGGTCCGAGCAGGAATATCCTTTCATTGCGTTTTATACTGAAGCTTATGTCCCTGAACAGCGGCTTCCCGGGAAAGCTCTTTGACAGGTTCTCCACGGACAGGATGTCGTTTCCGCTGGTGATGCTGCTGCTGAATTTTATACTGATACCATCGGGCAGCTTTTTCGGGGCGTCCAGCTTCTCCATCCTGCCGATTGCCTTCTGGCGGCTTTCTGCTGCGACGATATTTTTTTCGCGGTTCCAGCGCCTTTGCTGCTCGATGAACGCCTCCATCCGGGCGATCTCCTTCTGCTGCTGTTCATAATGCTTGCGCTGGATATCCCTGTCTACCGCCTTTTTTTGGGCGTAGACTGAATAGCCGCCATTATAGGTAGTACATTCGCAGTTTTCGAGCTCTATGGTTTTAGTAGTTACCGCATCGAGAAAGTAACGGTCATGGGATATGACAAGCACAGCTTTTTTGTAGCTTTTAATGAAATCTTCGAGCCATTCTGTCGCTGAAATGTCCAGATGGTTCGTAGGTTCGTCAAGCAGCAACAGATCCGGCTCCTCGAGCAGCAGCTTTGCAAGTGCCAGGCGGGTTTTCTGCCCGCCGCTGAGCGCTCTCACCGGCAATTCGAACTGTTCGTCTGGGAAGCCAAGGCCCCGTAGGACACCCCTGATCCTGCTGTTATATTCATAGCCGCCTTCGCGCGAAAAACGCTCCAGCAGCGTGTCGTACTCCTTCATCATAGAATGCAGGCGTTCGTCATCTCTCTCATGGCTGATATTTTTCTCCAGCAGTTTCAGTTTCTCTTCCATGGAGATAAGCGCGGCATAGGTTGTGAGCATCTCAGCCCGGATGGTACGGTCGGTATCCAGGCCGGAGTTCTGGTCAAGACAGCCCAATTGAAGGCCTTTTGATATGAATACGTCGCCTGAGTCCTGAGGGAGCCTTCCGGTGATTATTTTGAAAAGTGTTGACTTGCCTGCGCCGTTGACGCCGACCAGACCGGCTTTTTCCCCTTGCTGCAGGTTGCAGCTGACTTTGTTCAATATGATATCTGTCCCGTAGGACAGGCTAATTTCGTTGCATGCCAGAATAATCATAAAATCATTCTAGCAAAAATGCAGGGATCGGGCAATATTGACAAAAAAATATCAAAGTTGTATAATTCCTGTATCATGCAAATTCTGGAGGAGGTAGTCCATGGCTTCAAAGAAGAGAGTTTCAATAGCTGTTATCAGAAGACTGCCCAGGTACTATAGATATCTGTCCGACTTGCTGGCGATGGATATAAAAAGGATCTCATCAAAGGAATTGAGTACGAGGATGGGCATCACTGCTTCCCAGATAAGACAGGACCTGAACTGCTTCGGAGGATTCGGACAGCAGGGCTATGGCTACAACGTGGAATTGCTTTTCAACGAGATAGGCAACATACTAGGCGCAAACAATAAATTCAAGACCATAATCATCGGTGCAGGTAATATGGGGCAGGCGCTAGCCCATTACGGCAATTTTGAAAGAAGAGGCTTTGAAATAATAGGCATTTTCGACGTCAATCCGAAGGTCATCGGGACCAGGATCAAAGATATAGAGATATTCCCTATGGATAAGCTTGAGGAATTTATTAAGAAATATAAAGTGGATATTGCTATGCTGACCGTGCCTTACGAGCACGCCAGGGAAGTGGCTGAAAAAGTGGCCCGCCTTGGCATCAGAGGCCTATGGAACTTCTCTCCGATGGATCTCAAGCTGCCATATGAAACGGTGATCGAAAACGTCCATCTCAGCGACAGCCTCATGGTACTTGGTTTCAAGATCCGGGAAAAATTCAGCGATAATAAATAAATCAATAAAAAACGTGTCTGTGATTACAGACACGTTTTTTTGTGAAATAATACTTGATTTATCAGAGCTTATTGAGCGTTTCAAAGAAGCCGGGGTAGACTATATCGACAGCTTGAGTCTTTCTTATCATTGTTTCCCCGTCGGCAACAAGTCCAGCTATCGACAGCGCCATCGCGAGCGAATGGTTGTTGTTGCTTTCGACGACAGTGCCCCGTAACATTTCTCTTCCTTCTATCATGATCCCGTTCTCGGTCTCCGTTATTTTGGCTCCCATTTTGGAGAGCTCGAGCGAGATTTCCTTTATTTTGCCGGATTCCATGACTTTGAAGCCGGAAAGGCCGGATATCTCGGTTGTCCCTTTTGCAAGTGCTGCAGCCACTATAATTACAGGCAGTTCGTCAATCAGATTGGGTATGAGCTGAGGATCGATTTTTATGCCTTTCAGCGGCGATGTTACAACGTGTATATCTGCAACCGGTTCGTTGCTTTCGGTCCTCTCGTTCATAAATTCAATTTTTGCTCCCATCGATCTATAAACGTTGATGATATCTGTCCTTGTCGGGTTTACTCCGACATTCCTGATCACTATGTCGGACCTGGGCACGAGGAGCGCGGCTGTAATAAAATATGAAGCCATGGATATGTCGCCCGGGATGGAAACATGCTGCGCATATAGATTATCAACGGTATGGCTGACTACTTCAAGGCCTTCGGTTTTGATATTGGCGCCGAAATAATTGAGCATGAGTTCCGTATGATCCCTGGATCTGACGGGTTCTCTCACGACTGTGTCGCCCACGGCATAAAGACCTGCAAAGAGAAGGGGCGATTTGATATGCGTTTCGAGTTCAGACAATGCGAATATCGTACCTTTAAGGGAAGAGGGCGATATCGCCAGAGGACAAAGGGTTCCGTCCTCTCTGCCGGAGATGCTTGCGCCCATCTGCTTAAGGCAGCTGACCACCTTGCCTACCGGTTTTTTCATCGCTGCTTCATTGCGGATCACGTTCGAACTGAACGACTGTCCGCTGAGTACGCCAAGCAGTAGCCTTATTGCAGTACCGGAACGTCCCGTATTGAGGACGGCGGCGGGAGATTTCAGTCCGTACAGGCCTCGCCCCTGGATTCTTACCTTGCTATCCTGGAGTATTTCGATGCCGACCTGCATTTTCCTGAAACATTCGATCGTGCTGATGCAGTCTTCGCCAAGCAGAAAATTATCGATTTCAGTTGTGCCTCTTGCCAGAGCTCCGGTTACGATTGCCCTGTGGGATATGGATTTGTCTCCTGGGACTGAGATCTCTCCCCTTAGCGTATTTCTGTTTTCAATTAACACGTTCTTCCCCCCTGATAAAGTGAATTCAAATCATCTGTACATTTTACCCATCATTGGAGTACGTCTGCTCATTTATTTTTATATACTTTATATCCTGTATTCACTAGCAAGTCAAAGGCAAAAATTACACTGTCGGGGTCTGACAGTGTAATTATCAGGCAGCCTTGTTCGAATTCCCTGCTGTTTGCAACATTTATGTTTTTTATATTTATATTATTCATACCGAGGATTGTTGCTATTTCGCCGATAATTCCGGGTCTGTCCTGCACATCCACTATGAGCTTGCAGAGGGGTTGTATCAGGCCGGCGGTCTGATTGTCAGAGATCGAATCCCTGTAGCGGCCCGCACTTGCAAAAAAATCGCAGACCTCGGCCGAATCATCGCTCCTGAGAGCTGCCGCAAAATGATCCAGCTGTTCCTTGAACTGTGCTGTAAGTGACAGCACCTGAGCCTTGTTGCTCATTACGATATTCTCCCACATCGCAGGACTGGAGGAAGCGATCCTTGTTATGTCTCGGAACCCCCCTGCTGCAAGAGTCTTCATCCTGCCGTCATCCTTATCAAGGTCTCTAACCATATTGACTAAAGACGCCGCTATTACGTGCGGCATGTGGCTTATACCGGCTGCCGCACGGTCATGCTCTTCTGCGGTCATAACGATCGGGATGGCTCCGATACCCTTGATCAGTTCCGTGAGGGCGCTTATCGCTTCCGGATTTGCAGAGGCATCGGGGGTCAGCGCATAATATGCGTTTTCGAATATATGCGCATAGCTGTGCGCGTAGCCTGATCTTTCCGTACCCGCCATCGGGTGTCCCCCGATAAAGCAGGGTTTGTGCGGGAGTCCTCCGACAGCCTTCACTACCTCTTCCTTGGTGCTGCATGTGTCGGTAATGATACAGGTGTCATTTACAAGGGGAGCAATTTCGGTGATATATTTTACAGCCTGTTTTACAGGTGTACAGATAAAAATGATATCGGAGGTATAAACACTGCTATCGGGCAGGGTGACTCCATTTTCAATGATCCCTTGGCGCAGGGCAAGTTCAAGTGCGCCGGCATCGTTGTCCACGGCAGTTATGCCTCGGATACCGAGCTTGTCATGAAGCGCTTTCGCAAGTGAACCGCCGATCAGTCCGAGACCGATTATCGTTACTCTATTCAGCTTCATACTTGAATTCTCTGCCTACTATTTCGGCAATCCTTCCGATATCTTTACACAAATTATCGAACGCCTCGGGAGACAGCTGCTGCGCTGCGTCGGACAACGCGAATCTGGGATTGGGATGCACTTCGATTATCAGCCCGTCCGCACCGGCAGCTATGGCTGCACGCGAGAGAGGCAGAATATACTGTGACTTGCCGGCGGCGTGGCTTGGATCGACGATTATCGGAAGGTGGCTGTTGGCTTTTACTACCGGGATCGCACTTACGTCCAGCGTATTTCTGGTAGCAGTTTCAAAGGTCCTGATACCGCGTTCGCACAGGACTACGTTGTAGTTTCCTTCACTCATTATATATTCTGCGGCATTGAGCCATTCGTCTATCGTGGTTGAGGAGCCCCTCTTGAAAAGCACAGGCTTTCCGGAGCGGCCGACTTCTCTTAGGAGGTGGAAATTCTGTGAATTGCGTGCGCCTATCTGGAACATATCGACATAATTTGCCGATATTTCAACGGAGCGCTCGCTTATTACTTCAGTCACCGTAATGAGGCCAGTTGCCTCGCTTGCTTCCTTCAGCATCTTAAGTCCGTCTTCTTCAAGCCCCTGGAAGGAATATGGCGATGTTCTGGGCTTGAAAGCGCCGCCCCTCAGTATTTTGGCCCCCGATTTCTTTACCGCGGCTGCCGCTTCCATGATCTGTTCGCGGCTTTCGACCGCGCAGGGCCCTGCGATCATGACAAGCTCTTTGCCGCCTATTTTGACTCCGCTTACGTCTATTACGCTGGGCTCGGGTTTGAAAGTCCTTCCAGCCAGCTTGTAGCTTTCCATTATCGGGACCAGCTTGTCGACGCCGGGCATCAGCTCGAGCGGTATGTCACTCAGCACCCTTTTATCGCCGATCACACCAATGATGGTCCTATCCGTTCCTTTTGAAATATGGACGCCGAGTCCTACTTTTTCAAGCACTCTGGCGACTTCCCGGACTTCAGGCTCCTGGGTCCCGGGTTTCATTACAATAATCATGGGATCCTTCCTTTCTACCGTTATTCTCTTGAATCAATTAGTTTTACCATACTACCGTTTTACCATTCTGCGTTACTGGTGTGCGGTGTTTTTCCACTGCGGAGTTTTGTTCAAAGAGCATATAGCTTCAGCTTTTGTGGCAAATCTAACTCGCTCCGCTAAAGCTTCGCTCAAACAGAGATTTGTCCTTAACAATGCTTCATCAATATGCTCTAATTCGCAAAACTCATGCAGTATCAAAACACCAACACAACAGTCTATTTACATACCGTACCGAGCCCTTGTTTCATGCAATTCCTGCAATATATGCAAGGCTCAGGTTTGATATAAATTTACAATGATATCGTTTAAATGTCAAGGAAAACGGAACCCCGGCCATTACAGAAAATCCTTGAACTGGTCTTAATGTGTGTTATAATATACATTGTGTCATAATACCCGTAATTCTTGAATGAATTTGCTATTAATTTGGAAAATTAATATAAGTTCGTAAAAACAAGGGGGAATTCACATGAAAGACTACACTGTGGATAAGCTCCGTAACGTGTGCCTTATGTCGCACGGCGGGGCGGGTAAGACAACACTTGCAGAGGCCATGCTGTTCAACACCGGAGTGCTTGACAGGTTCGGCAAGGTGAATGACGGAAACACTACCTCGGATTACGACTCGGAAGAAATCAAAAGGAAGATCTCAATCAGCACATCTATTGCTCCATGCGAGTGGAAGGACTGTAAAATCAATGTTATCGACACTCCCGGCTATTTTGACTTCGTTGGCGAAGTGAAGCAGGGTATAAGGGTGTCGGATGCAGCAGTCATCCTTGTTCCGGCAAAGGGCGGCGTAGCGGTCGGAACTGAAAAAGCCTGGGCTTATGCAAAAGAACAGGAAATCCCCAAAATGTTTTTTATAAATAAAATGGACGAAGAAAATGCAAATTTCTTCGAAGTTCTCGGTCAGTTGACCAATATATTCGGCAAAAGCGTTATAGCTTTTCAGCTTCCTATAGTTGAGGGTGAGAAATTTACAGGTTTTGTTGATGTTCTTGGTATGACGGCGAAAAAATTCGACAAGGATAAACTGGTAGATACAGCGATCCCTGCCGGTTTAAACGATAAGATATCTGCGATCAAAGACGCTATGAACGAGGCTATTGCCGAAACGAGCGAAGACCTCATGGAAAAATTCTTCGGCGGCGAAGAGTTTACCCCCGAGGATATCAAAAAAGGCTTGTCGCTTGGTATAGCCGACGGCTCCATCGTGCCGGTACTCTGCGGTTCTTCACTTCTGAACCTCGGTATCCAGACCCTGATGGACACAATAATCGAATACCTTCCTTCTCCCGCTTACAAACCGGTAACCAAGGCTGTCAAAGCCGGTACCGATACGGTGGTCGAACTCAGGAATTCTGCTGATGAGAGTATGTCGGCGCTGGTTTTCAAAACAATCGCTGACCCGTTCGTCGGAAAGATCTCAATATTCAGGGTTTACTCAGGTACTCTTAAATCGGACTCAGTAGTTCTTAATACGACTGCCGAAAAAACTGAGAAGACCGCACAGGTGTTCATGCTGAGAGGAAAGAAGCAGATACCGGTAGACAAGCTGATAGCAGGCGATATCGGAGCGGTTGCAAAGCTTCAGTTCACCAATACCAACGATACCCTGTGCGACCAGGCAAAACCGGTAATGCTTGAAAAGATAGAGTTCCCGGAACCCGCGCTTTCACTGGCTGTTGAACCGAAGTCAAAAGGCGACGAGGAAAAGATCGGCACAGGCCTTACAAGGCTTCAGGACGAAGATCCGACCTTCAAGGTATCGCTCAATACGGAAACGCATCAGACGATCATTTCGGGCGTAGGCGAGCAGCATCTCGATGTAATCGTCAGCAAGCTGAAGGCGAAATTCGGGGTTTCAGTAAATCTCATAGACCCGAAGGTCCCCTACAGGGAAACCATCAAGAAAAAGGTCAAGATCGAAGGCAAGCACAAGAAACAGTCCGGCGGTCACGGTCAGTACGGGCATGTCTGGGTCGAATTCGAACATGGCGATACCGAAGATTTACAATTTGAAGAAAAGATATTCGGCGGATCCGTACCGAAGCAGTATCATCCTGCGGTTGAAAAGGGTCTGCGCGAAGCCATACCGCACGGCATCCTGGCGGGCTATCCTGTCGTTAATCTGAAGGCAACGCTCGTTGACGGTTCGTACCACGACGTCGACTCTTCGGAAATGGCGTTCAAGATCGCAGCACGTCTCGCATACAAGAAAGGCCTGCCGCTGGCGAACCCGGTACTGCTCGAACCTATCAGCCACGTTGAGGTTTATATACCCGACAGCTACATGGGCGATATCATAGGCGACCTCAACAAGAGAAGGGGCAGGATACTCGGCATGAACCCGCAGGAGGGCGGCCTGCAGCAGGTAGTTGCTGATGTGCCTTCGGCAGAGATGTTCAAATATGCCAATGACCTTAGGTCGATGACGCAGGGCAGGGGTTCCTTCCACCAGCATTTTGACAGATACGAGGAAGCACCGGCCAACGTAGCACAGAAGGTCATCGAAGAAGCCAAGAAGGATATGGCCGAAGAGGAAGAAGAGGAATAAGAATACCCGCGACGGCAATAACAAAGTTAATACAATGCATGAACGAGGGAGCCGCCAATCATGGCGGCTCTTAATAAGGAAATTAACACTTGATTTGTTTAGGGCAGCCCCAAGGGTGCAGTAAACACAGTGTTCACGGACTAAACCATGAACGCTGTGTTTTTTATTATAGGCAATATCATCAAGCAGTTGTGCAACTACAAGGGGGGTGGAGATCCTGGAAGAACACCTGATGCCGGGTCACATCCGCATGTTAGTAAGCATACCACCATGAACATCCGTTGTCTGCCGCACCAACGCCCTCGGACGTAGCGGATTACTCTGTTTTTCCTAAACGATAGCGAAGATACTTCCCACCGCTATCTTTGACGAGCGTTCCGTTCTCTGTCATTTCGCGTAAAATCAGAATAGCGGTAGCCTGAGATACATTCAGAACGGCCTCAACGTCTTTGCGAATAATATAATCTCTACGTTCAAACAAACTCACAACGATTTTCTCACGCTCAGCTTTCGGCGCAACAAAATGTTGGAAGAGGCTCTGTGCTGAATTATTTAATACACTTTCACCGGTATAGTTTGTGTTCGGCAGCGTGATTTTGAAAGCGTTGTCCGATACTTCAATCTTCGGCTTGACAGTATACTCGTCATAACACTCGTTTATCTTTAACATACCTGTCCCATATGCTTCGATCAGCTTTAGCCGGTAGAATACATTGGCAATGTGCTGGTTGCGCAGCACCGATATTCCAAGCAAGATGTCATCAAAGGATATCCCTTTGACCAGTCCACCAATGGTAACAAACTCGACCCTATCATCGAAGATACTAATAAGCGTCGAGCAGCTGAAAGAATAATCTCGGTGAACGATTGCATTAAGCAGAGCTTCACGCACCGCTTCGGGAGGATAATCTCGCATGTCAATTCGGTCGAGACCGCTGAACACGGCGCGGGTACGGTTATAACGGTCAATATATGAGTAAGCCTCTTCAAGCTGGTCAAGCAATGAGCCAGATAACTCACGTCGGTCACGGAATACACTTTTCTTACTACCTTCGAATACTGCCAGTTTAATAGTGTGAGTGCATTGCTCGGAGAGCAGCAGCGCAAGATTGGTATAGGTACCATCCTCGCCAATAATATTCAAAGTGCGCTTCTGGTTGTCCGCGAAATCAATCTTATTCTTCATAAAATAAGCCGTTGCTTTTTTAAAGGTAAGCTGCTGATTGAGCGATCTTGCATCCTCATAACAATCGCCACTTGTCTCTTTGATCATATTGAGAATCGCTGTTTCTGTAGCCGGAACGGTGGAAGCGCCCTGCCGCACATACACACCTTCGAGACGGACGCCTTTTCCCGCGAGATAATACGGCCGTGCTGTACCGCGCTGAACATTTACTACAACTACTGGCTTGCCATCAACTTCATCAGTGAAACAGTCGGTAAACAGAGTCACATCGGGGCGGATCGAATCACGTATAGCGTTAGTGGCTTTCAACATTGTACTGTCTAAATCCATGACGCCACACGCGCTGCCATCATCATTGACACCGATGAAAATCCGGCCTCCGTCTGTATTAGCAAAAGCAATCACGTTATTCTTTATATCATCGTTCCTTATTGAGCCGCCAATCGTGGCAGCTCCTTTTGTATCCGTCTCTAGAAGTAATTATTGATGAAGAGCTTCTTTCTGGCAAAGACTTTCGACAAAAGGCTTTTATTGTCCTTTATATCCAGCCTGCCTGCAAGCTTGAGCTCTTCTACAGTCAGGAAACCGGTGACCAGCTGTGAAAGCGCCTGCACGTCGCAGTACATATCGGGAGCTTTATCGGTCCTCACGGCCGAATGGACGCCATTTTCCCAAACTATGCGGTAGTTGCCCGAATTGACCGGGAAAAAGCTGTCTTCGACTCCTATAACGACCTCGCCTGCGCCTTCAGGCACGGACATGAGCCTCAAAGCTTTTTCCACGTTTACGATACGGTTCATGCCGTAGGTTATCGTCTCCTGTTTGACGTCATACGGTTCGGGGAACAGCGGCAGCAGGTTCACGAAGGAAGGCGCCTTCCATATCATCCTTTCCATCTGAGCCGTCAGCCTTCCGACGAAAGTGAATATGCCTTCCAATGCCACGCGGTCCAGCCATACGAGTTCGCTGACCTGCATATTGCTCTTGCTGCCCGGTATCGCGCAGGCGGTGAATTGTATGTAGCCTCTTGCCGTGTTGTTCGCATCATACCAGATATAAAGGTAGACGCCATCCTTGTAGGGGTCCTTTTCCAGGAACCTCTTCCAAAGCTTATCCGTGCGTTTGACTGCAAGGTTCTTGTCCTTAATATATTCCTCGTAGACTGACTTTATTTCAGAAGCGTCCATATCCTTCGTGTACATTTTCATTTTGCCGGTCTGTGTGAACTGTCTGAAATCCGATAATGGAATACTGTAGTTGATAACGGTCATATTCAGCTCGTACCCGAATTTCCGGTAGAAGGGATGCGAGAACGGATACAGATACGAGAATATGTACCCTTTTTCGAACATCTCCCGCATGGAATATTCAAATATGCCCCTGATACTGCTCTTCTCCCGTTCTTCCGGAAGCGAGGCGACTCCGCCGATCCCGCCCATCGGTACGCTGATGCCGTCGAAACTCACATCGAACGGAATGAGTTGAAAACAGGAGCACATTTTTCCGTTCTCATCGAAGGCTGCCCTGCCCGTTTTGTAAGCCTCATCGGGTTCCCCTGAGCTCTTGTCTGAATCATCGGATCCCTTGTCCGTACCCTCGGCAGTGCTGAAGTCCCTTTTGAACAGAAATGCTATGGATTCGATTTTTTCCGTCAGTATCTTTTCTTCCGGCTTTATAGGCCTGATCTCCATATGCTTGCCTGCCTCCGCGACGATAAGATTTTTAATGGTTGTTATGGAATATTATAGCACAAAGAGCGGGATTTCTGTAAGAGTGCTGAAATGGAACCTTGCCATTTATTGTACGTCTATACATGCAAAACCCAAATAAATATAAAGGGGTAAAGGAGGAAATGAAAATGTATAGAAAGGTGATTGGCGTTCTGACAGCAATGGTGCTCATTGCTACGATGCTCACGGCATGCGGGAGTGGTAAGTCTGCAAATACTTCGGCATCAATGTCGAAAGGCTCAGCTTCAGGCTATGATGGAGCGGCGGGCTCTGTGGGCGTAGAGTTCTCGGAAGACAGGAGTGCAAGCACAGAAGGAGCCCCAGCACCTACGCCGACGGCCTCGGGGGAAATCCCGGCGATGGCGGATTCGCTTGCAGGGGGCTCGGCCTCGACGATCAATATGACCAATGCGGTGCTTGCCGAGAGGAAAATGATCTGGACAGCCAGCCTGAACCTGGAGGTCGAAAATTTTGACAAAGCCAGGAACAACATCGAATCCATCCTCACAGGCACCGGCTTTATTTCGAATACCAACATCAATTCGAGCAATGTCTATGTCGACGGCAAGCTGAAGACTGTCAAAAACGGCACTCTTGTGCTCCGGGTCGATAAAAGCCAATTCAGTTCGGTCATCAGTAAATTATACGGCATAGGCGACGTCTCCAACGAAACGACCAATGGGCAGGATGTGACCGATCAATTCGTAGATATCGAATCCAGACTGAGGCTGCTGAAACTTGAACAGGAAAAGCTGGAGACGTATCTTGCAAAAACAAATGATCTCGATACCATATTCAAACTCGAGACCAGGATCACCGACATTCGTTATGAGATCGAGAGCCTTACGGGCAATCTGAACAAACTGAGCAGCCTGGTCGAGCTGGCTACCATAAACATCACCATGAACGAAAAATACCCCGGGTCTGAAAAGAAACCCATAACCTACGGCGAAGAACTTCTCAACAGCCTGAAGGACAGCCTTAAGAGCGTCGTAGAGTTCCTGGGTGATTTCCTGATCTTCATCGTCGCAGCAGTACCGGTACTTATTGTGATAGGGCTGTTTGTACTGCTGGGTATATTCATTTACCGTCGTGTCCCCAAAAAATACAAGGGTCCGTACCCGGAACCGACACATTATTCACCGCCCGCACCGCCCGCATCCGATGCGCAGGGCAATCATCCGTCAGTTCAGGAGAATAAGGATGAAAACAAGATTTAACAGAACATCATGCCGGTTATCGCATGCAAAATTGTAATCAATCGCGTTTATATAGAGATAAGGATCTGTGGCCCCCGGCAGTATGACAACTGCCGGGTTTTCTCTATATTTTTGCAATCCCGCGTTTTTTGCGCCTGCCTTTTTCCAGTGAATATAAAAACCTGTCGGAGATAAAAATAATAAAGCCGTTATCAATGTTAAGTAAATTTGATACAAAAATGCTTGAATATCCATATCAGGTGTTTTATAATATATTCGAAAGTCAAAGATAGTCAAAATCAATTCAGCGACTATTATGAATTTACGAAACGGGAGGAGAGAACGCATATGGCCAGAATGAGCGATATAATCGAAGCTTTTTTGAAGCAGCTTATCAATGAGACCGACGGTTCCATAGAGATCCAGAGGAATGAACTGGCGAACTATTTTAATTGCGTGCCCTCGCAGATAAACTATGTCATCGATACAAGGTTCACAACGGAGAGAGGCTATTATGTAGAAAGCAGACGCGGCGGAGGAGGGCATATAAGCATCAGAAGGGTAAATATAAGCATGCCCGGAAATTATCTGATGCATATCATAAGCTCCATGGGCGACAGCATATCACAGCAGTCCGCCGAGGTTTTCATCAATAATTTTATAGACTACGACGTGATCAACCAGAGAGAGGGATTGCTGCTCAAGGCTGCTACCAGCGACAAGGTGTTGGGTGGCATGCAGGCGCCGGGCAGGGACGCCCTGAGAGCGGCGATACTAAAAAACATGCTGATGAGCCTCGCTGTTTAGTTAATATGGGGCGGGGCCCAAACAATATGCGGCTATGGCGTGGTGGTCCGCATATGCTGGTAATAGGGCGGATGCGTTTATAGACAGCGTCGCGGGGTAACAATAATATCGATATGGATGACAGGGAGTGAGGCATATGTTGTGCCAGCAGTGTCAGAAAAGGGAAGCCAACGTTCATTTTACACAGATATTGAACGGAACAAAGACAGAAACATACCTCTGCAGTCAATGCGCTAATGATAAAGGCAAGTTAACCTTCAGCCCGCAGTTGAATCTGGGCGATTTCCTCTGGGGCTTCCCGGGGTTCGGTGAAAACGGAGGGTTTGCGGAAGCGGAGCAGCCAAGGGAAGTCCATTGTGATTTTTGCGGCATGAACTTCGATGATTTCAGAAAGACTGGCAAGGTGGGTTGTGCCAATTGTTACAGGACTTTCAGGGACAATCTGAGTCCGATACTGAGAAGACTGCATGGAAATACCGAGCATAAGGGAAAGATGCCGGGCAAACTGACAGAATGCATCAAAACAGGAAATGAGATAGGAAAACTCAAGGAAGAGCTTGCAACGGCGATCGTCAGGGAAGAATACGAGAAAGCTGCCGAGCTGAGGGACAGGATCCGGAATCTCGAAGGTTCCGGAAACAAGTGCGGAGGTGTCTGATATGGGTAAAAAACCGGTCAAAACTGCGCCTGAGGGCGATGTAGCAATAAGCAGCAGGATCAGGCTGGCCCGAAATATCGGGGCATATCCGTTCACAACAAGGATGACCAAGGCACAGAGCGCCGAGATACTCAGCAAGGTCAAAGATGCGGTGCTTGGCGATGAGGAAGTGCAAAAGCACGGATTTTCGTTCCTGGAGCTTCAAGCGATGAATGCCCTGGAGCGCCAGTTCCTCGTCGAAAAACACCTCATTAGCCCGGAGTTTGCAGAAGGCGATATCAGCAGGGCGGCTATCATCAGCAAGGACGGAAAGATCAGCATAATGGTCAATGAAGAGGACCACCTCAGACTACAGTGTATTTTCCCGGGCATGCAGACTGACGAAGCCTGGAAGCTTTGCAGCGATATAGATACGAAGCTTGAACGCAAGCTTGAATATGCTTTTGATAAAAACTTCGGTTACCTAACCTGCTGCCCGACGAATGTCGGCACAGGTATAAGGGCGTCCGTAATGCTCCACCTGCCTGCGCTTTCGATGACGGGATATATCAAGGGGATACTTGAGAACTGCAGCAAGATCGGCATAGCGGTGAGGGGAGCGTACGGCGAGAACAGCGAAGCGTCAGGCAACATGTTCCAGATTTCGAACCAGGTGACGCTTGGACAGACTGAAGAAGAGATAATAGCTGGAATCGGCAGCATAACCTCGCAGATCTTGGAGCAGGAAAGGATATTGAGGTCGGAGCTTTACGGACAAAACCCGCTGAGGCTGGAAGACAGGATATTCAGGTCATATGGGATACTGACGAATGCCAGAATCATTTCTTCGGAAGAAAGCCTGAAGCTGCTGTCGGATGTAAGACTCGGAGTAATAATGGGTTTGATCGGGGGACTGGAACTGGAAGACCTGAACGAAATAATGCTTATGATACAGCCCGCCTACCTGCAGAAACTGTCAGGAGGGCAGCTGAAACCAGACGAGAGGGACCAGAGGAGGGCCGAACTCGTGCGTATGAAACTTAAGGACAGCGAACAGCAAGGAATGGAGTGATGGATAATGTACGGAAGATTTACTGAAAAAGCTGAAAAAGCAATCAATCTATCCCAGGAAGGCGCAATGCTGCTTGGGCACAGTTATGTAGGAACTGAGCATCTTCTGCTCGGACTCGTCAAGGAAGGCACGGGCGTTGCCGCGAGGGTACTACAAGGGCAGGGGATAACCGAGGAAAAGATATTGAAGGAAATCGACGAATTGATCGGCCGCGGCGATAATAGCGCAAGCCAGCCGCTCGATTTCACCCCCAGAACAAAGAGGGTCCTTGAACTTGGCCTCGTGGAAGCCAGAAGACTCGGTCACAACTATATAGGCACCGAGCACCTGCTTCTCGGCATCATGCGCGAAGGCGAGAGCGTTGCCGTCCGGATACTGATGGACCTGGGCGTGGATCCGCAGAAGCTGTTCAACGACATTGTGAGAATGCTGAACGAAGAGGCGCCTGCTGCGACCGGGGAACCGAAAAATACCTCGACCCAGACCAATACGCCTACCCTCAATCAATTCGGCAGAGACCTTACCGAAATGGCGAGGGATGCGAAATTCGACCCGATTATCGGACGTGACAAGGAAATCGAAAGAGTCATACAGATATTGAGCAGAAGGACCAAGAACAATCCATGCCTGATAGGCGAGCCGGGAGTCGGTAAGACAGCTATCGCCGAAGGGCTTGCCCAGAAGATCACAGAGGGAAATATACCTGAGATGCTTAAGGATAAAAGGGTATTCTCACTGGACCTGTCCTCGATGGTGGCAGGGGCGAAATACCGCGGCGAATTCGAGGAAAGACTTAAAAAGGCCATGGACGAAGTGCGCAAGGCAGGAAACGTAATACTTTTCATAGATGAAATGCATACGATCATTGGCGCCGGAGCTGCCGAAGGCGCAATAGATGCGTCCAACATATTGAAGCCCGCACTTTCCAGGGGCGAGATCCAGGTGATAGGCGCAACGACCATAAACGAGTACAGGAAATACGTCGAAAAGGATGCTGCGCTTGAACGCAGGTTCCAGCCAATCACTGTGGGCGAACCCTCACAGGAGGAGACAATTGAAATATTGAAGGGTATCCGTGACAAGTACGAGGCGCACCATGGCGTCAAAATCACGGACGACGCGCTTGAAGCGGCGGCGAAACTGTCATTCAGGTATATTTCTGACAGGTTCCTTCCCGACAAGGCTATTGACCTTATAGACGAGGCGGCCTCAAAAGTCAGGCTCAAAGCATTCACTGCGCCTCCGGACATCAAGAAGCTGGAGGAGAGGATCGAAAAGCTGGCAAAGGAAAAGGAAGATGCCATCAGGTCCCAGGAGTTCGAAAAAGCGGCTGGTATCAGGGACCAGGAGCAGGCCCTCAAGGCTGAATACGATAAAATAAAGGGAGACTGGCACCAGAAAAACCAGATAAGGACAGACACCGTTACTGAGGATGAGGTGGCGGACATCGTGTCCAGCTGGACCGGAATACCTGTTAAACGCCTTGCCGAGGAAGAATCGGAGAGGCTTATGAATATGGAGAACGTCCTGCATGAAAGGGTGATAGGGCAGGATGAGGCTGTAAAGGCTGTAGCCAAGGCTATCAGAAGGGGCCGTGTCGGATTGAAGGACCCGAAGCGGCCGATAGGTTCGTTCATATTCCTCGGACCTACGGGGGTAGGTAAGACGGAGCTCAGCAAAGCGCTGGCTGAAGCGATTTTCGGCAATGAAAATTCGATGATCAGGATAGATATGTCGGAATATATGGAGAAATTCGCAGTATCAAGGCTGGTCGGTTCGCCTCCGGGCTACGTAGGCTACGAGGAAGGCGGCCAGCTTACCGAAAAGGTGAGGAGGAAACCGTATTCTGTACTGCTGTTTGATGAAATTGAGAAAGCGCATCCGGATGTGTTCAACATCCTGCTGCAGATACTTGACGACGGACGTCTGACTGATTCGCAGGGGCGCGTGGTCGATTTCAGGAATACAGTCATAATCATGACCTCCAATATAGGCGGAAGGATGATCACGGAACCGAAGCGGCTCGGTTTCGTAGTCAATGAGGATTCGTCGAAGAGCTACGAGGAAATGAAGAACAACGTGATGGGCGAACTCAAGAAATCCTTTAGGCCGGAATTCCTGAACAGGGTGGACGATATCATCGTATTTCATCCTCTCGATGAAGAGAATATCAGGAACATCGTTGGCATTATGCTGCAGGTACTGATCAAACGCCTTGCCCAGAACGGCATAACGCTCGAGGTAAGCGACGAAGCCAAGAGTCATCTTGCGAAGAAGGGCTACGATCCGGTATTTGGAGCAAGACCGCTCAGACGGTCCATCCAGAGCATGGTGGAGGACCAGCTTGCCGAGAAGATGCTCGACGGGTCTGTGAAACCGGGCGATTCGGTAAAGGTAGAGCTCGTCGAGGATAAGTTGGAATTTAACGTAAAAAAACCCGGGAAAACTCCGGCGAAGGCAGGCAGCGCAGCGAAGTAATAAAATAATGGATATTGGCAGGTAACAGGGTGTAAACGGCAGATGATCGATTGTCTGCCGTTTTTTGTACTTTATGCAGGCGGGAGACTTGTTGCTGCAGCCGCAGACATATGGTTGACATAGGACCTTCAGCGTAATACAATATGTATTACAGGCGGTGATGGTATGATAAGCGTGAGATTACCAAAAGGACTCGAAGAAAAGCTTGAGTCTGTATCAAAAAGCGAAAACCTGACAAAGACCGATATTATCAAAGAAGCTCTCGAGGAGTATATCGTAAATATCGAAAAAACGAAGCAGCCGTATAAGCTCGGAGAGGATCTTTTCGGCAAATACAGCAGCGAGGATGGCAGTTTGTCCAAAGAATATAAAAAGAAAGTCAGGGAAAAAATCCATGAGAAAATGTCTCATTGATGCAGGGCCATTGATAGCCTTGTTTGACAGAAGTGATAATTATCATGGACATATTCTCAAATTCATGCAAAAATTTGACGGCAGGCTCGTGACTTCGTGGGCGGTAATTACCGAAGTATTATACATGCTTGCTTTCAACGTGCAGGTACAGATCGACTTCCTGAAATGGATCGAAAGGGGCGCTTTGGAAGTCCCCGATCTCAGTCCAGGTCAAATCTCAAGGATAATAGAACTTTCGCAGAAATACTCCGACGTCCCCCCCATAGACTTTGCAGATGCTACGCTGATCGCAATTTCGGAAATTGAAAAAATAAATGAGATAATAACGATAGATTCGGATTTTCATATATACCGAAACATCAGGAAAGAAGTGCTCACGAATATATTCGAAGTTGATATATAATGGCCTCTTACTGACAGAGATACTGTCGTAGTTGCTGTGGGATTTGACAAGCGCTCTGTATTCGTTTCATATTACCTTTACTGGTACCTTGACGCCTCGGTGGTCTTTAGCGGGTTCTGCACCTTTTCAAGTTCCTGTATAGTTATCTCGCGCGTATGCTCCGTATGGTTCCAAACCTTGTTGTCCCTGCTCAGGAAGCCCTGGATGGTGATCGGCACCCAGGTAAGGCAGTAGAACGGGTATATTATAAATGCCAGCAGTACCCTGAGGTCGAACTTGTTTTCCGATAGGATCACAAGCGGCCCGTAGAAGAACTGGAGAACGACGAAAACGTACCAGACTGCGGTCGGGAAAACATACTGCAGCGTATAAAACGGAGCTTGCGGATAGAAGGACTGCACCCACAGCATGACAGAGATCAGTCCCACGAATATGAACCTGATTGGCTGGAACAGGTAGACTGCGCAATCGAATGCGGCAAGGTCGCCTTCCATCAAGGCCCTTTTGAAAAGCGGCCCCAGATACCTGGAGGCGCAGTCCGCGTGGCCCTGCATCCATCTTTTACGCTGCCGCCATGACTGCTTGAGCGTCAGAGGCTTTTCATCGTAAACTACGGCTTCGTGCGCCCATGCTACTTTCATCCCGTTCAGCGCCAGCTTCATCGTAAATTCGAGGTCTTCAGTCAGGCAGGTCGCGCCCCATCCTATTTTTTTCAATACGGAGATATCGACGCAGAAACCTGTTCCGCAAAGCCCGCAGCTCAAACCGAGATTGTAGCGCGGAAGCTGGAAGGTCCGGTTCGAAAGCCAGAAGGCGATGGAGTAGGAGCATGTTATCCAGGAGTCGAAAGGATTCTTGCTGTCTATGTAGCCCTGAACGACCGTATGTCCCTTGCATAGCTGCTTGTTCATCTCATACAGGTAATTTGACGAAACAAGGTTGTCCGCATCGAAAACACTAATAACATCGTATTTGTCGCTCATTTCGTATATCTTCGTGAACATCCATTCAAGAGCGTGCCCTTTTCCGGTATTGACGGCGTCGAACCGCTTGTATACTAACGCGCCGTGCTTCCTGGCCACATTGGCCGTCCTGTCACTGCAGTTGTCTGCCACCACGAAGATGTCGAACAGGTTTCGCGGATAATTTTGTGTACGCAGGCTGTCGATCACATGACCGATTACCAGTTCCTCGTTATGTGCGGCTATAACTATTGCAAATCTTTTGACCGGTTCGACCTCCGCCCTGGTATCCTTCTTTTTTATCCAGCCGAAAATGGAAACGCCAAAAAAATAGCATCCAAACACAAAAACAACAACCTGGATCAACTGCGTGATATGCAGTATCAGGCTTTGAAGAATACTATCCATGAAGAACCTCCCTAACGCATTCCATATTATTTTGTACCGTTGATGCCATTTCATACATTATGTTAAAATAGGAGAGGGGTAGTATCCGGAGGGAATATATGGAAAAGCCATACATAAATAAACTTATTGCCGGAAATTCCGGCATGCTTGCATGTATCGACCAAAATGGCGAACTGGTCAGGCTTTACTGGCCAGATATCGACTACCAGCAGCACATAGACAGATTCCTTGTCGGGATCGTTTGTCCGGAACTGTGGCAAGGCGCTTCCTGGCTCAGCGGGGCGGAAGGGCAGGGAGCGGTTCCCGCTCCGAATTCTGCTGAGTGGCATATCGAACAATATTATGTACAGGATACAAATGTTGCGGTGACAGAATTCTTCAATGAAAACGCCGGGTTGAAAATACGCCAGTTTGATTTCGCTTTGCCTGACGCGGATGTTTTTACGAGGCACTACGAGATCGAAAACACGGCTGCTTTACCTCTCACCGTAGGCTTTACGGTATATTCGGCTTCAATATCCACCGTGCCCGATACGGCCGGTGTCATATTCGGACAGGATCCGCCGGCGCTCATACATCACAGACACGGATATTATTATGGACTGGCTTCAGGCGCTCAAACCGCACAATACCAACTTGGCGGCAATTCGTTTGATAGTGCGCGGCAGGGAAACCTCCGGGGCAACGATACCATAGGCATGATGAAGGACGGCGCTCTTTCATGGCAGCCCCAAAAGCTTGATGCCGGCGGGACGGCGAGTTTTACAATCCGCATATGCTTTGCACATGCCATAAAGGAATTGAAAAAGCTGCTCCGCATGACCTTGGATGCGGATCCGCTGGCTGATCTTAGAAATACGGAATCTTACTGGACTGCCTATGTTAAAAGCGCAAGGCAGATCCATACCGGACGAACCGAAATAGATGAATTGTACAAGCGTTCGCTGCTTGTTTTCGCCTTGATGAGAAATAAGCGGACAGGCGCGCCGCTGGCAGCTCCCGAGATTGACGAGGGCTTCACGCGCTGCGGCCGTTATGCATACTGCTGGGGAAGGGACGCGGCCTTTATCACGGGAGCGCTGGACAAATGCGGGCTGACAGGAGAGGCAGAAGCGTTCTACCGTTGGGCTGCAGCGGTACAGGACGAAAACGGCGGCTGGCAGCAGCGTTATTATACCGATGGCAACCTGGCGCCTTCATGGGGTCTTCAGATAGATGAGGGGGGCTCGGTGATATGGGGTATACTCCAGCATTACAAAGCAGCTGGGAACAAGGGATTCCTGAGGGATATGTGGCCTGCAGTCAAAAAAGGCGTGGAATTTCTGCTAAGCTATATGGATACTGAGACGGGATTGCCCTGGCTGAGTTTCGATCTTTGGGAAGAGCGCCTCGGTGAGCATGCCTATTCGAGCGCCGCGGTATGCGCCGGGATCGAGGCGGGCGCCGTGATAGCGGACTTACTTGGCGAATCCTCCCGGCTTTCGGAACAATGGCGTGAGTCGGCTTCGAAACTGCGCGACGCCATAATGAACAACTTCTGGAAACCGGAATGGAACAGGTTCGTCAGAAGCGTCAGGGTAAAGCTCAACGGCTGGGGTGAAGAACATACGGATGCCAAAGCCTGGCTCAAATTGAACGAGCTTGCTATCACAAGGGATTACTCCCTTATGGATGGCACAATTGATATCAGCCTTTTGGGGCTCTCGGTGCCATTCGGCATATACGCTCCCGACGACCCGCATATGACGTCGACAGCCGAAGCTGTGGAAAGACAGCTCACCGTCGGAAAGACGGGCGGGCTGATGCGTTATGAATACGACAGTTATATAGGCGGCAACCCATGGATACTGACGACTCTGTGGGCGGCGCTTTATCATATCGAAACAGGGTCCTGCGGCAAAGCCAGGGAATACCTGGAATGGGTTGTAAAGGGTGCAACCGAACAGGGGCTCCTTCCGGAACAGATCGGCAGGGAGACTGGAAGACCCGCCTGGGTCATACCGCTAACATGGTCGCATGCCATGTTCATACTTGTCCTTGACGGATTGGTCAAGGCAGGAGAGTTATAGGAGGAGTTATGCCTAAAAGCAAAACTATATTTATCTGCCAGGAATGCGGGTACGAATCGTCGGGATGGCTCGGCAAATGCCCGGCCTGCATGCAGTGGAACACTTTTGTCGAGGAACGGCAGGAGAATACTTCAAAGGCTTCCTCCGGGCAGGAGTCCGAGCTTAAGCCTGTGAGCCTCGGAGATATCAGCACGGGCAACGAGGAACGCAGCCTGACCGGCATGAAGGAGCTTGACAGGGTGCTTGGCGGAGGAGTGGTAAAGGGCTCGCTGATACTGGTCGGCGGAGACCCCGGTATAGGTAAGTCCACACTGCTGCTGCAATTATGCAATACGGTCCGCACCGGCTCAAAGATACTGTATATATCGGGTGAGGAATCCACAGGGCAGATCAAACTCAGGGCGGACAGGCTCAATGTCAAACGTGCCGACCTGTTCATTGTATCAGCCTCGAACTACGAGGCTATTTCTGCACTTGCAGCTGAAGAGAAGCCGGGGCTCATTATCATAGACTCGATCCAGACCATGTACACAGATACCATAACCTCTGCGCCCGGCAGCGTCAGCCAGGTAAGGGAGGTGACCGCGGCGCTCATGAAGCTTGCGAAGGGCAGCGGCATAACGGTCATGATCGTGGGACATGTTACAAAGGAAGGCGCCATAGCAGGCCCCAGGGTCCTCGAGCATATGGTCGATACGGTGCTGTACTTCGAGGGCGACAGACATCTCAGCTTCAGGATACTTCGCGCGGTAAAGAACCGTTTTGGGTCGACGAATGAGATAGGCGTGTTCGAAATGCGCGATACGGGGCTTGCCGAGATCTCGAATCCTTCCGAAATGATGCTTTCCGGCCGGCCAGGCAATGTCCCGGGTTCCGTAGTGGTTTCGAGCCTTGAGGGCACAAGGCCGATGCTGATAGAAATACAATCCCTTGTCTGCGCAACCAACTTCGGCGTGCCCAGGAGGATGGCCACCGGCCTTGATTACAACAGGCTGACGATGCTGATGGCCGTACTGGAGAAACGTGTCGGACTTCAGCTGTACAATTTTGACGCCTATGTCAACGTAGTCGGCGGCATCAGGCTGGATGAGCCCGCTTGCGACCTGGGGATCGCGGCTGCGGTCGCTTCAAGCTTCAGGAATATCCCTGTGGATGCCAGTACCGTATTGATAGGTGAAGTAGGCCTGACCGGAGAAGTGCGTGCGGTCGGGCAGATCGACAAGAGGATCTCGGAAGCGGTACGTCTGGGATTCAGGAACATAATCATACCCGAGGGCAACAAAAAGCTCGCCGAACAGGTCAAAAACACCGGGGGAGTTTCGATTGTACCCGTTTCAAACATACAGGAAGCGCTCGAGATTATTTTCAATTCCGATTAGGTAAAAATCAAAGAGTATTAAAATAAAAAAATAAGGACCATTCCGGTGTACCGGTGAATGAATGGTCCTTGCGTTTGTGTGATAATATTTACGATACTTTATTCCAGGTTGTACTGCCCCAGCATTTTCACGCGTTCCTGCTCCTTGATGATTATATCGTAAAGGTTCAGGTCGAGCGTATTGCAGATCGATGCGATGTAATAAAGGTTCTTTCCCAGTTCCTTTTCTATCTGATCCCTGCAGCTCTCGCATAGCTCGCCGCTGACATGGGTACTCATCGCTTTGCGTACTTCGTCGTAATCTCCGTCCTCGGGCATCTCCTGCTTTTTGGCGTCAATACTGATACAGCCGCACTGGGTCACTGCTTTTACTATGGAACGATTTACCCGCGCATTGGAATCCTGGTACTTTGTTATGGAATCTATGATGCTCTTGTTCCTAAAAAGCAACTCCTGTACCGTGTACTGGAATTCGTCAATCAGCATATCTTTCATCGTTTCACTCCCCTGATGCATATCATCTCTCCATCACTATGGCATTCGGTCATACAGATAAAACCAAATTTAGCGAACGATTGTACACTATATTTTGGAACCGAACAGTCAAAAATGTATTAGCATGTTTTAATTATAGATGTTCGGACAACTCCTTGTCAATGCTGTTATTTATAATAAATAATGCGCTGTAAGGCTGTTTTGACGTATAAAACAGCCTGATTCGGGGCACATGGATCTGCGTGACCGGTGAATGCTTTCATTATCGGTATACCGCGCCGGTGTCCGACCGAAGTTTTATGGATCCCCCGAAGGCCCCATTTCAGGATATCCTGCCAAGCCCATGTAATTTGACATGATAACCAAATTGTAGTATACTTAACTATGCCAGTGGTGACAGATTATCAGAAAATTCCTTTACTTTTATTATTTGTAAGTTTAACTTCAGTTCATTTTTTTCACTTGATCGTTTCTGACGAAAGACAGGCCGAACCATTCGCCGAACGATATCTGACAAAAGAAAAATCACATTTAGTGAAATGCATACTTTTTTCGGTTCGTTTGGAGGATTTATATGTTTAATGTTGGTGACAAGATCGTTTACCCTATGCATGGCGCAGGCGTAATAGAATCCATCGAGGAAAGAGAGATACTTGGTCACAAGCAGGATTATTACGTGATGAAAATGCCTGTCGGGGATATGAAAGTGATGATACCGACTCACAATGTTGATGGTATCGGTATCCGTGAAGTTATCTGCAGCCACGATGTGGACAAGGTATATGAGATCCTCCAGGATCATAGTATAAATGTCACGAACAATTGGAACAAACGTTACCGTGAGAATATGACAAAAATAAAAAGCGGGAATATATATGAAGTAGCCGATGTAGTCCGGATCCTGATGAAAAGAGAAAGGGAAAAGGGACTTTCGACGGGAGAGCGGAAGATGCTGAACAGCGCCAGGCAAATACTCGTAAGCGAGCTTGTACTGGCGGAAGACAGCGATCAGATTGAAGTAGAAACAGTTATTAATGATTTTCTCAGTATATAGCATTTGATCGACCTGAATATAGAATAATTTATCGGGGAGTTACAGAATGCTCAACAACATTATCAAATTCTCGTTTGCAGCAGTTGGCGGTATTACAGGCATAACACTGACAAGAACATTTTTCACATATCAACTGACGGGCTTGTCGCCGGAGCTTAAAACGCTGGCGTATATAGTAGTCGCATTTGCACTGATGTTCATTTTCTATTCGACCGGTAACAAGCTTATCGAAATCGTTCTCGAAGGTCTCGACGAATTGGAGGCATTCGTCCAGAAGCTGACTCTTTATGAACTGGTGCTCAGCTCGATCGGTCTGATCGTGGGTCTCGTCATCGCGAACCTCGTAACCATCCCGATAAAGGATATCGATATCATAGGCACACCTATATCGATCGTTGCGAATATACTTTTCAGCTGCCTTGGAGTAGTGGTGGCTGCGGGTAAAAGGAATGAAAACTTTTTTGATTCGATGAAGGGAAAAGCATCGCCGTCGAAGCAGGCAGAAGGCCGCGCCGCGCCAAAGGTGCTGGATACGAGCGTTATTATCGACGGAAGGATAGTAGACATTATAAGAAGCGGTTTTATCGAAGGAGAGCTTGTAGTTCCCGGCTTTGTCCTTGAAGAACTCAGGCATATCGCTGATTCGCAGGATTCAATCAAGCGTAACCGCGGCAGGCGAGGACTCGATGTATTGAATATGATTCAGAAGGATCTGAATTATCCGGTAAGGACGGAAAACGCCGAGGTCGGCTCGGACGCGGAGGTGGACGGCGCTCTTCTGAAATTGGCCCAGAAGATCGGCGGGAAGGTGCTTACGATAGATTTCAACTTAAGCAAGGTCGCCAACTTCCAGGGAGTGCCTGTTTTGAACATAAATGAACTGGCCAACGCGCTGAAGCCTATCGCGCTTCCCGGAGAAGAAATGACAGTGCAGGTGATAAAGGACGGCAAGGAAAACGGGCAGGGGATAGGTTACCTCGAAGACGGCACGATGATCGTAATAGACGGAGGCAGAAGGCATATAGGCGAAAGCCTGAATGTCACCGTAACGAGCATCCTTCAGACAGCTGCCGGCCGGATGATTTTCGCAAAGCCCAAGTATACAATTGAGCGGGTAATATGACCGGCTTCAGTTGCATTCATCTGTTAGACAAGTTAAAATGATACAGGGTTATCAACGGGGCCAAAGACCCCGTTTTTTTATACAAATTATTGGATGTCAGACTTTTGAAGGAGTATGACCGTATGTACGGAAAAGATTTGGGGAAAGTGAGCGCTGTTATCGCTGCCGCAGGAAAGGGTACCCGCATGGGGCTCGATACCAACAAGCTTTATATGGAGATCCTGGGGCAGCCGATCCTTGCAGTGACACTGAAGATATTTGAAAATAGTGATTTGATAGATGAAATTATCATCGTTTCGCATGAGGACGAGGTCGAGTATTGCAGAAAGAATATTGCCGACAGATATGGTTTCAGTAAGTTAAAAGCAATAGTACCGGGTGGACGGACCAGGCAGCAGTCGGTTTACAACGGATTGAAACATGTATCTGCCGGCTGCGGGATTGTCCTGATCCACGACGGTGCAAGACCGTTTATTGATGAGAACGGTATAAGGGAATGCGCGGAGGCGGCCGGAAAGTACGGCGCGGCAGTTGCGGCAGTGCCTGCCAAGGATACGATCAAGCGTTCCGACGATGAGGATTTCGTAGCTGAAACGGTCGATAGGGATAAATTGTGGTATATACAGACGCCGCAGGCGTTCCGGTACGACCTGATCATGGAAGCTCACCGGAAGGCGGAGGAGGATGGCTTTGATGGGACCGATGATGCCGTGCTTGCGGAGAGGGCAGGCAATAAAGTGAGACTTGTCATGTGCAATTATTTCAATATAAAGATTACGACAAGGGAGGATCTGGTTATAGCCGAGGCAATAAGCAGATTTCAGGCACATCGGCAGTAATATGATTCAATAATTCTGATTATCTCTGTCTGTCATTGGCAGACATTATTTTTAGTTACAAGAGTTGGAGGTAAGAGATGGTAGAGGTTAAGGACCTTGTTAAAAAATTCGGTGGTTTTACGGCAGTCGACGGGATAAGCTTCCGGGTAGATAAGGGTGAAATATTCGGGCTGCTCGGCGAGAACGGCGCCGGTAAAACCACGACGCTTAGGATGCTGGCGACGATGCTGAAGCCTACGTCGGGGCAGGCAATCCTTGGCGGTTTCGATACGGTAAAGGAACCGGAAAAGGTGAGAGCGCACATCGGGATATTGTTCGGGGGCGAAACAGGCCTGTACGACCGGCTGACCGCTGCCGAAAACATATCGTACTTCGGTGAACTGAACAGCATGGACAAAGCTGATATAAAGGAAAGGACCAGACAGCTTTCTGATGTTTTCGGGATGCAGGATTTCCTGGACAGAAGGGCGTCCAAGCTGTCAAAGGGCATGAAACAGAAGGTCGCCTTCGCAAGATCCATTATCCACAGCCCTGATATAATGTTGTTTGACGAACCGACTTCCGGGCTTGACGTCAGCGCCGCAAGGGAAGTGCAGGAGTTTATACTCAATTGCAGGGCCGAGGGCAAGACGATCATATTTTCGAGCCATACGATGAGCGAGGTCGACAAGCTGTGCGACCGTATAGGCATCATCCATAAAGGCAGGCTCGTAGAGACCGGTACAATTGAAGGCATAAAGGAGAAATACGGCGACGAGGACCTTGAAGAGATCTTTATCAGACTGGCAGGTGCAAAATGAAACTGAAAAATGCTTTGATAGTGTTCAGGAAGGAAGTCAAGGACCTGATACGCGATAAAAGAACGATCATTTCGAGCATCTTCCTGCCGATGGTGCTTATCCCGCTCCTCAATATCGTTATGAGCGGCGGAGTGCAGAGTTTTGAAAAATCCATGAATGAAAATGTAAGCATAGCGCTTTCTCAAAGTTCAAACACTCCGGAAATCAGAAAGCTCGTTCAGGACAGGATACTGCCTGCAAATCCCAATCTGAAGCTTGTAGAGACCAGCGATCCTGTACAGGCGCTGAAAAATGAAAAAGTGAGATGCGTCATTGGATTCGAGAGCGGATACGCCGAGAAAATGAAGCAGGGCAGACCTTTCAAGATAACGCTTCAGTATGACGAGACGAAAACGAAGTCGCAAACAGGCGCGGATATAGTATCAGGGGCTATAGGCGAGCTCCAGACCTCCATAGTGAAGGAGCGGCTTGCAGCGCTCGGGCTGAGCGATGAGATACTGAGCCCTGTCGAAATAGAAAAGCAAAATATGGCTGAAAATAATCAGGGCAGCAATATAATGCTGCAGATGCTTCTGCCGTTCATGATAGGCATGCTGATAGCCATTGGGGGCATCCCGGCTGCTACGGACCTTGTTGCAGGCGAAAAAGAGCGCAATACCTTTGAACCTCTATTGACCACCATGCCTGACAGAGGTTCGCTGCTGTTCGGTAAATATATGGCGGTAACGCTGTTCTCCTTCGTAAGTGTCGCAGCGATACTGACAGGCCTTGTGATCGGATATATGATAAGTCCGAATGCACTTACAATGGGTATAGACGCCGCGGCATACGGCAGTTTGAATATCCAGCCGCTTGCGCTGGTGCTGGCTCTTTTGATCACGGCAATGCTCGGAATGACATTTGCAGGTATACAGATCGCTATCAGTACGTTTGCCAAATCCTATAAGGAGGCCCAGACGTATTTATCCTTCCTTATGATCCTGGCAATGATACCCGGTTACGCGACAATGTTCCTGCAGCCAGGCGATATGTCGGCCGTAATGTTCGTGTTCCCTGTTTTGAATACGATAGCAGCCTTCAAGATGATCCTCGGCGGCGTGATCAATTACGGCAACCTGATCATCGCGCTGGTTACATCGTTGATATTTGTGGCACTGACGCTGTGGCTTGCGGCGTCAATGTTCAAAAAGGAGAAGTACCTGTTCAGGAGCTGAGTTAACAAATCGTGCCGGCTGGCTTTATTAACCAGTCGGCATTTTAATATGAGCCGGTGTATTGATTGCTCAATTGCGAGTTTATGTTCAAAGAGCATATAGATTCAGCTCGGCGGCAAATTCAAACTCGCTTCGCTCAAACATGAATTTGCTCCTAAAAACGCTTCATCAATATGCTCTAATTCACAAAACTCATGCAATTTCAGCAATCAGTACACCGGCTTCTTGCTAGAGTGCTGACCGGATTTATGGAGAGAACATATGCGCAGAGACAATAGAGACTGTTAATTCGAAAATATACCAAGCAAAATCACGTCCTGTTCGAGTAACCGCGGCCCATAGGCGAGTCTCGTTTGATTTAGTGGAACATAGAGAAGTCTTGTTCAAAAAACAGAGATACTCGATGAACCTCTGTTTTTTTCAGCACGAGGCTAGTATTTACAGGCGCTTTGGCTTTGAACATCGTTCTCTGTTTTTTCATACCCTATAAAGTTCCTAAATTGATTACATTAAAATGTCAGAGTCCTGACGTATTTATTGCCTATTTGTGGCAGTTGCTAAAAACTACATAATATGCATATGCTTCAAGCTATCTACTTTTCAAGAACGAACTTGAGATAAGAGTTGAGTCCGACTAACTTATACTTGAATAGCAGTCTATCCTGAAATATAATCAAAAAGTAGAAATATTTTCTAAGGTGTAGTTGTTTTCTCGAGGTCAACGATATTATTTATATTGGTAGGAGGTAAAGTTCATGTCAGTATTTAATACAACCGACCGAAAAAATATTATGGATTATATCGTATCCTTCACCGAACAAAATGAGCATATTTTAGCGCTTATCGTTGTTGGCTCGGGTTCGTTCGGCTATATTGACGAGTTATCCGATTTGGATATGGTAGTAGCGATTGACAACGATGAAAATATGGAAACTGTAATGGAGTATGTCACTTCACAGCTTAATAAAAGGCTAAACTTCATATATTTTAAGCAAATACCTCAAAGAAGGCTTCAAGTATATTTAAGCGATAATTATCTAGAGATTGACATCGGTTATGGTGCCTATACCAGTGCAGCCGCCACCCGAAAAAATTGGAAAGTTCTCTTTGACAAAACTGGAACAATAGACGAAATTATGCACAGCTCTTGGGGAAAATATGAAAGTGATCCTAAAACGGATGAATATAACAAAAAACTTACCGAGTGTTCAGACGTGGTATGGCATAATTTAATGCACTCTGCCATTGCGATAAAGCGTAGGCAGTATTGGCGGGCTGTTGCCGAACTTGAACTTGCGCGCAATTTGTTTATTGGGCTGCTTGGCTGGAGATATTTGCTTGATACCAGCCGGGGCAGAGATGTGGATAAACTCCCAGAAGCTGAATTGACTATCCTTAAAAAGACGCTTGTTTCAAGTTTTACGCAAGACGCACTTTGGCTCAACCTTGCTGCGCTTACCGATGCAGTTTATACCGAACTCGAACGCTGCGGTGAGCGAGCGTGTATCAAAGTGAACCGCCAGCAGGTAAATGAATATATAAATGAGTGCAGGGATTTGTAAGACACAGATCATGCCTAATAAGCAAACTGAAATACTATGCTGGATTTAAGCTCATCACATAATTATACATTTTATCTTCGTTGAGACTACATAATATAACGCTATTTATTATGTTTAGCGAAACAAATCCATATTTAGTGAGTGGTTGTTTTGAAAAGACTTTTCGGGTGTATTAGGAGTGTATTAAATGAATAACTGTAATTATCTTTTGAAAGATGTATTGCCCGACCTTGCTCAAGAGATTAAGCAAAAGTTCTTAAAATATAACCGAATTGACTTATATGAGCAGGTTGATGAAGTGAAGATAGTCTCACTTTGCGATTGTGATGAAAATGATTGTGGTTCGTTTTTTACGGTGAATCCCCCATCTGAGGAAGAAGATTACAAAGTCGAGGGGTTTGTCATTGCTAATGGAAAAGTTGCAGTAGAGGTATATGATGGGATAATAGGTTATGTTGAGATTTTTCCGAGCCCATATGGGCGGGAGATTCGTGTTAAGTTATCGGAAGCATTAGGAAAACCAATCTAGTTCGTCGAAAGATGTAACTGCGACAAATCCATATTGCATACTTGTTTCATATGCCGAATTAAACATTATTTATATAATATTCAGGAGGTCTACGAATGAATACGCCGCACGGTATAATTGTGTTTGGGGCAAATGGAAGCGGCAAGTCTACGCTTGGACGTGAACTGGCGAACATTTTGAATTTTAAGCATATGGACATTGAGGATTATCACTTTAAAAAATCAGAAATTCCATACACAGTAGAACGTTCACATGAGGACTGCTTGAATTTGATGCTTGCTGACATAAAAAAACATCGCTCGTTTGTCATCTCAGCAGTCACTGGAGACTTTGGCAATTCTATTTTGCAGTTATATGAACTCGCTGTATTTATCTCAGCACCGATTGAATTACGTATAAAACGCATAGAGCAACGCGAGTATGAGAAACACGGAGAGCGCATCCGCAAAGGTGGCGATATGTATGAGCAGCATTTAAAGTTTGTTGATTTCGTAGCCTCGCGTTCTCTATCAGAAATAGAACAATGGGGAGAAACTCTTGAGTGTCCAGTAATTCGTATTGACGGCGCAGAAGATTGGCGTACGGATGCAGCGTATATAGCGGAATGCTTTAATGAAAAAATTGTTCTTAAGGATACCCATTTGGCGATATAAAAGCAACTGCGTCAAAACTAACATTGTATACATGTTATATGTTGCGAACTAACGATTATATATTGTCGGAGGAAAAATAATGCCTGAACAGAAAATTGAAAACTTTATCGATGAAGTTCTCACGGGGGAAACGCGAAAAAACGCATTAGAGTTCGCTTCATATTTAAGGGCAAACGAAATGCTTTTTGTAAGGGGCAAAGGTTATTGGGAAGACAAACTTTATTGGATGATAAAGTATAAAGACGAGTATGTGTGTTTTATTTTGATTAATGGCTCTGGCTCTGAAGAAAAATTTGCTCCTTGGATCATTTGGTCTGATGACAGTGATTCAAATTGGTTTGCAGATTTCCCGCTGGACGAGCATATGAAAGAAATTGCTTGGAAAAATGTTGATATCTGCGGAAATTGTGGCGGTTGCGGCAATCCAGGGGGAAGCCGCAAAACTATATTCGGAAAGGAATTTAACAACGTCTGTCGAACTACTATGCGGTTTATAAACCCAGATGTTGAGGCATTGGAGTGCATAAAAAAAATGGTGGAGATAAGGAAAAACGATGTTCTCAGAAATATTTAATATACAAAATAAGCACAATCAGAAGTTATCGTACTTCGCTATGTTCATAAAATCTGCAACTGCGTCAAATCCATAATACATTCGTTTCTCTTTCCTCTAAATAAAGCCAGCCGGCACAACTGCTACATAAGCTGGTGTACTGATTGCTAAAATTGCATAAGTTTTGTGAATTAGAGCATATTGATGAAGCAATAATAAGGGCAAATTCATGTTTGAGCGAAGCGAGTTTGAATTTGCCCCCAAGCTGAATCTATATGCTCTTTGAACAAAACTCGCAATTAAGCAATCAGTACATTGGCTCTTTTATTCTTATATTACCGTAACAATGCTGAGAACCTGGATGCCGAGGCCTTGCCCGAATGCGGTGAGGCCTTCGCCTGTTGTGGCGGTGATCCCGATGCAGTTTTCCGGGATATTGAGGAGAGCGGACAGATTGCGCCGGATATCCGGTATCCTTGGCGTTATTTTCGGCCTCGCGCACTCGATGGATATGGAAAGATGGACTATCCTGTAGTCATTCATATGTTTCAGCGCTTCAAGAACATATGCGCTGCTGTCGTTTATACCCTGCTTCAGGCACATATCGTCGCTTATCGCGCCGAGTACATTGACGCAGGTGACGCCGGATATGGCATTTGTTACGGAATGCAGTATAACGTCAGCATCGCTGTTTCCTCTGAGCGGCGGTTCGCCTTCGAATACGATCCCGCCCAGCACGAGCTTTTTATCCTTGTCGTCGAAATCGAATGCATGGCTGTCCTGGCCTATTCCAACCTTCATAAATTAGCTCACATTCCGTCCTTTTATTTGTCGGATGCAAACACGGCATCCGAAGGCACAGTGTCTATCTGCATTATATTCCCGGGCTGCCTATTTGTCAAAGGCCACCGCTCCGCCTTGTGTCAGCGCTTCACTGTCGTACTTGTTTTCGTATATCTGCTTGATCACTTCTTCGATGCTTATACTGTTGATATTGATGTCCTGAACGGGAAGTATGCTGAAAATATTCGCTATCTCCGACTTTATATCATGTGCCGAAACATCGACCTCGATTTCGGCGGTATAAGGGGTAAAGGCTCTGACATTCATGTCTTTCAGGTCATTTTCCCTTACTTCCCTGGAGAACTTCAGCTCGATAACTTTTTTGTCGGAGAAGAAGCTGTGCAGTTTTTCGATATCATCGTCATAAACGATTGTTCCGCCGTTAATGATGCTTACATTCCTGCAAAGATCCTCGATATCTCCCATATCGTGAGTTGTCAGTATGAACGTGATACCCTTATGCCTGTTGACATCCTTTATGAACGTACGGATCGCTTCCTTCGAAATGATGTCCAGACCTATGGTAGGCTCATCGAGGAATACCAGCGGCGGATGGTGAAGCAGGGCCGCAACGAACTCGCATTTCATCCTTTCACCGAGGGAAAGCTGTCTTACCTGCTTCTTTATTACATCCTCTATTTTTAGCGCTTCTACGAAGAAGTCGAGGTTATCTCTGAAGAGTTTTTCCGGGATGTCATACATCTTCCTATTCAGCTCAAAGGCGTCGATCGGGGGCAGATCCCACCATAGCTGGGACTTCTGGCCAAGTACTACGCCGATCTTTTTCACAAGCTCTTCCCTCTGTGTCCAGGGTGTGTACCCTTGCACCTGTACTTTTCCTTCCGAAGGGTAAAGAATGCCGGAAAGAATCTTTATCATCGTGGATTTTCCCGCGCCGTTCGGTCCGATAAGCCCACGGATCTCACCTTTATCAACATTCAGGCATACATTTTTCAAGGCTTCGATATATTTTACTTCCGGTTTGAAAAGAGACTTGAAGGATGACAGCAGCCCTGACTTGTCTCTTTGATTGACCTTGAAGGTTTTGCTCAGATTTTTGACGGTTATTATGCTATTGTTCATATTCTCAACCTCCCGCGCTTGTGTATTTCTTAAGGCACAATCCCCACAACTTAAGACAGACGAATAAATATGCGAAACAAAATACCAGGCTGTACATCATATATACGTCCAAATTACCGAGCAGAACCTGCGCGGGTATGTTCACCCACACGGCGAACGGAACTACAGTTATAAAGGCAAGCCTCACGGCATTTGGAAATATGCTCAAAGGATATTCTCCAAATCTTGAAATGAAGTTGAAAAACTCATTCAACCGCCCAATTTGGATGAGAACGATCACAACACAGGAAAACAGCACATCGAGCGCCATGGACAGCATTAGCCCTGCCGCTGTGAAGAGCAGGAACAGTCCCCACTGTACTATTCCAACATGAAGACCTAATTTAAATATGGAATAGATCGTAATAACGATTCCTCCGATGATCGCCCCCAGGCTGTTCATACTGAAACTGCTGGCAAGTATGATACCTATCGGCGGGTATGGCTTCAGCAGCAGTCTGTCGAAATCGCCTCTTCTCACCAGTCGGTAGACGAAACCGTACAGCTCGCCGAAGAACATGTTCCTGAGCCCCAGTACTATCAGAAGCACTCCCTGGAACAATATGATCTGATCGAGGTTCCAGCCGGGGAAGCCCTTTGTCTGGGTAAAAATGAGGTATTGCAGGATCGGCCCTATACTTGAAAAAACTATGGAAATGAATGAACCTAATATAAAATTGAATTTATACTCCATGTTTCTGGCGATTGCCAGCTTGCTGTTCCATATGAATAAACTAAAAAGCCTGAAGATCCTATTCATTTATCAACCTCCGGCAGAACAGAACTTTTTGACGAGCGCACGCCACATGACTTTGTTGCCGATGAACAAAAGAACGACCCAGCACAGCTGCAGACCTATGATATGAAGAAATTCGCCTGCCTGCCAGGTACTCTCCTTATTGAGGAAGAACTGGATCGGCCAGTAAATTATATATTTGAACGGCAGAAAATCGAGTATTGCATTCAACCAGCCGGGGTAGAACTCCATGGGTATCAGCGCTCCTCCTGCGAGGTATATGAACAGGTCATTGAGCCATATTATCGACGTATTGTTTTTCAGTGACATTGCAGTCATGCCGAGTATGAAAGAATACAGGTAATTGATTGCGGACGCCAGGAGTGCAACGGGCAAAAACCTGAGGATCGAAACGGGCGTAAGGAAATAGGGAAACAATATCAGACTGTATATGACCATGCCGGGAAGCAGGTCCATGATCTGTGCTATGATCCTCGAAGCTATCGATTCGGCCAGCCTGTAGCGGAAATAGGGCATAGGCCTGAGCAGGTCGATAGCCAGGTCGCCGGAAATGATCCTGTAGGATATGTCCCAGGCTACATCATTCCAAACGAAGCTGTTCACTACTATAAATGAAGTGAAATACCAGACCATCTGTTCAAGGCTGTACCCCTTTATTACATCCGTATCGTTGAAGGAGTAGATGCTTTTGAACAAAATAAGGTTCAGTATAAGGAGGATCGGCTGGGTAAAAATCGAAACCGCAAACGACCACCTGTACTGGAACCGCTCTTTAAATGAGGTTTTTATAACGGCGACAAATCTATCCAACGAGCCCTCACAAAACAATAAATTGCTATATTTTTACTTAATTTTACTGTTTTCTATAAATCCAGTCAAGGTGACAAAAAGCTAAATAAAAATATTACAAAAAGTAATACTAATACCAATGACACATTGCAAGCCCGTGGCTTAAAAACGGGATCCATGCAGGCGGCTCAAAATGGGATACAGCTATTGACAGAGCTTTTGGGTTGTAATATACTACTTTTAATTTAACAGTTGATGTTGATGACGGGAATGCGAAAGCCGAAAGCTTTCTTCCCACCCCCGAGACGCAGCCGACGAGGCTGCCGCAGAAGCTGCGATAAAGCTTATAGAGTTGGGTTATCCAAATTGGGTGGTACCGCGGAGTTGATTCGTCCCTGTATGTTTCTACAGGGGCGTTTTTTATTTTCTTACTGACGTTATAAGCGTCGGATTACTTCGTCAGCCGTCGTTGTAAAAATCCTCACATATTATAAATATGCTGCGGTTTTTGCAACGAGGCTTCCTTGTACTCCTTGCTTCTAACGCCAGTAAAATAGCATAAGCGTTGGATTACTTTACTTGGGAATATTAATTTAAAGGAGTTGGGGTTATGGCACAGGATAAGAAGTTCGTTGAAGAGATCACTCCAATGAACGAGGACTTTACACAATGGTACACTGATGTTATCAAAAAGGCCGACCTGGTCGACTATTCGAGCGTAAGGGGCTGCATGATAATCAGGCCCTACGGCTACGCGATCTGGGAGAATATACAGAAGGAGCTCAACGACAGATTCAAAAAGACCGGGCACGAGAATGTCTACATGCCGATGTTTATTCCCGAAAGCCTTCTCCAGAAGGAGAAGGACCATGTCGAAGGCTTTGCGCCCGAGGTGGCCTGGGTCACCCACGGCGGAGCGGAGGAACTGACCGAGAAGCTTTGTGTCAGGCCTACTTCCGAGACACTGTTCTGTGATCATTATGCAAACATAATACACTCTTACAGGGATCTGCCAAAGCTTTACAACCAGTGGTGCTCGGTCGTCAGGTGGGAGAAGACTACGAGGCCGTTCCTGAGGACCATGGAGTTCCTGTGGCAGGAAGGACATACGGCCCATGCCACTGAGAAGGAAGCGCAGGAAGAGACGATCAGGATGCTGAACGTATATGCTGAATTTTGCCGGAACGTGCTTGCGATCCCGGTAGTCAAGGGACAGAAGACCGAGAAAGAGAAATTTGCAGGCGCCAAGGCCACTTATACTATTGAAAGCCTGATGCACAATGGAGTTGCACTGCAGTCCGGGACATCGCACAATTTCGGAGACGGTTTCGCACAAGCGTTCAACATCCAATATACCGACAGCTCGAACCAGCTCCAGTATGTTCACCAGACGTCCTGGGGCATGTCCACCAGGATAATGGGGGCCATCATAATGGTGCACGGCGACGACAGCGGACTTGTATTGCCGCCGAGGGTCGCACCAGTCCAGGTCGTTGTCGTACCTGTGCAGCAGCACAAGGAAGGCGTTCTGGAAAAGGCCGGCGAGATCTGCACAAGGCTTTCGAAGGTCGCCAGGGTTAAGCTGGATGACAGTGACAAGTCACCGGGCTGGAAATTCAGCGAGCATGAGATGAGAGGCGTGCCGATACGCCTCGAAGTAGGTCCCAAGGATATAGAAAAAGGCCAGGTAGTGCTTGTCAGAAGGGATACAAGAGAGAAGACGTTTGTCGCCATCGACGAACTCGAGACCAAGGTAAGCGAATTGCTCGATACGATCCATGATAATATGCTCGAAAAGGCCACGGCATTAAGAGACAACAAGACTTATACCGCTGTCGATTTTGCGGAGTTGGAAAAGATCGTAAGAGAAACGCCGGGCTTTGTAAAGGCCATGTGGTGCGGCGACAGAGCATGCGAAGAGCAGATCAAGGAGAAAACGGGGGCTACCTCGCGCTGCATGCCGTTCGACGAGAAGCCTGTAGCGGACAAGTGCGTCTGCTGCGGCAAGGAAGCCAGGTCTCTTGTGTATTGGGGCAAGGCGTACTAAAAGGTGTACTAAAAAGTGTATTAAAAGAACCTCACTGGAAAATAATAATCCGTGTAAAGCAGACGTATTCGGCCTGATGGGGTATGGGATACGTCTTACTTTATTGACGACAAAAGGAGTAATGATATGAGTATTTTTGAAATAATAATGCTGTTATGCTTTGGGCTGGCATGGCCGTTTTCCATTTACAAATCGATAATATCGAGACAGACGCAGGGAAAAAGCATACTGTTCCTTATAATCGTAGTAATCGGCTATATCTCGGGTATCATCCATAAACTGCTGTACAGCAGGGATTGGGTCGTGATGCTGTATGCGCTGAACGCTCTGATGGTATTGGTGGATATCGTACTTTATTACAGGAATAAAAGATTTGAAAAAAAATGAAAATTTATTACCAGTTGTCACAATAATGCAAATAAATCAAAAATATTTGTTAATACTATTATCAGTATAAATCAAATGATTTTGCATTATTAGACAATTGGAGGTAATAGTATGAAAAGAAGGATTGCCATTTTAGCAGTTTTGGCGGTGCTGATAATGTCTTCAACCTGCTATGCTGCTTCGGCTGTCGGTGGAGTCACAACACAGCTGGCATTGGAGAAGGTCGGGAACGATACTGCGACGGTAGCGGTAAGCAAGCTTAACCTCAGGGAAGGTCCTTCGACGGATTTCCCTTCCATCTGCAAGCTTGAAAAAGGACAGGCTGTAACGATCATGGGCAAGCTCGGCGACTGGTATGCGGTATATAACCCTGATACCGGGACAGTCGGAGCAGTTGACGGAAGGTACATCTCCTTCGGGGACGAGAACGCCGTAACAGTATCCAAGAACAGCAGTCCCACACTTAAGAAAACGCCCGGGAAAGGGACAACCCCGGCTTCCATCGAACTGAATCTGTCTAGTGACGAACAGAAACTACTGGATCTGGTCAATAAGGCCCGTGCCGAGAATGGTTACGCGTTTGATGAGATGCGCCATGGATCAAGCGAGCTGGCGGTTCACCGCCGGCGCGATGATGCGGAGTTCGCTCATCAGTTGAGAGAATTCGCCCGGCGTGAGGGATTGCGCGCCATCGGAGAGGGCGTGGTCGGGATCATTGTGCACCTCAATCAGTAGGCCGTCAGCGCCCGCAGCAACCGCAGCGCGAGCCATCGGAGGCACCTTGTCACGGCGCCCGGTTCCATGCGAGGGATCGGCA
>Ga0207834_1000019_pt1 | contig 53417 bp, 51 predicted proteins | sample LuqExpMetagenom5_FD_187763 | JGI IMG/M metagenome (GOLD analysis project Ga0207834, IMG submission 187763) | Tropical forest soil microbial communities from Luquillo Experimental Forest, Puerto Rico - Sample 5 (SPAdes) | ecosystem: Environmental > Terrestrial > Soil > Tropical forest ...
GAGAAAGATTGCGACAAAGCCTGCAGAAGAGGTATACGAGGATGTTGAGCCGAAGGAATCAAAAGGAAAAAAGATCGTATTAAGTGATAGAGAATTTGGCAAATACTGAACTGCCGGGTATACATATAACAAAAAATCGTGATCGGGAGGGACGGCGTCAACAGCCGCCTCCTACTCGATTTCCGTTACGAATACTTAATGAGTGATAGACTATAATTCATATCTTGTGTTATGCTATTCATGTGGGAAGTTTTCTAAAGGCATTGAAGCGTCTGTCAAAGGTGAGAAAAATATGGCGGGTACATCCGACGGTGTGTTAAGCACGAAGCAAAATGCAATCCAATTTTTCAAATTCACGCTGTTTTCAATTTCGGCCGGCGTTGTCCAGACTGTCAGCTTTACGCTGCTGAATGAACTTACTTCTTTCCCGTACTGGCCGAGCTATCTGATTGCCCTTATTTTATCCGTACTCTATAACTTTACAGTCAACAGAAGATTCACGTTCAAGTCTGTCGCAAACATTCCTGTTGCCATGCTGAAAATCACAGCCTACTATTGCGTGTTTACTCCGCTGTCGACCTGGTGGGGCGATTACCTTACCAATCATGGATGGAACGATTATGTGGTGCTTGGGGGAACAATGCTCATCAATTTTATTACGGAGTTTTTGGTTTGCCGCTTTGTTGTGTATCGAAATTCTATCAATACAAACAAACTGGCGCAGAAAGACAGGGAAAGTGCAGCCTGATCACCTGGAAAGCCCGTCAGTACTGCCCGATGGACTATTATTGCCGGTTGTCCCAAAGCTGCAACCACTGCATCCGCCTGAGCCGCGCCCCATGCAGCCGCTTCGGGAACTGCACCCGGCACATCCGCCGTTTTTACTGCGGCGTATCGAATATACCAGTGCACCGATGAAACAAGCTGCAATTATTATTAATAAAATATAATCCGCAAAATTCATTTGATCACCCCAAATCTTTTACTGCATAAAATCCGCTGCAATCGATAACTGTCAATAAATCCCGATCCCTCATATAAACAGCCTGCCGGCCTGGTAGATGGCAAATGCTGCGATCCAGGCGATAACACATTGCATCACTATGACCCCGACAGTCATCAGCCTTGAACCCAGCTCCTTTCTTATCGTTGTAATTGCAGCCACACATGGTGTATACAACAGCGTGAATACAAGGAAGCTGAGAGCGGTCAACGGTGTGAACAGTGTTCCGAGAGCATTTTTCAAAGCTGAAACGTTTGTGCCCATCAGTACGCCCATGGTGCTGACAACGGCCTCTTTTGCCGTAAATCCGCTGATAAGTGAGGTTGCAGCCCTCCAGTCGCCGAACCCCAGCGGTGTGAAAATGGGAGCTATAACCTGGCCGATCATTGCAAGCAGGCTTCTGGAGCTGTCTGTAACTACGTTCAGCCTTAAATCGAATGTCCGTAAAAACCAGATTATCAATGTTGCAACAAATATCACCGTAAAAGCTCTCTGGAGGAAATCCCTGGCCTTTTCCCACATCAGCAACGCAACGCTTTTCAGCGACGGCAGCCTGTAATTCGGCAATTCCATTACGAATGGGACAGGATTTCCCCGAAAGGCAGTATTTTTCATCAAAAGGGCAACAAGTATCGCCAGTGCAATGCCTGAAAAGTACAAGCCTGTCATGACCAGCGCCTGGTTTCTGCTGAAAAATGCCGCGCAAAATACAGCGTATATGGGAATTTTGGCAGAGCAACTCATAAACGGGATCAGCATTATGGTCATTTTGCGGTCGCGTTCAGAAGAAAGCGTTCTGGACGACATGACGGCAGGGACAGAACATCCGAAACCTACCAGCATAGGGACGAAGCTTCGACCGGACAGGCCTATCCTGCGCAGCAGCTTATCCATAACGAACGCTATTCTCGCCATATAACCCGTATCCTCCAGGATCGAGAGGAAGAAAAACAATGTCACGATGATCGGAAGGAAGCTGAGTACACTGCCAACGCCTGAAAAAATGCCGTCTATGATCATACTATGGATGACCGGGTTTATGCCAAAGGCAGTAAGCCCCTTGTCGACCGCTCCGGACAACAGATCTATTCCGGACGTCAGAAGGCTGCTCAGAAAACTTCCTATGACACCGAAGGTCAGCCAGAAAACAAGAAACATGATCCCGAAGAACATAGGAAGTGCCAGATACTTGTTTGTCAGTACATTATCTATTTTGACGCTGCGGATATGCTCCTTGCTTTCTCTGCATTTGATCACGGTTTTTGTGCAAACTCCTTCTATAAAGGAGTACCGCATGTCTGCAAGACCGGCATTCCTGTCGAGGCCGCTTTCATGCTCCATTTCCACTACGCTGTGCTCGATCAGGTCAAGCTCATTCTGATTCAGCGCCAATCTTTCGGCAAAGGAAGCATCTCCCTCGATAAGCTTTGTCGCCGCAAAACGGGAGGGGACCTCGATTTTTTGCGCGTGATCCTCGATAAGGTGCGATACTGCATGAATGCACCTGTGAACGGCACTGCTCGGACAAAAATCCGTTACGGCCGGAAAAATCCTATGTTTAGCTATTGAAATTGCGCTGTCAATCAATTCGGAAATACCTTCGTTTTTTGCGGCGCTGATCGGGATCACGGGAATACCCAACTGCTGAGACATGCCCTTGATATCTATTGTGCCGCCGTTTCCCCGGACTTCGTCCATCATGTTGAGCGCAAGCACCATCGGCACGCGCAGCTCCAGAAGCTGCAGCGTGAGGTACAGGTTTCGCTCTATATTGGTCGCGTCCACTATATTGATGATCCCGTCGGGCTTTTCATTCAGTATGAAATCGCGTGTGACTATTTCTTCACCTGTATACGGCCGAATGGAGTAGATACCGGGCAGGTCCACCACCAGGCAGTCCTTCGTACCGCGTATCCTGCCGGCTTTCTGGTCGACAGTAACGCCCGGAAAGTTGCCAACATGCTGGTTTGATCCGGTCAGAGAGTTGAAAAGCGTAGTTTTCCCGCTATTCTGATTTCCGACAAGTGCAAAAGTCATGCTCCCTCACCACAGCTTTCTACTTCTATCTTTCTTGCATCGTCCATCCTTATAGTCAGTTCATAGCCCCTGAGACGTATTTCCAGCGGATCGCCGAGCGGCGCAACCTTTCTGACGCATACCCTGGTCCTTGGTATGATCCCCATATCCAGAAGCCTGAGACGAAGCGCGCCCGTACCTCCTACTTTCCTAATCGTTGCTGTTTTGCCTGGTGGCAGTCTGTCAAGTGTCATAGCTATATCTCCTTCAGATTATCCATATCTCCTTCTTTAGGTAAATCTCAGTACTCTGAACATTTTTGTATTCAATCCATCGGTTAGGGTTGCCTAACTAATTATAGGTTAGCACAGCCTAACTGTATTTGTCAATATAAAGGCAAGCAAATATTTCATGTGATATCCGATTTTCCTTTAGAAGGTGTGATGGCTTGTCCGGGCGGTTGCTTTCGTCTCTTGAAAACACTGGAAGTATGTGCTATCATGCAATTATTCGGGGCATCACAGCTGCACTGAAAGGAGCTGCTCACAATGGAGATTCATGAATCTGCGGAGAATTATCTTGAAACGATACTAATGGAGAAGAACAAAAGGGGACAGGTCCGTTCCATCGATATCTGCAATGCCCTGGGATATTCAAAACCGACCGTGAGCGTAGCGATGAAGCAATTCCGGGAGAACGGTTATATCGAGATGGACGCCAACGGGTATATAACACTTACCGATAAGGGTATGATAATTGCAGAGCGCATGTATGAACGTCACGTCATAATCGCCGATTTCCTTATGGCAATAGGAGTGGATGAGGCGACCGCTTATCAGGATTCCTGCAAGATCGAGCACGATATCAGCGAGACCAGCTTCGAGTGTATGAAAAAACATTATCTGGAGAGTAAAGGGAAGTAACCTGAACCGAATAGAAAGTTGGATATTTTTTGCGACATTGTTTGTTAAATAATTGACAATATCGTTGGAAGTGGTACAATTAGTGTAGGATGATGAATGCAATCAGTCTGCTCGTACAGCCTATACGGCGTATTTGCTAACTGAGGGCTTCGAATATTTGAAATGTTGACCGACCGCAAAGTTTTCCGAGCGGGAAGAGGCAGGCTTGTTAAGGATAAATACGGGATATTCCCGTATTTTACAGTTACTTGGCCATAATGCTCCCTTCCCGCAATATTAGCGGGCAAGGGAGTTTTTTAGTATGACGGGCATGTCCCGAAGCTTGGGTGCAAGTCCCAAGGGGCGTAGTTACCGACGAACCCGATAGCGACTCCCAAGGTTCAAATCGTGAGGTTTGGGCGGGAAGAAGGGATAGCGAAATCGTGGCCTGACGAACAGAAACCCAATACCAAGGCGCATTAAGCGGATAAGTTGGCTAAAGGCAACAAAGTCCAAAAGGTAACCGTAACCTTAATGTGTAAACTGGGCAGGTAAACGAGGAAAGGTTCGGGGCTTATCCCGTGAGGTCTCACAGACGGTCTCATTCGCCGTAGTAACAACGAACTGTGAGAAGTCAGCCGAGGTCGTAGTACTTGGAAACAAGGAAGGACTGAACAATTTAGGACGTCGAATGAAATGTATGTCTTTTACTCTAATCTGACAGACAGAAAGCCAAAGCGTATCTGAGGCGATTTCGTACAACGTAGGATGATGAGCAAAAGAGCGGAAAGGAAGGAGACGGAAGCATGTCAGCGTTGCTTGACCAAATACTCAGTGACGAGAATACGAAGCTTGCCCAAAAACGTGTTTATGTGAATAAAGGGGCAGGTGGAGTAGACGGAGTCACCGTTCAGGAACTTACATCATACATGAAAGAGAACTGGCAGAGTATTAAGGAGCAAATCCAAAAAAGAACGTACAAACCCCAGCCGGTGCTAAGGGTAGAAATTCCGAAACCAAACGGAGGAGTACGCAAACTTGGAATCCCCACAGTTGTAGACAGAACAATCGAGCAGGCCATTACACAGGTGTTGAGCCCAATCTTTGAGCCACTGTTTAGTGACCATAGCTACGGATTCAGACCAAACCGGCGATGCGAGCAAGCAATCATCCAATTGCTTGAGTACTTCAATGACGGGTACACCTGGATAGTGGACATAGACCTCGAGAAATTCTTCGACAACGTACCACAAGACAGGTTGATGAGTCTCGTCAACAACGTAATTCATGACGGAGATACGGAATCACTGATTCGTAAGTACCTTCAGGCAGGAGTTATGGTAAAAGGCGAATACGAAGAAACAAGCCTTGGAACGCCACAGGGAGGAAACCTCTCCCCATTGCTCAGCAACATCATGCTGAACGAACTTGATAAGGAACTTGAAGCACGCGGATTGCGCTTCACACGATATGCGGATGACTGTGTGATTGTGGTAGGCAGCAAAGCGAGTGCAACAAGGATCATGTATTCTATTACTGACTGGATTGAAAGAAAACTGGGACTAAAGGTGAATGCGACAAAAACGCGCACTACAACACCCACGAAGCTGAAATATCTTGGCTTCGGTTTCTGGAAAGACAAGGACGTATGGAAAGCAAGACCGCATCAGGACTCAGTGGCCAAGTTTAAGCGCAAGCTCAAACAACTGTGCAAACGTAGTTGGAGCATTGACCTCACATACCGAATCAAGAAAATTAATGAGGTAACAAGAGGATGGATAAACTACTTTGCGCTTGGCAACATGAAGAAAACGATGATGAAAATTGATGGGCATCTGAGAACGGCAATTATTGCCGTCATCTGGAAGCAATGGAAGAAGCGAGCAAAGCGAGTATGGGGATTAAGAAAGCTTGGAATTGACTTCAGAAACGCATATTTGATGGCGAGAATGGGCGACCGTTACATGGTGGTTGTGCATAATCCCATCATCAAGCAAGCAATCTCAAAAGAAAAGCTGACGAAAAGAGGCCTCGTCAGTCCATTGGATTATTATCTTGAAAAACATGCTTTGAAATTAAATTGAACCGCCACTTGCGGAACCGCATGAGTGGTGGTGTGAGAGGGGCTACAGGTTGGCCCCTACTCGATTGCCTCGAAATGAAGGTTTTGTACTAATAAAATGCTTTTTGACAAATAATTATATCATATATGAGCTCAACGAAAACGCAAGGAATTCATGGACGCGTATCCGGAGCTTGTTGGGTCTTATATGGCCGTCGTAGAAAATCTTAGAAGATTTTTGTAAAGAAGATTCTACTAGTTATTGACAAATTGCCCGGAAGAACTTAAACTGATTACATATCTAAACTGAATAGAAGGCTGAAACACGATTGAACAGGCGATTGGTGTAAAAACCGGTGGGGCCGGGCTGGGAAACTGGCAGCAGGAAGAATACCTGTGGGACTATAATTATTAAATTATAATGCCACAGGTATTTTTTTATCTGGACAATTAAAATCGGAGAATATAGTCAGCAAGCGGGATGAAGTCCCCCGGTTGCCTGGGCATAAATCGGAGGAGGATTATTTTGAGTATTAACAGGAAGGTCAAGGTCGCCACATTATCAATCGTATCGAATTCCGTGCTAATTGTTCTGAAAGTGGTGGCGGGGATACTGAGCGGCTCAATCAGTATCGTATCGGAGGCAATTCATTCGAGTATGGACCTCATTGCCTCGATAATCGCATTCTTCTCGGTAAGAATGTCTTCAAAGCCTGCTGATAAGGACCACCCGTATGGTCACGGAAAAATAGAAAATGTATCCGGCGTTATTGAAGGGCTGCTCATCTTTGCAGCAGCATACCTCATTATATCTGAAGCGATAAAAAAGATACTGCATCCGGCTAAGGTTTCCGAAACGCTGACAGGCGTTGCGGTCATGCTGTTTGCCGCACTTGTGAATATACTGGTTTCGAGGGTTCTGTACAAAGTAGCAAGGGAGGAGGACTCAATTGCGCTTGAGGCGGATGCACTGCATTTAAAAACCGATGTATATACATCATTTGGTGTTGCGATAGGACTGCTGCTTATATGGATAACAAAGGTCAGCATACTTGACCCGATAGTGGCAATTCTTGTTGCGCTGCTTATAATAAAGGAAGCATATGTGCTCTGCAAAAACGCTTTTGGTCCGCTTCTGGACACGAAGCTGTCGGATGAAGACGAGGCAAAAATAAAAGCAATCATGGAGCGCTATTCCGACAAGATACTGGATTACCATCAGCTTCGTACCAGAAAATCGGGAGAAGTCAAATATATCGATTTTCATTTGACTGTCAAAGAAGGGCTTACCGTGCGTGAAACTCATGAAATGAGTGATGATATGGAGCGTGATTTGGAGCTTGTTCTCAAAAATACAAATGTAAACATACATTTTGAACCTGGAAAGGTTGCCGGGCCTGAAGAAGAGGCTGCCTGCCGGTGCGAGCGGCCTGAACCCGCAGATGACATGCCGGCAGATGATAAAAGCCGTAAAATTTAGGCATATTCTACCGGATGACTATTATGGGCATATTTTACTTTCGTTTTGCTCCCGAATAATTGTGGTATTTGATTGAGAATATAAATGCAATGCGTACTGAATTTGGGTATCAATGTCTTCCTCCGGTACGTGTTCGCGACAATTTATCTTTATCGCCTAATCAAGTGAGAGTGCGCTTTTATGCGGATATCTTGCTGGATAAGGAGTTTACGGGTGCCGGTGAAGCGGTAAATGAGATTTTAAGAATCCTTTGTAAAGTGGCGAAAAAGTAATGAATGAATATTAGTAAATGCTGCTTTTTGACTGTCCTCAGACCATTGATTCTACTGGGTTTTTGTAAAAATCCTATAACGCCACTCCGACCACCTTGCGCAAAAGGATTTGAACTCACATCGTTCAAATCCTTTTGCCTTTTATAAAAACCGGGCGTAATCCATTGCGCCATAAAGTATACGTATAATCTCGACCTGTTCCAATTTCTCGTTGGCGATATAGAACACAATGTAGGAGAAAATTTCAGGGCATATTCCTTATTTGGCATATTTCTTTCGAAGCCTCCTGAGTACTTCCTCGCCGTCAAGCAAAGGCGAACCCTTCGCCATATCAGCTTCTGCTTCAGCAAGTTTTTGATAAATGTCGGCAAGCGCCAGCTTTTTCTCGTAAGTCTCCATGCTCATGATTACCAAATCTCCATAACCGTTCTTCGTGATGAATATAGGCTCTGAAGTTTTATGACAAATATCGGAGATTTCATTGGTATTACGCAAATCTGTTATTGGTCTGATTTGTGGCATCTAAATCACCTCGCATTATTATGACGTTATTATGATTGAATTATGTCAGAATGTCAATCGTTACGAGTATATTTATAATGTGTTGACTTTCATGAGTGCACATGCTATACTGGGAAAATTTTTGAATACAAAGGCTATGATGAGAAATAGTATGTCTTGCTAATGTCACAGAGAGAAGATGGTTGGTGTGAATCTTTACAACAGCAATTCAGAAGCCCTCTCGGAGCTGTGAATCGAACAGATTTTTTCTAAGTAGGTTTCAACGGAAAATCTAATTCCGCCGTACAAAGGGGATACAGCATAGGTTATTTACCTGCGTTGGTAAAGAGCAGAGGGTTCCCTCCGAATTTAGGTGGTAACACGGACAGTAATGTTCGCCCTAAGTCAAGTTTTTCGGCTTAGGGCGTTTTATTTTGAAAGGAGATTGTCATGAAAGCTCAGGAAATGCGCGAAACTTTTATAAATTATTTATTAAAAAGGGGGCACAAGGAAATCCCATCGGCGTCGACCCGAGTGTCTTATTCACAACGGCAGGAATGCATCCGTTAGTGCCATATTTGCTTGGGGAACGACATCCGCAAGGGAAACGACTTGTTGATGTTCATTATGACATACCACTAACTATAGAAACACAGGTCAGGCTTCTGAACGAAGCCGGTTTCTCTGATGTAAAAATTGCAAAGAGATGGGACAACACAGGTATTTTCGTAGCAAGGAGGTGAATCGTGAAATTGCCATTTTTATTCTATTCAATACAGCAATTTTAGCAGCGGGTTAGTCAATTTATGACAAGAAATCTGCAAATATTAAGTGTATAGTATAAATATCTACGTATGTTGTAGATAGACTCAATTAAACAGGGGGCTTTGCAATGAGGACATTGAGCAGGTCGCTTTTCGAGCAGGGCGGACCAGAGCTGCCGGCGGATCTTAATGTCGGACCTTTGAACAGGTTTCCGGTAAAAGTGCTGCAATTCGGCGAAGGTAATTTCCTCAGGGGCTTTACGGACTGGATGATAAACAGGCTGAATGCGGCAGGCTTTTTCAACGGCAGTATCGCAGTCGTCCAGCCCAGGGGCGGAGACAAGGTCCATTTGTTTAGTGAGCAGGACTGCCTTTATACGCTGCTTCTGAGAGGGATCGAAAATGGCAGTATCGTTGACAGGAAAGAGATCATCACTGCTATCAGCAGCTGCATTGATATATATGCGGAATATGAGGAATACCTGAAGCTGGCCGAAAGCCCCGAATTGAGGGTCATTGTATCGAACACGACGGAAGCTGGGATCGTGTACAGCGCGCAGGACCGCTTTGACGATGCACCGCCCGCTTCCTTCCCCGGCAAGCTCACCGTTTTTTTATTTAGAAGGTTCAAAGCCTTTGGAGGAGACGCGTCAAAGGGCTTCATTATAACACCCTGCGAGCTGATCGAAAGAAACGGGGACAACCTCAGGGAAATCGTCTTAAGGCTTGCCCGGGAATGGAGCCTTGGAGATGATTTTGCCGTCTGGATCAGAGAAGCCAATTATTTTCTCAACACGTTGGTCGACAGGATCGTGACAGGATATCCGAAAGATGAAATCGAAGCTTTGACCGACGAACTGGGATATACGGATAAATTGCTGGACGCGGGGGAAGTCTTTCACCTTTGGGTGCTGGAGGGTGACGAAAAGCTTTCGGAGGAGCTTCCTTTTGCAAAGGCGGGGATCAACGCGATATGGACCGGCGACTTGACGCCTTATAGGACCAGGAAAGTGAGGATCCTTAACGGAGCTCACGCAATGACCGTGCCTGCGGCATTTCTTTATGGACTGGATACGGTCGGGGAGTGCGTCGGCAATGAATTGATCAATACTTTCATGAAAAAAGGTATCCTTGACGAAATTATCCCCACACTGGATATGCCCGGGAGTGAGCTCAGGCAATTCGCGAGCGATGTCCTGGAGCGGTTTGCGAACCCGTTTATCAAACACTACCTGTTAAGTATTTCTCTGAATTCGGTTTCTAAATTCAAGGCGAGGGTACTGCCATCAATTCTGGAATATGTCAATAGAAAAGGCAAGCTGCCAAAGATGCTGACTTTCTCTATTGCAGCGCTTTTTGCCTTTTACAGGGGCGCCGAAATGAAAGGCAATTCGCTGATAGGGGACAGGAAAGGCAGTAGGTATGAAATAAACGATGATTTGCCCGTGCTGGAGTTCTTCAGGCAGCAGTGGTCAGGATACGACAGCGCAAAGCAGCAGTCCGGGCAAAAGGAACATCATGGGCAAAAGGATCAACTCGCGCGTATGGTTTCGGAATTGCTTGCAAGGCCGGACTGGTGGGGAAGGGACCTCAATGAGATTGACGGACTGACCGGACTTGTTGCGGATTACCTGTTTGATATCGTTTTCTTCGGAATGGAAGAGGCGCTGAAGGCTTTGATTTCTGAAGGCCATGCCCAGGAAAAGAGCAAGGTTCTGGTAATCAGCGAAAATGATAATGTGGCTGTTGCCATTGAAGACATCGGAAAAGGAGAAAGACTTGTCTTTCAAGGTGACGAGATAACTGCCCTTGAGGATATTGTCAAAGGGCATAAGGTCGCTGTCAGGGATATTGCACTCAACGATGATGTGATCAAGTACGGCTTTCCTATAGGACATGCCATAAAGCCTATCGCTGCAGGTGAATACGTTCATACCCATAATATATGGACAAATCTTGAAGGCATACTTAAGTATTCTTACAACCCCAGGGCCACAGGTCCTGCCGGGACTGCCGGGCATACCAGTCTTTCGGAAAGTAACGACTTTTCGAAATATACCGGGCCTGCTAATGCTATTAAATCCGACAGTTCTCAAGAACTTACCAGCCTTTCCCGCCACAAGCCTGCTGAAACGTTTATGGGCTATCTCCGGCCGGATGGAAGTGTCGGGATAAGAAACGAGATATGGATCGTTAACACTGTAGGCTGCGTCAACAAGACCTCCGAGATTCTTTCCAGGGAGGCGAACATAAGGTTCGGGGGCAGGACCGACGGGATATTTGCGTTCCCACACCCCTATGGCTGTTCGCAGATGGGCGATGACCTGCTGAACACGCAGAGGATCCTCGCCGCAATGGTCAGACACCCTAATGCCGCAGGCGTGCTGGTGCTCGGACTGGGCTGCGAAAACAACAATGTCTCTGAATTCAAAAAGCTTCTTGGAAATTATGACCCGGATAGAGTGAAATTCCTTACAGCGCAGGAAGCTGGGGATGAAATAGAAGAGGGCCTGAGGCTGATCGGCGAATTAGTCGGGTATGCCGAGAGGTTTAGGAGGCAGGAATGCCCTGTATCACGGCTTGTCGTCGGACTTAAGTGCGGCGGCTCCGATGCTTTTTCAGGGATCACGGCAAATCCTCTGGTCGGCGCGTTTTCAGACCTTCTTATAAAACAAGGCGGTACGGCTGTACTGACGGAGGTCCCGGAAATGTTCGGGGCCGAGACGATCCTCATGAACCGGTGCGTCAGTAATGAGGTGTTCGACAGGACATTCGGGCTGATCAACGGTTTTAAAGAGTACTATATCGGGCATGGTCAGGTGATTTATGACAACCCTTCTCCCGGCAACAAAAAGGGCGGCATATCCACATTGGAGGAGAAGTCGCTGGGCTGTACGCAGAAGGGCGGTACGGGAAATGTTACAGATGTTCTGGAGTATGGAGAAACGGTCAGGAAATCCGGGCTGAACCTTCTCAAGGGGCCCGGCAACGATATGGTCGCCGCAACGGCACTGACGGCTGCCGGTGCGCAGCTGATACTATTTACCACGGGAAGGGGCACACCTCTTGGGGCACCCGTTCCTACCGTAAAAATATCAACGAATACGGATTTGTTTAAAAGAAAGAACAGCTGGATCGACTTCGATGCTGGACAATTGCTTGAAGGCCGCAGCATGGGGTACTTGTCCGAGACTTTCTTCGAATACGCAATGAAGGTGGCTTCAGGGGAATACCGGACAAAAAACGAAATTAGCGGATACAGGGAGATTGCAATATTCAAGAACGGAGTGACTTTGTAAAGTAAGCTTTGCAAAATGGTCATGAAAAAGAGCAGATTGCCTGCTCCTTCCATTTCATGGCCGAATAATTGGCAAATCATACGGATACCTTAAAATAATCAGATCATTCATGGTAAAAGGAGGAGCGTTATGCATGTCAGTATTCCGGATATTCAAGGCAATCTCAGGAAACATATGGTTCGTGTTCCCGATGTGATTTCTCATGCAAGCGGGATAAGGATTTTCGGCAGGCTCATCAAATCGATCCTGTTTTCGACCGATGTTGCGATCATAAAGAACAGCAATGCAAATGCTATTATCGCTGTTTACCCTTTCACGCCCCAGCCTATCATAACCCATGCGATCATACACGCCTCGGATGTGCCGGTATTTTGTGGAGTGGGCGGGGGCTTGACAGGCGGCCAGAGGGTGATTAACCTGGCCCTGGATGCGGAATTCCAGGGCGCGATAGGCGTTGTTGTAAATGCTCCTACGCCTGATGAGACGATCACGCAGGTCAGTGAAAAAATCGATATACCGCTGGTTGTTACGGTCATTTCGGAGAACACTGATATCGAAGGAAGACTGAATGCAGGAGCGACTATCCTCAATGTTTCAGGTGCGGCCAAAACGGTGGAGATTGTTAAAAGCATCCGTCAGCGTTACCCCGATGTTCCGATTATTGCCACAGGCGGTCCGACAGACGACTCGATCATGAGGACGATCGAAGCAGGCGCCAATGCCATCACTTACACACCTCCGACTACTGCGGAGATCTTCAGCAGTATTATGCATGAATACAGAAGCAAGAATTGAATAAATGACTTTATTAACATAATCGTGATTCTCTGTTATTATAAAAATAATAATAATTGAGAATGGAGCGGTTATGACAGACAGCGTTATTTTCGATATGGACGGTGTTCTTTTCGATACCGAGAGACTTGCCACCGATGCGTGGTACAAGGCTGCGCAGGAGATGGGTATCGCGGATATAAGTATGGGCGTCAAAGGCTGTGTCGGCCTTAACCATAACGATACGTTGGAGTTTCTGGCGAAGTGCTATGGGGTGGGATTTCTCTGTGAAGAGTTCCTGGATTGTGCTTCAAGGGCGTTCAAGGAGATGATCGAAAGAGAAGGCCTTCCGGTAAAGCCGGGTGTTTATGAAATACTGGAGTTTCTAAAAAAGAACGGCTTCAGGACCGCTCTGGCTACCTCGACCAGAAAGACCGGAGCAATGAGGCATCTTGAGACTGCCGGCATAACGCACTATTTTGACGCAATAGTGACCGGCGATATGATCGTACATGGGAAGCCCGATCCGGAAATATATGAACTGGCATGCAGGAAGCTGGGTTCTATGCCTGAAAACTGCATCGCCGTCGAAGATTCGCCCAACGGGATCAGATCGGCGTACGGAGCCGGTATTAAGACCGTTATGGTGCCGGATTTGATCGAACCTGATGAAGAACTGGGAAAACTCCTTTACAGGAAGTTTGCGTCATTGTTGGAATTGAAGGAGTTCCTTGGGGACGACGTCAAATAGAGACTACACCAGGGGTGATGAGTGTGGCGAAGCTGGAAAACATACGTGAAACTGATCTTTACAAACCTGTTCACGATTATCTCGAAGCTCTAGGCTACCAGGTCCAGGGAGAGGTAAAAGGCTGCGATCTTGCGGCAATAATGGGTGACGAGCTGGTAGTAGTTGAATTGAAGACGTCCTTCAATCTGAAGCTTCTTTGCCAGGCCGTCAGGCGCCAGCGCGTGACCGATTCGGTATATGTTGCGATCCCGATGCCGAAGGGCGGGATGAGAAATGCCGGCTGGCGCGACATGTGCATGCTTCTGCGGCGTCTCGAACTTGGACTGATCACTGTTGCGCTGAGCCGGAAAGAGGACCAGGTGGAAGTACATTTTCATCCCAATACCTTCGACCGGCTGAGGAGCCTGCGCTCCAACAAAAAGGCACGCAGCCATATAATTAAGGAAACCGTCGGAAGGAGCGGCCAGTACAATACGGGCGGGTCTACCAGGACCAAGCTTATGACGACATACAGGGAGCAGGCTGTCCATATCGCCTGCTGTATGATGAGATCCGGGGACATGTCCCCCGCCCAGATGAGGAAGCTGGGCACAAGCGCAAAGACGCCCAATATCCTTAGAGACAACCACTATGGCTGGTTCACCAAGGTGTCGAGGGGCATGTATTCACTGAATGAATCTGCCCATGAATTTCTGGCCGGTTATCCGGAGCTCGTGAAGCATTATGTGGACCTGATCGCGGAGAAGGAAGCCGAAAACACTGTCGGATATAGTGCTGCAGAAGATGGAAGCTCAGTGACTGAGGCAAAAACAGCAAAGCAAAAAAACCGACAAAGTCAAAAAACCGACAAAGCTAAAAAAACCGGTACAGCAAAAAAATCGGCAAAGGCAAAAAAGAAACCAGAGGAACTGTAAACCAATATAATATAGCTATAAAAGGAATCTCAAGAGGTCACGCCAATGTATGCTATTACATATTCGTTAAGGGATACGGAAGACAGCTCTGATATATTTTACAGTGAGTTGTCGGCGTTTACGGACGAAGTGCTCGGACAATGCGACGAACTGGTGAAAACCGCCGTATCGGGCTATTCGGCGTATTGCAATGAAAAGAAGACGTCACGGCTCCGCTCAAGCGAAGAATATTCATTAGAACTACTGGTCCTTGGTACGCTTTGGAACATCTACAGCGGTGATTCTTCAGGTCTCGAGAAGATTCCTGTCCAGCTGCTGAGCGGACTTGCGATGCTCAGAAGACAGGGCGGAAGCCTGAAACCCGGTATAGATTTCATCAGGGGCATACTTTCGGCGCTGTATCTTGCGCCGGACTTGTATGATCATTTGTTCAGGCTGGATGTTTCCCTGAAACACCTTGACGTGCTGCTTGACTGGCTTGACGTGACAGGCGAGTTCCACCGGGAAGTGATAAGGCTGAGGGAGTGGGAGCAATACCTGAAGACGTTGAAAAGTGAAGCGGCTGAAGACATCATCGCCACGTCCATTACCCTGGCGGCATGGTTCGGCGACAGGAGCGAAGAAGCGCTGGGCAAGTATACCGCAAATGTCGACAGGTATCTCAACGAGCTCAGGCCTGAGCATTACTGGCATGAGGATGTAATATTCTGCGGGCGTAGAAGGGTCGAATATCATCTGAACATGGTCGGAGCAGAAATAATGAACAGGGCGTTCAGGGAAAGATTCCTTAAAACCCGGGATAAAGTTGTGCTTATACCTTTATGCATGCGGATCCTGCCGGAGGGAGAATGTAAAGGCCGCCACGACGAAAAGGGCTTCCGCTGTGCAGGATGTACTGAAGGCTGCAGCGTATTCGACCTTATACGGATGGGAAAGGAAAAAGGCTTCCGAGTGGAGACGGTATCACACGAATCATCCATTTCAACCAACCGCGGGAGTTATTCCTGGCTGAACGGAGATACGGGCGTCGTGGGCGTGGCCTGCGTACTGAACCTTATTTCGGGCGGCTGGCTCCTGGACGATATGGACATTTCCGCGCAATGCGTGTTGCTGGATTACTGCGGCTGCAAGAATCACTGGAACAGGGAAGGCATCCCTACGGAGATCAATACGAGGCAGTTGATAACGATATTGGGTATCGGCTAGGCACGCTGCCCGAGATATCTACCTCTTCTTTCCTTCATATTCCACTCAAAAATTATTTACAACAGATTTGATTTGTGGTAATATGGTTCATGCGTCGGTAAATAAGGATGCGCTGGTGTAGCTCAGCAGGTAGAGCAGCTGACTTGTAATCAGCAGGTCGGGGGTTCGATTCCGTCCACCAGCTCCAAAAAAATAAGGACACGATAAATTCGTGTCCTTATTTTTTTTGAAGAAACCGAGAGCCGGCAGATGAACTGCCGGCTCTTTTTTGGTCTGATTGTAAAAACCGGAGGGTGAAGAATTCTGCATACTTCCGGCTTTAGTTACCTTTGCAGAAACCCATTGGAATACATTAACAACAAAAGAATATAATTTACAAGAGATTGTACAAGGTGGTAGTGATAATGTTTACATATTCAGGAATGAATAATTGGTATAGTCTTTTTGTTGTAACCGGGAATGAGGATAAAGTAAAGGAAAGGGTCAAATACCGACTGCCGGGTGACTATAAAGTAGTTGTCCCCAAAAGGAAACTCAAGCTCCGAAAGGGTGGCATCTGGAAAGTTGAAAGTAAAGTGCTGTTTCCCGGATATGTGCTGCTGAATGGCGAAATAAGCAGTGAAATTTATTATCTTTTAAAAAGTATTCCCAATGTATTTAAGCTACTCAGAACGGGTTCCTCTTTCACTGCTATTGACGACCGTGAGATGGAGGTGCTTTCCAGGCTCATCTGCAACGGTGAAGAAATAGGTTTCTCCAAAGTGCTCATAGAAAACGGCAGGGTTCGGGTGCTGGAAGGTCCTCTCTTCTCGTTTGAAGGTATCATACAAAGCATTGATCACAGGAAAGAAAGAGCAAAGGTGTTGTTGGATTTCCTTGGGGAGAAAAGGGCTATAGATCTCGGGATATCACTTCTGGAACCTGTATAAGCAGTAAATGTCACAGTAATTACAAAATCCGATGTCCCCCGCCGGTGTTTCGGCCCGTCGGGCGATCAGGAGGTCAAAGGGCAAAGAATCAGGTGTATACGTTTTGATACGCGATGGCGAAGCTTTGCTCTGTGGGTGAACCTATTAATTATGTAAATAGTCGACATAAACAAACACTGGGGGGGGGATGACGATGGATTCTAAAGATGTTAAAGACAAGTTGCTGTCTTTTTTCCAGAATTTCATGCCGTATAACGAATCAATTAATGAAATCGATGGCGATGAATCTCTGATAGATAACGGCTACATCGATTCGACAGGCCTTATATCATTGATTGCGTTCATTGAAGAAAATTTCAAATTTGAAGTATTTGATCGTGAAATAATACCGGAGAATTTCGAGTCTATAAATAAAATTCATATGTATATCAATAGCAGAGTCTTGTCCATGAGATGACGAAAGGATGAATATTGTTATGGCTACATGCTCAAGGTGCTTATTAAGTGATAATATTCCTTCTGTCAGAATAAGCAGCAGCGGGCTCTGCAATTACTGCGCCGTTTCTGCAAAGCAGCAACCCGGTCATGGAATGACGGATAATGAATTCTCAGAATTACTCGACAAGTATAAAGACAGGAAATACCAGGTCATTATGGCTTTCAGCGGAGGAAAGGACAGTAGCTACACATTGAAGCTGATCAGGGAAAAATATAATGCGTCGATACTCGCAGTTACATTTAACAATGGCTTTTTAAGCGAACTGAGCCTTCAAAACATAAAAGTGGTTACAGACTATCTTGGCGTCGACAGCCTGATGATGAAATATCCCACGAACAAATTGCTGAAAGCCTTTAAATATGTTGGGGATGGCAGGATATACCCCAGAGTGTCGCTGGAGAGGGCAAGTTCAATCTGCAATCTATGTATCATGCTGGTAAAGAACATGATTTATTACGAAGCCATCATACGTGACATTCCAATAATATGCTTCGGATGGACGCCGGGGCAGGTGGATACCGCAAAGCCGCTTCTGAGGCTGGATTGCCGCACGGTGTCAAAAGTCTTTGAAAATGTCAGAAATTCAATTGTGGATGAACTCGGTGCGGAATATGAAAAGTATTTTCTTGATCCTGGATTCATGAGGGAAAACGCAGAAAAGATGCCTTGGCTCTATTATCCCTTTGTTAAAAACGCGTACAATGAATCCTTGATAATCGAAGAGATAAGGCAAATCGGATGGAAGTATCCCGAAAATACCGATGGCAACAGTTCAAATTGCCTTCTCAACTCCTATGCGAATCAGTGTCATATAGACCGGTTTGGTTATCATCCATATGCTTTTGAAATAAGCAATATGGTCAGGGCAGGCTATATGAGCAGGGAGGAAGGCGCTGAAAAGCTGGAGCAGGTTAAAAATGACAGTTCATACGAGATGATCAGAAAAATGTTCGAAAAAATATAGATATATATAGTTGGAAGGCGTAAAAATGTTTTTCCTTAAAATATCGAGTATCATAAAGCTTGTTTTCTTGAAACTTAGGTTTGGGAAGCGATTGGAATTAAAAAGTTTCCGGCAGTATGTCAGACTGGATTCGGAAATTATTGTACGTAAAAGTGCCTTTCTCTCTTTAAGTAAAGTAGGTCTTAGATCAAATGTACATTTATTATGTGATGTCGGGGAGATGTATATTGGTAACCACGTAGTTTTCAACAGGAACTGTATTGTTGTTTGCAGACATAAAATCAAAATAGGCGACGGTTGCATGTTCGGACCTAATGTTTGTATATACGATCACGACCATGCCTATACCACTGAGGGCGTTTCACCTTCTGAGTTTAAGTGTTCTGAAGTAATCATAGATGACGGTTGTTGGATTGGCGCGGGAGTTATTATATTGCGAGGAACGCATATCGGCAAAAATACGGTTATTGAAGCGGGTTCAGTTATAAAAGGCGTCATTCCATCCGACTCGATAGTGACTACAATAAGGAAAACAAGATCCATTCCTGCGTCTTTCTTTACGGGCAGGAATAAAACTTAATAAGGAGAAACGGGGAGCATGAAAGGAATATACGGATTTTTCCGTGAAAGTGCCAATAGATACCCAGACAATACTTTTGTGCAAATCGGGGACAAAATGTGGTCATATAATGCTGTTGACCGCATATCGGGGTATGTTTCGGAACTATTGCTGGAGCAAGGGGTGCAAAAAGGGGATCGTATCGTTATTTTTTGTGATAACTCAATACAATACATCTGTGCCTTTATTGGGATACTTAGGAGCAATGCTGTGGTTGTACCGGTTAACCCCTCCAAAATGGCCGACAGTATTCTTTACATTATCGAAAAAAGTACTCCCAAGGTGATACTCACATGTAATTCTACAGCTCCAAAACTTGATCAAATCCCAAGACTATTCCATTTGAGCATTATTAATGTCGATCACATAAATATATGGTCTGATCACTGGCAAGAAGGAAAAATTGACTGTGAAAAGGGCTGTACAGCGAATGATGATGATGTGGCAGAGATACTTTTTACATCGGGGACGACAGCCAAACCCAAAGGAGTTACACTGACACACGGGAACCTTATAGCCAACACTGAAGCCATTGTTGACTACTTAAAGCTGACCTGCAGCGATTCAATATTAATGACTTTGCCTTTTACCTATTCCTATGGGAATTCAATACTGCTGACACACATTTTTGCTGGAGCATCCATCATTATTGAGAATGACTCTGCATTTCCCTACATAATAATGAAAGGGATAAAAAAGAACAGGGTATCAGGTTTTTCCACAGTTGGGTCATACATTAACTTAATGCTCAAATATATAAAAAAGCTGGACGCGGATGAAAAATTCCTGGATAGCCTGCGATATATCACTTTGGCCGGAGAGGCTGCCAATAATGACGATGTACGATATATCAACAGAAATTACCCGGATATTGAAGTTTTTGTCATGTATGGCCAGACAGAAGCCGGCGCGAGGCTTAGCTTTCTCAAGCCTGAACTGCTTCAAAGCAAATTGGGCTCAATCGGAAAAGGCCTTTGTAACGTTGAACTTAAGGTAATCAACGAAGAGGGTGCTGAAATAATGCCGGGAGAGCTTGGGGAGATCATAGCACACGGTCCCAATATCATGAAAGGATATTGGAATGATCCGGCGGCAACAGAGGAGGTAATGAAGGGGGGATGGCTGTATACGGGGGACACCGCTACAGTTGATGAAGACGGATATATTTTTATCAAGGGCAGAAGAACAGATATGATAAAGCATATGGGGCACAGGATCAGTCCCCTGGAAATCGAGAATGTGATCAATAACTGCAGCTATATAAAAGAGTCAGCTGTGGTTGAAAGTATTCTTGACGGGGTGACGGTTATAAAGGCTTATATCATATTGGATGAGAAATGCCCACTTGAGAAAATACAAAGATTTGTATATTCCAGACTGCCTGTATATATGCGGCCACAGATATTTGAGGTTATCGATCACCTGCCAAGAACAGATACGGGGAAAATTAAAAGAAGTGAGTTAAGGTGAGACAATGTGCGGCATAGCCGGATTCATAAGCAAATATTGTACTGAAACAAACCTCGAAAATATTGGAAACCTTATCAGCCACAGGGGTCCTGACGATACCGGTTATTATTTTAAGGATGATGTGGGACTTGTATCAAAACGGTTGAGCATAATTGATTTGGATAATGGAAAGCAACCGGCATGGAATGAGGATGAAACTATCATAGTTATATTTAACGGCGAAATATTCAATTATGTTCAAATAAGGGAGGAACTGCTGGCAAATGGGCACAGGATCACGAACAATTCGGATACGGCGGTGCTGCCGCACATGTATGAACTATACGGGACAGGTATGTTTGAAAGGTTATCAGGACAGTTCGGCATTGCCATTTATGACAGTAAATGCAGGAAGCTTGTTTTGGCAAGAGACAGGATGGGAATCATACCGTTGAATTACTATTACAGGAATGATGAGTTCTTCTTCGGTTCCGAAATCAAGGCCATTCTGGCAAGCGGCAAGGTCAGGAGGATGCTGTACTCTGAGGCTGTATTTGACTTATTCACCTTCTGGTCCCCGCAGTATGACCGTACTGTTTTCCAGGATATATACAGCCTTTTACCCGGTGAATATCTGGAATTTCAAAACAAGCATATAAAGAAAAACAGATACTTCACGCTGAGATACAGAGAAATCAATGAAAAGATTGATTTCGACAGAACAGCCGGGGATATTGAGGAGCTGCTTTGTAAAGCAGTACAAAAGAGATTGATAGGAGATGTGAAAGTATCCACCTACTTGAGCGGGGGGCTTGATTCCAGCTTGATAACTTCCATCATCGCAAGCAGGTATGACAGCTCTGTCGAAGCCTTCTCCATTGGTTTTGAGGATGAGTTTCTTGATGAAAACAAGTATCAGAAAATAGTGTGTGATCACCTCGGCATAAGGCAAAACGCAGTTTTGTTCAAAAACAGTGATATCCCAAGCCTGATTAAAAAAATTATCTGGCATACTGAAACCCCGCTGCTTCGGGCAGGCCCGATACCTCTGTTCAAGCTGTCGGAGCTTGTGAATAAAAACGATATGAAGGTCGTTTTGTCTGGAGAAGGTTCCGATGAGCTTTTTGGAGGTTACGATATTTTCAAAGAGGTAAAGATCAGAAACTACTTACGCAAGCACCCCGATTCTCTCATGAAGAAACAGCTGTTTAGAAGAATAAACCAGTTCGTGGACGCTCGTTTTGCATCAGCGCCGGCGGGGGGCTTGAATTATTTTTATATGCATGGCTGCGGTGATGGCCTGCTGGATTCACACTATACCCGCTGGAGACAGCTTGCCTTTTTTGAAAGATTTTTTTCTGATGATATCAAATCCATTAAAAATGAAATGCATTATCCGGATTATCATAAATCGTTGGAACTGGAGTCGGTTCAAGGGATCGGCGAATGGACCGACATTCAAAAGAGCCAGTACCTTGAGATAGAGACATTTCTGTCAAGATATCTCCTCTCTTCCCAGGGCGACAGGATATCGATGGCAAATTCAGTTGAGGTAAGATTTCCATTCCTGGACGATGACTTGGTGGAGTACTGTATGTCTTTAGACGACAGGTTCAAAATAAAGGCATTGAATGAAAAATATATTTTGAAGAAAATCGCGGAAAAGTATTTACCGCAGGAGCTGTTGAAAAGAAAAAAGTTCCCGTATAGAGCTTCTCTGGATGTCAGGAAAATCCTTTCCGATCAATATGTTAACTATTTGCTCTCTGAAGAAGGCCTTAATAAATACGGCCTGTTTGATTCCGTAAGAATAAACGGCTTTATAAAAAGCGCCATGTTGAAGGATACGCCAAGTGAAAGAGAAACAATGCTAATGATGGGTGTGATGACTTTACAGATATTGTGCGACATATTCAAAGTTGAGGGAGTGAGATAATGCTTGACATTCACAGCCATTTGATTTTTGGGACTGATGATGGCTCGAGCTGCCTTGAGGAGTCAATCAGGATGATTGAGACGGCAAAAAAAAACAGCATAGATACGATCATCGCCACGCCGCATTTCCAGATCGGGATCTTCAGCAATGACCGTGTATTTGAGAGGTATGAACTGCTTGTAGACAGAGCGGTGGATTACGGCATGGATATCAGGTTGGGGAATGAAGTTTTAGCGGATGATAAGCTTATCAATATTATTAATGCGGTAAAAAGCATTAACTTTGTCAATTCACAAAGCATGCTGATCGAGTTGCCTTACAATACCTCTTTTGAGAATGCTGCAAGGCTTATACAGAAAATAGCCGCTTATAATATCAAAATAATAATTGCCCACCCGGAAAGAAATCGGAAAATAATAAGAAATCTCAGGAATCTAATCAATATGATACATGCTGCGAATTGTCAGGTACAGATTGATGCCGGAAGTATTGCTGGCGTTTACGGTGTTCTGGTAAAGGAAGCCGCCTGTCAGCTGCTAAAAGCCGGAGCGGTTGATTACGTGGCTTCAAATGCGCATAGTGTCCTGGATTACAAGACCATATTTCCTGCAGCTGTTAATAAAATATACCGTCTTTGCGATGAAGAGTATGCTGTGAAGCTTTTAAATCCAAATCCACCGGAAATAGTCAGAATCGGAGGGGGGGCAGTCGATAATGGGAGAGAAATTGGCTGAGGTAAGGAGTGTCATTGACCGGCGGGGCCTGTTTGAGAATGTTTCTGCCGTTTACCTTTTCGTCAAAAGAGCAGTCGATATCATTTGTGCGCTGTTTGGAATCATAATATTATCGCCTGTATTTTTATTTACTGCGTTATTGATCAAGCTTACATCGCCTGGAAAGATAATGTTTGTTCAAGAGAGAAATGGTTATAAAGGTAAAGTATTCAAACTGTACAAATTCCGTTCAATGACAAATAACGCTGAAAAGTTATTTGGCATGGTTGAAGGTATGAATGAAGTATCCGGTCATATGTTCAAGATCAAAGATGATCCCAGAATCACGCCGGTAGGCAGAATTATCAGAAAAACCAGCATAGACGAGCTTCCTCAGCTTTTCAATATATTAAAGGGCGAAATGAGTATTGTCGGCCCGAGACCGCCAATACCACGCGAAGTGGCTAAATATGACGCGTGGCATGGCCTGCGGCTTTCAGTAAAACCGGGACTTACAGGTCTCTGGCAGGTCAGCGGGAGAAACCGGGTCGGCTTTGAAGAAATGGTCAGACTGGACTTGAAATATATAAGAGAAAGAAGTCTGAAACGTGATTTTGAGATAATCGCCAGGACAATTCCTGTGATTTTAGGGGATTTAAATGCATACTGAAGGAGAAAGATGTGGAACAAAACGCTATAAATCTTTATCGTGAAGAAAGCCCGCTGATAAATGACGCTATTGACAGGATAGTGGTACAAGTCCTTAAGCGAAAAAGTGTTAATGATGGAAAGATGATCATATTGACAGGATGCAGTCCGGCCAGCGGCACTACGGCCATCTCCATCAACCTGGCTATTGCTCTGTCTCTTGCCGGCCGGAAGACGCTTCTGATCGATTGCGACCTGAGAAAAAGCAGCAAGTACAAAAGGCTTGGAGACGTCTCCTGCTTTGGATTGTCAGATTTTCTGGCAGGTAAGGTTTACAAAGATGATATCATTCATAAGACAAATCACAAGCTGTTGGATTATATTACCTGCGGTGAGACACAGCAGAGCCCGGTCAGATTGTTGTGTTCGGCAGACATGGTTGAGCTGGCTGGATTTGTAAAAAAGAGATATGAATATATTATTGCCGATACTCCATCCATCACTGTTTCTCCGGACGCAGATATATTATTTCCCGTTGCTGACGGTATCGCGCTTGTGGCAGGGCTGGGCCGGACCACCAAAAAACAGACCTGGGACGCGAGACGAGCGATACAGGGTTACCCGGACAAATATTACGGTCTGATCATCAACAGGGTGGATTTGAAGCAATATGGGAAATATGTCACAAATTATAACTACTTTTCACCGGTCGATATGATGAGAAGGTATAAACATGCTCTGAAGCTGGTAAAAAGAAAGACAAAAGGCAGAAGGAGTCAGGTGGATGCATAAACGTTTATGGATGTTCGTTTCAGCACTGACTTTATTGTGTTGGTTTACATCGGCACGGTATGCATATGCGGAAAATGACCAGCCCAGAGTTATGGTGACAGGTTATGAGCTTACCGGAGAGGGACTGAGCCAGGACAAGGATAATGAGCTTACCCTTACCCTGAAGAACATGAGTGCGACATATCAGGTATACAGCGTTCTGGTAACTTTCGAGAGCTCTGATCCTCATGTGCTTCCAAAGTATGGCACATCAAGCCAGGCATATATCGATTCCATCCCTGCGAAAGGAGAAAAGAAGGCTGTAATACCGCTGGAGGTGGCAAACGGGCTGGAAGGCGGGTATCTGAACAGTGTTATCAATATTTCATATCAGGATAATGCCAAAGGTGTAACCTCAACCAGCACGGTCATAAATCTTCCGATATTTCAGGACTATCTCAGGATCCTTCGGGTCTATATACCGGAAACCGTAGGGCTGAATGTAAAATCGAGGGTCAGTGTTACTTTCGAAAATATAAAAAATGAAGAGATATACAATATGGTCATGACGGTCAAAGGGAGCGGAATGGACGATACCAGTGCCGAATTGGGGACAGTATTCAGCGGGAGCAGGAAAAACCAGGAGATATATATCACTTTTTCTTCAACAGGCATGCAGAATATATCTGTAGAGTTTTCTTACAGTGACGCGCAAGGGAAAAAATATACTACTGAAACCCAAAACTATCAAGTCGAGGTAATGCCCAAGGCGACAGGGGGCTTGAATCTTCCTGCTGCCAATAACGACGTTAAGTTTTTCAACTCCAGTATCAATACGGCAAGAATGTTGCAATTAGGCTGTATACTGGCTATACTGCTGTGTTTTACAGGCATCGTTTTTGAGATTAGAAGAGAACGGAGTGTATAGGATAGCCATGATGGATGAGATGAAAATGGCAGACAAAATTGATATAGAAGACTTCAAGCTGGCGATATCGGCATTATGGAAGAGGAAAATTCTTATAGCACTGGTGACTCTGGCAGGGATTTTTTCCGGATTTCTCATCACCGTCAATAGTTCACAGGTCTATAGCGCGACCGCGTCCGTATTTTGTGCCACTTACGGGTCATATCAGCTGTCGGCTACCGACGTCAGGTCGATGGTAAACTATTCGGATTTCATATCCAGTAAAAGGGTATGTGAATACGCGGCGTCGCTGCTGAACGAAACAGTGGTCACCGCCGATCAGGTCCAGAAAATGATCGTGTTAAGTTTAAGCGACAATTCCTATGTCATGCATATCTCGGCAACCAGTGAATCGCCGAAGCTGGCCATGGATGTAGCCAACGCGGTAGCGGAGGCCTTTGTCACGGAAGTGTCAAATATAACAGGAAACGATTCCATACAGATACTGGATGAAGCCGACAAGTATATTGTCTCCAAGGGAAATGACATACTGAAGAAACGATTGCTTATTACAGGGGCGGCTTTTTGTGTGATCTGCGCCATTATCATACTTAAAGAGTTATTTTCCGATAAAGTTCGATCCATCACGCAATGCCTTAGTTATGTGACCGAGGATGAGATATTGGGAATCGTCCCCTGCTTTGAGGCGGGGGGAAAGCAAGCTTAAGTGATAGACGCGAGGTATTATCCGGGGTATGAAAAAGGTCGCTATAATAACGATAACCAACAGCGGGCTGAATTTCGGGAACCGCCTGCAAAATTACGCGCTGCAGAAGAAGCTTGAGCAGTATGGCGTATTGCCCGAAACCATTTTATCATCAAATGTCTGCCTGGATTCTCTGTTTTTGTCGCGTATCAGAAGAATAGCCAAAAGAATAGTTAAAGCATCGGGAAGGCGCAGATATTTTGAAGGGTTCGATAAAAGATACATAAGGTACGCCCGGAGGGTCCGCTACGGTAAATTGAATGAAACAGAATTTTCAAAGGAATATGATGCGTTCATAGCGGGCAGCGACCAGGTGTGGAATCCCAACTTCCATTTCAACTCCGATTTTGAGTTTATGGTGTTTGACCAACCCGGCAAAAGATATTCCTATGCAGCAAGTTTCGGTGTAGATGATATTCCGGAGGAATTCCTCGGAAAATATAAATTATGGCTTTCACAAATGCGAACAATATCGGTTCGGGAGGAAAGCGGAAGAAATCTCGTCAAAGCGCTGACCGGGAAAGAAGCTTTCGTACACATCGACCCTGTCATGCTGCTGACCTGCGAGGATTATCAGAGGATAGAAGAAGAGCCGCGGAAAAAAATACCGGAACGGTACTTACTTGTATATTTTCTGGGAGAGGTACCGGAAACGTACAAGCTGTTTATAGCGCAAACGGCTGAAAAATTGTGCCTGAAAATACTTGAGCTGAGCGAATTACCCAATACATCGCTCTACAATATCGGACCCCAGCATTTTCTCTATCTTTTCCGCCATGCAGATTATGTCTGTACCGATTCGTTCCATGGAACAGCCGTGTCCGCCATCTTCGGGAAACAGTTCACTGTATTTTACAGACAGGATAAGGATGTGCCGATGAATGCCAGAATTGATTCGTTATTGCACAAAATGGACCTGTCCGACCGCTTGTACGGCAGATTGACCGATGAACAAAGCTGTATGCCCATTGATTACGAAAAAGTAAAAAAACGTCTGGAAATAGAGAGATGTGAAGCAGAAAATTATTTAAAGAAATTGAGCCTGTTATGGTAGAGAAGCAGGCCAGGGGAGGAAAAATCATGGAAGAAAAGCTGGTATCTATCATTACGCCATGTTTTAATGGAGAAGACTTTTTAGACCGGTTTTTTAATACCATACTAAACCAGACCTATAAAAACATCGAACTCATATTTATCAATGACGGTTCTACCGATCTTACGGAGCAAATAGCACTTTCTTACAAACCCTTGATAGAAGCGGATAAACACAGCTTTATCTATATTTACCAGGAAAATGCCGGACAAGCCGCAGCGGTCAACAAAGGCATCAAGATTTTCAGCGGAGATTATCTGATGTGGCATGATGCCGATGATATCCTGGACAAAAATAATTTGAGGCGTAAAGTGGAGTTCATGGAAGCTCATCCTCAGTTCGGCATTGCACAATGTTACGGGAAGGAAGTGCATGAGCGGGATTTAGGTAAGAAGCTGCGGGATTTCGGAAGGATTCCGCCTTCAGGCGAAGATAACCTTTTCGAAGACCTGATCATGAAGAAAAATGTTGAATACTCCCCGGGCTTGTTCATTGTGAGAAGAAGCGCTTTTTTGGCTGCCAATCCCCAACGGGACATTTTTGAGTCGAGAAGGGGGCAGAACATGCAAATGCTTCTTCCTGTTGTATATAATTTTCCCTGCGGTTACATCAGGGAAGATCTGTTCACTTATGTCATCAGGGAACAGAGTCATTCTCATGAACGCATCACGATGGAAGAGCTTATCAAGCGTTCCGGGGAGCGAAAAATCATGCTTCTGGAAACATTGAACCGAATTCATATGAAAGACCGTGCATATTATACAGACAGAGTGGAAGAGGTGTTGTTACGCGAGCAGTTCGATGTCGCTTACGGCTTAAAGGACAAAGACGCCATCAAAACCAAATATAAAGAATTGAAAGGAAAAAAATATGCGACATCGAGGGATGCCCTGATATATTACTCATCGCGGTTGGCCGTCGTCAATCTGCTGCTCAAAGGCTTGAAGAGCATCAGGGCAGGCGTAAAATATCTGATCAGGATGAACAAATGGAGGTCGGCATGAATCCAAAATTGTCGGTCATTGTACCGATATACCGCGGAGAGAAATATTTGAAGCGGTGTATAGATTCCATAGTCAATCAGACATACATAAACCTTGAGATCATTCTTATTAATGACGGTTCGCCGGATAAAAGCGGCGAAATATGTGATGCATATGAAAAAGAAGACAGGCGCATCAGGGTGCTCCACCAAGAGAACAAAGGTGTATCGGCGGCAAGGAACACCGGACTTGATATGGCGTCCGGAGACTTTATCGGTTTTGTCGATTCAGATGATTATATCAATGAATGCATGTATGAAGTATTGCTATCGAATTGTCTTAAATTCGATGCGGAGGTGTCGGTCTGCAGGTTGGCCCGCTTTGAAGGCGAAGCGGCGCACGTGGAATTGAAGCAATCAGATAAAACAAATGTGTTTTCAGCACGTGAAGCATTGATAAATATGCATGGCAGAGATGGTCAGGTTTATACGGTTCCATGCAATAAATTATACCGGAGAGATTTGTTTGAGGAATTGCGCTATCCTCTGAACAAGATTAATGAAGATGAATTCCTGACATATAAGGTCATGGATAATGCGAAAAGGATAGTGCTGACAGAAGAGGTGCTGTACTATTATCGCGTCAATAACGGCAGCATCACCTGTGATCCGCATTATCCCATGACCACGGATATTTTCGAGGTGCTCGAAGACAGGAAAAACTATTTCATTCAAAGAGGATATACGGATTTAATACCATTCGTACATAGAGCCTACCTGGACAGGGTTATTGCCCGGTACAGTCTGCTTATGAAAACAGGACGGGCACAAAGATGCGATCTGGCTGTACTCAAAAAACGGTACCTGGCCTGCTACATGGACTCAAAAAGCGACGTGCAAGGTATTGGGTATAAAATATTCAATTTCACGCCCAATGGGTATTTCACACTGCTCAACATTAAAAGGTTGTTGGGCGGCAGGGGTATTGTATGAGGAAACTATGGTGAAGGTGAGTGTCATTACAGCAGTATATAATGGGGAGGCCTACCTGGAGAAATGCCTGGACAGTCTGATAAACCAGACATTGGACGACATTGAAATCATCGTGGTCAATGATGGCTCTACAGATGGTTCACAGGAGATACTTGAACGTTATATGGCGAAAAGCGGCAGGTTGAAATGCTATACGAAAGAAAACGGTGGAGCGGCCGATGCCAGGAATTACGGTCTTCGGTTTGCCACCGGAGAGTATGTCGGGTATGTGGATTCAGATGATTTCGTCGACCTCGAGATGTATGAAGTCCTGTATAAAAAGGCGAAAGAAAACGATGCCGATATTGTCGAATGCAATTTGCACCATACCTTCGATGATGGTGAAGACATCGAGGTCATAGAACATTATTATGACCGGAAGGATTTGCTGAAGTTCGGCAGGTATGTGGTCTGGAATAAAATATATAAAAGAGAGTGGCTGATTCGATCCGGAGCGCGTTTTCCAGCGGGCCTGATTTATGAGGATGTGGAGTTTGTCGCAATGCTGATCCCCTATATCAGAAGCTACGCGTACGTTGATATAGCCCCCGTACATTATGTCCAGAGAAAATGCTCTGTAAATAATTCCACGACACTGAGGATATTGGATATCCATAAAATATTGACGAACGTGCTGGGCTTTTACAGGGAAAAGTATTTATATGAGGAGTACATGGAAGCTCTCGAATATTTCTTCATACGTATTGTGCTTCTCAGATTCTTTACGCGTATGTGCCGAATAAGGGACAAAAAGCTCAGGAGGGAAGCCCTCGATAACAACTGGAAGCTCTTGAACGAGATATTCCCCGACTGGAAGAAAAACCCGACATTGATGAGGCTGAAATCTCTGCAGGGCTTTTATCTGAGGACGATGAGCCCCATAATCTACAAAGTGTATTCAGGTATTTTTACCGTAGCATATCAGATCCGCCATAGAGTGGATAGAAAATGAAATTGACTTAAGGAGAGCAGGAAATGAAGCTTAGCGTAATCGTACCATTCCATAACGCGCAGCAATATTTGGGGGAATGCCTCGAAACCGTTTCTGCGTGCCCTTCGGATGAAATGGAATGTATTTTGGTTGATGACGGAAGCACAGATTCTTCCTTGGATATCTGTAAAAGCTTTGTACAAAAGGATTCGCGTTTTCGAGCGGTCAGCCAGAAGAACTTGGGCGTCTCAGCCGCAAGAAACATGGGAATTATGCATGCGAGGGCCGAGAGGATTTTCTTTTTGGATGCGGATGACTGTATTGACAAGGAGAAATGGTACGAAATCCTAAAGGCTGCCGAGGAGGGATTTGATTTCGTAGCGTTCAGCCATTATACGCTTTGGGAAGACGGTTCCTTGAAAGAAGAGCTTTTCCCTTTTAAGGGGAGAGAAACATCGGATATTCAAATGGCAAGAATGATCCTGTTGGCGACCGCGCGCTTCAATACCTGCTGGGGTAAGCTTTTTAAACGCGGACTGATAACGCAAAACGGCATTTGCTTTAAAAATGGAGTGAAAACCGGGGAGGATACGATTTTCGTATTGGATTATTTTCTGGCGGCAAATTCATATTCCGTCAGGAATATCAGTATCCTGTTTTACAGGCAGCATGAGAACAGTGTGATGCACAAGATGAACATGGCAAAAAAGCTGGATGATTTCCAGGCGATATACGATTACAGGAGCATGTTGGCGCGGAAGTGGAAGGACCCGGTGCTGGAGAGGGAGATGTACAGGCAATTGTTTTCCATTATCACAGACATGTTTTTAAAATATGCGGCGACCGGAACTGCAAGTGAATCCAGGAAGGCGTTCATGGATGCTTTTAAGCGGGATATGGTGCAAAGAATCATTCAGAACACGTCTTTTATGCAATTATCGCCGGGATACAAAAAAATCGAATATCTGCTCATGAAGGGAGATTTATTTGACTGGCTGGTGTATTTGATGAAAATTAAGGTGAAACTTGCACGCTTTTCGTGAAAGGGGTATGGACAGAAAATGGGAGAGGTCTTTCTGACAACGTTGAGCACAAATGATTATTTACCAGGTGTGCTCGTACTAAACAAGACGATTTCAGAGCACTGCATTCATAAATTGGTTGTACTGGTATCCGATGATTTAGACCGGAAAACTTACGAAGCTCTCGACCGATTTCATATTTCATATATTAAGCAGGAAAACAAGATGAGTTCCGATGTGGTCGGAAAGTCAAATGGGGGAGGTTCTTACTATAGCTACTGGATAAATACTCTTTTCAAGTTGAAAATTTTTGATCTGATCCAATTTGACAAAGTCGTGTATATTGACAGCGATATGATGGTTCAGATGCCGATTGACGAGCTTTTCTACAAAGAAGACATGTCTGCTGTCATCGCCGGGAAAAGCTATCCCGGGAATGAGAAATTTAAGGACATGAACAGTGGCGTATTAGTATTCCGGCCCAGAAAAGAAGTTTTGAAGGAACTGATCGCGATGATCCCGCAGGTTGCCGGGAAGAAGAAGTATTTCGGGGATCAGGATATTTTGGGGGAATATTTTACGGACTGGAAAGATAGATATGCGTTGCACCTTCCTGAAGAGTATAACGTATTTTGGCGGTATTATGATTTTTACCAAAAACGGTCTTCCGTCAAAGTAGTGCATTTTATCGGTAAAGTCAAACCCTGGATGATGTCAGGGATTCAAGTGGCAGGCGAATATTTCAAATGTGTCTGTAAAGGAAAATTTCGTGCGATTAGTGTAATGAGAAAATACAGGTGTTATTTAAAAGAACTGTGGCAAGTCCTAGAGGAAGTTGCGGTCGGTTAGATGGATTGGTGAAAAAGATATGAACATTCTAAAACGGCAATTGTGGCATGAAAAGATCTTTATAATGGCATTTGTTATTTTCATCTTGAAGAATATGCTCGATTCCACATCATTGATCCACATTCCCGGTTGGGTTGGTATTTTATTGATTTTCCTGCCAATGGTGCTGGCAGGCTACAAACTGATCATGCAATCCTACAGTAAGACCGGGCTTGTTTTGATGCTCCTCTGCGTTGGTATCTGCTCATATTCCAGTATCAAAAGCAAAAATTATACTTTGCTTTACAGCTGCCTGAGTATCTGTGCCCTGCAGCATGTGAATATCAGAAATGTATTGAAGGCAAGCATTTGGACAAAAGCCGTCGTGCTATCCATTCATGTGGGTTCATATATCATACTGTATTATCTGAGGCCGGAAATGATTACGTATGTATACCGCAATGGGGTCGTAAGGCACTTTTTCTTTCTGAGTCATGCCAATTTATTTACTGCCTATCTGGTATGGATGAGTCTGGAGTTTATTTACGTGAATTATAATATATTGAGGCTTCCGCATTATATAATGATCTGGCTGCTGAATTTTGTTTTTTACCAATTTACAGATACAAATACGGGGATGATCTTAATGATTGGTGTAATCCTGTTGATCTATATGGCAAAACAGGACTGGCACATAACAAACAAGGTATTGTCAGTGGTATCAAAATACATTTTTTTAGTATGTTCCATCGTATTTCCCCTTATCGCAGTTACCTACAACAGACTGAGCGGTATACTGCTGACGGTATGGCGAAATTTGAACGGCTTTTTGTCCGGAAGATTACTGTACGGTGCTTTGGGCTATGATGTACACGGATTCACACTATTTGGCAGAATAGTCCACTTTCCGATCAAAGTTTTATGGAAAGGATACTGGTTAGATGGGATTATCTTCGATAACTCATTTTTCGGTTTTTTTATTGTTAACGGGGTTATTTATCTTTTCCTGCTTTCCATTGCCTTTTATTTTCTGGAGAGCAGGACGAGCCAACTGGAGAAGGTGCTGATCATCGCTCTTGTCTTTTATGGAATTATGGAGGCATATATTTCAAATATATTCATCTGTTTTCCCCTTGTATTCATCGGTAAATATGTCTATGAGACAAAGAAATCGGAAAATATCCGGCTAAGCCGGGAGAGGGGTGGAGGCGATGCAGCCTGTATTCAGTATAGTCATCCCGGCTTATAATGTGGCAGGCTATCTCGAAAGGTGCATAGATAGTATTCTTGCACAGACTTTTCGCGATTTTGAGGTCATTATTGTAAATGACGGATCCACCGATGACACCCCAATGCTTTGTGACCGGTACGCACAGCTGGAGAATAGGGTCACGGTGATACATAAAAGTAACGAAGGAGTTTCTGCAGCAAGGAATACCGGAATTGAAAAAGTACGGGGAGAATTCATACTGTTTTTTGACGGTGATGATTTTGTTGAACCTTATACATGTGAAGAATTGTTCCGTATTGCAAGAGAGAAGGATGCTGATACGGTCATATACGGGTATCACCGGTTTGAAAACGGAGAGGTAAAGGAAACCTGCCCTCCGATCTTTAAGGAGGGTCATTACAGGGGAGAGTCGATACTGGATCTTCTTTTGCCGCGTTTTATCGGAGTTTCAGCCGAAGGTGTGAACCGTTGGTTGAAAAATGAAAAGAACGCACTTTATGTAGAAAACCCGGCTCTATGGAGGACAATGGTCAGCAGCAGGGTGGTGAAGGAAAATGGCATCCTGTTCGATAAAAACCTCAGGGTCGGTGAAGATACAGTCTTTATAACTGAATACTTAAGTTACGCGCAAAGCTGCTATGTATATCCCAAATGCTATTATTATCTGGTCACCAGGGAGACATCAACGATCTATGTCTATGAGAAGGATCCGGTGGCAAAGCTTGAAGGCAAAATCAGACTGCTGAATTCCCGTAAGGAGCTGACCGGAAGAATACTGGTCAGGAGGAACCTGAACATTTCACAATATTGGTATGGCACAGTTATCATGTCATGCATTGAGCTCGCTTTCCTGTTTGCAAAAAAAGATCCGGAACATGGATTTTTCAATAGGTACAGAATGTTCCTGCAGTATGTGAGAATGAAAGATGTGAAAGAAATCATAAGAGATTTCAAGCTCATGATCATTCCGGGGCTCAGGGTGATTCCATTCCTTCTGTTGAAATGCAAGGGATTCCTTTTATTATTTTGCTGTACTTCGGTATTGCAAATGCTGCATTACGAGTTTAAACGAGTGTAGAAATACAGAGGGGAACAGATATATGAGGATCGCTTTTCTGGAATTGTGCCACACTGACCCGGCAGTGGTGGCAAGAGTGGCGGACAGACTGACTGAAAACAAAAACTTTGATGTATATGTCCATTTGGACGCGAAAGTGGATATCGCTCCCTTTGAGGCTGCCCTTTCCCGGAATAGCAGGGTTTTCCTCGTCCGAAACAGGAAGAAGGTATACTGGGGAGGGTATAATGCCATCGAGGCTACTATTGAACTGCTGAAGGCCGCATTGGACTCAAACAGGGAGTATGACTATTTCATGCTGCTTCAAAACCTGGATTACCCGATCAGGTCCAATGAGTATATTGAAAATTTCTTTGAACAGAACGCCGGAAAGGAATTCATACGGGGATGCAGGATCGCGAAATCGAAGGACTGGCATTACGCCAGAAAATACAGGCTATACAACAAGCGTGATGATGATTTCTATATTTCCGACAAATCAACCCTGAAACGATATCTGCGTTATCTGCGAATGCTGCTGTGCTCTGTTACGACCATCCATTTCAATGGCGTCATCAAGGAAAATGGCAGGATTTTTGAGATTTATTACGGGGCGGCCCAATGGGCTGTAACGCAGGCCTGTGCCCGGTTTATGGTGAAATTTGCAGAAGACCACCCTGCTTTTAATAAGAAGATGATGCACGTCCAGTTTCCGGATGAAGAATATTTCCATACGATTGTGCACAATTCCGCGTTCAAGTACAGGTGTGTCAGATATGACGAGCCGGAGAAGCGGTGGTTGGTGAACTGGCGCAATCTGCACTATTTTGAGTATCCCAGGGAGATCACGGTATTCGCTGAAGGGGACTTCGATAAAATCATGCAGCAGGATGCGCTTTTTGTCAGGAAAGTAAAGACAGGCATATCAGACCGGCTAATGGACATGATCGATGAGGCCGTAGCCTGCAGGACATTGTCAATATAATTTGCGATTAAAACAGCTAACGTAAAATTAGCAATCGCAAATTGTTTCATATGTAATCGAAGTCGGATTAAGCGAAGCTTAAACCGATTCGATATAGTTTGTGAAAGAAGGAGCGATGGAACTGGTAATACCACAAAACCGGAAAAAGAATATAGCATTGTCTTTATTGGGCTCGCTGAGCTCTTTTATTATAAGCATGGTGATTAACTTTTTTCTGACTCCGTTCATAGTCCGCACACTGGGAGTTGAGGCTAACGGCTTCCTCGGCCTGGCGAATAATTTCATCAATTATTTTTCTCTGGTGGCGATTGCGCTGCATTCCATGGCAGGCAGGTTCATAACGCTCAAAATCTGCAATGGTGAAATGGAGGAGGCAGGCAAGTACTTCAATTCGCTTTTCATATCAAACGTTGTACTTTCCATATTCGTCTTCTTCATATCCCTCGCATGCGTGATCCATATCGAGCAGCTCGTAAAGGTGCCGGTAAACCTGGTCATGGATGTAAAGCTTACCTTTGCGATCACATTTGCCAATTACATCATACAGATCCTGACGATGGTATTTTCCATATCATTCTTTTCGACGAATAAGCTATACCTGCAATCTATGCGGCTAATTCAGGCGAATTTGCTGCGTGTAGCCATTATACTACTGGCCTTCATGCTTTTCAGGCCCCAAATAGTGTATGTGGCGATAGGCACCATAATTTCCGGTATATATATCCTGATCAATGATATTCATTACACCAAAAAACTGCTGCCGGAGATCAAGGTCAACCGCAGACAGTTTGAGTTTGCCAAAGTAAAGGAACTGCTGGCATCCGGAGTGTGGAACGTCGTCACCAAGGCAGGTGATATCCTTGCTACCGGCGTGGATCTGCTGATAAGCAATATATTCATCGGCGCCACCGCTATGGGAATCCTTGCAGTATCCAAAACGGTTCCTAATGTGCTGATAATCCTGATTTACTCGGTTTCGGGGGTGTTTGCGCCGGAAATGACTATCCTGTATGGACAGGGTAGGAAGTATGAATTGAAAAAGACTATCAAACAGGCTATGCGCCTGTTATGTGTTTTTGTATCGATTCCAAATGGTATTTTTATCATATATGGCAAGGAGTTTTTCACTCTCTGGCAGCCAACGCAGGATGAGGGATTATTGTGGATACTGTCGGTACTGGCTGTCATCAGCATGTTTATAATTGGACCGGCAATGCCTTTGGGTCAGATATTCACCATTACGAACAAGGTATATGAAAACTCAATGGTTACAATCACATATTCTGTTCTTTCGTTTGCTGCGACACTGATTCTGCTTAAGACCACCGGTTTGGGATTGTATGCGATTGTCGGTGTATCCATGATTGGATCCTCACTGATCGCGCTGGCTTACCGAATACCGAGATCTGCCGTGTTGATGGGGCTCAAATGGTGTACGTTCTATAACGAAGTTGGTATCAATATGGTATTAAGTATTCTGGTAATGGCAATCGGGTTTTGCGTTAAAACAATATTACCTGCCCACACATGGCCCACTCTTATTGCCTCCGGCGGGCTCACGGCGATTCTGGCCCTGATACTGCAGTGGTTTGTACTGCTGGAGAAGGATACAAGAAAGTTGATCATGCAGAAAGTAAAAAGTATATAAAGCAAATAAAACATAAGGGGGGCGCTATGGATAATTATAAAAAGATATATTTATGTAATCCTTTGAATGTGTTGAAATCCATTTATTTATCACTGCGATTTTCTCCAAAAACATTTTACAAACTGCCGATAAAAGTAAATTGGAAAACGAAAATAAAACTGTTTCGAGGAGGGAAGCTGACTGTAGATGGAAAACTTAATATCGGTGTTGTACCAACCTTTTTTGGATATGCAACCAGTTTATGCAACAAGACGGTTATAGTTGTGGAGAAAAATGGGAGCCTCAACATAGGGAATAATGTAAAAATATATCCCGGAGTGAAAATATTGGTTGGAAGCAATGCAAAAGTAACATTGGAGAATAATTGCGGGCTAAACGCAAATACATTATTGATAGCTAAAAATTCTATCAGTATAGGAAAATATTCCTGGATTTCGTGGAATGGACAGATACTTGATTCTGATATGCATAGTGTCATACAGAATGGTATCGAAAGCGATTTTACAAAACCGATACGCATAGGCAATAATGTGTGGATCGGTAACGGAGTTACAATATTAAAAGGTGTTACAATCAATGACGGGGCGATAGTGGCCGCCTGTTCAGTTGTTACAAATGATGTCCCTCCTCGTTCATTAGTGGCTGGGATCCCATCCAAAGTAATCAAGAATGAAGTTGCCTGGGGTGGTATGAAATGAATACGACCAATCTGTTTGGTATAAATATACATAATATCACGATGGACGAAGCCATACAAAAAATTGATGAAATGATACGAACAAACGAGAAAGGTTATATCGTAACGCCGAATGTGGATCATGTCGTCAGGCTGCAAAAGGATGACGAATTCAGAAAGGTCTATAGCAACGCTTCCCTGGTGTTAGCGGACGGAATGCCCATAGTCTGGGGGTCCAGGCTTGCGGGAAACAGAATCGTCGAAAAGGTTTCCGGCTCGGATCTGATGCCCGAAATGTGCAGATATGCCTGGAAAAACGGGAAAAGGATTTTCATACTGGGAGCCGGACCCGGTGTGGCTGTGAAAGCGGCAGAGTCATTGAAAGAAAGATATGAAGGGATAATGATCGATACTTATTCTCCAAGCTACGGATTTGAAAAAAACAAAGAAGAAAACGAACACATCATCCATATGATCAATGAAGCGAAGCCGGATATACTTTTTGTAGGAGTGGGAGCTCCAAAGCAGGAAAAATGGCTATACAACAACCTGGATAAGCTGGAGGTAAAAGTAGGCGTTGGGATTGGCGCATCCATCGACTTTATTGCGGGGAATATACGCAGAGCTCCAAGGTGGATGCAGAAGTGCGGCCTTGAATGGTTTTACAGATTTATTTCGGAGCCGGGAAGACTGTTTAGAAGATATTTCATTGAAGATATGGCATTTATCCCATTGGTCGTGAAGGAAATATTGTATAAAAAATTCTACGACGCCAGATCTTTGCCTTTCAGAAGGAATAAGCACGTGAAAAACGGGGTTTTGGTGCTGAATAAAGGAAGCCGCCTTTTCTTAAAGAAAACCGCCCAAATAGATTTGTATGGAAATCTGAAAATGAACTCCAATAGTATCGGTTCAAATGGAAGAACAAGCATTTTACGAATGGAGGATGAATCTAAGCTTATTGCAAACGGAAATTTTTCATTCTATTACGGAGCCGATATCATATGCTTTAAAGGCAGCCAATTGATCCTGGGTGATGGATTTATCAATAGCGATTGCAAAATAAGGTGCCACAAACATATCGAGATAGGAAACGGATGCGCCATTTCACATGACGTCACAATTATGGATTCCGATGTCCATTTTCTGAATGGAGACAATCATACATCGGCAGTCAAAATCGAGGATCATGTGTGGATAGGGACAAAAGCAACCGTTTTAAGCGGGGTGACCATAGGAGAAGGTTCAGTGATCGCGGCAGGGTCGGTCGTGAATCGTGATATTCCCCCATTCAGCCTGGCTGGGGGTGTTCCCGCGAGAGTCATAAAAGAAAATGTCAGATGGGAGATATGATATGCCGGTCAATGTAATAAGAAAGCATGAATGCACTGGCTGTCATGCCTGCTGCAATGCCTGCCCCAGTAATTGCTTACATATGAAGAGGGACGAAGAAGGTTTTTTATATCCTGTAGTTGACAGCACAAATTGCACAAATTGTGATTTGTGTCTTCACGTCTGCCCAATGGCCAAAAAGAGCAAAGAGACCGGGAATGTAGAGGAACCGGAGGTATATGCCGCCTGGTCCCTGAATGACGAAATCAGGATAAATAGCACTTCAGGAGGCATTTTTTCCGAACTGGCCCTCCATATCCTTAAAAACGAAGGTTACGTATGCGGCGCCAGATATGGACGGAACCATCACATCGAGCATTATATCGTAAATACGATCGACGGGCTTGAAACAATCAGGCAGTCCAAATACGCGCAGAGTGATAAAAGGTATATTTACAGAGAAATAAAACAGTTATTGATGTGCGGGCAAAAAGTGCTATTCTGTGGAACGCCCTGCGAATGCGCAGGTTTAAGGAATTATCTGCAGAAGAATTATGACAATCTTATCATAGTGGATTTCATCTGCCGCGGCGCCAACTCCCCCAGGGCATATGAAAGATTCCTCGAGTATCTGGAAAATGAGTATGACTCCAAATGCGTGAAGGTATGGTTCAAAAACAAAACATACGGTTGGAACAGGTTTAGTACAAAAATTGATTTCGCCAACGGCAGTTGTTATTTGAAGGACAGAGACCACGACCCGTATATTTTGGGCTATATCAAGTACAATTTGTATATGAGGCCGTCTTGTGCCCAATGCCGTTTCAGAACGGTGCGAAGACCTTCTGATATCACTCTGGCTGATTTTTGGGAGGTTAGACTATCGGATCCAAGCCTGGATATGGAAAAGGGCACTTCAATGGTGATGATCAATTCATCCAAAGGCGCCGATATGTTTGAATATATAAAGCCAACCATCTTCTATGAAAAAAAGTCGCTGAAAGACATATTAGCAGGGAACCCCTGCCTACTCTCTTCTCCAAGGATGAACAAAAAGAGGGGCTATTTTTTCAAAAACCTTGAAAAGGCATCTTTTGATATATTGATGGGAAAATGCCTCGGGGAACAGTCGAATACTCCGGATATTCTAAAGCATATCGCCAAAAAAATTATATTCAAAAAATAGATGGACTAATGGGAGGAAATCTAAATAATGTGGAAAAACTGCTTAAAACGAGGGGTGAAATATCTTTTATATTATAGCGGTATTTTTAGCTTAATAAACAAAGTTATAAAAAACAACGGCATATATATCTTAATGTATCATAGGATTAGTGATACAAATGACGAGCACGGTCATCAGCTTTTATCAGTTAAAAAAGAAGAATTAGTAAAGCAAATCAGATTCTTTAAACGGAATTATCGTTGTATTAGTTTGCCTGAAGCAATATCAATACTCGAAGGCAAAGGTAATCTCGATGACAATTATGTTGTTTTTACATTTGACGATGGATATATTGATAATTTTACTTATGGAGAACCTATATTCAAGGAATTTGGTATATACCCGAACATTTATATTACTGCAGGTAATGTAGATACAGGCGAACCAATCTGGACTGAAACAGTAGACGAAATTTTTTTAAATTGCCCGAAGTTTTCCAAATGCAATGAAGTTTTTGATATCGAGATACCTGAAAAGATGCTGCACAGACATGAGATTATTAATTATTCATGGATGCTGAAAGACATTCTTATAAAAATGCCGCAAAAGGATATCATGAAACGCATAGAAGAGATAAAGAAGAAAGTACGGTACACTCCTTCTGCAAAAACAGAGCTTTTGGATTGGGAAAAGGTAAAATCTCTCGCCAATTCCGGGTGGGCAATCGGAAGTCATACAATGAGTCATATCAATCTTGCCGTTGAGTCAGAAGAAATTGTAACAAGAGAATTGTATGACTCTTTTAAGCTTATAGAAAATAAAATAGGATCAACCACACAACATTTCGCTTATCCTTTTGGGATGCCTCAGCATATTAGCGAGTATGCGATTGATATCGTTAAGAAGTATTACAGCTCAGCAGTTATGGCAACAAATGGAATAAATAAATGTGGTGATGATTTGTTTAGATTGAAGCGTGTTACGATGTGTAACCATCAGTCTATTATAGATATAAAATTCAAGCTTTTGAGATTAAAATTGACAGATTTCTTCAGTGGGGAAAAAGAATTTAAGAAGTAATAATACAGCTGTGCTGAAATAGGATTGGGCAAGCTCTATGAGTTTTCGAGGCGTGCAGTCTATAAAGGGAGGGATATTTATTGAAAATAGTTATATTAGCAGGTGGGGGCGGAACAAGATTGTTCCCCATATCAAGAACAGAGTACCCAAAACAATTTATGGCAATCAATTCTGAAATATCGTTACTTCAGGAAGCTGTACTTCGTTATTCTGACTTTATGAGTCCAGAGGATATTGTAATTGTGACTAATCAAAAGTTACATTTCCACATTAAAGATGAACTTGCCGGAATTAATACCTCGGGCGTACATATTGTCACTGAGCCTTGTTCCAGAAACACAGCTCCAGCAATTGCCTTGGCAATAAAATATATCATCGACAACCTAAAATGCGGCGAGGATGAAGAAATATTTATTGGAACTGCTGATCAAATAATAAGGCCTAAAAATGAGTTTATTGAACTAGTAAAAAAATGTTGTATTGCTGCCCGGGAAAGTAAAATTGTGACCCTTGGCATTAAACCTGACAAGCCGGAAACGGGATACGGATATATTAAATGCGGACAATCATGGAAGTGCAATGAAATACCACAAAATGATATTAACGCATTTATTGTTGAAAGGTTTGTTGAAAAACCTGATGTTGATACTGCAAAAGCTTATTTAAGCGCAGGTTGTTATTTATGGAATTCAGGTATGTTTTGCTTTTCAATTAAAACGTTTCTTAAGGAATTAAAGAATTTCGAGCCTGCAATTTTTTGTCAGGTCTTTCAAAACAGCTTCATAGATGTGATGAAGAACTTTATCAATGTAAAAAGCATATCAATTGACTATGCAATTGCTGAAAGATCAGCAAACGTTGTTACAATTCCCCTGGAAATATATTGGAATGACGTCGGGTCATGGGATTCAATTTACGAGTACCTGGAAAAGGATAACAACGGCAATGTATTGAGTGGTGATAGTGTAGCAATAGATTGTACGGGATCAATGCTGTTTTCCAGTGAAAGGCTGGTTGCCGGTATTGGTTTGAAGGATATTCTTCTGGTTGAGACTGATGATGTTATAATGGCTGCAAGTCGTGGCGATACACAGAAGGTAAAGCTTTTATGGGAAAAACTTAAAGATCGCAATGTGATAAACGAACATAATATGGTAAAAAGGCCATGGGGAACTTATAAAGTGATTTCAGAGGCATGCGGGTATAAAGTAAAAAAGATTTCTGTATTTCCTGGTAAAAAACTAAGTCTACAACTGCATCATCAACGAAGTGAGCATTGGGTAGTCATAAATGGCATTGCCAGCGTCATAGTTGGCGAGGATGACGTACGCAGAATAAAAAAGAATGAGAGCATGTATATCCCCAAGGAGACAAAACACAGACTTATGAATCTGGAGGATGAGATACTTGAGATTATTGAAATACAAAATGGGGAGTATCTTGGTGAAGACGATATTGTTCGATTTGAAGATGTATTTGGAAGAGATCAGGCTGTGTGATTGGCCTTGATCAGATCCTGCCTGCAGCCATGCCCCTTGTCCCAGCTGTATTATTGCCCTGCTGAAACGCAATGCCGAACCACCGGTACAGAGGGTCCCATTACTTCCCTGCCGCCTGACCGCCCACATCTTGCTTCTGGTACTGCAATAGATACAGTGAGTAATACATGCCCCTCTTTGCCAGCAGTTCCTGGTGATTGCCGTATTCCCTGACCCTGCCCTTGTGCAGCACGATTATGTTGTCGGCATGTTGAATCGTAGAAAGCCTGTGAGCGATGACGATAGTGGTGCGGTTACTCGTCAGCTTGGCCAATGCATCCTGTATCAGCAGTTCGGTTTCGGTATCAATATTTGAAGTGGCTTCATCAAGTACGAGCACAGCCGGATCGAACGCAAGGGCGCGCGCAAATGCGAGCAGCTGCCTCTGGCCTGCCGAGAACGTGGAACCGCGTTCCATTACTTCCTCGTCGTAGCCCGAAGGGAGCTTGCTTATGAAGCTGTCGGCATTTACATATTCGGCGACTTCCTTTATCCTGTCATCACTGATGTCCTTTTCATTTAGCCGGATATTGTCCTTCAGCTTGCCGCTGAAAAGGAAAACATCCTGGAGCACGACTCCGATGGACCGTCTGAGGTCATCCTTCCTTATATCCTTTATATTGACGCCGTCGATCAGTATCTCGCCCTTCTGTATCTCATACATACGGCTCAACAGGCTTATGATCGAGGTCTTGCCAGCCCCTGTCGCGCCTACGATGGCTACTGTCTGTCCGGGCGGCACCTTGAAGCTGACGTCCTTCAGGACCCAGTCTCCCTCGTTGTAGGCAAACCATACGTTCCTGAATTCTATTGCGCCGTTCAGCGTTTTTGAATCCATCGGCTGCTTTCCGCCGTCCTCCTCCTCCGGTGTGTCCATTATCAGGAATATCCTCTCAGACGCGGCCATGGAGGATTGCAGTATGTTGTACTTTTCCGCAAGGTCGTTGATAGGCTGGAACATCATGCCTATGTAATTCACAAAAGCGTAAAGTACGCCGAACTCCAGAGTCCCCTTTATAACGTCCATGCCTCCGAACCAGATCAGCAGCGCCATTGCAAAAGAAGCAAGCATTTCAATGATGGGACGGAAAAGTCCGAAGGTCACGACCTCGTTCATTGCCGCCTTATAGTATTCCTTCCCGGTCTCGTTGAACCTGGCGTAATTTTCCTTCTCGCGGCTGAACATCTGAATTATCCGCATACCCGAGATATTTTCGGATATGGCGGAATTGATTTTTGCCAGTGCTGTACGGACGTTTCTGTAGACTGTTCTGATGCGAAGCCTGAAAAAGATCGTCAGCAAAACGACCACCGGCATGACGGCAAGGGCGACAAATGTCAGTGATGCCTTCATCCTGAACATGAATATTATCGTTCCGATCAGCACGGCGAAATCCCTCAGCAGTGTTACCAGCACGTTCGTGTACATGTCGTTCAGCGTTTCGGTGTCGTTTGTGACTCGCGTAACAAGCCTGCCGACAGGATTCTTATCAAAAAAGGAAAGAGGCATCTTCTGGAGATGAGAGAAAAGCAGCTGCCTTATGTTGTATATTATGGACTGGCCGGCATAACTCAGTACATAGGTCTGGAGCAGGTTGAATACAAAGCTGCCAGCTAACAGCAGTACGAAGATGATGCCCATATTGTTGAGTGATGCAATATCGTCCTTTTTTATATATTTGTCGATCGCTATACTCATAAGATAAGGCCTTGCAAGGTCGGCGGCCGTTGAAGCCAGCAGCAGGAATACAGCGGCAAGGAAATAGCGCCAGTACCCTGATGCGAACTTCAGCAGCCTCTTCATCAGGTGGGAATCATAAGCTTTGGCTTCGAGCTCTTCTTCCTGAAAGCTGTTGTTTTCATTGTTATCGGCCATATTATTCCGCCTCCTCTATCTCGTCTGCAAGCAGCTGCCTTGTATACAGGCTGTTGTAATACCCTCCGAGCACGACCAGCGACTCGTGAGTTCCGTGCTCGATTATCCTGCCGTCGTCCAACACCATGATCTCATCCGCATCCTTGACGGCCGAGATACGGTGCGACACGATTATGCTCGTGCGCTGCTTCATCAATATCTTAAGATCGCCCAGTATACCTTCCTCAGTTTTAGCATCGACAGCCGAAAGACAATCGTCCAGTATCAGGATCGCAGGTGACCCGAGGACAGCCCTGGCTATGGCAGCGCGCTGCTTCTGGCCTCCTGAAAGCGTTATGCCGCGTTCTCCGACCATAGTTCCGAACCCGTTGGGGAATTCCATGATATTGTCATGCAGCCTCGCCGTCTTCGTCGCACCCTCGATATCCTGATCGCTGAAACCTCTGTAAAAATCGATATTCTCCCTGATCGTATCGGAGAAAAGGAAGGTATCCTGAGGCACGATGCCGATATTGCTGCGGAGTACGGACAGCGGTATCTCGTTGATGTCCCTGCCGTCTATGAATAGTTTTCCCTCCGGTATCGACAATAGGTGGGGGATCATGTTGATGAGCGTAGTCTTACCGCTGCCTGTACGCCCTACTATGGCCAACGTTTTGCCCTTTTCCACCTTGACACTGATATTTTCAAGTACGGGTCTGTCGGAGCCGGGGTATGTAAATGTAAGATCTCTGAATTCGATCGATCCTTCGACCGCTGGATTTGAGGCTGATACCTCTGTTTTTGCTGCCGGGTCGGCTATTTCAGGTGTCTCGTCCATAATCGTATTGACCCTTTTTAGCGAAACGCTCCCTCTCTGGAATATGTTTGCGACCCAACCAAGTGCCGTGATAGGCCATATCAGCATGCCGAGGTAGCTGTTGAAAGCGACGAAGCCGCCAAGTGTAAGCTGATTTTTAATAACCAGGATACCGCCGTACCAGAGGGCGATGACAAAGGATACCGAAGCGACCAGCATTACACTCGGGAACATCATGCTCATAAGGCGTACGAACTTCAGATTGGCTTCTTTATTGAACCTGTTGGCATACTCGAATTTTTCTGCTTCCTTTTGCTCCTGAACGAAGGACTTGACGACGCGGATACCTGAAAAGTTCTCCCTGGCGGTTTCCGTCAGGTTCGAGAAGGTTTCCTGCTGCTTTTGCACAGTCGACTGCATGATCTTCATAAAGAAGAATACAATGACGCCGAGGACAAGAAGCGGTGCAAAACAGGCTGCAGTCAGTTTGAAGCCTGCCGTACTGAACATCATGACGAGTGCGACAATCGGGATAAGCAGGCTGTCAACTGCAAAAATTATTCCCTGGCCGGTCGCCATTGTGACGTTGTTCATGTCATTCGTGGCATGCGCCATGATGTCACCGGTCTTGTGAGTATTGAAATAGCTCATCGAAAGCTTCTGCAGGTGAGCGTAAAAGCGATTCCGCAATGACAATTCGATAGATCTGGAAACTCCGAAGAGCGTGTACCTGAAAAGGAACCTGAAAACCGCTATACCGACGGCTATCACCGCTATTATGACTGAAAATTCCGCAAGCTTTGGTGCGGTAAGAGTACCGTTCTCGAAATAATCCGTGGCGTCTCCCAGTATTTTCGGCAGTACGAGCTGAAGGATATCGACGCCCAGCAGGAAGATGATGCCGATTACATACCTGTATCTATGTTTGAGCAAGAGATCCTTTATATATCGCAAAGTTCCCATAAATACCTCTTTTATATCGCTTAGCAGTAATTATTGCCTGAACATTATACCATGATTTATCATGGTATAATTGCGCATCGCCGTTTTGCCGTCCAAATATTCAAGGGCAAATTATCGGCGGCGTGTAAATTCCGCCGGAGGCGTATAATAGCCTTGCGGAGTAAGGCTATTATACCATATTACCCGCTTGGCTTACCATGTTTTGCTTGTCGGAAAAGCCTCAGTAATAATTGCTTTGTTTGCATATACTTCTCTGATATAATAAAATATACAATATGGTATACGTTTGACCGGTCATTTTGTTTCACTGAAACCATTATAATAACGGAGTTTTGTTTATGGGACTGCATAACTATCTGCAGACGGTGCGAAAATTGAATAATATGGGCCGCTGGTCGACCGACTTCATGCATCGGAGAGCTACTGTCAGCGAGCATTCGTTTTTTGTCGCCCAGATAGGGCAGATGCTGGCGCTGATCGAAGAAGAGAACGGCAACATTATCGACTGGGGCAGGCTCTTCAAGAAACTCCTCAACCACGATGTTGTCGAAGCCATGACCGGTGATATCATAAGCACCATCAAGCACAAGAACGAGCAGTTCAGGGACATGCTGGGCATGCTTGAAAAGGAAGTCGTCGAGGAGAATCTTCTCATCAGTATGGAGGAGCCTTATAAAAGCATTTACAGGGACATACTTTCCGACGGTAAGGATGAAACGCTTGAGGGCAGGATCCTGAAATGCGCGGATTATATCGACGCTATCATGGAATGCGTGTACGAGGTGAGGCTGAACAATCTCGATCCGTTCGTGGAAAAATACCATGCCATATTGAATAATCTTGGCGACTCGGACCTTGCCAGCGCGAAATACTTTATGGACAAAATTTTGCCTGAGCTTGTCAAAGGCTGCAAGGCATTGGAATAAATAAACTTAAACGAGGTGTACGAATGCTGACTAATGTCGATATCAAGAAAATAATACCGCACAGGTATCCATTCCTGCTGGTGGACCGGGTTATAGAGCTCGAACCGGGCAAAAGAGCTGTAGGCATCAAGAACGTGACTGCCAACGAACCTTTCTTCCAAGGCCATTTCCCGGATTTTGCAATCATGCCGGGAGTACTGATAGTCGAAGCCCTGGCTCAGACCGCAGGTATCTGCACAAATGCGGAAGCCGCAGGAGATGGAACAGGTGATGCTAAGCTCGGAGTTTTTGCGAGTATTGACGAAATGAAATTCAAATACCAAGTCACGCCAGGTGACACACTCAGGCTCGAGGCCGAGATACTTTCCTCGAAAATGGGTATCGTCAAGGCAAAGGTGAAGGCCACGGTTGAAGGAAAAACAGCGGCGGAGGGCGAGATACGCTTCGCTATGACATCGGTGAATAAATAGTCCGTCCCCTTGTTTCAAAATTTTTAGGAATCGTTAAAATATAACTTCCGATAAACTTTTCCGGGGAACTACACTAACCGCTCCATTCCCCGTAAAAGTATCGGAACTAATATTTTAGCCGATCCTTAGCTGACGGCCAGCTTCTTCCTCATCTCAAGGAACATTTCGCCGACCTTGTATATATCGCCTGCGCCCATTGTTATCACAATATCCCCGGATTCGGTGTTCTTATCCAAAAATTCGGCTATATTATCGAATTCTTTTATGTAAAACACTTTTTTCCCTGCTGCTGCGATCCTTTCCGCAAGCATTTTGGAGTTCACCTCTCCCGTATCGGCTTCACGGGCGGCATATATATCCGTAAGTACCACAGTATCAGCGTTGTTGAATGCTGTTTCAAATTCGTCCATGAGAAACTTGGTGCGCGAATACGTATGAGGCTGGAATACGCACCAGATATGTGAATGGGCACAGTTTTGCGCTGCCTTCAATGTCGATGCGACCTCCGTAGGGTGATGCGCGTAATCGTCGATTACCGTAACTCCCTCACTGACTCCTTTCAGTTCGAATCGCCTGCTTGTGCCGCTGAATTTCTGCAGGGCCTTGACGGCTGACGACAGACTGCAGCCCATGACTGTGCTTGCAGCAACAGCCGCCACGGAATTGCCTACGTTGTGTATCCCGGGCACCTTCAGTCTGATCTCGGCTGCAGGCTTGTTCCTGTGTATCAGTGTATAGGTCGCGCAACCCATATCGTCAAAGGATATATTTGCAGCGGACCAGTCGCACTGTTCATTTTTTAGTCCATAGGTGATCTTCCGGCACGACACCTTGTCCATGATGTCGATCGCTGATGCGTCGTCGCCGTTTACAAGGAGGCAGCCGTCTTCGGGTACAAGCTTTGCAAACCCGAGGAATGCTTCCTTTACCTCGTTGAAATTTCTAAAATAATCCGCATGGTCGTATTCGATATTCAGTATTACGGCCAGATATGGGTAGAACTTGAGAAAGCTTCCCGTATATTCGCAGGCTTCGGCTACAAAATAGTCGCTGGCGCCAATCCTTGTCGTACCGCCAATGGCGTTAAGCTCGCCGCCGATATGTATCGTAGGGTCGAGACCTTCCTCGAGCAATATCATGGATATCATTGAGGTAGTTGTTGTTTTGCCGTGGGTACCTGATACTGCAATACTTTCGTGGTATTTCTTCATGATCTCGCCCAGCAGGGTCGCCCTGTCCATGCAGGGGGTACCGATCTGAGCTGCCGCTGCAAGTTCCGGATTGTTCGGCTTTACAGCTGCCGTATAAACTACAAGGTCGGCTCCTGTTACGTTTTCAGCCTGATGACCTATTGTTACCTTTATTCCCATTTTTTCAAGTTTAGCTGTGATCGATGAAGACCGCATATCGGAACCGGTCACTATATATCCCTGTGAAGCCAGTATTTCGGCAAGGCCGCTCATGCTTATACCGCCTATACCGGTCATATGAATCCTTTTAATATTTTCAGAACTTAAAAGTCCGCTTGTCCGCAATATATAACACTCCCTGAACAAATATTCGCACTGCTTCAATCATACATTATTTCTCCGCAATTGTAAAATGCTCGACGGCATAAGAAGGAATCCTTATAGTATATGCAAAATGTTCCATTATATTTATTTCCGAATTTACGAACAATAAATTAAAAATATATTAAAATATTCGGGCTTTTGGTATAATGTAATATTGTCAAGGGACACGTCCCCTTTTGACGCTAAAGCCGACAGCGATAATGTTAAAGAAGCGGGTATCAGATATGCAGAAATTTCAGAGAAACGAGAGAATATCAGCCCTTCAAAGAATACTGTATGATTCTCCCGGGAAGATTTTCACCCTGGGCCATTTTACAGAAATGCTGGGATGTGCCAAATCATCCGTCAGCGAAGATATAGACATAATCAGAGGTTCACTTGAGAAGCAGGGTATCGGCACTATCGAAACAATACCGGGGGCTTCGGGCGGCGTACGTTTTGTCCCGCTCGCATCGCAGGACTTTATACTCAAGCTGGCGGAGAATCTGAGCACCAGGCTCTCAGGCAGGGAGAGGATCCTGCCCGGGGGATTTATTTACATGCTTGATATCATCTATGATCCGGAGATCGTTTCAGACATCGGCAGGGTCTTCGCCGCGTATTTTTACGATAAGGGCATAGATTACGTTATCACTGTTGAAACCAAGGGAATTCCTTTGGCTTTTATGACGGCCAGGTACATGAACGTACCGCTTGTCGTTGTCAGGCATTATAATGAAGAAACCGACGGAGCCTCGGTCAACATCAGCTATGTTTCAGGTTCCTCTAGGAAAATGCAGACGATGGTGCTACCCCTAAGATCGATAAAACGCAATTCCAGGCTGCTGTTCGTCGACGATTTCATGAAGGGCGGGGGTACTGCAAAAGGCTTACTGGAATTGGCCAGGGAGTTCGAATGCGAGGTCGCGGGGATCGGTGTGCTGATACAGACGGCAGAGCCTTCGAAGAAGCTGGTAGACAGCTGGTATTCAATACTGACACTGAGAAACGTCAATGAGGAGTCGGGCTTGACAGAGATCGGACCGAGTAATATAAAACAGTAAAAACAAATCATGCCATCAGTTTCCAACCATATCAAAAAAATGATGTAAAAGAAGGAAATTTCCTTTTGATATAGAATATATAATGTACATCATTTTTATAGGGGAAGGTGGTAGCAGATCATGGAAATTACGGATGTCCGCATCAGAAAAATTGACGTTGAGGGGAAAATGAAAGCGGTTGTATCAGTAACCTTTGACAATGAGTTCGTTGTTCATGATATCAAAGTGATCGAGAGTCAGAGCGGCCTGTTCATAGCAATGCCAAGCAGAAAGACACCCGATGGTGAATTTAAGGATATTGCTCACCCGATCAATGCTGTCACAAGAGATAAAATCCAGAAAGCTATACTTGACAAATATGTTTCGACAACAACTGCAGAGGGATAAGTTCTAAAAGGCACTTTCGAAAGAAGTGTCTTTTTTATGTTGAAATATAGGATAAAAAGTGTGATAATATATGCGGATATGGAAAGGAAACGCCTAAAATGGGACAGGTTACTGCTCTTATTCTGGCCGCCGGCGAGGGTAAGAGGATGAAATCGGATAATGCAAAAGTCATACACCAGGTTTGCGGCAAGGCTATGATCGAATGGGTATACGAAGCGGCACGCGGTGCAGGCATTGAAAAATGTGTCGCGATAGTTGGACATAAAGCCGACCAGGTAATGAACTATATGGGGAACAAAGTCGAATACGTGCTGCAGGAACAGCGTCTAGGAACAGGGCATGCCGTTCAGCAGGCCCGCCGTTATTTCGATGAGGGAGACGGTCATATTTTAGTATTAAACGGCGATGCACCTCTTATTTCAGCTCAGACTATAAAAAACGCACTGCGATATTATAAGGAAGGAAGTTACAAGGCAGTTGTCATTTCTGCCGAAGTAAATGATCCGACCGGCTATGGGAGAATAATCAGGGACAGCGAAGGCCGGCTCATGAAAATAGTTGAACAGCGCGATACCAGTGAGGCTGAGAAGGCGGTCAAGGAGATAAATTCAGGAATGTATGTCTTCTCGTCGAAAGAATTGTCTGAAGCTCTGAAGCTTCTGAAAAATGATAATGAACAAAAGGAGTATTATCTTACCGATACATTGGAAATAATGCTGTCACAGGGTTACAAGGTCGGAGTTTACAAGACGGCGGACAGCGATGAGATTCTAGGTGTGAATGATTGCGCGCAGCTTGGTCGAATCGCTGAAATCATGGAGAAGAAGTCATTGCACGCAGATAGGCATTAAAAAACTTGCATATAACAACAAAAAGGAGCAAAGCAATGAATCTGCACGGTAAGGATATTAAAATTTTTGCGGGGAATTCAAACAGAGCTCTGGCAGAAGAAATAAGTGAAAAGATCGGTCTTCCGTTAGGTATTGCGACCGTGGGTAAATTCAGTGACGGGGAATCAGCCATCAACATAGGCGAAGTCGTAAGGGGCTCCGATGTATTCGTTATCCAGTCCACGTGTCCACCGGTCAATGATAACCTTGTGGAGCTTCTAATAATAATAGATGCGCTGAAAAGGGCTTCCGCAGGCAGGATTACGGCAGTAATGCCATATTTCGGCTATGCCCGTCAGGACAGGAAAGCAAAAGCAAGAGATCCTATTTCGGCAAAGCTCGTTGCCAATCTCATCACAACTGCCGGTGCGGACAGGGTACTTACGATGGACTTGCATACACCGCAGCTACAGGGCTTTTTTGATATCCCCGTGGATCACATGATAGGCGTTCCGGTCATGGCTAGCTATTTCCAGGAGAAATTCCAGTGCTGCGAGGACGTTGTTGCAGTCTCTCCGGATGTGGGAAGTGTCACGCGTACAAGAAAGTTTGCTGAATGGCTCGATATACCTATAGCCATAATAGACAAGAGAAGGCCGAAGGCCAATGTAAGCGAGATCATGAATGTTGTAGGCGATGTCAACAATAAACGGGTCATACTGATAGACGACCTTATCGATACAGGCGGAACAATAGTCAATGCAGCCAAGGCGCTTACGGAAATGGGGGCCAAGGAAGTATCCGCATGCTGCACACACGGCGTGCTTTCGGGACCGGCCTGCGAAAGGATCGAGAATTCCTGCATCAAGGAGCTTGTCACCCTCAATACCATACCGCTGCCCAAGGACAAGCCTGTCAGCAAGATCAGGTCACTGTCGGTTGCGGCGATCTTCGCCGAAGCGATCGAAAGGATCTACGGGGACATTTCCATCAGCACGATCTTTACGCAGAAGGAATAAACGGGGGTGCTGGGTTGGAAAAGCTGACCGTCATAGCAGGGTTGGGAAATCCGGGAAATAAGTACGAAAATACGAGGCACAATGTCGGCTTCAGTACGATCGATCTGCTGTCTTCAAAACATGGGATCAAGGTCAATAAATTAAAGCACAAAGCTCTGACGGGAGAGGGGACCATTGCGGGTAATAGGGTCCTTCTTGTAAAGCCGCAGACGTTTATGAACCTGAGCGGAGAGAGTATCAGGGACATAGCGGAATGGTATAAGCTCCCTATGGAAAACATTATAATAATATATGATGACGTGGACCTGAACGTCGGGACGGTCAGGATTCGCCCAAAAGGCAGTTCAGGCACGCATAACGGCATGAAGTCCGTTATTTACCAGATGCAGTCGGATGAGTTCCCGCGTATCAGGATAGGTATCGGGAAAGCGCCGGAAGGCTGGGACCTTGCGGATTATGTATTGAGCAGGTTCAGTGCGGATGAAGCCGGGGCTATACGCGAAAGTGTCGAACGCGCGGCGGATGCCGCCGCGTCGATCGTTTCGGACGGCGTCAGTACTGCAATGAATCTTTACAACGGGGAACGCGGGATTTAGTTGCTGTTCTTACCGAAATGCTTCATCAACTTGCTCTGTTTCGTAAAACTCATGCAATGGCAATCGACAAGAACAGCAAGTAAACGAGCTTTACCGGGGCTTATAGAGAGGGCATCCAGCTCTCGTGATGAAACCAAACAGAATAACAAATACATCGGCAAGACATATAAACAATGGTAGGTTTTATGG
>Ga0207834_1000026_pt1 | contig 47120 bp, 47 predicted proteins | sample LuqExpMetagenom5_FD_187763 | JGI IMG/M metagenome (GOLD analysis project Ga0207834, IMG submission 187763) | Tropical forest soil microbial communities from Luquillo Experimental Forest, Puerto Rico - Sample 5 (SPAdes) | ecosystem: Environmental > Terrestrial > Soil > Tropical forest ...
CGGTGGGACTTTACTCGGTGCATCCGGTCTCGTGCGAGCATATGGCAAAAGCGCGGCAATGGGGATCGAGGCTGCAGGGATCGTAAAAAGGCAGCTTTGTGTCGAAGCCGGTATCACGCTGGATTATTCGCTGCTCGGCAAACTTCAGGCACTGGCTGCTTCAAAGGGTTACAGGTTAAAAGACACGGTCTATGCGCAGGACGTCGATATGTACCTTTATATACCGGTTGATGAATTCGAGGCCTTCTCGGCGCTGGTCACCGAAGCGACCAATGCCAGAGCCATTGTTTATGCAGGGGAAAAGTCGTATATTACGATAGGAGTGTGATCTGGATGATCGAAGAGGATATGCTCGAAAAAAAGGTATGGGCTGTAGTCGGCGCCAATACCGACCGCGAAAAATACGGAAACATGATCTACAGGAAATTGCTTGCAAGGGGTTACACAGTATATCCGGTAAACCCAAACTATGATGAAATAGAAGGCAGTATCTGCTACAAGGATCTTTCATCGCTGCCGCAGAGGCCCGATGTCATAGACATGGTCGTATCTCCGAAGAGAGGACGTGCGGTACTCGAAGAGGCAGCGAAGCTTGGCATCCGCAATATATGGTTCCAGCCAGGCACGCATGATGAAGAACTGCTCAGATATGCCGAATCGCTTGGACTGACCCATGCCGAGGCGTGTGTACTTGTGGCGCTCAGGTAAAACGCCGTCTGGCAATAGTGCTTGGAAAGACCGCTTAGCAATACCGATCGCCAATACCGATCATCGATGCCGCCCATGTGTCGGTTAACTACATAGTCACTGTATGAATCGAAGAAAACTCGATTTTAACGGCTTCCTCGAATCTGTTGTTGAGGTCTTCGGTTTCATAATCGGCTGCTCCGTCGTTTATCTGCGTTAAAGGCAGATCGATCACAAATTCCGTGCCCTTGCCTTTTTCGCTGGACAGCAGGATATTGCCCTGATGGAGCTTGACAAAGGATTTGACGAGCGAGAGCCCGATGCCGCTTCCTTCATTCTCTGCCGACCGGTTGCGGCCCGCCTGTTTGTACCGTTCAAAAATCATATCGCGGCTTTCCTCAGGAATCCCTGATCCCGTATCTTTTACGGAGATGCATGCCCGTTCCCCCGATACATATGTGGATACGATTATGAAGCCGCCGGGTTTTGTGAATTTGATGGCGTTAGAGAGCAGATTCAGCATGATGCGCTCCATTTTTTCGATATCGGCTGCAACCGGGATCGGCCCAGCGGTACCACTGTAATTGAGGCTCAATTTCCTGCTTGTCGCGAATGGCCTTACCGATTGTACGATTTCCGAAATGAACTGGTCAAGATCGCAGTTGACCGGTTTGAATACCAGATATCCCACCTCGATCTTGTTAAGATCGAGCAGGTTGTTTGTGAGCCGCAGCAGTCTGTAGCAATTGCAGCTGATTATCCTGAGATTTTTACTGAAGGTGCTGTCATGCTGTTCCGAAAGTATTCCCTGTGCCTTCTCCTGCAAGCTATCCTGTACTTGCTCCTGCAAGCAATCCTGTGCCTGCACCCGAACAGCTCTCTGCGATGGTACCTGCGCCCTTTCCTTCATTGAGAGCAGCTGGACTGCTCCGAGTATCACACTCAACGGGGTTTTAAGCTCGTGCGCCATATTGGAGAAGAATTCCGATGTTTTTTCGGCTGTTTCAACCGAGGCATTCAGTTGTTCAGTCAATAGTCTCTCATTCAACAATGATTTTTTGTATAAAATAAAAAGAGCCAGACAAAATGCCAGCAGCAAAAAAACCAGTACGACGGCTATTATCGATAAGTAACCATAATCCATGAAAAGCCCACCCTTTATCTTTTGAATCGTATATGTTATCATATATGTGCGGATTTTATGAATATCCTGTTATTTAAAGAGTATCCATAAATTACCACCAACATTTTACAGGAAACACCCTTATCTGTAAATATATTTTCCGCCTTGCGGAAATAAAGTTTTTTTATTGGAGGTATAAAATATGTCAGGCCATTCGAAGTGGGCTAATATCAAAATCAAAAAAGGCAAATCCGACGCTCAGAGAGGAAAAGCCTTCACAAAGCTCGGAAGGGAGCTTGCTATAGCGGTCAAACAGGGCGGAGGCAACCCTGACGCCAATTCCAGGCTGAAGGACGTCGTCGCCAAGTGTAAAGCCGCAAACATGCCGAACGACAATATTATGAGAAGCATCAAGAAGGCTGCAGGCGAGGGCGACGGCGACAATTACGAAGAGATCTCATACGAAGGCTATGGCCCGGGCGGCGTGGCAGTTATCGTAGATGCTGCCACCGACAACCGCAACAGGACTGCCGGCGATATAAGGCACTTCTTCGACAAATTCGGAGGCAACCTCGGTCAGTCGGGCAGTGTTTCCTTCATGTTCAACAAAAAAGGCGTGATACTTATAGAGAACGACGGGCAGGTCTCGGAGGACAACCTTATGATGGACGCGCTCGACGCCGGCGCAGAGGACTTTTCGGCCGAAGAGGATTACTACGAGGTCTCCACGGATCCGAACGATTTCTCAAAGGTCAGGGAAGCTCTCGAGAAAAAGGGTTACGAATTTATGGAAGCTGAAGTCGAGATGGTGCCGACCGTTATGACGAAGCTCACCGACCCCAAGCAGATCGAGTTCATGGACAAACTCGTCGAAAACCTCGAGGACATGGACGACGTCCAGAACGTCTGGCACAACTGGGAGCAGGAGTAGGAGGCAGGCAGTTCGATATAGTGGTTATATGAGCTTAAGGGTGGGTAATTTAACGATTACCTGCCTTTTTTGTTGCCTAGCGACTTAAACAACGACACACCTTGTACAAACACTTGACTTCCATACTTACAAAATATAACATTGAAGCAAGAAGGCAGTGCTAATTTTCTGTATGCTTTCGTCTTTTTGTAATAAGGAGTAATTGGGAGTAAGCATACTGTTATGAGAATTTGAGTGATATTATGATAGAAAAAGATGATTGGCGATTACATGGTCAAGACAGGTATTTAAAAAGCGAAACGCTATATTATCGAAATTATAAAGTAATTGCAAAAGAAAGAGAGCATGACCATTGTGAGTTTTGTTGGAGGAAGTTTACTGAAGATGGCGATATGGATTCTATAAACTCAGGATATACAACAAGTGATAATTATAGATGGATTTGCAGTGATTGCTACGAGGATTTTAAGGATATATTCAATTGGAACTTGGTTACCGAATAGTATTGGAGCAAACTTATTGATGGGTTCCCATTGTTTGAAGTGCAATAAGCCTGAATATAACTAAGCGGTGGATGGATAAATGATAGGAGCAATCATTGGAGACGTAATTGGTTCTACATATGAATGGCATAATGTTAAAACAACGGAGTTTGACTTGTTCAGCAGAAACACTGGCTTTACTGATGATACAGTTTTAACGGTTGCAATTGCTGATGCACTTCTCAACAAGCAGCCCTGCAAAAATCCTATCGCTGATGAGCTCCAAAGCCGGAGGGCATACGCTTATAAACTCAGAGAGTATGGCAGGAAATATCCAAATGCCGGATACGGTCAGATGTTTATTCAATGGCTTTCAGACCCAGAACTCAAACCGTACCGCAGCTATGGCAATGGCTCTGCAATGAGGGTAAGCCCTATAGGTTTTGCATTCAACTCTCTTGATGAAGTACTGAAAGAAGCTAAAAGAAGTGCTGTGGTAACACATAACCATAGAGAAGGTATAAAGGGTGCAGAAGCGGTCGCCAGTGCTGTATTTCTTGCAAGGACAGGCAGTACTAAAAGTGAAATTAAAGAGTTTATCATGAAGAGGTTTAGATATAGCCTTAACCAGAGGTTGTATGATATCCGACCGGGTTATATGTTTGATCCATCTTGTCAAGGTTCCGTCCCTCAAGCGATCATTGCGTTTCTGGAATCTAATAGCTTTGAGGATGCGATACGGAAAGCAATTTCTATTGGTGGTGATAGTGATACAATTGCCTGTATTACTGGAGGAATCGCACAAGCCTACTATAAGGAGATCCCTGCTTATATCGTGGATAAGGTTAGATTTATATTGGATTCTGGGTTGAAAAGGGTAGTAGATCAGTTCTGCGAGCGGTTTCATGTTTGAACGAAGAGTAAATAGCAGTGGCTTTTACCAGCCTTTTTTACTGCCGGCCTGAAAGCCGCAGACATTAACGGATGATATGCCTGCATAGCTCGCCTCAACTTTTTCATAGTACACATTAAGAAGAATGTTCAAAATTTCAAGTATGGGGCACAATGATGCAGTTAGTGGGTACAACTATGTTGACATAATCCTAATTATATAGACATAAAGTACCATATAAATCAGTTATTATCCAAGCATTTGCCCCGTAATTGAAATTCTGCACAGTATATTTACATATAGTAAAATATGTTCAAACATGTTATGGTAAAATGGCATTTGTATAGCATTGCAAAGAAGCAAAGGGCACAGCTGTAGCCTGCATCCAGATGAGTTGACGGCTTGGCCTCATCAACTTTTTACAGTATAATTTTACGGGAATTCAGGTTTTATACCGATAAATACTATATAAAATCGCCTTTTAAAGGACGTCAGCCATGGAAACACACGAAAACTGCCGGAAATGCAAGTATTACTTTATCACATGGGATTACAGGTTTCCCTACGGCTGCAGGTTATTCGGCATAAAGTCAAAGCAAACGCCGTCAATAGTTGTCAATCAATCTTTAGGAAAGCAATGCGAGCATTTTTCATTGTAGTATATTATGGTGAAAAATGGTATACTAAAGTGGGATTATGTAAATTTTCATAATCAAACTGGAAAATTCAGTACCCTGAAGCAGTTGTAGTATCGGCCCGGTATAAGTTCGAACGAAGAAAGGGTGTATGTACTATGCGGAAGCTTTCTCTAAGGATACTCATTATCTTTGTCCAGGTACTTCTAATTATTATCCCTGTTTCTGTGGCAACCATTTTACTTTTTACGGCTCCATCCATCGACTCACAAGTATTGAAGCTATCGGCAGCAGTTGTGCTGGCCCTTTCTGTTCTGGCTGCCGTTGTAATAAATCTGGTGTTGAACGGATATTCGAAGGGTATTGGCAAAATAGTGGATAAATTGAACAGGGCCGAGCAGGGCGAACTTACCGTAAATATCGAAAAGGGCGGAGTCAGGGAGCTTGGCGAGCTTTCGGATGTGGCCGGGAAAATAATCAAGGGCTTCAACGGGATGATTTCAGAGGTGTATTCATCGTATGCTGATGTAAAGCATATGATCAGTACAGTAGCCGAAACGTACAAGGAATCGGCTGAAAGCTCGAGGGAAATCGCGAAGACCACGGAAGCTGTGGCGCAGGGCGCGTCCAAACAGGCGGAGGATTCAGAGGTCTGCTACAATATGTCCACTGAGCTGGTGGGACAGGTAGAGGCCGTTTCCGAATCGACGGAGCTGATGTCGGCTAAAGCCGAGCTTGTGAAAAGCATGACAGACTCCGGAAAGAGCAGTATTTCCGAACTGCTGGACAAAAGCAAGCTGTCTGAATCTAATATAGCCGAAATAAATAAGAGCATCGAGGGCTTAAGTACTATGGCTCAAAGTATTACTAAAATAACTGAGATGATCACAGCCATAGCCAACCAGACGAACCTCCTGTCTCTGAATGCTTCCATAGAGGCTGCAAAAGCCGGCGAAGCAGGAAGGGGCTTTTCCGTAGTAGCCAACGAGATCAAAAAGCTGGCTGAAAAGAGCCTCGATTCGGCGCAGAGTATAGTCAAGACGATCGCAGGCGTACAGGAGCAGGTCAATAATACGACTGAAAAGATAAATTCCATTACGCAAACCATAATGTACCAGGTGGAAGCCGTACATAAAACGAATGACGCATTCAGCGGAATAGCCGATGCATCGGATGAACTGTTTTCGCAGCTCAATACCGTCAAACACGGTATCGCTCAATTGGACAGCATCAAAACCAATCTTGCGGGCTCGATAGAGAACATATCTGCGGTAGCCGTGGAAACGGCGGCTTCTTCGGAAGAGATCACATCACTGATGTATTCGCAGAACAACGCTGCTGACGTCCTGGTCGGTTTGTCGTCGGATCTGGAGCACTTGGTTTCCGGCATGGATGGCAAATTGAGCAGGTATAAATTCGACAAAGTCCAAAAAGCCAGAAAGACATTTGCGGTAGTTACCGTTTTGGATCTGCCGTTCTTTGACGATACGTTCAAGGGAGCCGAGGAAATCGGAAAGAAGCTCGGCGTTGATATCATTAAGTTCGCTCCTGCGCAATGGGGCGCAGCGGTACAGGTGGGAATACTGGAAGAGTGCATTCAAAAAGGCGTCGATGGTATCGCTTTAGGCCCGATCAGTTCACCGCTGGTGGAAGAGGCAGTGAAAAAAGCTCTCGGCAAAGGTATAAAAGTCGTTACCTTTGACAATAACCTGCCCGGCTGCGGTATAAGCGAATTTATCGGCACAGATAACTTCGCAGCCGGCGTAAGTATCGGAGAATCCACTGTAAAATGCCTTGACGGAAAGGGAAAGGTTTTGATATCGGTGGTATCCGACACTTACGAGAATATGGTACCCCGGATCAACGGCTTCAGGAAGGCTATCGAAAAGTATCCCGGAATAACGATCGTTGGTATAGAAAATGTAGGAGAAACGGGAGAAAAGAGATCGGCGGCGATCAAAAAGCTGCTGGATGGAAATCCGGATACGGACTGTATCGTTTATATGGATTATCAAGGCGCGGAGGCTGTTGAGAAATTGTTTGATCTGACCGAAGTAAAAGCAAAGATAGTCGGCTTTGACAAGAACGACGAAGCGATGAGGATGTTCAAGGCCGGAAAGCTGAATTCCATAGTGGTACAGAGGCCCAGGATATGGGGCGAGCTGGCGGTCAAGAGACTGAACGACCTGATGCTCGGCAAGGAAGTGCCCGCCTTTGAAGATGCGGGTACCTTCGAGATTAATAAAAGGAACGTATCGCTCTATAATTGATATGATCAGGTTTTAGCAAAGTTAAAGTAAATACAAAAAAATGACATTCGTCACATATTGTGACGGACGTCATTTTTTTTTACCCAATCCAATGACACCTTGGCACTTTTCCATGACGCACTTATGCATACGGCGTTACATTCAGTACATGAATATGAAACCAAAAAATCGTAGGATAAAATCAGCGGAACATAATTAGACAATTTTACGATGGGGTGTGAAAAAATAATGACGGAATTAATCCCGCAGGCTTATGTACCTGCCAGGAAAAGACGCAATAAATACGGCAACTTCATCAGAACGAACGGCCCGCTGCTTACCATGCTGATACCAGGGCTTATTATCCTGCTGATCAACAATTATATCCCAATGTTCGGTATAATCATTGCATTTAAACAATACAGGTTCGTAGGTAATTTTTTTGAAAGTGTCATAAAAAGCAAATTCATAGGATTCAATAACTTCAGTTTCTTTTTCAACACGCCATACGCCTATATAATGACCAGAAACACCATACTTTACAATCTCGTGTTCATCACACTCGATATCATAGTTCCCGTAATGCTTGCCATCGCGCTGAACGAGATCCGCGGGAAAACGCTTTCGAAAGTGTACCAGAGCCTAATGTTCCTGCCGTACTTCCTGTCATGGATAATTGTAAGCTATCTGGCGTATTCGCTTCTCAGCGTAGACAAAGGTTTTTTCAACATCGGTATATTGCGGTCGCTGGGTATCGACCTCGTCGAATGGTACAGTGAGCCTGCCTATTGGCCGTTCATCCTTGTTTTCTTCCACATGTGGAAGTACACGGGCTACAATGTCGTCGTTTACCTGGCGGCCATATCGGGGATCGATTCCGAATATTACGAAGCCGCATCGATAGACGGAGCGACCAAATGGCAGCAGATCAAGCATATCACGCTTCCTATGCTGAAATCGCTGATGATTATACTTACACTGCTTGCGGTAGGAAGAATATTCAATGCAGATTTCGGCCTCTTCTACAACGTGCCGAGAAACAGCGGCTCACTGATGAATGCGACAATGGTTATAGATACCTATGTTTACACAGCTCTGATGAATACGAACAATATCGGTATGGCGGCTGCCGCAGGCGCATACCAGGCAGTTATAGGCTGTATCACCGTATTTACGGCAAACCTGATCGTCAGAAGGATCGACAAGGACATGGCGCTATTTTAGGAGGCTTTAAATGAACAGGGAATCAAACCGTATCAATACCATAAAGTGGGGCAGCAATGCCATATTGAATTTCATGTTTTTATGTGGTGCTGCGATCTGTATTTTGCCGTTGACACTAATCATCATACTTTCTTTTACGTCCGAGGATTCACTGTTGAAGAACGGTTACAGCTTTTTCCCCTCGGAATGGTCGCTGGAGGCCTACAGATATGTAGCCGCGGTAGGAGATGTAATATTCAGGGCTTACGGTACCTCCATTTTTGTATCGCTTTTGGGCACGTTCCTGAGCCTGATTGTCATATGCCTCTATGCATATCCTCTTACGAGGAGCAGCTTCAGGTTCAGGAACCAATTTTCTTTTATAGCATTCTTCACAATGATCTTCGGGGGCGGCCTTGTACCATGGTACGTCGTATATACGCAGCTCGTGCCTTTGAAAAATACGATCTGGGTTATGATCGTGCCGTATCTGATGAACGCCTGGTTCATGATGATAATGCGCACTTTCATCAAAACTACGATAAACGAGTCCATTCTCGAATCTGCCAGGATCGACGGCGCGGGCGAATACAGGACCTTTTTTGTGATCGTGCTGCCGCTCTGCCGCGCCGGACTTGCAACAATAGCGCTGTTTTGCCTGCTCAACTACTGGAACGACTGGTACCTGCCGCTGGTGTTTATAACCGATGCGAAGCTTTTCAATATCCAGTATCTCATGTACCAGACCCTTACAAGCATCCAGTATCTGATGAGCGGAAGCGCAAACTTTGTACAGGCGAGGGATATAGGCGCGGGTCTTCCGAGCGAGAGCGCGCGAATGGCCGTGGCGGTGCTTTCCATCGGTCCGATTGTACTGGCTTTCCCGTTCTTCCAGAGATTCTTCGTTAAAGGCCTTACGATAGGCGCTGTAAAAGGTTGAGAGCATATGGTATCAGGCCGATTGGCCTGATACAGTGCATCAAATAAACAAAGTATTAGGAGGAGGTTTTTTATGTTCAGTATTAAAAAGGTTATGTGCCTGGTCATGGTCCTTGTGCTGGCAGTTTCATGCGCATTGACCGGCTGTGGCGGCCAGACCGCGGGCACAGGCGCAGAGTCAACTACGACACCCGAGGCTACTATGGCTGAAACGCCTGCAGAAGCGACAGCGGCTTCTGCTGAAACACCGAAGGAACCGGTGGAGATCACTTATGTCAGAGTAGGTGACAAACAACCTGCCGATACCGATATGGTTTTGGCGGAAGTCAACAAATACCTTGCAAACAAAGGCCTGAAGCTCAAACTCCAGGTGTTTGGCTGGGGAGACTACGACAAAAAGGTCAACCCGATGCTTGCATCAGGCGAAGCATTCGATGTATGCTTCACCGCAAACTGGGCTGCAAACTACTACATGAATGCTCCTGCCGGCTACTTCCTGCCGCTCAACGATTACCTCGCAAAAGATTCCACCATCGTTGATATCCTTGGCAAAGACTTCCTTAACGGCTCTGCGATCGACGGCGTCAATTATGCAGTGCCGACTCACAAGGAAACAGCTCATAACTGGGGCTTTCTGCTTCAGAAGAAGCTGGTAGACAAGTATCAGATCGATGTGACCAAGATCACGAAGACTGCCGACCTTGCACCTTATTTCGAGCAGATACTCAAGGGTGAAGGCAGAAAGATCGTACCCCTGCTCGCCTGCAAGATGGATACTCCCTTCCACTTCCTCGACTGGAACAACCTCAGCGATGATAACGTTCCCGGCGCACTTTATCCTGATAACAGGGACACCAAGGTCATCGACCAGTTCCTGACTCCTGAAATGATCGCATACTACAAGGAAATGCGCGATTATTACCAGAAGGGTTACATCGCAAAGGATAATGGATCACTTGTCAACACTACGGAGGAAATGAAGACCGGCAAGTACTTCGCAACCGAACAGCCCCTTATCCCGTATTTTGCTCCCAGGCTCTCACAGCAGACAGGTATCGAGTGGGTACAGGTTGATATAACCAAACCGGTCATGTCCAATCGTGAAACTACAGGTGCAATGCTGGCCATTCCTACAGCTTCCAAGAATCCTGACGCTGCATTCAAGTTCATTACTATGACTTATACCGATGCAACACTCAGGAATATGATCACGTTTGGCTTGAAGGACACCCATTACACAGTAAATGACGACGGCAGGATCAAAATCACCCAGAAGGGTACCGATGGCTGGAACCTCGGCAACCAGTGGGAATTCGGCGATCAGTTCAAGGATCTGCTGCTCGAATCGCAGCCGGTCGATCTGTGGACCAAGATGCTAGATTATAACAAGTCCGCTTTCGTGGAACAGAACCTGGGCTTCGTATTCAATGCGGCTCCCGTGCAGACCCAGATATCTGCCTGTAAGGCTGTTGTCGACAACTATTACCCGATTCTGTTCACAGGTTCGGCTGATGTCGACAAGACTGTTGCCAAGTTCATCGGTGAACTGAAGGCTTCCGGCGAAGAGGCAATAATCGTCGAAATGCAGAAGCAGTACGACGCATGGCGCGCAAATAACGGCAAATAAGCTGGTATCTCAAACGAGTAAAATAGAAAAAATACACAATAGAAGGGGATTGTCGGGTCCCCTTTTATTGTGCCCTTTTTTAGAATTATTTCCGGATCATCTGGTCAGAGAATCTATTTTCATTTTCCTCCTGATTTCAATCAAACGGTCAAGATCGCACAGACTTTCTATATTGTACTCCCGACAGCACCTTTTGCATATGGAGCGGCTGCCGCTGTAGCCGGGGTTTATGCCGACCACTCTGTGTATACTGAAGAACGGCTTGAATTTCTTTTTACCGCAGCAGGAGCATTTTGGAAACATGTCGGGTATGTACAGCAAGAATAAAATTATAGCAGCCAGTGCGGCAAAGCTGATCCCTAATCGCACAAAAAATCAACCCCTATTAAGGTTATTTGGCAATGCTGGATTTTATGCATAAAGAGCCTTCCGGTCAAAGCACAAGGGCTGCCGATGTATCAGCAGCCCTTGTGTTTTAATAGATCAGTTATGGGTCAATGCCCCGCATTACTTCTTCTCGACCTGATAAGTGTTTCCGGTATATGCTTCGAATACCTTCTTGACGATATTGCCGCCTATCTTACCGGCGTCTCTTGATGCGAGGTCGCCATTATAGCCCTGCTTCAGGTTAACTCCTACCTGATTGGCTATTTCATACTTCATGTTGCCGAATGACGTTTTGCTTCTGCTGTTTGCCATATAGTTCCCTCCTCGTTTTATATTCGCCGCCGAAATACTGGCGTCGTATTCTTATGATTTGCAGGACAGAGTCGATTTATTACGGTAAATTATGTTACGATACCTACTCTCTGACGTTTGCGGGACTTTCCCTGAACAGAAGCGTGATGGCGTACAAGCCTGAAACACCAACCAATGCAAATACGATCCTGCTGAAAACAGAAATCGTACCATTGAACAAACTGCCGCCGAATATGGAGGTGACAAGATCGTAATTGGCTATACCGACAAGCAGCCAATTTAGCGCTCCTATTATCACAAGCACAAGAGCCAGTCTGTCCAGTGGAGTTCTATTCATAGCAACATCTCCTTTATTTTTTGTTGCTTTTATTATTTCCTGCAGAATTATTCTAATTCACCCGGCGTTTTACAATTAACGCCAATTTTGGCCTTATCAGGCCTTTCTATAAAAAAGACGCAGTCTGTGTCGACTGCCAGAGTCCCGGCAAACGCATTTTCAAGCGTGCATTTGCCGTCTTGCTGATGTATGCAGTTTGAGGAACAGTTAATCGTTGTCATAATCGGTCCTCCTTAATATATTATTCTTTCAAAAAGTCAATAAAAAATACTTGCTTGAAATTTATGTTAAAAGTCGCCGGCGCTCGACGCACCGGCGACTTTATTTAAATAACCGCCGTCCGCCGCGGCGGACAGCAGTTAGTACTGATGGATATTCGCATTTTTAGAAAATGAACGCTCAGCTGAGGTTACCCTGTATATTATGTATAAGCATGTGCATTTGTGCTATAGTAAAGCTATATCGGAGGTTATAATATGCAGTTCATAGCGCAGCCAAATTTGCCAGAAAATTCGGTATGTCTGGCCGTAGCCGGTGCGGAAACACGAAATGAGGCAGTCGCCAGGCTGAAAAAACTCGGGGTCGAAGTGCTGATAATGCCCGCTCATGGCGGCCTATACAAGGCCGTCGAAAGTCATCCGGACATGCAGCTTCACCATATCGGGGGCAGCCGGATCATATATGCGCCCAGTACCGACCTATCCATGCTCGGTATTCTATCATCATACGGCTTTGAACTGATAAAGGGCGAAAGCATGCTTTCCTCCTCATACCCGCACGATATTCCCTACAATGCCGCCAGAGTCGGCCGCCTGTATTTCCACAACCTCAGATATACGGACCGTATACTGCGCGAACAGCTCGATCGGCTCGGAGTCGAACCAATCCACGTAGAGCAGGGATATGCCAAGTGTTCCGTATTGCCGGTCAATGAAAATTCTATTGTTACAACTGATTCCGGCATCGCTAAGGCAGCGGAGAAAAAAGGCCTTGACGTTCTGTTTCTTGAAAATGAGCGTTCGATCAGGCTGCCGGGTTTGAACTACGGCTTCATCGGCGGTGCATGCAGTATGATCTCCAAATCTGTCTGCGCGATCAACGGCTGCCTCGCAAAGCTTTCCTGCAGTGAGGCGCTGACTTCCTTCCTTTCTTATAAGCAAATCACAGTGAAAGAACTTTCAGAAGACTACGTAACTGACATCGGTTCCATTCTTCCTCTATCCACATATAATATAGAAGGTTGCAATAACGAATTAGCAAAAACAGGAACTAATGTAAAATATGTGGAATAATTTGCATAGTTCCAGGGCTGCATACAACATTTTGCTTAGACATATACTAGCACTTGAAGGGATGTGAAGTTGATGCAGTTTCTTTGCATTGGAGTGAACGGCAGCGCTGATATGGTCATGCAGCATATAAAGAATGAACTCCGGCAATTGAAAAACAAAAAAATCAATTACTCCATCAATGAGGTAAATTCCGAAGGCTCGACTTCCATTATATGCACGGTGAACGATGGCAGATTTTATCGCGAGAAATCCCTGGAATCGTACAAGGTGCTTAAAACATATATTTCGAACGCACTTGCCGATTATATCATCAGACAATATGAGGAGAGGCTTCTGACCAGGATAATCAACAGCAACTTTTGTTATTTCAATGCTGTTGAGAAGAAGGAGATACTGGACAGGGCGCTCAACATTATAAGGAATGATGATAAAACGTTCATCAACAGCCTTTTCCAGATCAGAAGAAGAAACGTAATCGTCAGGAGACTGCTGGATTATTTCGATAATTCCAATAATATAATACTCGATGGCTTTGTGAACTTCCGGCTTAAGGAGTATATCAAGGACCTTGAGGAAGTAGTGGATAAAGCTGTCGACGACTTCTTGATGGATCGCGAGTACAAGGAATTTATCAGATTGCTGAGGTATTTTGTCGATATACAGGAGCCTAAAATCGACACGGTACATGTTATTGTCGGCTATGACAATCACTACACACTGCTGGACGGATCCAAAAATGAAATCACCAATGAATGTATCCAGGAGTACGTTAATGAGATATCAGAAGGAGAAGTAAATTATGATGATTTGCTGGTAAGCTCGTTGATTACATTTGCGCCCAGGAAGATAGTGATACACAGTACCGGCCAGTTCAGGAACAAAGAGTTGATGGAAACGATCAAAAATGTATTTACGGGACGGGTGGTACTCTGCCAGGGCTGTGATATCTGTTCAATCAAAATGGTTAAGAGCGAAACAAAAAAATAGGAAAACAAAAGGGCTGAAAAGCCCTTTTTTCATAGGTGGCGTGTCCAGCGAAGCCGGATCGCATTTGCCCCGGCATATGACCGTTCTCCGTATAATACGATAAAAACCTGCAAAAATCTGCCTGCAATTGGTATTTTCAACAAAAATATTTACTGATATATATTGACAAGTTGGTACGGGATGATAAAATAAACGTATAACACAACATAGAGTATAAAATGTTTATATTTGATACATAATATAGTTAAATAGTGAAAGTTTAATATTTTTACTAAAGATAAAGCATTCAAGTTACAAACGACAAGTTATGAAGTGTACAAATGAAGAGGATCCGGGGAAAGAAAAGAGAGTCAATGACTCTCTTTTTCCCATTTATGGAACAAAACAAATTGCTGCGCAGCGTAATAATGTAGATTATATGCTGACGCAATAATCTTTGCGCAGTCTTGTTCAAAACTCAGAGGCACTCGATGCGCCTCTGAGTTTGTTCTTATGGAGGCTTTAAGGGCTGGTTTTTATTGCGGTGGTCTCGAGCATCTGGTAAGATATATACATGAATGGAACAAAAAGTGCTGCGCAGCATAATAATGTAGATTATATGCTGGCGCAATAATCTTTGCGCAGTCTTGTTCAAAACTCAGAGCTACTCGATGTGCCTCTGAGTTTGTCCCAAACGGTCAGGAGGTCTACTGATTGAAAACAGTCGGTTTTGTCGGAGCCAGCGGAACGGGAAAGAGCCACAGGGCTTCGTGGGTAGCAAGCGAGAGGGAAATACAGTTTATCATAGATGACGGATTGCTTATCAAATCGAACCAGGTTATAGCTGGTAAGTCGGCCAAAAGGGAAAAGACTAGGATCGGCTCGATTAAATGCGCTCTGTTTACCGAGGACAATCATGCGCAGGAGGTAAAGGATGCGATCCGGCGGTATGGACCTGAGGCTATTCTTATACTCGGCACTTCTGATGAAATGGTAGAGAGGATAGCGAAAAGGCTTGAAATCCCTGCTGTCAACGAGTGGGTGCATATCGAGGACGTTGCGGACGAATTTGAGATCAAGCAGGCTATTGCAACCAGAAGGGAACAGGGAAAGCATGTCATACCGGTTCCAACTTTTGAGATAAAAAAGGATTTCTCAGGTTATTTCCTGGACCCTCTGCGGATATTCCGCAGAAAAGGCAAGGTCAATTTCCAGTATGACGGCGAAAAGTCTGTAGTAAGGCCTACCTTCAGCTATCTAGGCAATTACACCATATCCGACTATACCATATACCAGATTGTCGAATACGTCGTCACGAACGTAAACGGAGTCAGCAAGATATCGAGGTTCAGGGCAGAGAACCGGCCTGAGGGTACCTATATGGAAATTGATCTCGTACTCGTATACGGCTGCCGGATACGGGAGTTGATGCAGGAGGTACAGAAAAGAGTCGGGGAAGAGGTTGAAAAACTGACAGCGCTGAATATCAAGCAGGTTAATGTAACGGTTAAAAGTCTGGTTATAGAGAAACAATAACCGGTAGGTAACAGGAGGGTACATATGAACAATTTTACATTTCAGAACACGACCCGTATCATATTCGGCAGGGATACCGAGGATATGGTCGGGACGGAGGTTAAGAAATTTGCAAAGAAGGTACTGCTGCATTACGGCGGCGGCAGCATCAAAAAATCCGGCCTTTACGATAAGGTCGTCAAAGCTCTGAAGGCAGAAGGAATAGAGTACCTGGAGCTCGGCGGCGTTAAACCCAACCCCAGACTCAGCCTTGTATATGAAGGCATAGAGCTTTGCAGAAAAAATGATATCGGCTTCATATTGGCTGTTGGCGGCGGAAGCGTCATCGATTCGGCAAAGGGGATCGCGACCGGCGTATTTTATGAAGGAGACGTCTGGGATCTTTACATGAAGAAGGACAGGGCAACAAGAGCGCTTCCCCTGGGCGTCATACTTACCATCCCGGCTGCGGGCAGCGAGAGCAGCGGCGCTTCGGTCGTTACGAAGGAAGAAGGCCAACTGAAAAGGGATATATTCTATGAATTTCTCCGCCCACAGTTTGCGATCATGGATCCGGCGCTTTGCTTCACACTGCCGAAATACCAGGTCGCATGCGGCGCCGCTGACATCATGGCCCATGTAATGGAGAGATATTTTACCAATACAAGGAATGTCGAATTTGTTGACAGGCTCAGCGAAGCGACGCTGACCACTATCATTAATAATGTACCTTCTGCGCTGGCAGCCCCGGAAAATTACGATGCATTTGCCGAGATAATGTGGGCGGGGACCGTTGCGCACAACGACCTCCTTAGCTGCGGCAGGGAACAGGATTGGGCTTCCCATGGTATAGAGCACGAACTGAGCGGTTTGTACGACATAGCCCACGGAGCAGGGCTTGCAGTCATTTTCCCTGCGTGGATGAAATACGTCTATAAACATGATATAGACCGTTTCGTTCAGTTTGCCGTAAGGGTCTGGAAGGTCGAACAGGACTTCTTCAACCACGAAAAGACGGCACTTGAAGGGATCGCAAGGATGGAAGCCTTCTTTAAAAGCATTGGCCTTCCTGTCAGATTGAACGAGGCCGGTATAAATGAGGACCGTTTCGCGGAAATGGCCGAAAAATGTGCAGGCAAGGGCACTATGGGGAGCTTTGTGAAGCTGAATAAGGATGATGTGGTTAACATCTACAAGCTTGCGAAGTAATAGTATAACGGCAGTACCCATATCACGGACAGGGATGGGCTACATAATATACTTTAGATGTAACCTTTCATTTATAGAAAAATATAATGGTACCATGGGATGTAACCCTGGTACCTTTTTGTTTTATATATCGTGAAGGGGGATTTTGCATGTATTTCCGGGATGGATTCGAATACCTGAATAATAGTGAAAGCAGCCAGCCTAAGCGACCGTGTCCCTATTTCAACCAATCAATGCCCGATCAGGGGTGGATTGCTCCGACACAGGGTATTATTTATACCAATGCCAGACAGACGTATTCCTATGTCCGGCTGCTGAACGCCTCTCCGAATACCGGACCTGTCGATGTTTACGCAAATGCCACCCAAATCGCTTCCGGGCTGACATATAAAGGGTTTACGGAATACTTTCAGATGCTTCCGGGTACGTATCACATAGTGGTATTTCCGGCCGGTACCACTGGCCCGACACTATTGGAAACACAGGTCGAAATACCTGTAAGATCGATTATGACGGCAGCTATTATCGGGCTATTGCCAACCATAAGCATCAGGGCGTACTTTGAAACAGTAATACAGATTCCTGCGGGACACTTGTACCTTCGCTTTGCCAACCTCTCGCCCGAAAGCCCGAACATGGATCTGATCGCCAACGGGACGAGGCTTTTCGAAGGTGTTCCGTTCGGCATGGCAACAAATTATACGCCTGTTACGGCCGGTGCTTATGTATTCAATGTTCTACGTAGCGATACAGGCGCAAGGCTGGTCTATGTACCAAATATAACGCTGAGCGCCGGGAGGTTCTATACGATATATGTCGTAGGTCAGATAAGCGGCGTAGCTCCGTTGGAGGTGCTGATCCCGCTCGATGGGAATTCGTATATACAGGTAGGGTAGGCTACTTCAGATTGCTGTAGCCCTTCAGCTTCTGGATGCTGCGGGGCAGCGCGTCCTTTGAATTGCCCCATGGGGCGTCGTTATTGCGGTAGTCGAATTTCTTGGTAAACCAGTCGAGCTCCTGTTCGATCCTTTCCAGATTCTCGATCTGCTGCTGCACCAGTATGCTCTGAAATTGCCTGCTTTCATTGGCATTCAAATATTTATCGGAAGCGAGGAGCAACTGTTTGAAATGGACCAGGCAGAAGCCTTTCTTCTCTGAAAAAAGCTTGCGGAAATCTGTTTCCGTTGACCAAAGGTACATTATAACGTCATAATACCGGTCCATCGTATGCTCGAGCCTGCTGCAGACAGTGCAGCTCCCTTCCATGTCCGTCAGCAGTTTTACCATTCCGGCGGCTGTCGGATTGCCGGAGGATGTCTTTGAAGACGCGGCCTCCTTTGATGAAAACATGCCTGAAAGCGAGCCAAGGACTCCGCCGGACGGCTTTTTACCGTTTCCGGCATCGATGATCGCCCTGGAGGCTTCTTTCAGCTCACCAAGCTTTTCCTTCAGGTGGGTATCGGTTTCGAGAGCCAGTCCGAGACGGTTTTCCTGCCTGTTGTACAACAATTCGAAATGCTTTCTGCAAAAGCCCCTTTTATTTGTGTCGATCCGGCAATCCGGCTCCATGAGCGCGGGTCCCAGGTAGTAATCCGTATACTCATTCTCAAGCTTGCTTTCGAGATGGCAGACGGGACATTCAAGCTCCTGTCCGAAGGCCTCCGTTACGGGAATCGTATAGATCTTCTCCTTCATTCGTGCTCTCCTAACTTGATCTTGCATGTTTGTGGTCTGCTGAACTTGTGTGCTACAATAGTAACAGCATAACAGAATCATTATAACATTGGTCGGCTGAAATGGATAGATTGGGGTACAGAGGAGTTTTGCCATGCTTTACAAAGGCTATGAAATAGATGTTGAAGGTGGATTGCGGACGGACGATGCAGAATGTATCGTTCCGAGCATTATAATCCATGGAGCGGCTGATTTCGATCCGGTGCAGGTATTCGAATGCGGGCAGTGCTTTCGCTGGGTAAGGGAGCAGGATGGCAGCTATACCGGAGTCGTGCGCGGAAAGGTCGCAAATGTTGCCTGCATATCCAGTGCTTTGATATTGAATAATGTGACCTTCGAGGAATTTGACGGGATATGGTTCGACTATTTTGATCTGGGCCGGGATTACGGAGAGATCAAAAAAGCTGTTGCAGTTGATGATATCATGAGGGAAGCGATTGGCTTCGGCGGCGGTATACGGCTCTTGCGCCAGGAACCGTGGGAGACGATGATCTCCTTTATTATTTCGGCAAATAATAACATACCCAGGATCATGAAAATAATCAATGATATATCGAGGCTATACGGGAAAGAGCTGAATTATGGCGGACGCAGGTTTTACAGCTTTCCCGAAGCGGACAGGCTGGCTTCTTGCAGCCTTGAACAGCTGCAGACATGCCGGGCGGGATACCGGTGCAGCTATATCAGCGAGACAGCGGGGGCTGTTGCGGGCGGCAGCTTTGATATCGGCAGCCTGGCCGCTATGGATACCGATGAAGCGAGGAAAGCTTTACTGGGGCTCAAAGGCGTGGGGGGCAAGGTAGCTGACTGCATCCTCCTTTTCAGCGGCATCGGCTTCGATGTATTCCCGACCGACGTTTGGGTGAAGCGTGTCATGGAAGAGCTTTATTTCAAGCGTGAAGCAAGCCTGAACGAGATACGCAGGTTTGCGCTGGACTATTTCGGGAAATATGCGGGCATAGCGCAGCAGTATCTCTTTTATTACGCAAGAGAGCACAGGATAGGCGTATAAGGCAACTGTAACACTATATGCGCACCCCCAATAAGATAGATGGTGAAGTTATTTGATATATGATGGGGGTATCGGACATGGATGCCATTGCTATTTTGGATTCGGGAAATTACGCACTGAAGCTCTGTACCATACTTGAGAGAAAGGGATATGTTTTTGAGGTGGTTTCGACCCCTTGCCAGATAGCGAAGGGCGGCTGCAGTTATTGTCTGAAGTTCCCGGTCGAGTACAAGGATATGGTGCTGCAGGAGGCTCTTTTCAATAAACTGACGGTTCGGGAAATATATCAGATCGAGCAGCTGCTTACAAAAAATAAGTATACCAAAATCTATTGAAGTAAAACAGGACATACGACAGCTTTTCCATGAATTTCCTAACAATTGATACTGTTTGTTTGAATGATGCAGATAATCGAAGACAAATTGAATAAAAAAGCGCATTATAGGCCTAATTGTGATTGCTCTTTGTTGTTAACGTCATGCGACGGTGCTATAATAAAGACACAGAAAGCGATCCGAATGGAACCTGTGATCGCGAAGATTGCTGGCTCTTCGGGCTATGAAAACAAAATAGCGTTCAACCTGAAATGCTCGGATAAACCTATTATTTTGAACCTACATTTTTCATAAGGGAGTCTGGCGTTTGACAGGATATATCGGGCCACAAGCTAATTCCGACATATGTCTAGAACATGTGCAACGGCGGTGGAGGATTGCAGCTGTCAGCAGGACACCCACCTAGCGTTGGGCTAGGTGTCAAAATATGGGGGAACGGCTTTTCGGGTTTAAATCGTAAGGGGATGATCTTAATTGATCGTCCTCTTTTTGTGCGTGCGGCATACGTGCGACCTTGATGGCAGGAATACAATGAATAAGTTAAAAGAAGAATTACCGCCTAAAGACGGCACTTCTTCTTTTTATCGGCAATCAACTGCGAGAGGGCAAAGATCACCCCTTGTCATTGAAAATAGTGAGTTCCTTTTGTGGACCATTATACAATGTCAAATACTTCGCATCCCTCGAAAGGTAAACCGTAGTTAAAAGATAATCTCCCGGCAGGAGTTCATCACTCCACGTCATTCCGCCGTCGGCCAGGTTTTTCCGCCATCACTGGTATAGTGGATTTCACCTGCATATCCTATGGTCAGCCCATAAGTATCCGACAGAAAACCCGCATAGTTTGCTCTATGTTCGATTGTCGACCGGCTTAATTCTTTCCAGGTGGAATTTGGGAGGGTTTTCTTAATGATAGTTATATTTACTGTTAAAAGTAACATGTGTAGCCGGGAATGTTAAATTTTCAACAGCCCCATCCTGCAACAGCTAACAGTTCAGTCCTGAGATTAATCGTTTTCATTCCATTCCTCCGGCTCCTGCCATTCCTCCCATTCCTTAAGTTGTTCAGGATCGAGGGAAGAACCCGGTTTTATCGCTGGCTTTTCCTCATTCCGAAGTATTGCGCCAGGATTTTCGAATCCATTGCGGCCATCCTTTTTTTCCTTGCCTTCTGTCACTTTATGATTTTCTCCTTCGACTGCCGCTATATCGGCTTCCGGTTTTGCAGGCTTGTGCCTGGCAGGTGTCGCCTTCGGTTCCGAATCCGGCGCCGATTGCCAATAAGAAGCCGCCTCCTCTTTTACAGCCGGCTTCCTGAGCTGTTTCAGCTGATTTTCGAGCATATTCATACGGATCGTATATTTTCCCATCTCTTTAACAAGTTCAAGATATGCGTTCGTAAGCCGCGTCATTTCCTTTTTATTCTCGGACCAGCCCACACGTACTTCATCCACACTGTTCTGCAGCTGTTTGAAGGTATCGAGTATGATCTTCCTGATATCGCCTCCCGGCTGTGCAGGGCCGCCTGTTTCACGGTTCTCGGATGCATATTCCGCGACCGGATATGAAGGACTGTCTCCAAAAAGGTCTCCGAATTGATCAATGCTGACAAAAGCAAGTTTCAGGCTATTTGCAACGGTACCCGGGTAGATTTCGGGAGACATTGATAAGACATATTTGCCGGTTTCCCCGGGGGTTGCGGAACTGCTGCCGTTCTGACCGCCCAGTAATACGTTCTGGTTTTCCGGCGCCCCGTATAGTGTGCTTTTATTGAACTGTACCCGGTCAGGTATCGGCTTGAGATATTTGTAGCTTATGCACTGCAGACTTCGGCCATACTGGTTGGAGTACCTTGACGGCTTACTCCAGCCTTCGCCTGTGAATGAACCGTCGCTGTAGTAGATCACATCCTCGCGTACCCAATATATTACCAGCCTGTTCTCGGTCTGCAATATCGAAGCCTTTTCGAACGAATGTACCGAGGAATGGACGACGATTTCGGGCGACCAGAGATTTTTATCGGGATCCTTCCGCTGGTATACCATCTCGAATAGCTTTGGTGTGCGGCGCTGATAACATAAATGGATTATGCCGTTGCTGTCGATCAAGGCGTGGGGGTATTCACAGTTGCCCTGGTATTTGGTGATCGGCATAAAATCGCTCCAGTGCTTCTGCGCCGTATTGAACTTCTTGAAGCCGAGCTGCAGGTATTTTCCGTCATAAGACTGATAAAATGCATATATGCTTTCATCGCTGTCATAGATGATTGAACAGGGAACACTGCTGCCCGAAACATAATCCACGATCTTGGGCGTACCCATCCTGTTGTTTGCCAGTAACTGATAAGCTAGCATGAATGAGTTGTCGTGCTGCAGAACATAGAACAGGTATATCTGGTTTTTGAAAGGTACGATGCATAACTGCTTGTCATATGCCGTTGGGACCTTGCTGTTCAGGACCGGGACGGATTTCAGGTTTTGCCCGTCCAATCTGGAGTAAATGATATTTCCGTTGTTATCCTGAAACAGGATGTGATATACCTCATCCTGGTCGATGTCCGCATAGAAGCTCTGATACACATTTTTATGCAATACGGCCGCGTTGTTCCATACCCCTCTTCTTGTCAATGTATTGAAACACAGGTTTTGCCTCTGATCACAAAATATGCTCCGGACTTCCCCGTTGGGTTGTCTGAACACGAATTGCCTGTTCTGTAAATTGAACATTTTCCAACTCACACTTCCATACAACTACTCTTATTATATATATGACTGCACCATTTTGATTTATGGCAGCATATCTCCGGATTTATAAAGTTTTACGAAGGAAGTTATATTTCAACGATTCCTAAATATCACAAAAAAGCGAATGTAACATATTATGAAAATGAGAGGGAAATCAAATAATATAGCTTTAAATGAAGGGGGATTTAGATATGAGCTATAATCACGAAAAAGTGCTTCCGGGCCTTATCAGTGACAAGGACCTTTGCAGGATAAAGGAAGCAGTTTGTATACAGGTAGAAAAGATTTATGATTCATGCAAAGAAAAAGATTGCATCGAAAATGCAAGAGTATTTTTCAGAGACCCCGACAAAGTGAACTGGATCATTAACCATGCCATCAATGTAAAGGCCAGACGCGCAGAGGTAGTCAAAGTGTTCACGGATGTTGAAGAAGTACCGTTCAAGAGGGGCTTCTTCACTGTAGACATCAAATTCTTCATCAAAGTGACACTGGACTTCTTTGTACCCAAGCACTGCGGCGGTATAAAGATCATTACCGTTCACGGAATCGTACTGTTCGACAAGAAAGTCATACTGTTCGGTTCGGAAGGCAATATAAAGATATTCAAGTCGCATTTCATGGATCGCGGCGACGACAACCATGGAGAATCGGCGCTGCAGCAGGATAACCTTCCGATCGCCAAGGTGGAAGTCGCCGAGCCGATTGCATTGAATGCCAGGATAGCAGAAATGCTCGAAAATGCAGAAGATGATGACTGTGACAGGGTAGTACCCAAGGTAGTCAGCAGCATGCTCGACACTGTCGATTTCGATGAGACTGACCTGGACATGGATGATACGAGGCATCTGGTTATTGCAAGAAAGGTCGTTGCGACTATAGGGTTGTTCTCGATCGTCAAGCTCGCCAGAATAGTCCAGCTGCTTATACCCGCATTTGATTTCTGCGTGCCGAACAAGAAGTGCGTTGCCTCTACAGATGAAGATCCCTGCGAATTGTTTGAAACAATCGACTTCCCCATAGATGAATTCTTCCCGCCTCAAAAAGCGGATTTCCCCGGGGCGATGGATGACGAAAGAAGCTTGACAAATGATGAATAAAGAATGGAATATACATAAAGGGATGGCATAGCCATCCCTTTATTTTTGATACTTGACATGTGGCCGGCATGAGCGCATGCCCAATTGATGTCTTTTCACCTACCCTGGCATATTACATGTACCCTGGCATATTACATGGTCTTGCCGGGGATCAACAGGTTGATGATGCCGTACACAAGAGCAGCGAGTATTGCACCGAGTAATGTTACATAATAGCCGGGTACAATAAATTTGACGACATAAATTATTACTGCAGCTACTATAAATCCGGTCAGTCCTCTGCCAAACGGAGTTGCGTCTACACCAAGGATCCTCTGTACCAGATAATCAATGATCGCGATAACGGCGGCAGCCACGATCAACGACCAAATGCTGGATATGGAGAAGCCCGGTGTTATAAATGCCGTAACGGCCAATACTACTGCTCCGACCAACCACCTTATTAAAAACTGTCCGAAACTGAAATGCTGCTGTGTTCTTTCGACATTTTCAGCCAATCATATCACTTCCTTTCAAAGGATATTATGAAAATGCAAATTGCCGTCAATACTATTATTAATTCCCGAGGTTTTGTTTATGCAGATCGTAATATCTAATTTGTTTACTTTATAACTAATATTTGATAAAATGAATGAAATACACATGATCATATAAAAAATCAAAGACGATGAACCGGGAAAGTAACCTGATACAATAGCCCCAGAGAGATGCCGTCACCGGCTGAAAGCGGCATTGGCAGATTTGGCGGGAGAAGTGCCCCGAGTGAGTCGGGAAGCCGAAAATACTGGCTGCGCTTGCAGTTTGCATAAAAAGTAGGTTTCCACGGGATGAAGCTCCGTTATTGCTGTTGAGATCGACAATAGACCACGGTCTTTGTCGTATTAGAGTGGGACCGCGGATAACTTCGCCTCTATACAGGGGGCGGAGTTTTTTATGTATGGGTATAATAACATAGAAAAAATGATGCTAATGTTGTTAACAAGTGAGGCATTTATATGTTTAAAGGTTTATTAAGTGACGCCAGGTCGATAGCTCAAAGGGATCCCGCGGCAAAGAGCACGCTGGAGGTTTTCCTGCTTTATCCCGGCTTTCACGCGCTGTTTTATCACCGTGCGGCGCATTGGTTTTTCAAAAGGAAGCTGTTTTTTCCTGCAAGGCTCACCTCACAGTTTTCCAGGTTCATAACGGGGATAGAGATCCACCCGGGCGCAGTCATCGGCAGGGGGTTGTTCATGGATCACGGAATGGGGATCGTCATCGGTGAAACTGCCGAGATAGGGGATAACTGTACGATATACCACGGTGTTACGCTGGGCGGAACGGGAAAAGATAAAGGGAAAAGACACCCCACCATAGGCAATAATGTGCTTATAGGCGCCGGTGCAAAGCTGCTCGGCCCGATCACTATCGGGGATAATACCATGATAGGTGCAGGTTCGGTCGTGCTTGAAGATGTAATGCCCGATACGACGATAACGGGACCAAAGGCACGCCCGGTAAGGCATGCAGGCAGAAAACTTGCTCCCTCGTTCGAACTGGATCAGGTGCATTTGGCGGACCCGGTCTCACAGGAATTGTGCAGGTTGCAGGTACGGATAGAGCACCTTGAGGCGTCGTTGCGCGGCGAGCGTGTGAAGGCGCCTGATTCAGATATTTGCAAAGATAAGAAAAAAACAGATAGGAATACTGACGGAGGTTTTTCAAATGAAGCTTTATAATACCCTGGCAAGGCAAAAAGAAGAATTCAGGCCGATGGAGGAAGGCACGGCGACGATCTATTCATGCGGGCCTACTGTTTATCAGTTCGCGCATATCGGCAATTTAAGGACATATGTATTTATGGATATACTGAGGCGTGTACTGAAGTACAATGGTTTTACGCTGAAGCATGTCATGAATATTACCGATGTGGGACACCTGGTTTCGGATGCCGACGAGGGCGAGGATAAAATGATGAAGACCGCCAAACAGGCGAACAAGTCGCCCTGGGAGATCGCCGAATACTATACCGGCGTTTTCATGAATGACATAGCCGAGCTGAACATAGGCAAGCCTGAATATATAGCAAAAGCGACCGAGCACATCAATGAGATGATCGAGTTCATTCAGGGCCTTGCAGAGAAGGGTTACGCCTATGAAACAAGTGATGGCATATACTTTGACGTTATGAAATTCAAAGGCTACGGCAAACTGTCCGGGTTGGACCTGGAAGGGCAGATAGCAGGCGCGCGTGTCGACGTCAATGAAGAAAAAAGACATCCTGCCGATTTTGCTTTATGGAAAAAAGCGCCCAAGGAACATATCATGCAGTGGCCGAGTCCATGGGGTATGGGTTATCCGGGCTGGCATATCGAGTGTTCGGCTATGAGCAGAAAATATCTTGGGGATGAATTCGACATCCATACCGGAGGCGTCGACCACATACCGGTACACCATGAGAACGAGATAGCGCAGAGCGAAGCGCTGCTGGGCAAACCGGCCGTTCATTACTGGCTGCACGGTGAGTTCCTGCTCGTCGATAACGGAAAGATGTCAAAAAGCCTCGGGAATACCTACACGGTATCCGACCTGAAGGAAAAAGGATTTAGCCCTCTGGCTTACAGATATATGTGTCTGAATGCGAATTACAGGAGCAAGCTGAACTTCACATGGGACGGATTAAAAGCGGCACAGGTGGCTCTGGACAGACTGCTGGAAGGCGTTCTGGCGCATAAGAATGCTGCGCCTGATGTAGAAATCGATGCAGGACTTATCGGATCCTTCCGGAAGGATTTCGAAGATGCGATCAATGATGACCTCAACATACCAAGAGCTATGGGCGTAGCGTGGAATATCGCAAGATACGGGACAAAATCCCGCGAGCTGTATGGTTTGCTTCTAAAAATGGATGAAGTTTTCGGGCTCGATTTTACTAAAGCAGCGGAGAAGACTGCTTCCGAGGAGCCTGCACTTGACCCTGAAATAGCTGAGCTCGTAAATCAGAGACAGCAGGCGAGAAAGGAGAAAAACTGGAAACTCGCCGACGAGATCAGGGATAAGCTCGGCAGCATGGGATACCAGTTGGAGGACACGCCGCAGGGGGCAAAAGTAGTTCGTAAATGATAACCGGAGAATGCAACTTTTCATGTTCATATTAATATACTGATTATGTAAATTATATTTATCATGTTAGGATGTGTAGCTATGGACATGAAAATTATAAGATGGGATAAAAATATGGCCTACAGATGTTTCAAAAGGGCAGCTAAAGGATATATGCCCAAACATCAGCATGAAGAGAAGAGTATAAATAAAAAATTCAAGGATGCTGGTTGGGAACAGTTTGAAAATGCCATAAACAAAGCGCTTGGCAAAAACACAATTAAAAAACTTTGATACCGATAATACTTGGGACCGGTAGTCAAGCAGAAGGGTATGAGCAGCCCATAAGGATTCTGGGCTGCTTATACCCTTATTTGTTTTTTGGGCTGATATTTGACGTGAAAAAGCCGGCCGGGATATTTATTCCACCTTGGCCGGCTTTCTGATCTGCTCAGTCAGATCATCACAGATCATTGGTGCAGAGCAATTCACTGCTGACTTCTGTCAGCTTGTTCCTTACCGAATCAAAAAGCTGCTTGTTTTGAAGGACGGAGGGATGCCCGGGCCGGAACTCTTCAGCCCGATTATTGTAAAGGAGAGCCTTGTCAATGTTTTGCAGCTTGAAATTACAGACGCCGAGCTCGAAACACGGCACAAATCCCCAATATTCGTGCATTACAGGTCCCCATTTGTTTTCCGGTTTTCCGAGGTTCAATGCGAGCTCAAACCAGAAAGCGGCACGACTGTAGTCCTCAACGTCTTTATAATAATACCCCAGCAGACAGCATATCTCTGCTTTCGGGATATCGTATTCGAAGCTCCTGAGCATGGCTTTGAGCATGTTCTTCCTGTCTTTTTTAATCCTGTAGGCCTTTGCAAGATGTATGCACGAAACTATATTGTCGGCGGGAAGGCCACTTTCCGAGTCAAGGTGCTTGTTGAAGTATTCGATCGCATCATCGTAATCGCCCATGTTGAACTTCTCCCTTGCGTAATAGAACATGTTTCTCGGGGAAAATTCCTTTCCTTCGGCCAGCATGCTTTCAAGTATTGTAAGGTTCCTCCGGTTATTTAAATGCGTTTTTTTATGCGTTATAGTAATATCTGTATTTAGAACATTTCCTCCGAAAGAGAGGTATTCATGTATCGGATCGTTCCATTGAAAATTCTTCGAGCGTTTCAGCAGGCGTTCCCTGAAGTGCGACAAAAGCACATTGCCCTCGCTATCGAAGGAATAGTTGTAATTCATCATCACAACATCAATGTTTGGATCAAGCGTCTCTCTGAGCTTTTTAAGCTTTATGCGGTCCGGTTCAAGCAAGGTGTCGTCGGCGTCCAGCCAGAAGATATAGTCCTTGGTTGCCTTGGAAAATGAAAAGTTCCTGGCAGCCGAAAAATCGTTTATCCATTTGAAGTCGTAGATTTTATCCGTAAATAGCCATGCAATTTCCTTAGTTTTATCTGTCGAGCCCGTATCTATGATAATTATTTCGTCGACGATGTCCTTAACTGATATAAGGCATCTGGCGAGCGTATCTTCCTCATTTTTTACTATCATGCACAAACTGATCGAAATCATGGATTCACCTCATTATTTATTGAGCGGGTATTTCGCTGCCGGCATTCTATAGTCTTTACCGTGCTTCTCTTGCCGGAGTATGTATTTATATACTTCACAGTAGCTTTCTACCATAATGGAAGTTGTAAAACGAGAAAGGGCATACCTGCGCAGAGCCTCCGGAGCAGGATAATTCCCGCGGCTCACCAGTTTGGCCATTTCATCCAGGCCCCGGCAGATCAGATAAGGAAACGTTTAAGGACCTCCGGTACCGCACCGTTGGAGAGGGCGACAACGGGCGTACCGCAGGCCATGGCTTCGATCATGATCAGGCCGAAGGGCTCCTCCCAGGAAGTGGGGAATAGCAGGCAGGCTGCGTACTTCAGCAGATCCTGCTTGAATTGTCCTCCTGCAGAGGATATCTATGCCTTCGGGGAGTGTCCGGCGAACATATTCCGCTATTTTGGCCGGATCACTCTTTGTTAAGCGGCCTGATACTTTTTTTATACCAATCAGCGAAACGCCCGATCCCCTCCGCAAGACCGATCTTTGGCTCAAACCCAAGTAGGGCGGCCGCCTTGCCGATATCGGCAAATGTAGCAGGCACGTCGCCTTGCTGATCGGGGATGAAGCGGGTTTTCGCAGTTTTACCCAATCTGTTTTCAATAATTTTGACCAGATCCAATATGCCTGCTGCGCTTGAATTACCCAGGTTGATCACTTCAAAGCCGCATTTCAGGCGGATGGATGCAATTATTCCATCTATGATATCATCAACGTAAGTATAGTCCCTGGAGCTGCTCCCATTTCCGTATATATCGATCTCGCGGCCTTCTTCGATCGCCCTCGTAAATTTGTTTATGGCCATATCCGGCCTCTGGCGCGGGCCATAGACTGTAAAGAAGCGCAGGCATATCGTCGGTATGCCGTAAAGATTATAAAAAGTCCTGCAAAATTGCTCCCCTGAGTATTTGGCGGCCGCGTAGGGCGATATCTGGGACAATGCGGTATCGGACTCCCTGAAGGGCGTCGGCGCAGTTCCGTATACCGAGGAGGAAGATGCAAATATGAATTTTTTGATACCATATTTGCGGGCAGCTTCCAGCAGCGTTACAGTGCCCTTGATATCCGTATCAACGTAATCCAGCGGGGCGTCGATGGAGCTGCGGACTCCGGCAAGCGCCGCCAGGTGTACGACGACACTTATACCTTCCTGCTCCATGATGTCTTCGACCAGAGCCATATCCAGTATGTCGCCTTCGACAAGCCGGAACCTTGGATCAAACAGGGCAGCCTGTATATTATTTTTCTTAATATTATGGTCATAGGCGTCGTTGAAATTATCCAGGCATATTACCCTGCTGCCAGTGCGTAGCAGGCTCTCGCAGAGATGTGAACCGATAAAGCCGGCACCGCCTGTCACAAGGATAGCGCAGCCGGATAGCTGACCGTCTGCCGTCATTTCCGATATTGTCGGCACAGCAGCAGCCGGCGCCGCACCTGTCAGTCCGTCTCCCGTCAGCTCTCCGTTCATTTCCTGCCAACTCCCTCGTAATAGAATCCGAAGTTTTTTACATATTCCGGATCGTATAAATTCCTGAGATCCAGGAGCACCGGCTTGTTTACCAGGGCTTTCAGCCTGGCGAAATCAATGTCTGCGAATTCCTTCCATTCCGTAAGCAGCATTATGCAGTCGCTGTTGGAACAGGCTGAGTAGGGGTCCTTGCAGTAGCTTATCTTCATATCGGGCCGTTCTTTTTTCAAGGTCTTCATTGCCTGGGGGTCATAAACCGAAATATGAGCCTTACCGGCCGATAACCGATCAAGGACCGACAGTGCGGGAGATTCCCGCATATCGTCGGTTCCGGCCTTGAACGAAAGTCCCAGTAAAGCTATCCTTTTACCTTCAATACCTCCCAGCGCCTTTTCTGCTTTTTGTACAATTCTTTCCTTCTGCTGTTCATTTACCTGGATGACACTGTCCAGCAAATGCGGCTCATAGCCGCATTCCCGGCTGGTTCCGACCAAAGCGCGCAGATCCTTGGGGAAGCAGCTGCCCCCGAAGCCCGGCCCGGCGTTCAGGTATTGCCTGCCTATCCTTTTATCCAGTCCTATACCATGCGCGACGGAACCTACATCTATGTTACAGGCCTCGCATATATTTGCGATCTCGTTTATAAAACTTATTTTCGTGGCCAGGAAAGCATTAGCGGCATATTTGATCATCTCTGCCTCTTCGATTCCGATGACCAGTATAGGTATATTCACGGAAACCTGTTCGCTATAGATCTCTCTCAGGATATCCGCGGCCTTCCGGCTTTCGGCGCCTATAACTATCCTGTCCGGATTGATGAAATCCTCAATAGCGGAGCCCTCCTTCAGGAATTCGGGGTTCGAGGCTATATCGAATTCTATGGAAACACCCCTCTCCAGAAGGATTTGGGAGATCACCGCGTGCATTTTTTTCCCCGTACCTACAGGAACCGTACTTTTGTTGACAATAAGCCTGTAGGAGTCCAAGCTGCGCGCGATATCCCGGGCAACATCGAAAACGTGGCTGGTATCGCAGGTGTTATCCGGTAAAGTAGGCGTGTTTACCGCGATAAAAATAACTTCCGAGTGCTCTACGGCAGCTCTCATATCCGAAGTGAAACAAAGCCTTTTTTGTTTACAGGCACTATGGTCTACCAGGCTTTCAAGACACGGCTCATAGATCGGCAGGATCCCTTTCCTGAGATTTGCTATCTTTGCCTCGTCCTGATCGCAGCACAGCACGTTCATGCCCAGCGAAGCCAGGCAAGCGCCAGTTACAAGCCCGACATAACCTGTACCGACAATCGAAACATTCATTTCTGACCCCCCAAAACTTCTGCGGCGACCCTTTCCCAATTAAATCTTTCTTCAGCCAGTTTCCTGCCTGCCGTGCCCATTTCCCGTATGGATGTGGGGTCGTCGAGGAGTTTTGTTATCGATGAGGCGAACGCCAGCGGGTCGTTATATTCATTTATAATGATACCGTTTCCATAACCTTCGACGACCTCGGCATTACCGCCCCTGTTTGTAGTGATGATGGGCAGGCCGGCGGCCATTGCTTCGTAATGTACCCTGGCCAGGGGTTCGTTCCATTGGGATGCGCAGACGAAAATATCTCCGATATTATAAAGGGACGGAATTTCGGAAGGAGGGACGAAGCCTGTGAAAATAACAGGGCCGGAAAGGTTCTTCGCAGCGGCGAGCACCGAATTGGCATAATCGTCCTTTTCGTTATTTCCGTACCATTTGCTTCCCACTATTGCCAGAGCGACGTCCTTTCGATCGCTCATTATTTTATCCATAGCTTTTAGCAGGACATGTACACCCTTTTTGACGCTCAGCCTGCCTACGAAAAGTATCGTTTTATAGCCCTGAAGGCCGTATTTAAGCTGCATTTCCTGCTTTATAGCCTCGCCTTCAGGGGACCAGGGGACATGGTATTTCGCCGGATCGGCGCCGGAATAAACCACCCGGAGCTTACTTTCAGCCTCAGGCACACGCTTTTTAACGGTATCGGCTATATAACGGCTTACCGTATTGATGAATTCCGCTTTTTGGACGCAGCGGAGAGCAGCCTCGTCAGGTATCTTTTCAGGGTGGAACATCTCATTGTGAAGACTAAGACTGAACTTCATATCAGGGAATTTATCAGAAAGCGCCAGCATAAAGCGCGGACGGTTAAACACGTGGACCAGGTCAAAACCAGGTTCCAAAGCTGCTTTCAAATTGTTTACATAAACAGTATCGGCTTTGCCGGGTACTCTTATGTATTTTACTTTATCTATTGTTTCGACGTCGGGCAAACCCGGATGCTGGACACCGTAGACTGTAATATCGTGTTTGTCGGACATCCAGGGCAGGATCCCGCTGATATATAGTTGAATGGCGCCGCCTGCGACAGGCGGTACCGGAAGTTTTTCGGTGCAAATGAAGGCGATTTTCAACATGTTCACTCCTTTTCGAGCAAAGTTTTTAAAAGCGCCTCCCCGGCTTCTTCGAGCTTCGCAGTTCTTTCGATTTCGGAAGCTTTGAGCGCTTTTCCGTTCTGATATAGGTTTTTGACCAGGCCGTAAAAACGGTGCGGAAACATAAGATCTATATAAAGGATTTCTTTTTCATCGTCTGTCAGTGGATTTTTGTCCGTATACCACGCCAGTATCTCGCGTATGGTTTCAGCTGACCAGTTTCCCGTATTGTCTGCGATCTTGCCTATTATCTTTCTGAGGTCCCTTGCCGGCAGGTCGAAGGTCACTCCGTCCAGGTCCAGTACATAGATCCCGTCCTTCGCAGCGAGTACATTACCCCTGCCGAAGTCCTGATGACACAGTACTATGGATTTCGAGCCTTCTTCCGTAAGCTTTGAGTATTTTGACGTCTCGAGTCTTTCTTTGGCCCTGCCGGCTATTCCTATGATGGAGTCCGCACAGCCGGAGTAAGCCTGATGGGCCGGGCTAGTGCCATTGTTCCGTGCAATTTTCTTCCAGTCGGTCAGTTTGTTTTTTATCGAATCGTATTGCTCAGGCCATTTACCAAGCTTGGTCGATATCCTGGCCTGTTCTTCCGGGTCATAGCCTTTCGAAGCTGCGTGAAACGACGCAAGCCCCTGTATCGCCTGTTTCAGCTCCGCCTGTAATCCGAAGTTGAGATCGTTTCCATTTATCCATTCATAAAGCACGAATAGCTGTTCCTTATATTCAGTGATGGGCTTTCCGGATTTGTTCAGGATGACTCCGGGCACTTTTCCTCCGGAATTCCGTACATATAGCTGTGCATTGACGGAAAATGCAGCTTTATCCATAGTCTGCTTTAGCCTTTTCAGGCAGAGCTGCCTGCCGTTTGCGGCAAGTTTCCAGACTGTTTTGATACTCCCGCCCTGTACCATGGTCAGGCTTGCAGGGGTGATCCCATACTCCTTCAAAACATTCAGAGCCAGGCTATCGGCAGCTTTTGCGTCCAATACCGTATCGTTGATGTTTGTCAAAATACTCAATCCTTTCAGCCTGCGCCGGTCACACGGGGATGACGGTTTTAAAGTCCTCCAGTACCGGCATTGCGCTTTTTTCAAATACAGTCATTTCGTTTATCCTCTCGAGGTATTTTTCGTTCGACCAGTCTTGATCCCGCTTGTAGATAAACTTGTTTACTGCGCCGAGGAACAGATGCGGGAAAAGGAGGTCCAGCCTGACGACTTCCCACTGTGAAGCTGTAAGCGGGTTTTCCGCCTGGTACTGTTTAAAGATGCGCCTGGTCGTCTCCATATCCCATTTGCCCATTTTTTTCATTACCTTGTTCAGCAATTTACGGATATCTCTTGCGGCCATGTCAACCGTTATTGAATCGGTATCGAGAACATACAGCCTGCCCTTCGGGGTCAGGATCAGGTTCCCGGCGGCATAATCCTGATGGCACAGGCAGCCTGCCTTTTCGGCTTCCTGCGTCCAGTCCGCATATTCATGTCCCCTGAGGCCATCTATTGCCTTTCGGGCCCGCTCGTAAAATCCGGGGAAGCTGTTGACCACGGCATTGCCTACAGCATCGCGCGTCTTTTTCAAGCATTCGCTTTCATAATATGATTTGATATCTGTCAATTGTTCTGTATAATCCTCGATCCATAAGCCGAGGTGATACTTGGGCTTTGTGACGGGAGAAGGGTGAAAGCCTTTGGAAGCCCTGTGGAACCTGCCCAGAGAGCGTGCGACAATGGCCAGCTCTTCCGCCGAGCCGTAATTGGGATTCTCGCCTTCGATCGCATCCGAAAGGACATAACATACTTCTTCAAGACAGACATATTCCTTTCCGTCCTTTGTCAGGTTTACTCCGGGAAGATCGATCCCGTTGGCGGACAGATGCCTGACCGCATCAAGTATGAACTGCAGGGTCTGTTCAGAGTTGGAGACCTTTTTGAGTATCTTCACGCCTTCATTTGTCGTGATCCACCATACTCCTTTTTTGCCTTTGTAGGATTCGCCCTTGATATCTGAAATTTTATATGGATAAAGAGCCAGCACATTATCAAGTGGTTCCTGCATGGCAGACGGCATATAGCTCACCTCTTTCTCCCTGTTTTTACCATATGCGATATCAGGGGGAGATTCTCCCCCTGAACAGCACGTTTCGTTTATTCATCAAGGTTGATTTCAACGTTAGGGTTTTCCCATGATACTTTGAGAGTAAACGAGCCGCTTGAGTCGTCATCGTCGTACTTGACCTTGTAGTCCAGATCCAAATCAGACGGAATGGAGACAGTCTTTCCTTCAACTGCGAGTCTGCTCGCAAACAGATCCGGGATCATCTTCTTAATGTACTCGCCAAATTCTGCCCTTGAGCCGATATTTGATTCCTGATACTTCATACCTAGCACTCCTTAAATATAAATAGTTCTTTTACATAATATTTACAAACAGAGTATTATGTTACATATGACAAACAAAAGGTTTCTGACGATTTATGCAGAGTCAGCTTTGCGGATTGAAATACGCAGGAGGGAACAGTATAATAAAAGAATTCGGAGGCTTTTCAAATGAACGGTGCACGAATTATACAAACGAGTACGAAGGATCCCTGGTGGAATCTGGCTGTCGAGGAATTTTTGCTTACGCGGGTGGAGCCGGGACAATGCATTTTATATCTCTGGCAGAACCAGAATACTGTCGTTATAGGCCGGAACCAGAATCCGTGGCGTGAGTGCAGATCCGAACTGCTTGAAAGCGAGGGCGGAAAACTTGCCAGAAGGCTTTCCGGAGGAGGTGCTGTCTTCCATGATAATGGAAACCTCAACTTTACGTTTATTGCAAGCAGGGAAATATATGATCCGGACAGGCAGATGGATACGATCCTCAAAGCTGTCGGTGATCTTGGGATAAAGGCTGTAAAAAGCGGAAGGAACGACTTGACTGCGGATGGCCGTAAATTTTCGGGAAATGCGTTCTATATCAGAAGGAACAGCGCATACCATCATGGCACTATATTGGTCTCCGCCGATTTCGACAAACTGTCCAGGTATTTGCAGGTCTCTGAGGATAAGATGCGTTCGAAAGGAATAAAATCGGTACAATCCCGTGTCGTGAACTTGAATGAACTCATACCTCAGCTCACGGTAAATGAAGCAGCGCAGGCGATGACGGATTCCTTCCGCTCAGCCTACGGTTGCACTGCATGCGCGGAATACTGCATAAGTGGCAGGAAGGAAGACAGGGAGGCCATAGAGGAACTGTATTCCAAGTATTCATCATGGGCATGGCGTTTCGGCGGGACGACCGATTTCGATGTGGAGCTTGTAAACAGATTTGCATGGGGCGGAGTGGAGATAGGACTGAAGATTGAGAACGGCGTTATAAGTAACGCGAAGGTTTTTTCAGACGCGATGGAAGAAGCATATATAGCTGCATTGCCGGACGTTTTCATTGGCTGTCAGTATGAGTCCGGACAGCTGTCAAAGTGCTTGACGGATGCTGCCATATCTACAGCCGAATGCATATCTGCGGACAGCTGCAGACAGATGACGCAGGATCTGGCCGAGTGGCTCGGGAGCAGAAGCTTGTAGCTTCAGGTCCCCCGGAGTTTTTTTATTGTGGCAAAAATGCAGGTAAAGTAATATAATAGAAAGTGGAACAATTTAATATAGCAGGATGATGGCTGCAGGAGAGTCCCAAAAGTAAAAAGGGAGCCGAAGAAGTAAATTGCGGGGGGTGTCACCCCGGTAACGAATCTTTCAGGCAAAAGGGCTGCAGACTGACTAAACTCTGAAAAGCTCAAGCATAGCACCGAAGGAGCAAGGTCACGGAAGGGTATTTGAACGAATCCTGCCGGATCGAATCTCTCAGGTTACGAAACAGAGAAAATGACAATTTATATTTGTTGTTTTTCTCTGTTTTTTGCATTTTAGCGCATATTATTGATAGGAGGGTTCCGGACAATGGAGAAACAGGAACAGGTATCGAACGGGCAGGCGGAAATGCATGGTCAACCGGAAATGCATGGTCAACCGGCGAAGACGCCTCTATATGAGGCACATGTAGCTGCCGGCGGCAAAATAGTCGATTTTCACGGCTGGCTGCTCCCGGTGCAATACGGCGGAATATTGAAGGAGCATGAAAACGTCAGGACAAAAGCCGGATTGTTCGATGTCTCCCATATGGGGGAGATCGAGGTTAACGGTGAAGATGCTCTTGGATTTCTTCAGCAGATGCTGACCAACGACATTGATGTGAAGCCCGGAAAGGCAGTATATTCACCGATGTGCTATCCTGACGGCGGTACTGTGGACGACTTGATTGTCTATAAGTTAAAGGATACCGATTATTTGCTGGTGGTAAATGCAGCTAATGCGGCCAAGGATTTTGAATGGCTCAAAGGGAACAAAAGAGGACGTTTGACCGTTACCGACCGGTCGTCTGAATTCGCCCAGCTCGCATTGCAAGGTCCGGAATCGCTGACGATATTGAGGCAGCTGATGTCCGACGACCCTGATCAGCTGAAGTATTATCATTATACGACTGAAACTTCGGTTGGAAGCATGAGAGTATTCGTATCACGGTCGGGCTATACCGGTGAGGACGGATTTGAGATCTACTGCAGGCCGGAGGATGCTGTCAGGCTGTGGGATATGCTCATTGAAAAAGGGCGGCCTTATGGGCTGGAACCGGCAGGACTGGGCGCCAGGGATACTCTCAGGCTTGAGTCGGCAATGCCGCTTTACGGTCAGGAGCTGTCGGAGGTCATCACTCCGGTTATGGCAGGCCTCCAGAGGTTCATAAAACCGGAAAAGGGTGATTTCAACGGAAGGAAGCCTTTGCTGGAACAACTGCAGGGTGACCTTGAAAGCAGGATCGCAGGCTTTGAGATGGTAGACCGTGCCGTTCCGAGGAGCGGCTACGAGGTGTACCGCAGCGGCCAGTGTATCGGTCACGTCACAAGTGGTGGCTTTTTTCCGACGCTTAAGAAGAACATGGGACTTGCACTTATCGGCGGCGAGACGTCAAATACGGAAGCGGGCGGCACGATCGAAGTAAAAGTGCGCGATACGCTGTACTCTGCACGTATCGTCGATCTGCCGTTCTATAAGAGAAACAGGACGCGGTAAGGAACCAACTATTAAATTTCGAGGAGGATGTATATGAAAACCTATCAGGGAACAAAATTTACGAAAGAACACGAATGGGCGAGGGCCGATGGCGGAAAGGTTTACATAGGTATATCGGATTATGCCCAGCATGCTATGGGAGATATCGTTTTTGTCGAACTGCCCAGGGTCGGTAAAAAGCTTAAAGCAGGCGAACAGACAAGTGTCGTGGAATCGGTCAAAACCGCGTCGGATATATATTCGCCGGTATCGGGCACTATTGCGGAAGTAAATGAAGCGTTGAACGATTCTCCCGAGCAGCTGAATGCGGAGCCATATGAAAACTGGATCGCCGTTTTGGAAGCGGACGACCTGTCGGAGCTGGATAAATTGATGAATGAACAGCAGTATGCGGATTTCTGTGCAAAGGAGGGCTGACGATGTCCCGCTATATTCCCAATACAGAGGAAGATAGGACGCAGATGCTTGCGGAGATCGGACTCCAGGATATTGAAGGCCTTTTTTCGGATATTCCTGCGAAATTAAGATTCGATGGCAGGCTGGACCTTCCGGAAAGCATGTCGGAGCCGGAGCTTGCCGCACATATGAAGACGCTTGCACGCAGAAACGCAAATTCGGAGGAGTATGCCTGTTTTCTTGGAGCCGGCGCCTATGACCATTTCATTCCTTCAATTGTCGGGCATGTCATATCCAAACCTGAGTTTTACACGGCTTATACGCCTTATCAGCCTGAGATAAGCCAGGGGATGCTGCAGGCCATATTCGAATACCAGACGATGATCTGCCGGCTGACCGGGATGGACGTTTCCAACGCCTCGATGTATGACGGCGCCACGGCGCTTGCGGAAGCGGCTCTTATGGCCGTGCGCTCGACCGGCCGGAATACGGTGCTGGTATCGAAGGGCGTTCATCCGGAGTTCAGAGAGGTCCTGAAGACATATTCCAAATTCAACGGCACAAAGTTAGTCGAGCTGGATCTGGCCAGCGAAATAACAGATACCGGCAGATTGGCAGCAATGCTTTCGGACGGCGGCTCGGACAGCTTTGCCGCGGTGATCGTCCAGTCCCCCAATTTCTACGGATACATCGAAGATATGAAACAAATATCGGAAGTGGCTGCTGAAAACGGCGCGCTTTCGATAGCCTGCGTCGATCCCGTTTCCCTTGCTCTGTTGAAGCCGCCGGGTGAATGCGGCGTCGATATAGTTGCAGGCGAAGGTCAATCGCTCGGAAACCCGATTGATTTCGGTGGTCCGTATCTTGGCTATCTGGCAGCAAAGAAGGAACTCGTCAGAAAAATGCCGGGTCGGATAGTAGGCCAAACCACCGATCATGAGGGCAGGAGAGGTTTTACTCTGACTTTGCAGGCAAGAGAGCAGCATATCAGAAGAGAAAAGGCTGTTTCAAACATATGCTCCAACGAGGCGCTGAATGCACTTGCTGCTGCGGCCTATCTGTCGGTCATGGGCAGGGAGGGCCTGAAGGAAGTAGCTGATCTGTGTCTTCAAAAGTCGCATTATACTTACGAGAAGCTGCTCGGGACCGGTAAGTTCGGTAAGGTAAGCGATGCGCCGTTCTTCAAGGAATTTACGGTGAAATCGTTGAACGAGTCTGTACATAGCATCAACAGACGTCTACTGGAGCATGGAATAATCGGCGGGCTCGACCTTGAGCGGTTCGATCCGGAGAAAAAGGACTGCTGGCTCATAGCAGTGACAGAGAAGCGTACGAAGCAGGAGATAGACCTGTTTGTAAGAATAGCAGCGGGAGGTGACAGGTGATGTCCGAGCAGAACAAACAGATTCAACAGCCCCAACAGACCGAATACAATGATAAAAAAGCCGGAACAGCTGATGTACCGGATAAGACCCCTGAAATGATCTTTGAACTGAGCCGGGCAGGCAGAAAGGCATACAGCCTGCCTGCCTGCGACGTTCCGCGGAAATCGGCGGAGACACTGATGCCGGGCGGATTTCTTAGGAGCGCAGACGCCGAACTTCCGGAGGTCAGCGAGGTGGACGTCGCCAGGCATTTTACACAGCTGGCCCACCGCAATCATGGAGTCGATTCCGGTTTTTATCCGCTGGGATCGTGCACGATGAAGTATAATCCCAAGATAAACGAGGATCTGGCGAACCTTGGCGGCTTTACAGGCGTTCATCCCTATCAGCAGGAAGATACCGCTCAGAGCTGCCTGCAGGTGTTGTTTGAAATGGACAGGATGCTTTCCGAAATCGCCGGGATGGACCGATTCTGCCTGCAGCCTGCAGCCGGCGCCCATGGAGAGATCACCGGACTGATGGTGATAAAGGCATACCATGAGAACCGGGGCGACTCCGGCCGTAAAAAGATTATCATACCGGATTCCGCACACGGTACAAATCCAGCATCTGCTGCGCTCGCAGGCTTTGAGACGGTGGAGGTCAAATCGGATGCAAGGGGCGGCATCGACCTCGATGAATTGAGAGCTGCCGCAGGACCGGATACTGCCGGGCTAATGCTGACCAATCCCAATACGCTCGGGTTGTTTGACGAAAACATAGCGAAAATAGCCGAGATCATTCATGGAGCGGGCGGCTTGCTGTATTACGACGGCGCAAATGCAAATGCCATATTGGGTATATGCAGGCCGGGAGACATGGGCTTCGACGTAGTCCATCTCAATCTCCACAAGACGTTCGGCACACCGCACGGCGGCGGAGGACCGGGGTCAGGTCCGGTCGGTGTAAAGAAGGAGCTTGTGCCTTTCCTGCCGGCGCCTACGGTGGAGTTCAAAGATAATAAATATATACTGGATCACGATCGACCGCTGTCCATCGGCAGGGTCAAATCGTTCTACGGCAATTTCGGAGTCATACTGAGGGCTTATGCATATATCAGGACAATGGGACCCGACGGACTGAGAGAAGTTTCCGAAACGGCGGTGCTGAACGCAAATTACCTGTTCAGCCGCCTTAAACAGTATTTCAGCGTGCCGTATGACAGGATATGCAAGCACGAATTTGTACTGTCCGGCGAGACCCAGGCCGAGAAAGGCGTGCGTACTCTCGATATGGCAAAGAGGCTGCTGGATTTCGGCTATCATCCGCCAACGGTCTACTTCCCGTTGATAGTACATGAGGCAATCATGATAGAGCCTACTGAAACTGAAAGCAGGGAAACACTCGACCGCTTTGCTGATACCCTGATCCATATCGCAAAAGAGGCGGAGCAGGATCCGGACAGAGTCAGAAATGCGCCCTACACTACTGCAGTATCGAGGCTCGATGAGGTGAAAGCCGCACGAAATCCGGTTTTGAAATGGGGCGATTGACCAGCGGATTTACTGTAGTAAGGTGCCGTATTCAGATGATCTGCCCCGAGAAAACTGTACGGATGATTTTACCCGGGGATTTATTGTTTGCGATTGTGTATCAGGTGCGAATTTTATTCACATCGGACTGTAAATAATATATAATACTCACCAGAGGTATATTACAGGATGGAAGAAAACATATTCGATGCAATAGGCGGGAATTTCAGCATCAAAAAGGAAGACGTGAATACATATTCCCCACTGGTACTTGCTTATGCCGGCGATGCGGTCTATGAGCTTTATGTCCGCACCCTGCTAATAGGTAAGGGTAACGCGCCCGTGCACAAGCTTCACAAGCAATCTATTATGTATGTCAAGGCCAAGGCGCAGTCGGACACCATCCACAGCCTGATGGAGATACTGACTCCGGATGAACAGGATGTTGTAAGGCGCGGACGGAACGCAAAATCAGGCACCATACCCAAAAATGCCGATGTTACCGACTATAAATATGCGACAGGCTTTGAATCGCTGCTCGGTTATCTATATCTTAAGGGTGATTATACGCGGCTGCTGGAAGTACTGAGGATCTCGGTCGAACAAAGTCATGACGCCCAGGGCCAAAGCAGTAAAGGCAGCATATAAACCTTAAAACATGTAAAAATAAGAAAAAATCAGAAAGGGCGTATAGTCATGGATAAAAGGAAGAGGAACGATTTCGGTTCGGACGACAGGAACAGCCGGTTTGATAAAAAACCGGGCAAGTCTGAATATAGAGGAAGTTCAAAAGGCCGGACAGGCACTTATACCAAAAAGAGAGACGAAAATACCGAGTTCACAGGCAGTACTCAGGGCGGCCGCGGCTCGGCGGAGAGAAAGGGCTTTGCATCAGGCAGGCGGGGAGCTGGATTTGAAAGCAAAGGCTCAGATTCCGGATATCGCGGGACTGCAACGGAAAATAAGAGCTCAGATTCCGGATATCGCGGGGCTGCAATAGAAAATAAAGGCTCGTCTCAGGGCTACCGCGGAGCGGCATCGGGGAACAGAGGTGCAGCACCAGGATATCGTGGGGCAGCGTCGGGAAACAGAGGCCCGGCTCAAGGCTACCGTGGAGCTGCGTCTGAAAACAGGGGTCCGGCTTCCGGCTACCGTGGAGCTGCGTCTGAAAACAGGGGTCCGGCTTCCGGCTACCGTGGAGCTGCGTCTGAGAACAGAGGCCCGGCTTCCAACTACCGTGGAGCTTCTCCGGAACGCAGCGGTTATTCTGACCGCCGCAGACCTTCGTCCGAACATAGCGGTTTTTCGTCCGATAAGCGAGGTTTCTCATCTGACCGCCGCGATACTTCCACATACAATCGTAACGCAAAAAAATCCGCTGCAGAAGAGAAATTGCCTCGTGACAACAAACAGGAAGCCGATATTCAGAGATTACAGGAGGACCTCGACAAGCTTGAGGGCAGGAACTCAGTGCTCGAAGCACTGAAGTCCGGCAGGAGCATCAACAGGATATTCGTTTCCAAGGGCGAACGGGAAGGCTCCGTAAATCAGATAATAGCAATGGCTAGGCAGAACCATATCGTGATACAGGAGATCGACAGGACGAAGCTCGACGAGATGTCCGTGACACATGCCCATCAGGGTGTTATAGCGCTTGCTGCCGCCAAGGATTACGTCGAAGTGGACACTATCCTTGAAAGAGCGGAGGAAAGCGGAAAACCACCATTCATTATAATTCTTGATGAAATCACAGACCCGTATAATCTGGGTTCGATACTCAGGACAGCCAACGCTGCAGGAGTACATGGCATCATAATTCCCAAACGGCGGGCGATAGGGCTGACAGCTTCAGTTTCCAAAGCATCGGCAGGAGCCATAGAATATGTACCTGTCGCACGTGTAACCAATATCGTTCAGACCATCGAGAAGTTAAAAGAGCGCAATATCTGGATAGTGGGTACGGATTCGACGGGCGAGAAAGCATACTTCGAAAGCAACCTGACCGGCCCTGTTGCACTTGTTATAGGCAGCGAGGGAGACGGTATGGGAAAACTGGTGCGCGAAAGCTGTGATTTTGTAGTTAACATCCCGATGCTGGGGAAGATCTCATCTTTGAATGCAGCTGTAGCCGGGGCCATCGTCACATATGAAATTTTCAGGCAAAGGAGTACGAAGAAGTCCTGATGCAATACATAAATGCAGACGGCGGCAGCAAAATATTTTTACGGTTATATTAGAATTGCATATATAAAAGAAAATGAAACTGCCGATAATTATATAGAGAAATTTGTGCGAGAGAGAGATAAGCATGCAGTCGTTTATGGGGTTATTTCCCAACGCGATTAAATAGAATGAGATCGGGCTGCGCATGGATCCGGAGTTGCCGGAGAGACTTGAAGAACTACTCCGGAGCAAGGCCTGGCTTGACATAAAAGCGCACATTTCATATAATTAGGTCAGGTAAATTTCCAATTGACCGCCTTTTTACATTATATTTACAGTACATATTGGGGGGCAAAAAATTTGAAGCCGAATGCTCAAGCAGAGGCACATGTTAGTTTCAATCCGGCAAGCGACGAGGAAGTCATCAGGGACGCAAAAACTGGTGATGACCAGGCCCTCGAATTTCTGATCAACAAGTATAAAAGTTTTGTTCGTGCAAAGGCAAGGACATACTTTCTTATCGGAGCTGACAGAGAGGATATCATACAGGAAGGTATGATCGGCCTTTATAAAGCCATACGCGATTTCAGGGGGGACAAGCTCTCATCCTTCAGGGCCTTTGCGGAGCTGTGCATCACCAGGCAGATCATAACGGCGATCAAGACGGCCACCAGGCAGAAACATATCCCGCTGAACTCCTACGTTTCCCTCAACAAGCCGATATTCGACGAAGAATCTGATCGCACGCTGCTTGACGTCATCAGTGAAGAAAGCGTCAGCGATCCCGAGGAAATGATGATCAACCGTGAGGAATTCGCGGGGATCGAAGTCAAGATGGGAGAGATACTGAGCAATCTCGAATGGCAGGTCCTTTCACTCTACCTGCAGGGGCGTACATACCAGGAGATCTCGGTCGAACTCCGAAGACACGTCAAGTCGATAGACAACGCGCTGCAGCGTGTGAAGCGAAAACTCGAGAAATACCTTGAAGAAGGCAGGATCTGATACATATCGCAAGACATCGGTCAAATAAAAATCAGCATGGATAAATACTGACTCAAAGTGCAAATATTATGTACTGGACAAATGCGATTTGAGTGTGTTATAATACGATTTGCCCGTTGAACTAAATTACTTGCGGGTGTAGTTCAGTGGTAGAACATCAGCTTCCCAAGCTGATTGTGAGGGTTCGATTCCCTTCACCCGCTCCAAAGCTTTCAGCGGCTTAATGCCGCCTTTAGGCCGACAGTTTGATAAACGCCCTCATAGCTCAGTTGGCAGAGCGCATCCATGGTAAGGATGAGGTCATCAGTTCGACTCTGATTGAGGGCTCCAACTAAAATCCTTGAAACACCGTATTAAACGGAGTTTCAAGGTATTTTTCATGCCCGATGGTTACCAGATATTTACTGATGAAACCATCTATTTTCATTAAAAGTCAGTCTTATTGGGTTATAATTGGGTTATTTATTGGGTTACTTTTTTACAGTCTTCAAGGCCTTGGTCTGAAGGCGTTTCAAGGATTTTAATTGCCTCCATTTCGATATCAGGGAGAACATGTGTATAGATATCAAGAGTATGTGATATCTTACTGTGGCCAAGCCACCGAGATACGATTTTAACAGAGATACCCTTTTCGAAACAGCGGGTGGCGAAAGTGTGTCGGAGAGTATGGCTATTACATTTATCAATACCAGCCTTTTTCACTACCGACTCAAAACTTCGTTCAAAATTACCCGGATCAACATAAGTACCCTTTCTCGACGGGAATACCAGATTGCAGTTGGGATCTGATCTCAACTTTATTTCTTTTAATACTTTAAGTGCTCGGCTACACGAATGCCAATAGTGACTATAATGGCGCTGTAACCAAATTTGTGAGCGAGTATTATGATAATGGGCGTTTACTGAAAATAGATTATGATAGGCTTATAAACGATGGATTGGATACAATAGGTCCCTTACTTGACTGGACTACCAGAGCACTATCAGGAAGTGGGATAACTAAGGGGACGGGTAATAGTGGATAGGACATACTATCTTTTGACAATCCTGATCTTTGGTTGACAGACAAAACCTTAATTTTGGATTTAATAGAGTTGATGGAACGGAGGAGGGTTTTGGGTGAAATTAGTTACTGGGAATTGTCATCAAGTCAGCAAGCTTTGATATTAAAAGGTCTTCGTATGCCTGAGGATGTTGCGCCAGAGTTACTGTTGAACCGGCTAGATGCATTAAGGCTAAAGTATAATGTGGAAGAAGACAACTATATAGACAATTACCTTATAAGGGCAATTATCGAAGAAGATCTCGAAAGGCAAGCTGTTGAGACATGGAAATTAAGAATACCCTTATATCTGGAGAATCTAAAAAGTCGTATTCAAAGTAACAGTTATATAGATTTTATTAATTTATCAATTGAGGAACGTAAAGCTATACAATATGCCTTGAATGTAAGACAAAATGGCGATCTTGATGAATATACCATGAATAGATTAGATGCAATAAAATTGTCTTATAACATACCAGATATAGGTGGACATCTTTATGCAATTAATGGAGCGGCTATAGATGCAATCATAAGCGAATATGAACTACGTGCTGCATGGGAAAGTGACAATGAAACACTTGCCGCTATAATCGAGTTTTTGGTAAATAATAACATAGGAGAGCTATTCTATTCTGCCGTAGTTCTTTGGGCATCCTCGATAATACCTATAGGCGCAGCTTATGATGCGAAAGTTTTACAAGATATCAGCAAAATAGAATCAGGATTGAGTGATATTAGTTTTACTGGTAAGATAGAAAAGACAGCAGAAGATCTTAATGCATTTTGGAAGTCAAAAGGTTATACAAATCCCCCATATAAGGCAGATATTCCAGCTTATCAAATTAAATTGACTAATAATTATAATTTTGTTAGGGTTTATGATGGGGTGCATACTCAGGAAGCAGGGCAGTTTATAATGAAGCTTGAAGATATTACTAATGCAGATGGATCATTAATGACTGCACAACAAATAAAAGATAAATATGCACTTGAATTTTTACCAAAATACGTTGCAGATGCGGATATCCCAGCGAATACTATAATAAATTGTGGTATAGCAGGACGTATTGATGGGTGGGGTTCAGGTGGAGGATTACAATTCGACTTGAATAGTGCATATACTGGTAATTTTACATTTAGATGCAACTTACCGAATTAGGAGGGGAAGAGTATGATTAATTATAGTTTTTCTGGAAATGTATTGACAATTAATGGTAAACAAATAAATTTTCAGGAAGGAATTAAAAATGTCGTAGAGGTTGATAGTTTAGTTATTGTTAGAATATGGAATTCATCAACTGGTGATATACAAAAACAACCTTTTAATAATGTATATGCAGTAGACGATAATGGCAATATTGTTTGGAATCTAAAAGATATTATAGGCAAAGATGGACTTTATACAATGATTAGACTGGATGAAACAAATATGCTGATTGCTGTTGAATTTATAGGTATGAACTATATTATTGATGTTAAAAATAAACAAGTAGTTGGAGGAAGGGCTTTTAAATAAGCAATAATATAGATAGGCAGTTGTCTATACGATAACCGTCTTTCTTTTTATTGAAGAATTTTTCGTCCGCCAATAATCCGCAATACGCTCTGTTTTGGGGATGCTTTGGGTGGAAGGTACTAAGGGATTTACCGAAAAATATAGCAAGGGATATATAATACTCTTTGAATACATCCTATTCAGTGCATTCTGGAGTTTTTGTAATATTCCGCCCTGCCATTTTACTGGTGCAGATTTTATTGGATTTGTGGCGGTTTTCATAACGCTCAAATGCCTGTAAGCAGCTTGAATCCATATATCCTTTGAAAATTGGTGCGGAAATAATGCTGTTCTGTTGCTGTTAATTACGAATTATGGCATTGTAAACCAAGGTCAGAAGTAAAGCAGCCTTATACAGTGGTGGAACAGCATTACACTTTTCTAATACGGTATCGAATACTCTTGCATAGAGTTCTATGAATTTATGAAGCATCTATTACCTCTTGCGTGGCGTAGTATATTCCCACAATTGAATAGCATTTATGACGGCATTGAATATAATGCTCCCATAGGGTGAGACACAAAAGTTGAGAAAATAAGTTATAATGGAAGCATGAACAAACGAAACAATTACAGTGCAGAATTTAAAACCAAG
>Ga0207834_1000028_pt1 | contig 46422 bp, 42 predicted proteins | sample LuqExpMetagenom5_FD_187763 | JGI IMG/M metagenome (GOLD analysis project Ga0207834, IMG submission 187763) | Tropical forest soil microbial communities from Luquillo Experimental Forest, Puerto Rico - Sample 5 (SPAdes) | ecosystem: Environmental > Terrestrial > Soil > Tropical forest ...
CAGCGCCTTGCCTTCGTTGGCAACATAGTCCACCACGCCCGCGGCAAAGTCCACACGGTACACATCGCCCACGTCGAACATGCCCTTGGTCAACTGGCGTACCAGAACGGCAGGCGTCTTGTTCACAGTATCGATGGTGTAGAGATAAAGATGCTCATAGCCATCGCCCCAATGCTTCACCAGCAACTTGCCGTTGCCCGCATAGGCGTCGTACTGATCGTTGACGAACTTGGCGTCCACAATCTCAAGCACCTGTTTTGCTTCGCCGGTGGTGGCATCAGCAAGGTAGAAGGTCTGGTGTTTTTGATCGCGAGTAAGGGTTTCGATCCAAACGGTGTTGGCATCGGCCCAGCCAAAGCGGGGGATGTAGTCGTTGCCGGGCTTGAGGGGCAACTTGACCCACACCAGATCGCCGCCCGTGGCGCGTGCCACGCCTAGCCGCACGGACGGATTGGGATCGCCCGGCTGCGGATAGCGCTGGCCATCAACGGTGCCATGCACGGGAATCCAGTCCGTGAGCGGATAAACAGGCAACGCCGACTCATCCATTTCCAGGAAAGCCAGACGCGCTGAATCGGGCGCCCAGATATAGTTGGTGCGCACATCCAGCTCTTCGGAGTAGACCCAATCCACCTCGCCACGCCAGGTGGAGTCGTTCGGCGCGGGAGCAACGTCCACGGCCTTCCCATCCTTGCCGAGCGCGAGCACCGCCAGACCATGATTGCGGATAAAGGAAATCTGCTTGCCATCGGGAGAGAACTTGGGATCGTTGCCGGAAGCAGAGCCGGTTGACCCCACCTGCTCGCCGGTCTTGGCCGCCAGATCGTAGAGCCACAGTTTCCCGTCCACATCAAACAGCAGAGAACGGGCATCGGGCGACCACAGATAGCTGGCCATCTTATAGCGCTCGCGATGATCGCGGTCCTTCTCCGTGTCGCTGCCGCCAGCGAGTTTGGCCATCTGCTCGCGGCTCACCAGCACTTGCGGCTTGCCGGTGGAGAGTGCAATCTCCATCAGCTCGCCCTTCTCCAGATAGGTGAGATGCTTTGAATCAGGCGACCAGGTGAGCTCCGAGGGTGGATGGCCGATCATCGGGCCATGGCCATAGATAACATCCACCGTAAGCGGCTTGGCGGCGCTTTGCGCGGCCAGCGGCAAGCAGGCCGCGGCCAACAGAACAAGGCAAACAACGGGAATCCTTCGCAACACATCCTCCAGAAATGCCGGTAGGGGGCTGGCCGGCTTGGGCTGCGCGCATCCAGGGATGGAACGCGCAACCATCGGTCTAGCTGCAGTCTATCGCACTGCCTTTTCCGGTTTGCGTCCACGGCCTGCGCGGTGTATCTTCCGGCCATGCACACTGCCACGGTGAAAGAACGGCGTCAACTGGGTCAAGCGCGGCGCAAATTGCTAGGCCGCCAGCAACACGATGAGCTCAACGTAAAGACGCGGCCTGCGTCCGCCATTCAGCTCCTGGCCCGCGCCATGAAGGGCCGTGTTCCCGCGCTGGTGGCACGTAGATGGCAACTGATGGCGGCCTCTCCGTTTGCTTACTTTCGCGGCGCAGTGCCGGTAATGGCCGCGGACCTGGCCATGCATCGCGCCACCGGCCTTATCGCGCAGCTCTGCGGCGACGCGCATGTGCGCAACCTGGGTGCCTTTGCAGCACCCGACGGACGGCTGGTCTTCGACATCAACGATTTTGACGAAACCATTCGCGGCCCCTTTGAGTGGGATCTGAAGCGCATGGCGGCCTCGCTGGTGCTGGCCGGACGTGAAGCGGGCCACAAAGACGCAAGTGCGCGCCATGCCGCGGAGATCTGCATGACGCGCTACTGCGCCCTGATGAAAATCCTGGCCGATCTACCGGTACTGGAGGCCGCACGCTACCAGGTGCATCGCCTGGCCAGCACCGGGCCTGTGCATGAGGCACTGACCAAAGCGGAACGCTCCACGGCCGGGCACACGCTCGAACAGCTTACCGAGACCGCTGCCTCCGGTCGCCGCTTCCGCTCCGGCACATCGACGCTGGAGCGCGTTACCGGCCGTTCGGCAGCCCAGGTTCTAGCTGCGCTGGAACATTACAAGGCGCGCCTCGATCCCGCGCATCGCCACCTGCTTAGTTTCTATCGGCCTATCGACGTGGCCTTCAAGGTGGTGGGCACAGGCTCGGTCGGCTTACGGGATTACTGCATTTATCTGGAAGGCAATGGGGACTACGATCCTCTTTTTCTGCAGATGAAGGAAGAAGCTGACTCAGCATGGGCTCCTTGGCTGCCCGATGCCCATCCGCCGGCGCACAATGGCCAGCGTGTGGTGGAAGGTCAGCGCGCCCTGCAAACCCTCTCCGACACCTTCCTGGGCTGGACGCAGATTGGCACACGACACTTCCTAGTCCGCCTGTTGAACGATCACAAAGGATCGATCGCGATCGAAGATCTTGCCGATGGCAACCTCGATGCCTATGCCGAAGTGTGCGGCGAGCTTCTGGCACGTGGCCATGCCCGCTCCTCAGACGCCGTCCTGCTGGCCGGCTATCTGGGCTCGGGCGATGGCTTCGCGGAGGCCATCGCCAAGTTTGGCCAGCTCTATGCCGACCAGACCGAGAAGGATTGGCAGGATCTGAAGCGCTCCGGCAAAGCAAAGCGCTGAAGCCTATCCTGGCGTGTTCTTGGCCTTGGGCAACGAACGAAACGCGATCAGGCCCAGCACGGCCACGGCAGCCACCAGCGCCATCCATAACAGTGCCGGATGCTTTTCCGTGAAGGCCCGCTCGTCGGGCCGCGGCTTCCAGGCAGGATTTACCTGCTCCGCCGCGAGCGAAACTATCGTGGCGGCCTTGTCTTCGGCAAAGACGCGGCTGTAATCGTAGCTGGGCGCGGTCAGCGGCGGATCGCCGTAAACCAATGTAGCCTGCATGCCTGCCGTGGCGGCAAAGCAGATGCGCCGCTCCACCATCTCCAGCCGCACCTCGCGAATAGCCAGCGGCTGATCATCGCCATTGTCCACATGCACCGTCCAGCGCCGAGGCTCATTGCCATCGCTGTAAGGCGCATCGAGCGTCAGCTCTTCGCGATCAATGCGCGCGCCGTTCTGCACGCTGTGCACCCGGATGAGTTGGCCCGTGCGAACCATAGCGGGTGCAGGAGTCTCTCCCGCCTTGGGAGGAGTTGCCTGCGCAACTTCTACCGTTGCCGTACGGCTGAACTGCGCCGGTTCCGCCTCTGGCGTCACCGTAACGCGGTCCACAGGAACATGCGCCGGCAGGGTGAAGCTCACCACCGATCTCTTGCCCTCATGATGAATCGTGCTCGCGGCGGCCACGGTCACAAAGCGGGGCTTCTCCTGCTGGCTCCAGAGCAATTGCGCGCTGGTCAGTTCCTCCGGATGCAGCGGGCCGGCAATCTCAAAGTGCAGATACATGAAGTTCGACACCGGCAGATGCAGCACCGTGCTGCGCCCCAGCCGCTGACGGCTCAAGTCGAAGATGGTGAACTCGCCCAGCTTGGTGGTACGCGCGCCAGCCTTCTCCTGACTGCCCCAAACGCTGACGGTGGCAATAAAATCCTTGGCATTCACTATCAGCTCCACGTCGTCATAGCTGGAGCGTGGCATCTCCGCATCAAAGCTGGTGCGCCCTTTGCTTTCGCCCTTGTTCAGCAGCTCAACGGCCAGCAATGTGGTGCCGGCACCTGCATCCGAGCCGCGCAACCCATAGGGAATCTCCTTGCCTGCATCGTAGAGGCGCAGATCGCTGAGTCCCTCCGCAGCGTGCGCAAAAACAACTGGATCCAGCACAGCGCAGCTCGGACCGCCTTGTGCCGGAAGTTGGCGAATGGGGCGCTGGTAGCGAAAATAGCTAGGATTGGGCGCAACCGCGGGAACTCCCAGCAGAAGGGCAACAGCAGCCAACTTGGCGATCATTTCGCGTCCTCTTCCGGCGGCGGATTCTTCAGGTGCAGATAGTCGCGCTGATAGATGAAGCTCACCCCCAACAGCAGCGCACCCAACCCGAGGAAGCTCAGAATGCGCAGTCCCTGGCTGAGCTCACTGGTATCCACCAGAAAGACTTTGCCGATAGCCACCGCCAACAGCACCAGCGCCTGCCAGCGCAACAGAATCGACTTGCGCACAATGCCCATGGCCAGCAGCGCCGCGCCATAGAGCATGAACCATGCGGAGTAAGTGAACTGCGCATACATTCGATAATCCATGAGCTGGCTGGCATTGCCCTTCCATTGCAGGCGCCACCAGAACGCGTCGATCTCCAGACTCACGGCCACCAGGATCAGCACACTCACCACAAGCGCCGCGCCCAATGCCAAACCCGCCCAGGGAAGGGCGCGCGACTCCTCGCCCTCGCTGTGCGCCTGCCAGGCAATCCACGCGGTAAAGGCGCAGGCGGCAATGGCGATGGCGTAGGAGGCAAAGCGCTGGTTGAAGAAGGGAAGCAGCATGGCTGCGGGATTGGCGGTCAACAAGGCGACCAGACCAAGCATGAGACAGCCAACCGCCAGAACCTGCAGCAGTGCCGAGCGATGACGCCGTGCCACCCAGATGAGCGCGGCAGCCTCCATCAGCCAGCCCACCGTAAGCCAGCGGCCATGCGCCTTGAGCGGAATGGCAATTGTCAGCAATACCACAGCAATGGAGAGATGCAGGCTGTTGAGCAGTGGTGTACTGCCGCGCAAAACCCCGCGCGCGGGCAGACGCAACAGTAGCAGATAAAAGAGAGCCAGCAGAATCGCAATCCACGGCTGAGCCCAGTTCGCGCCGGGGGTATCGGCCAGGTTATAGAAGGCTAAAAATCCCACAGCAGCGTTGGCAATGGGCAGAATGTCGTGGGCGAGCGTGTCCCATGCGGAGTTTCCTCCGCCATCTGACGCGTTCAACACAATCAAGCGGGGCGCAAAGGCAAACACCAGGAAGAAACAGAGAACAAAAAAGGCTGTAGGTCCGGCCTGCGCCGTGGAGTAGTATTCCAGCCACCACGCCATCAGAAATAACTGCGTGCCGCTAAAGGTGACCGCCAACAGCCGCGACCAGGGTTTGAGAGCCACCAGCGCCAACACCGCCACATCCATCACCAACAGATAGCTGAACAGTGTGATCTCGTGATTCTGACCGGTGGACACCAGCAGCGGCGTGCTCAGGCAGCCGGCAATTGCATAGAGCGCCAAGAGTTCCGCATCCTGCGCCCAGGCCATGAAGCCATTGAAGGCCGTCACCGCTACCATGGCGGCAAAGGCCGCGCCCGCAGGCAACAACTGATAGAGCTGGAAGGCGGCCCACAACGAGATGTAGAGCGTACCGGAGCCCACAGCCTTGAGCGAGTAGGAGAATGCCGCATATCCATGCGTGCGGAAACGTTCTGACCACACGACCAGTCCCACGCCAGCCGCCAGACCGATCAGGACACGGCCGGCAGGGCCAATCCAGTGATTGTCAATGGCCAGCTTCAGGAACCATGCCATGCCGATCAGCATTGCCACAATCCCAATACGGTTGAACCACTGCGAACCAATCCGGCTTTCGAGCGTGGCGCTGTCCGTCGCCGTTTCACTCTCCATCCGCAAAGCATGAAAAAAGACAGGAGCTGGAGAGCTAGCTTCTGGCGGCAGCTCGACATGTGCGGGCGGCTCCGCCGGAGCGGCGGATGCTGTGGCCACCGGCGGTATGGCTGCAACAGGCGGCGTCACCAGCCCATGCGCGCGCAAAAGTTCTTCCAGACGCAAGACGCGTCCACGCAGTTCATTGAGCTCGATTTCAAGCTGTTCGGACCGATCGTGTGCCATCGCCGTCCACTTTACACGAGGCGGCACGGCCCTGCCAGTGAACTTTCTTGCTCGTTGGCTACTCGGCGAATTGCGCCAGTTGTGCGTCACTCGGCTTGGGCGTGAACAGGCTGACCACGACCATGGAAGCAACCGCCGCAAGCAGTGCAGGGAAGATCGCATCCAGACTGGCGATCACGGCCGGCCAGTGCAGCTTGCGGAATTCGACAAAGGCCTGCACGTCCCAGCTAAGCGTCACCACGGTTCCAGAGGCGATGGCTGCCACCGCTCCCCAGGCCGTCACGCGCTTCGAATAGAAAGCCGCCAGCACCACCGGCGTGAGCGCCGCGGAGTAAATGGTGTAGGCCCACAGCATCTTCTGCAAAATGCTCTCCGCATACACCGCCTGATAAAGCGCCCAGACCCCCAGCAGCACCACCGCCAGCCGCGAAACAATCATCACCCGCTTGTTGCTGGCATCCGGCGCAATATAGCGCACAAACACATCATTGATCAGGTTGGTAGCCGGCGAGAACAGATAATTCGAGGCGGTGGAAATCACCTTGGCAAAGACCGCGCCCAATAACAGAGCTCCCATCAACGCCGGTAATCCGTGGCGCGCCGTGTAGGGAATAATCTCGCGCGGATGCGCCGCTGCTTCGCCGGTCTGAAACAGCGCGGAGCCAAAAACCGCAATGGCGATAATCAGCGTCTCCAGCAACAGCGTGCCCAGAATCCAGCCCACCACGGAGAGCCGCGCATCGCGTTCCGACCGGGCGGAAAAGAATTTCTGGTACATCACCTGATTGCCCAGCATCAGGAGCATGGTCGGCACCAGAAATTCCATCGCCCGCACCAGCGTGAGGTTGCCAAGCGGCTGAAAGTGCGAAGCCGGCAACGCTGCATGCAATCCCGGCCAGCCGCCCGCTTTCAAAAACAACATGGGAGCGGCAATCACGCAGATCACCGTCACCAGCGTGCCGATGGCCGCATCCATATACGCCACGCTCGACATGCCGGCCAGCGCCGTCGTCAGTATCACGAATGCGGCAATGATGTAGGTACCAAGCTCCGGCGAAACCGTATCCGGAAAGATCAGATGCAGCACGTCGCCGCCGCCCCGGAACTGATAGCTGGTAATGCCCACGTAAGCAAACAAAATGGCAAAGGTGCCCAACACGCGCGCAGCTTGGTTGTAGCGGGCCTCCAGCAGGTCGGGCAAAGTGAATTGAGCAAATTTGCGTGCCCGCGGAGCAATAAAGTAGATGGCCAGCAGGCCCAGCCATCCGCCCGCCGGCTGCCAAAGCGCGGCAAAGCCATTCTTATAGGCGTTTTCCGCGCCGGCAAAGAGTGATCCCGCGCCAATCCAGCTCGTGAGCAACGTAAGCACCAGAACCATCGCCGGCAGGGAACGGCCCGCCACCAGATAATCTGTCTTGGTCTTTACCCGCCGGGTGCGGTCCAGAGCAACCGCCAGCAATATGGCCACAATCAAGGCCAGAACAACAACGTAAAGGGTAGACATGCACAGACTCCGGTCGTTTCGTAAGGTATTCCGCAAGTTTACCGGATGGAAGATAAGGTTCGCAGGGAGATAGACGAAACCTGTGCTTGCCCATTGACCCCTGAGCGACGCCTTGTTAGAATCAATTTGCGGGGTGGAGCAGCCCGGTAGCTCGTTGGGCTCATAACCCAAAGGTCGTAGGTTCAAATCCTACCCCCGCAACCAAATCCTTCAACTACTTGCAGGATTCGGACTCTTCGAACAAACTCCCAAAAACTCCCAATAAGAAAAATCGACGTTTAGGCGCTCGCCGCAACCGGCTCGAGCACCATTTCGACGACCTTCCCATTCGCCTCTCTCTTTGATGTCGCCATTGCCCGTCCATAGATGTTCATCGTCGTCTGGATGGAAGCATGTCGCATCAGTTCCTGTTGTACCTTCATCGGAGCGCCTGTCTCGTCCAGCCAAGAACGGTACGTATGGCGGAACGTGTGCCAGCCAATCTCACCGAATTTCCCTGCCGCCAATTTGCGCTCCTCGTGGATTGGGACACGCTTGCCATTGGCTGTCGGCCCTGCCTGCCAGCACCAGACTCCCGGTTTGGCTCCACACGTCGGGCATTGCACTGTGCAGCAGCCAGACGGGCGCAGGTAGCGCTTCTGAATCTCAGCAGGGTGGTACGGCCGGTTCGTCATCGGGTTTGCAAAGACCCAGCCTTCCACTGTCGGTACAGCTTGTTTGCTCCAGCCGAGCACGATCTTGGCTAGATCCGGATGAAGCGGAACGTAATCTTGGGAATATTCGGTTTTGACGTCTCCTACGCGCCCACTCACGAAACTCCGTTGCACGAGGAGCTGATTCTTCTCAAAATCGAAGTCGTCCCATTGAAGCGCCGCGATCTCACTCACGCGAAGACCGAGACATTGGGCGATTTGGACCATCGTGCGATACGGCTCACGCAGTGTCGCCACGACAAATTTGTATTGCTCCACAGTCAGTGTGATGGGGCGTTGACGCCGCTTGCTGCCGCCGCGAATACGGACTAGCGCAATTGGATTCCTCTGCTCATTGAAAAGCTCCCACCGAGTGGCACATTCGAACATCAGATGCATCACACTCCGAATATGCGTCTTCGACTTCGGAGCTAGCGGCAGGTTCTTCAGCCAATCCTCAACTACCATTGGCCGGATCTTTTCGAGTAGATAATCGCCCCAACGCGGCTTGAGGTAGTTCTTGATATTCGAGCGATATGACTTTGCGGTCGAATATCTCTCAGGGAGTTCTTCCTGAAGATACCGGTCGCATATTCCGCCGAACGTAACCGCCGCCAAGCGCTGTTGTGGCGTTTCCGCGTTGAGTTTTAGGAGAAGAGCTTCGACTGCCTTTTGTGCAAGAGCTTTGGTGTTGTACTTCTCAACGGTACCTATGGTAGCCGCTTTTCTAGCGCGCGTACCTTTCTCCGTTGTCTCGTAGTACCGAAACTCCCAGGCGTCTGGTCCCTTCGCCCGCCTTTTTCGAGTCAGACTTCCAAATTGGTAACATGCACGTGTCATCAAGAACATCCTCGACTTCACGGCACAAATGGCTGCTCATAGAGTACGCCATTTGTGCCGCAAAACACCGCTTAAAAGCTCATTTTCGATGCGCCTCATGCGCACCGATTGATCCACGCTTCAATACTTGAAGCCTTGAACCGCCAGAGCTTCCCAACCTGAATGGCGTGAATTTTCCCGCGATGCACCATTCGTTGAAGGGTTCGAGGATGAATCTTGAGCATTGCTGCTGCCTGACAACTATCGAGCAAGGGCTCTCTGGAGGCTAGGGGAAGATGTTCCTTAGAAAGGCTTGTCACAAAAAGCTGATTATCATCTGGCATCGTGGCTCCTCTCCAACCCCAAAATTCGAGGTCTTCACGCATGCCTGAGATTCCCTCATACTGCCTGCACTGTCTAATGAATTCTCGGAAGCTGCTTATTCCTTCCAGGAATAACGCCAAAGTCATGCTGCATCTGTGCAATCTGATTGACTATTGCTTGCTCACGCGAGCATCATGATTTCGCCCTATAGGGTCAGATAGACACTGTTAAATGTTTGATTGCTGTCCTGCCTGGGTTCTCCCCATTGCGCTAGGAGGATGGCTATGGTGCTTCCGGAAATTCGATTCCTTCAAGCAGTAATTGCACTGGCTGAAGAACTGCATTTCTCCAGAGCCGCAGGACGACTGCGGATCGAGCAATCATCCTTGAGCAAGCGAATTCAGGAATTAGAGAGCCAGATCGGGCTGAGGCTCTTTGTGCGTAATCGCAATCGTCAATCCGTCGAACTGACTGAAGCAGGACGGCGTTTCGTCGAGGAAGCGCGCATCGCACTCGTGCACGTGGAGCGCGCTGTATTTAACGCAACTGCTGCCTCGCATGGCGCGGAGGAAATTCTCAATATTGGTAAATCGGCCTATGCAGATCCGTACTTGGTCACAACTCTTTTATCGATCCAGCTTCCGCTCTATCCTGGCCTGAAGGTAAAGCTATGGAGCAACTATTCGCATGAACTTGCTCACATGGTTTCCACTGGCGAACTGGACTTGGCGCTGATTACAGCAACTCCCGACACCCCTCAACTCAGTTGCCTGAAGGTTGCAGAAAGTCCCGTTTATATCGCTTTATCGAAGGACAATGGGCTTGCCAGCAATGAATCGCTTCATCTCGAAGATTTACGTGCCTGTGAATGGATTCTTCTTGCCTCTAGCGTCAACCCGCATCTCTTTAAGATGATTCAGATGGCAGCTTCCCGAAAAGGAATCATGGCAGCCGATCTGTATTACGTCATGACCGCAGAGGAGGCTTCGGAACTCATTTTGGCGCACAAAGGAGTAGCATTCCTTCCCCGCAATGCCGCTTGGCGAATTGCCTCTGATCGTATTACGATGCGACCACTCGTAGAAGAACAGTTGAAGCTCGTTACACGACTTGCCACGCGATCTGACAACAACGCCCGGATTGTGAGCGAATTTGTACGCGCTGCGGGGCGCAAGTTGAACAGCATCTTTCTCCCGCAGCGACTACCGCCTACTCTAGCCGGATGAAGCAGCGTCAAGAGAGTTTTCCCCGTTCGTATTCAGGGCTTCGACTTCCCGTATCTCAATATTCAATGGGCCATCAAACCCACACTTTGAACAATGGTAGATGCCAGAGGTGATTTCTCTGCCTACAAATTCTTCTCTTCGAAACATGCCCCCACAATGGACACATACATGAAAATGGTGGAGTTCTCGTATGTGTCCATTTGAATCGCTCACTGTCGTACTCCTTATCTCCCACTCGAAACCGCTTGCAGACATGCATTGCCTCAGCAAGCAAATCAGCCACAAGATATTTTTCGAAGATTCCTTATGGTGAAAGTGCTCGTGAATGATCAGGCAGTATTTGTACCTGGCTCATCGAGGCTTTCTGAGATTACTTTGTGCAGCCTGCTCGATGTCTGCAAGCTCCTTGTCGGAAAGCTCGATTTCGGCTGCCTTCATGTTCTCTTCAAGATGAGTCACCGATGAAGTTCCCGGAATTGGCAGAATCACAGGACTACGATGCAGGAGCCATGCCAGCGAAAGCTGTGCCACGGTTGCGTTATGGTTCTTCGCGATTGATTCCAGCACTCCGTCCGGCCTGATCAATCTGCCCGCACCTACCGGAGACCACGGTATGAATGCGATTCCGTGGGCCTCACAGTAATTGAGGACATCTTCGTGCTCGCGGTTACCGGCGTTATAGCGGTTCTGCACACTGACGATGTCCACTACCTTGCGAGCCCGATCTATTTCCTCCGGCTTCACCTCGCTTAGACCAACGTGCCGAATCTTGCCCTCTTTTTGAAGACGGGAAATCACACCGAGCGACTCCTCGACAGGCACCTTGCCGTCAATGCGATGAAGCTGCCAGAGGTCAATCGTATCGGTACGCAAGTGGCGCAGACTCATGAGCACCTGCTGTTCCAGGTACTCCGGCCTGCCGACAGCAAGCCACTTATCCGGCCCTTGGCGCGTGAGTCCTGCTTTGGTGGCGATAACCATGCCTTTGGGAAAGGGAGCCAGAGTTTCGCCAATCAGCGACTCCGTGACATCCGGTCCATACGAGTCGGCCGTATCAATGAAGTTCACGCCAAGTTCGGGCAACCGCTTCAGAACACGCTTTGCCTCGGCTACATCCCGAGGCTCGCCCCAGATTCCCGGCCCTGTAATGCGCATGGTGCCGTATCCGAGACGATTCACTTCAAGATCGCCGCCAATACGAAATGTTTTTGCGAACGTGGTCATCTTTATCTCCTGTCACACAATGATGCAAATCTGCCTGAATTCTTGCTCGTCACGCTATTGAGCCGACAACGCCAAGCCGGATTCATCAAGACTTGGGTAATCGGTATAGCCATGCTCTGCGCCACCATAGAAGGTCGATTTGTCTGGCTCATTGAGCCGAGCACCAAGCTTCAACCGTTTCGGCAAATCAGGGTTGGCAATGAAGGCGCGTCCTAAAGCGATGAGATCTGCCGTCCCGACGGTAAGAGCTCGTTCGGAAGTTTCGGCAGTAAATCCTCCCGAGGCAATGAGCGGACCTTGAAAAAGGGAACGAAAGAGAGAAGAAACAGAGCGGGGTGCGGCCTCGTTCCTTTCTTCAACGAGTCCAGAACGCGACTGCGGTTCAATCAAATGCAAATAGCAAAGTCCGCGCGCCGACAGATTCTTGATGACGTATGTGTAGAGCTTTTCTGGATCGGTATCGGCAATGTCGCCTAGGTCGGTGAAGGGCGATAACCGAACCCCGATACGATCTGCCGTCCAGACTTCCGCAACAGCATCGAGAACTTCAAAAAGGAGACGAGCGCGGTTTTCGATTGAGCCGCCGTATTGATCATTTCGCTTGTTGGTCTTGTCTTCCAGGAACTGTTCAAGAAGGTAGCCGTTGGCAGCATGCACTTCAATGCCATCGAATCCGGCCAACTTCGCATTTTCGGCAGCCTTGCGGTAATCGGCTACGATCTGCTTGATTTCGTTCAATTCGAGAGCATGAGGCGTTTCATAAGGAACGCGCTGAAAGCTGCTGGTGAAAGCATTGCCAGCAGGCTGAATCGCGGACGGCGCGACCGGCAGTGCGCCATTATCCTTCAACGACGAGTGAGAGATCCGGCCCACATGCCACAGTTGAAGAAAGATCACGCCGCCCCGCTTGTGAACAGCTTCCGTGACGGGCTGCCAGCCTGCAACCTGGTTGGGAGTATAAATTCCCGGCGTCTGCGGATAGCCTTGCCCCTGCTGCGAAATCTGGGTAGCTTCTGCGATGAGCAAGCCGCCCTTGGTCGCACGCTGGCTATAGTAGGTCGCCGCCAGCGGGGACGGAACTCCATCCACTCGCCCGGCGCGCATACGCGTGATGGGCGGCATGACGATACGATGGGTCAACTGGAACGGCCCGAGCATAAAAGGTGTGAACATTTGCTTCATTTGCATCTCCGCTGTGACCAGTTGTTCCTGTCACAGAAAAATCATTTATTCAAAAGCCAACTGAAAAGGTCTCGCGTGCGAACAGGGAAAGCGCTAGTTGAAGCCAAACATCAGCCATGCCTGATGACAAATCCAGTCAGGATACAGTTTCGTCATCTCGTCGTAGAGTTGGCGATCATCGGATATCGCTGCGCGGAGCCGACCAAAATCGGTAAGGTAGCGTTTGGTCGCTTCAATGGTGTCAGGCGTGTCTGGAGCCCCTGGCTTCTTGTGACCTGCCACCACAGCCTTGGGCTTGAGAGCTGCCAGCCGGTCCAAAGCTGCAATCCAATTTGCGCGGCTTTCTGGCGTGGTATCACCGACGTACATGTGGCACTGGTTGTAGACGACATCGCCACTGACGACAAGATCAAGAGCTGGGACGTGCAGGGACGTTGTATCTTCACCATCCGTGCGGCCTTGCTCGATAATGCGCAGTTCGTGCCCTTCCAGGGTTAATACATCTTTGTCGTACGCTTCGGGAAGCGCGATGTGAGCAGGAAGCTGTCCAGGAAAGTGCTGTCGAATCGACGCCATATATTGAAGCTGCTTCCGCATCTGCTGTATGGACTTCGGTGTTGCAATAGCCCGTGCATCGGGAAACCGTTGCAGCAATACGCTCAACCCAGTGAAGTGGTCGAAGTGGCCGTGCGTGATGTAGATGGTGGTCAGATTGCGATGATGCAACGCCACCCAATTGGCCAATGCCTCGGCTTCGGCGGTTGTAGTCAGGGCTTCGACAAGTACGGCATCATTCTCGCCAAAGATCAATGTCGAGGTCATTGGGTCGAATGCCTGCGGCGGCCCGAACGGGCGAGGCCGTTCACCGACCATTTCCTTTCCGGGCGACGTAAAAACATTAAAGTTCAGCACGGATGACATATTCTTTCCTCCTGTGGTCTCATTCGTTTCTTGAAGGTGGGTCTGTGGCTTCTTCGATTGCGCTGGAGGCGAAGCAGCGTTGACTATCGAACTCTGCATAGCGCCTAAAGTTGCAACGCCTGCACTCGCTGCTGCCGAAATCATGAAGTCGCGGCGATTTACATGGCCTTTCACTGCTTGATCTCCATTCCTGTTCAATTCGATTGCCTGCCTGTGTATAGGCAATGCGTGCGGTGCGCTACACCACTTCCTTACCTCTTTCGCTCGCCATCCGTTTAAATTTCTCCGCTCTATTTTCCGGAGGGATATAGCGAACACTTCGTTGCGCCATAGTCAGCGAGTGTTGGGGGCAAAACGAGGCGCAGATGCCACAACCAATACATTTCTGCTGATCGACTTCCGGGAATTTGTCTCCGCTGTCGGTTGCGATCATCCTGATGGCGTCAATCGGGCATTTGCTGGCACACTTGCCGCAGTGAGCGCATTCGTCGCGATCTAAGGTAGGGGTAAAACTGCTTGGATTCGCAGCCGACATTCCAAACTTCTTGATCGTTCCCATAACCTCACAACAGCAAGAACAACAATGGCAAAGAAATGCCGGTTGGTTCATCACGTTGTCACACAGATGGACCAATCCGAGCTTTTGCGTTCGATCAAGCACTTCCAGCAGCTCATCCACCGACGCTTCACGCGCCCATCCTTTTTTGACGGAGAGTTTCGCCTGTGGACCAAGAACCGTGCATACCTCCAAAGGAGCATTCATCTCGCATGGCTTCCCAAGATGACTGGCCTTGTGTCTGCATGTGCAAAGAGAGATTCCACCACCGCCGGATTGCCGAATCACCTCGGATGCTCTTTCGTAGGTCAGCGTCTCCGTGTGTACTGCATATGGAATGACATTTTCGTACACCATGGTTCTGAATTGCTTGGTGTCTCCGCCAAACAGTTCATTTCTGACATCCTGGTTATCGAAATACTCTTCGAATTGCTTCGCCAATATGTCCAGGTCAACATAATCCGCTTTCGTGACACGATTGAACGTGTACTCAAAGAATCCGATCATCATTGGCGAGAGCATATAGATTGTGCCCGTCGGCGTAGGAATGTTGAGCACCAATCCTTTATGAACCATGCTGTGCAGTGTCTTCTCCAGGTCACTATCCGCCAGCCCTGTGCAACTTGCGATTTCTTCCCGCTTCATGGGCGCCAAAGAAAAACTGCTGCCGACCATTGCTTCATGTTCCGAGTAAAGGTGGTGAAGAATTCCCATAAGCTCCTTGTTGATCGGAGCTCCAACCGGACTTTTGTTTAATCGTTCGGCAAGCAACGTATAAACAGCTTCTTTGGCGCTCGCGCCATGCCCCATAAAACACTCCTATTTTTCAATTCGAAGGAACTGTGTCAGCAGCAGATGTACCTGGTTGCTACCGGTAGCCAGGTCTCGGACGCAGACACAGTCCTTCTCTCTCAGTAGCCAATGGTGAAGCGGGACCGTTCGTGTGCAGGCTTTTCGAGCTCATCGACCAAAGCAATGGCGTAGTCTTCGAAGGAAACCCAGCTCTTACCCTGTTCATCCCTGATGACGTCGTCGCCGCCGAGCCGGAACTTGCCGGTACGCTTGCCTGGCTCAATCAACATGGCCGGGCTGAAATAAGTCCAGTTAATGTCGGACGCCTTCAACGCTGCGAAAGCCTTCATGTGTGAAGTCGCAATCGGAATCAACGGCTCCGGCCAGTGTCCGGATTTCAGCACTGTCACGCCGGGCGAGAACCAGAGAGAGCCTGCTCCGCCCACCACGATCAGGCGAGGAACCCCGGCCTTACGAACCGCCGCAATCAATCGCTCCGCTACGCTGAGCAACTGATCCGTATAGCTCACGTCGGAAAAGAAGCGAGGATCATCCTTTGGGGGGCCAAAGGCACTGACGACGGCATCTGCTCCAGCAATGATCTCTGCAAGCCGGTCGGCATTGCTTAAGTCGTAGCTAACCCGCTTGACGGTGTCAGGAAGCTGCGCAGGAAGTTTGCTGGGGTCGCGAGCAACCGCTGTGACACGATGCCCTCGGGTAATAAGTTCATTGAGAATGGTTCGGCCCGCCTGACCAGTCGCGGCTAAAAGTACAACGTTCATATCGGTTCACTCCTGAACTGTTTGCCCGGCACAAAGCCGGGAGTAGAGTGCCGATGATCTGAATCGTCAGCACATCGGCCACTCGTTATACATAAAATGACCGGTCGTCTTAAAATAGTCAAGATAATTTACAAAATTCATGAACGAAAGTGCTGAATCACGGAGTTTAGCCGGTGCCGTTTTGACTGCAATTCTCCATAGAACCGACTGGCATTTTCGTATGTGACTCATAATTATTTGGATATGCGTTGAATGCACGCCTCTTTTCGACAAAAAAGCATTCAGGATCGTCCAGGAATCTTGACACGATACACGAATCGAATAAACTAAAGACGACCGGTCACATCATGAATATCTCAACGACAAAACGCACCCTTCACACGAACGGCACACGTCGCGGGCCGAAGCCAAATCTCTCAACACGGGAAAATTTGCTCCAGGCTGGGATGCGGATGTTTCATGAGGTTGGTTATGCCGCGACTGGAATCAAAGAAATCACCGATGCAGCCGAAGTACCCAAGGGCTCTTTCTACAACCACTTCGAAAGCAAGGAAGCTTTCGGCAAAGAGGTTGTGGACTTCTACTTTGGAAGCGGACTTGATTCGTTGCGCGAACTCCTGGGCAACCGCAGTGTTTCCCCTGTAGAGCGTTTGCGCAGCTTCTTTGATGCGAGGATGAGCGGTTTTATAGGGAATGGTTACGTGAGGGGCTGCATGATGGGGAATCTCAGCGCCGAGATTGCTGACCATAGCGCCACAATTCGCGGGCAGCTCGCCGTGCATTTCAAGACGTGGAGTGGATTGTTTGAAGACTGCATCGCTGAGGCTCAGAAATCTGGCGAGATCGCAAACCAGCTACCTGCCTCCTTGCTTGCACAATTCCTTCTGAACAGTTGGGAAGGCGCGCTGCTGCGGATGCGAGTGGAAAAGAGCGATGCTCCAATGAAAGAGTTCATTCAGGTCGTCTTCGGATCGATTCTCATATGAACAATTAGAAAAAGAAATGCTCAGGAATTGTTAGCAGAAGCCCGCAAGGGTTGCCTATGTCGATGTGCAGGATGTCGATGCGGCACTATTTCAGGCTTTGATCGATCCGACATTTGCGGGGCAGACACTGGTGGTCAGCGGGCCGAAGGCATTGCTTCGATGAAATGATGGACAGGCAACTATGGCGCATGGATGCCGGAATAGCGCAGGTTATAGATTTCCGGGCAATGCCACCCTGTTCAGATTTACTGGATTCGATTTTCGGAGATAAAATGTCAAGCCAAATCAATGTCATCAATCGCATAGCTGGAGTGAACTATGCATTGACAAACGACGGCATAGAGATGCCCATCGTGAACATTCTACATCCATCCTTCGCTCTCGACCCGAGTACAAGCGAAGTTGAGTGTCTGCGCGCTCAGTATCTGCACGAAAGCGAATCGTGGCTGCGGAAACCGCGCCTGCTTAGGCGTATGCTGTTTGGCGTTGCACTGCGAAAGTCCCGTATTCTTCAGGGGCTGAAGGACGGAGACGGCAGCTATTTGAGCGGCATGAATACATATCTGATGAAGCTGGGCCCGGAACACATGGATCGCAGCTTTGCACTTTCATTCGATGCAAAGGTTGCCAAGGGAATTCCCTCGACCAATGTTCGCTTGAGGCTGAGAAACATGGCTCACTTGATTGCAGACGAGCTTCTGCCGCTGCTCATGAATAATCCTGTGCGTCCGGTGCTTCTTCTCAACATTGGAGGAGGAACGGCCATGGATAGCCTGAATGCGCTGATTCTTATCATGCGGAAAAGTCCGGGGGTTCTTACGGGACGCAAAATTCGCATTCAGGTCTTCGATGGAGATGCGCGAGGAGCCGGATTTGGGGCAAGAGCACTGGATGCACTGATGGCTCCTGAAGCTCCACTCTTCGGAATTGATGCCTCTCTCGATTACTTCCCATACAACTGGAGCCAGCCAGAAATGTTGGCTCCATTTCTGGAGAAGACGCAAGAGACGATTTCGTGCTGCTCGTCTGAGGGCGCGCTGTTGGAGTATGGAACAGACAAGGAGATTTATTCCCATCTGGATCTGATGAAGCGATACACACAATCTTCTTTTTCATTTATCGCCTCTGCATCGCTCGACTTGGTCCACAAGGATATGCGCGATGAAGCCCCTATCCAGCTTAACAATCGCTATTACACGCGTGAATCTATCGCGGAGCTTGTCGTGTCGTCGGGATGGAATATTGCGCGAATCCTGGAAGCACCAACTACTCAGTGCTTTTGCATCAGGAAACCCAAGGAGTCTTTGCGATAGGCCATAGACTCGGTAGGAAGTATCGCCAGTAGCGCGAGGATACGCTTTGACTGCGAATTGATGCTGCGAGTTCCTTCAAGGTCACCATGGAAATCTCTCCTTATGTGAGTTGGTGGTGCGTGAAGGGGTGCGGAGCGGAGACACTTCGGGCGTGGGTCCGCTCCGCAGGGAGCGGACTATCCGCGAATCGACTTGTCCGAAAATGCTTCGAGAAATCCTTGACTGCGAAGATTCCGGTCCCACTGCCGCGCAAAGGCTTCATGCTGCCGATAAAGAGCAGGATCGAAAACGTAGTTCTCGCCCTTCCGATAGCGCGAATACTGCTCGATGCCCATGTAGTCGTTTCGGTAGTACCAAGCCGATAGCGACAATGCGCAAAGCGGCGGCTTCACTAACTCGAAACACATTTCGGGATCGCGCATCAGGTCGCCGTTCTGCTCCCCATAGTGCGCAATGGAGATAGAAGGAAGCCCGCACGGCCCCGGCTCCGGTACGGCCTCGATGACCAAAGCCATATAGGGCGGATTTTCGATCTTGAGGTACAGAGTGGGCCGGTAACCTCCGGCCCGCTCCAGAATGCGAAGGAGGGTTTCCATTAGGCCACCTCCGCGATTGCATTTTGCGCTTCGGACATTGAAGTTGTTGGCACAAATTGCGTTGTGCTTGCTTCTCCTGTGATGGCGTCGAGAATCACCGCCGAAGTTCGCTGGATAACTTCGAGACTTTCCGCCAGCAATTCCGCATTTCCTGCGTACATCTGGATGTAGTCGCTTGAAGTTTTTCCCATCTCAAGGCCGATGGCTTGGCCTACGATAAAGGCCACGGCTTCAGCTTCCGTCTCGCGCACCGTGGCGGTGGTCATGGTGCGGCGAGTGGATTTATGCAAAAGTTCATGAGCTGCCTCATGGACCAAAGTCACCGTTTCTTCGGCTGGAGACTGGCCGGGGAGAATAGCAATCTTTCCGCCGTAACTGACACCAAGAGCGGGCGCAATGTTCTCGGTGTATTCGAGAGCGATATTCTGCGCGTTGAGAAACGCAATCAGTCGGTCCCTGTGCTCGCCCACCTCGCCAGTAACCGAATGATCGAACTCGGGCAGGTCCGCACCTTCGGTCTGCGCCACGTCGAACACATAGACAGCGCGGAAGCCGATCAACACGGGCGCGGGCTTGGCGTTGTCGTCCTGCGCATGGTTCTGTGTTGCGTCGTCCTTCCTGCGCCTATGGCTGACCATCGGAGCGAGAATTTGAATGCCTTTTTCGCCACGCTTCACAAACCGGCCCAATTCCTTCCAAGCGTGGAACCCCGCTACATGGGTAGCGGTCGGGCGCTGTCTCGCAATACTCAAAATGTTGCCGAAAGAATAGGCATGGAAACGGGCCATTGCCGCGAGATACGCGGTCAGTGTTTCGCTCTTGCCTTCCTTGAGTTGCTGAAGCAGGTAATCGACTGCCTGCTTGATGAGTTGCTGTGTGGGGTTGTCGCGCTGCGTGGTGCGCTGCTGATAGGGGGATTGGCTCTCGAAAGCCGCATTTTTGCTATGCGGTGCGGTGATGGTTTTGTTAGCGGCGTTCATGTCTCTGGCTCCTCTGCCGTTGAATTTGCCCGTTTTGAGCCCTGAGAGGGCTAAAAAAAGACATTCGTTTCATAGCTGCGAATCGGGCGTAGTGAGGCGCTGACAACCCCCGAAGCCCGCAGGGGCGCGGAAGCGAGCACGGCGGCTTCTATGCCGCGCGGAGCTGCACAAGCGGGGTTGTCAGAAGGAGCCGAATGGAGCCTAGAGTTCGCACGGAAACGAATGTCGAAACGGTGGTCCAGCCGAAGGCTGCACCGCATTGTTTTCAGGGCCGGCGTTGCGGGCAGGACACAGGCCCGCATGGATGGGGAGCGCAGAACGCCGTGCTCTGGGCGGTCGAAGCGAGGGAAGGGCAGAGCGCCCTTCCCACCAAAAAGTGTACTTAGCGGGTTCCTGCCAGGGCCTATCGAAAGTATCAATCGAATGTTTCAGCCCGTAGGGCCGATGAGGATTGAATGCAGAACGATTTCAGGCGACAGAAGAGGTAATGCGTTGAACTACGAAGAGCTTGGCAAGACATTAGGATTGGACTTTTGGACGAAAGCTATAGGGCTATTTATATCGGCATCGTTCTTTGTGGGGTACGTCTTGCTTTACTTCTACTATGCCGTATGGTGGGGATTCTCAGATACCAGCTTTTCCAAAGCCGTATGCGTTGCTGTGATGATCTGGTTGGTCTGCGTCTTGATCCAAGCATATATTTTCGACCTCTTGCTTGGGAGGATTATTAAGTGGATTGAGCGGTCGAAGCGCAATAAATGCATTGCCACTTCACTGTTTTTTCTATATGCGTCACTGCTTGTGGCGAGCTTTTTTCCATATGTTCAAAGACTGGCGCACAAGCACCAGACACATCTTTCCTCATGGCACCTTTTGGCAATCTTCGCAGTTGTTTTGCACGCATCCTTATGTTTCTTTTTGGCGTCACCGATCTCCTGGCTAAAGGAACTCAGGAAGAATCAATTGCAGCATGAAGACCTTCCTGATGTTCAGGCTGAAAGAAACCATAAGCATGTGTCGCATATTCGCGGCTTCGTGTTTGTCGTACCGGTTCTGCTGATGGTCTTCTTCGTCTTTTCCGTGTCGTTTACGCTCATTCCTGCCCGCTATGGTGGAGGCGGACCTGATCTTGTTGAGCTGTGGATGCCCCGCAACGCTCAGTCTATCTCTACAGGCCTTCATTGCAGGGTCACTTCTGATAACTGGGACGGATGCAAAATCGAAGCAGCCGGGGCAGGAGACGAATATCTCCATTACAAAAATCTGTACCTACTTCACGAAGGTTCCGACAAACTGATACTGTTCGCCAATCATTGCATCCATACCCAAGAAGTCCCCAAGGATTTTGTAAAAGGGCTGCAATGGTCTGATCAGCATCTTGTTGAATCTGGGGACAAGTCGCAGCAGTCTACCTCGTCGGCGAAAGCTAAACCGTAGCTTCCACCTCTCAGTTCGCAATCCAACGCTATGAGATGCCAACGGTCATGGAAGCCGCTTGTACATTCTTCAATGCCGATGACTTGCTGACATCGGTTCCGAGTAGCTGGCCTATTTGAGCGGCATTATTGGTAAAGATTTGCGCGTCTTGCGAAGCACGGGAGGTCGAGACATAGGCGAACCGTGTGTTAATGAGTTCCGGGTGAACGTTGGTATCCATGTTGATCAGAACGCGCTCCGAAGTAAGACCTTGCGAACTGTGTGAGGTGACGGTGTAGCCGTGGTCGAAATGGCGCATTTGCTCAGGATCGAAGGTGACCGCCCGGTCTTTGCCGCCATCCATGCGAACGGTTATTTTGCCGGTCTCGTCGATCTTCTGCACTGCGCCCAGATCACGGTTGGCGACGCCCAGATCACGATTCGGCGCGGTGAATTGCAGCCGGTCGCCTACGGCAAATTCCCGCTCGATCTCGCGGTATGCGGAGATGCCGTGCAGGCGGGCAGGATCGTAGGTGACCTGCTGGCCATTGGGCTTTTCGATGGTTAGCAGATTCACTTTTGGGTCGGTCGAGACGACGCGCGCGTAGCTGCGCTGCTCAATGCCGAGGACTGTGCTGCCGCGCTGGTAGTGGAGAACGTCGCCCGCTTCATAGCGTGCGGCCCAGGCACGGTCGGCGCCGGTCATGTCTGAGCGCGGCGCAAGCACTCGCATGGAATGGTTCTCGGATTCGACGATGCCGCGTGTCTGCAACTCCGCGCGGACTGCCTTGTTGATCTCTCGCCGTGAGGCATTGTCGGGAGAAACGATGAGGGTATTTTCGGGCGAGTCTGCGTAATTGCGGGCGATGGAGGCGATGCGTTTTCCGGGGTCAGCGATCTCCGTGATACGTCCTTGCTGTTCGAGAAGCGCGATGCCTTCAGCCACTTCGCCGCGCGAAAGGTGCTCAACGGCGCGCAGCAACTCCGGGTCTTTCTGACGGACGATTTTGTCGAGTGTGGCTGTATTCATCCCGGCATCGACCAATTGCTCGAAGGGCTTCCCGGCTTCCACACCTTGATGCTGACGCGTATCGCCAATGAGGAGAACCCGGTCGCCCGGTTCGAGCTTGGCAAGGAAATCGCGCACCTGCTTGGTGCTGGCGAGACTGGACTCGTCCACCATATATAGATGGCGTTCCGGCGTCGGCTGCCGGTTACGTGCGAGGAAGCCTTGCAACGTGTCAGCCTGGATACCTGCGTCGCGGAGTTGATGCGCAGCGCGGGAGGTCGGCGCGAAACCCTCGACAAGCATCCCGCGTTGCTCGGCAGCTTCACGGATTGTCTGAAGGGTGGTCGTCTTGCCCACTCCGGCGCTTCCTTGCACGCCCTGAATTCTGTCGCGCGAGGTCAGAATTTCTTCCGCCGCAGTTCGCTGCGAGGAATTGAGAATCGGGTATTGGGCAGTATGGGCAACGGCCTGCTGGACCGGCATGATCTGCTCGGCCCGGCCTTGCCCCTGACGCATCTGGCGCAGGATTTCCTTCTCGGCATGGATGGTTTCTGCTGTAGTGAACTGGCGTGCGGCGTCGTGCCGTTGCCCGGCGACAAGCTGGAATTCACCGGAGGCCAGACGCTGTTCAATGCTTGCGCGAACCTGTTCATAGGTGGTTTCGCCCATGCCGCGCCGCAAGGCATCGCGGAAGAGAGCGCGCTCGTCGGTGACGGCCTCACGCTCGAAGCTGCGCTCACGAGCGAAGGTCACGGCCTCCTGCGCGGCCTTCTGTGTCCTTTCGGGAGCGTGCTCGATAGATTTCCTTTGGCTACGCTCCCGTGCCTCTGCTACAACCTGATTCGGCTGATTGCCGAACTCAGCGGCCAGTTTGCGATGCGCCGCTAGCACCTCGGCGGGCGACTGAATCTGTTTCTTGTCGCGCGTGGCATGAGCTGCGATCTCAGCGGCTTCGTAACCGGAGAGACCATTCTGTTGCATATGCGCGAGTATCTGATTCTGGCGCTGGCTTGAAGCGTCAAGATACTCCTGCGAGTATCCTTTGATCTCCGGCGCGCCGCTCCGGCCCGGCGCAATCTCGTAGCCCAGTTCACGCAATCGGAAGGTCAACTCCGACTGATAGACAGCAGTGGCAAACTGCTGTGACTCGAAGAAACTGCGTTCCTGAAGTGCCCGCGCGGTTCCGTCGGCGCGCTCGGTGACATTGAAGATGACGGCGTGGGTGTGAAGCTGCGGCGCGGCGTAACCATCGACGGGCCGCGATGTGTCATGCTCGAATTTCGCAGCAATGAACTGGCCAGTGGCCTCGGCGGGACGGTTGCCGCCGAGCCGCGCCTGTGTGTACCTCTCCAACTCGCCGAGAGCGGTCGTGACTGCTTGGCGGTGAGCCTCGCGCACCCGAACATCGTCGCCAACCAGCGCGGTCAGCGAAACCGACTTTGGCGCAGAGAAGGTCGCATCCCACCCGGCACGGTGTTCGACCGATTTAATAACCTTGCCGTTGGCATCTTGATACTCGAAGGATTGCCGGTGCTGGACAAGTTGCTCGCCTGTCTTCGGGTGCTGGCCTTCTGAGAGCCGATGAAACTCATCGGCTCTGACCGCTCCAGCGAGCCCGTATTTTTCGGCAAGCTGACCCTGCCATTCGCCCTGCACGGTCTGGCCTTGGCTCCAGTAACTCTGGTCCGGCGAGGTGAATTCTTGGCGATGGTAGTTTTCGAGCTTGCCTGCGGAAAGTGCCTTCGAGATTTTGATCATGGTCAGTCTCCCAAGGTGAATCCGTTCTGAACGGCTTCCGCGCTTTCTTCGATGACATCCGGCTCTGATGCCTTCTTCGTCAGCGTCTTTGGATCGAAGCCAAGTTCATCGTCGTCAAGTGGGCGCGGCACGAATGCCGGTTGCCTTGCTGGGATGTCGTGGTACGCGAATGAGAAGCAGGCGACGTAGTTGCCGAGCTTCAAGAAGGCGTGCCGGTCGGGCAGGCCGGAGATTTCCGAGTCCATGACCAACGGCTCGACCTGGCGCTCCAACGTAAAGTTCTTGCCCGTGCGGCTGCCGTCGAAATGTGTCTGCCGCATCCGCTCGATCTCTACCTTGCCGATAGCGCTTGACACCCATTCGGCGGCCTTGGGTTCGGTAGTTTTCAGGAAGATCTTCGTGGCCGGCTGCGAGAGCATGACCTCGGCCATGTGGCCGTAGATGTACTCAAGCTGGGCCTTGCCCTGGAAGCCGAGCACAATCGGATTCTTCGATTTTCGGTTCTCGGTGATGGCCGTGTGGAGTTGCGGCAGACGCTGAAGGCTTGCCAACTCATCCAGCACAAACCAGACCGGGTGCTGGCCCTCTTTCGGTTCATTCAAGAGCCTCAAAACAAGCAGGTCAATCCACAAGCTGTGCAGAGGACGCAAAGCTTCGCGTTCGCTTGGTTTCGAGGTAAGAAATATCCATCCCTTGCGGTTCTCGGACCACTCTGTCGCGCTCCAGTGATCTCGATTTGAGTCTTTGCGCGGCAACATTCGCAGGCTGTCGGCGATCAGGCCGAGCGAGGCCAGTACGCCGTTGCGCTGCTGCTGCGCTCCCTTCGCGATCATCGTCGCCATCTCGGTGTTCTGGACGCGGCGGTCGATCTCGTCGGGGTTTGCCATCCACTCGACAAGTTCTTCGGGCGATGGGCCGAAGGTCAGAAGATGAGCGAAGATCTTCTGCGGCGTCTCGGTGAAGAACTCGCCTTTCTTGTCCGTGGTCGGTTGGTAAAGCGAGGCCGCAATAGCCTTAGCCTCGGCACGGCGGCGCAACTCTTCGGACGGCCCCCAATACGGGCAACGCGCGTCGAGTGGATTGAGAATGATGTCGCCGTTTTTGCCGTCGTAAAACCGCTGCACGAACTCGCAGGCCGGGTCGTAGACGATAGCCGAGTGACCGCGCTCTTTGATCTGCATGAGGATTTGCATGATGAGCCTGGTCTTGCCCGCGCCGGTATCGCCCATCAACTCGATGTGCTGTCCTTCGGCGAGCCGGGGAATGCGCATGAGCTGCTTCGATTCGTTGGTTCTGAAACCAACACCGTCGCCTTTGACGGCGCGATTGAATCCGCTGGGAGTGACGCGAATCGGACCTTTGAGCAGGCGTCCATACTTCATCTCGCGGAACCGTTCTACATCTTTACGCGCAGCAAACGGGAGTACGCCCAGAAGCACAGCAAGCCCGGCAATGAGCGGCCAGCGAAAGACTCCGACAACACTGTGTCCTCTATAAACGAATTGCTGAAGGTAGACATGGAGCGGGCCATTTCGATAGAGGGCTTTCGGTCCACGATAGAGGTAGACCATCCCGGCGACGCGGGCACTTGCGGTCAACTGAAGCGGCAGAGGGCGGGTGAATTCAAGCGTGGTCACGCCTGGCTCCACATCGGAGGCAGCGGCAGGGTGCGCATGAAGATGGTCATCCGAAACCAAGAGAAGTTGGTACTGGCCGGTCGACTTTACGCCGGCCAGTGCGCCGGACTGAATGTACGGCCAGAGGTCGTAGCGTTCAAGCGGCGACAGAAAGACGCCCATATAGATGCGCAGAAATGCGACAGTCAGAAGCAGCACAAACGTGATGGCCGCGTAGCTGTAGATGGGAGCCTGCGGCGGTGTGACGATGGTTTCTTTGCGTCCCCAATGCGTGGTATTCATAGCTGTTCCGTGCTCCTTTCCGCGTAGCTGGCGAGTGTATCCTCCGCCGCTTTTTGCTTGTTAGCCTTCACGTAGCGCAGCATCTCTTTGAACTGCTCCGCAGTTTTCTGCTCACCGCGCAAGAGCGGTTCGAGCGAGTTGATGAGCAAAAGACGCAGGCTCGTGACTTCGCCCATCAGGGCCATATCGGTTATCTTCCTGGAATCGTTGCGCACTTCGCGCAGGATCAGACTGCGCAGCCATTCTCCGTAGTCGAGCCCTAGCGAATTGCAGTGGTGCTCCACCTCCGAATATTCATTGCGATTGAGCTTCGTGTTGAGCGTGATGTTGCGTTTTTCTCGTCCGCGCACTCGGCGTGTGCCGGGTTGCATATCTGATGAAAGAAGCGGCATCATAACCTGCTTTCTGTTGCGAATCGTGGAAACTCATGAGTTTCCCAAATTCACATATCTTCAACTCCATCAATCAGCAACTCAGGAGTTTCCCGGGCAACTCCTGAGTTCCCTATGAGGGATGGAGTATCAAAATTCTTCCGGCGCAAAGCGCCGCAGTGGCTTTGCCACCCTTGTAGGTGCTGGATCATGCCTTTGATCCAGCCACGATTGCCGGTGTATGGGATGCCGACGATGCCACAGAAACCGACTTCTTTGCAGGCGCATCAACGGCATCATTGGGGACTGCCCGACGCACGCGCAATGTCGGCGCAATTCGCTGGGCTTCTGGAGTGCGAAGGAACTCCTGGAAATCGCGGTCTTTGGAGAAGACATAAGCGAGCGCCTGATCGATCACTTCATCAGCGGTTGCATGGATGAATGCGGCGTACTGATCGAGCTGCGATGCAGAGGTTTCCGTCAATCGAATCGAAGCACTGACGTAATGAGTTTGGACGACTTCAAGCAGTGGCATATCTGCCTCCTTTGGGCTGTGGAATCAGGCCGTCTTTTGACGGGCAATCATGCGCTGAGCCGTTGTCGCAATCTCCCGCGCACGAGCAGAGCAAAGTGCGGCGGGAACATCGAAGCGGCGGCGAACTTCGAGCATGGTGATGACGTCGTCGATGGGAGCGCCTTCGGACAGCCATTGGCGAGCCGAGGCGACATCGACGGTGCGTTGCGCGTAGTAGAGAGGATCTGGTTTATCGGCGCGACGCGAAGCAAGTTCGCGCGTCAGCTTTGTGGCGTCTTGTCCATGCGCAAGACGAGCACAAACCCATCCCCAATCGTCTTCGGAATGCGAATGCTTTGTGGCTGGCGATTTCCGTGTGTTCCCGCGTAGCGGCAACACGGATGAGCCAACAACGAAATCGAGATGGAAGTCGGTTGGACCGTAGGTTGCATCAGCCGGGTATTCGACCGCGACAGGATGAGCGGGCGAATACTTCTGGTTGAGGAAACCGGGGACGCGCAGCACCCGGTTGCGGTCGGTGCAAGCAGGATCGCCGCCGAAGGCCTGGGCGATCCGCTTGAGCATCTCTTCCTGATGTTCAAAGTCGAAGCCCGTGACACGCCAAAGCGCCTGATACTTGCCGGGCGAAGTTGAGATGATTGCTGTCGGAGTAGGAACCAAATCCGACGCCCGCAGCAGAGCGAGCCGGGCGTCGCCATCGTCGTCAATGTCGATGTACAGATGACGAACGGAAGCAATGCACTCCTTGGTGCGCTTGCGGCTGCCTGGGAGGAGCGGATTGGCCGAAACATAGATGTTCGCGCCGTTGTCATTCTCGTAGTTGAGCCATGCCAGATAGCGCGGCGCGAGAAGTTGTTCTATGGTCACGATGCGCTGTTGTGGCCGGGTCGCATTGTCCCGGCGCAGCAGAACCGCAACGGTCTCGCAAGGGGCGAAGCAACGAGTGAGGAAGTTGGCGGCAATTCGGTTCATAGGCTGACCTCTCAAGAACGCGATTCCACGGGCATTTTCAGGAGGAAAGCCCGGCTGGTGCCGGGCTTTCACCGTGTGTGGGAAGCGGCCTACTCGGCCGCTTCGTCAGAGGGAATCTCCTGCTCGGCTTCCTGCTCTTCAGCGGCGGCCTTTTCCGCGCGGTCGAGCTTGAGGATGGAGTTGACGCGAATCGAGTCGGTGCGGACCGGCTTCTTGGCCTTCTTGGGTGTGTACTCGGTGTGGCGAATCTCGCCATCAATCGATACGTGCGCGCCCTTCTTGAGCGTGGCTGCGAACTCGCCGAACTTACCGAAGACGATGCAGCGATGCCATTCGGTGTGCGAGATGTATTCGCCGGACTCTTTGTCCTTGTACGAGGTCTTGGTTGCGAGCGAGAAGGTGGTGAACTTCTGGTCGTTCTTGCCGGTACGAACTTCAGCGTCGGCGCCGAGGTAGCCCATCAGAGTTGCGCGGTTCATAAACATGTCGAGTCTCCTGATTTTGAATTCCCGATCTGCTCGGGTCACACCTTGCGAAGCTATGCGAATGGGCTCGACTCCCAAGTGCCGAGCCGTGCTTTCTGGAGCAGGGGCCCAGACTCGCTCTGGGAGAGGAGTCCGGAAAGCAGAACGGCGACGTGCCGCCGGGCGTCGTAAAAGCCCTGAAGCAGTGACCGAGCAGGCGAGGAATTGAACTGGAGAGACTCGCCTTGAACAAAGCAAATCCCTGGCTGCCTGCCGACCAGTTTGACCGGCAAACCAGCGTCCACCTCTCGCCCGAAGACCTCGGGGCAAAAGGCCGCATCTCGCACCCGGTATCGCGCGTCTTGAAGTTCGGTGCAGCCCCGCTTAAAAGCGCACTGCAAGAGCGAGATTTCAACTGCTTCACCGTGCCCAAGAAGGCTTTGCATCTCCGCACCTCCTATTCGCTTTCCATCCCTGTCAACCGCGCTTGATTTCAAGCTGCCGCAGTGGAGGAAGCCCGGTAGATTTCCTCCGTCACGAAGCACTGGTCCGTGTGGCTGTATCCCTGAACAGTGATTAGCTCGCGCACCCTGCGCTTGCCCGTGGAATCGCGCTCGCAGTAGAGGACAAAATCCACTGCCTTTCCGGTCTGTGACCGGATGAATTGCTGATTGAGATTGGTCCTGGCGCTGAGCGCCATATCCGCCAGTCTGTCTAGCGCATCGAGCGCGGAATCCGCGTGCAGAGTGGACAGCGTTCCGCCGTGGCCAGTGTTCATCGCTTGCAGCAAGTCGTAGCCACATTCATCACGGATTTCGCCCATGATGATGCGGTCGGGACGATGCCGCAGAGCAGCGGCGACAAGCTCGCTTGGAGTGACGGCAACCTGACCAGGGATCTCTGCCACCGCCTCCCAGCGAACGGCATTGGGATGGGCAACCTTCAGTTCGGCTGGCTGCTCGATCACGATCAGCCGTTCGTGCAACGGAACATGATCGAGCAGCGCCTTCATCAGCGTGGTTTTTCCAGAGCCGGTTCCACCGGCGATGATGCCGTTCTTGCGGCCCTCGATCAGCCTCACAACGGCATCCCGAACATAAGCTGGCAAGCTGCCTGCTGCGACCAGCTCATCCGAGCTGAACCAGCGGTTGAATTTGCGCACGGTGAAGGTTGGCCCATTGATCGAAGAAGGCGAGCCGACAACGGCTACGCGCGAGCCGTCCGGCAAACGCGTATTGAGAATCGGATTCTGCGTCGTCAAGTCCTGCCCGAGAATGCGAGCCACGCGCTCAATCGCAGCTTGCAAGCGTTCGTTCGTGTAGGGTTGCGAAAGCATGATTTGCTCAACGATGCCATTGCGGTCGGCAAAGACCCCATTCGTCCCATTGATCATCAGATCGGAGATCGACGGATCGAGCAGAAGCTCGCGCAATTCATCAGGAAAGAACGGCAGAATCAGGTCGAAGCTCATCGCGCATCTCCCGTTGTTGCATTCTGCTTGAGCTGATCGACAGAGACGCGGTTTTCGTGGAATTCGGTGATAGTCAATCCCAGCGGATTGATGAATTCGTACTGCGGATAGACCCTCGACTGATCGCTGACTTGTTTGGGATTCAGGTAGTAGGTAATGCTGAGCAACCAATGCTCCGTGCGCGGCTCATGCGAGTTCTCCGCAGAGTAGAATCGGTCAACCGCCATTAACGCCGTTCCACGGGCAATGCGAGCGCCCTGAAGCATCTCCTCGGACATCGTCGTGATGGTCACGTTCTGAACCTGAACGTCGCTTGATTCGATCTGGCCAGCCGTGACCTGGGAGACGATGTGATTGGCGTTGTCTTCGCCCATCAGACGCGAAGCCAATGCCTGCGAGAGAAAGTAGTAATTGAGCGGATATTTCTTGGCGATCACGTCGCGGTTGACCGTGTAACGGTAGTTTGCCCAATCGGTCAGATATGTCCTGACTTCGCCCTCGCGTGGCGAGTAGTTCAAGTCCGAATACTGGATCGCCTGGGCGCGGCCCATCTCGTCAATGCGTATGTAGCGATTGGCAACCGGACGATGGGCCAGCGACAGGTTCATGCCGAGCGAAGCGAGCAGCACGACCGTGCCGCAGCCGAGGATAAGCCGGTAGGCTTTGCGCTCGGCGTAGTGTGAGGCGTAGACCTCGTTGCCGATGTGGTCAACGAGCAGCGATTCTGCAGGTGTGAGCGATGACTTTGACGGTTGTGGCATGGGATGCCCCGATCCTTTCTTCAAGCATGAGAAACAGGCTCACCGTGTAGATCAGGACCACGATGAAGAGGCCGATCAGAAACACTGCAAGCACGATTCGGATTGGCCGCGAGAGGCCCATTCTGCGAAGAAACAGAAAGCTGAAGAGAAAGGTCCACATAACGCCCTCCTCAACCGGCCATCATGGCGATGGAAGCAACTGCACCGCCAACTTTGGAAACGCTGTCGGCCATACCTGCCGTGCCGCCGAAGATCGCCTGTGTCATGCTCGGGATGAAGAGCATGTTGATGATGAAGGCTAGGTAGACCATCGTGCAGGGGATCAGATTCGCCAGCCACATCTCCATCGAGTAGGTTCCGTTGAAGGTTTGCTGAATGAAGGTATTCAGGAAACCTGCCCACACGAAGATGAATGCGGCGGCCACGGCGCGAATCATTGCAAAGCTCAGCAGCACATCGAGGAAGTGAAAGAACTTCCCCCGAAAGGTCCGCGTCATAAGTAGCGGAATAAAGACCGGACCGAAGAGCGCCGTCACCCCGTAGAGAATGAACGACGAGCAGTTGATCAGGAACAGAACCGCTGACGCAATGCCCATCAGTGCCTGCACGTAGAAGTAGCAGAGAATCTGCACCGGAGCGGTCAGCGATGGCATCGGCGTATTGTCGCCAGCGGTCTTCATAAGCTGGAGCAAATTGTCGAGCGAACTCTGATCGAATGCCGCAACCATCGCCTGGGCGATATAACTGAAAAAGTGATTCAGTCCAAAGCTCGCGCCGGGCAGCGGATTGACCCAGTAATTGATGAGCAGGCAGCAGACGATCAGCCGCAACAAAAAGTGTGTCAGATCACCCGCGCGAACCGGATGTGCATGGAAGCGAAGCACGGTCATTTCCGACGTGTTCCAGTTGATGACCATGCTGATGAGTGTGAACAATGCGATACAACTCAACTCGGTCAGTCCGAGTTGTGTCAATGCTCCGCCGTTCTGCGTGGTCAGATTCGTCAGATTGTTGGTGAACTGGTAGAGCCAGTCCACGCCGGAACTTGCGCTCGGTAATGCCTGGGCCAACAGCATCGGTGAAATCATCGTCGTCACCTCGTAGTGGGGAATGCGGCGCTGACCTACTAGGCCCGCGCCGCGTGAAGTTCACTCAGGGAAGATAGGTCTTCCAGGTGTTGCTTTCGCTCGCAGCACTGACGTTGTTTGTGGAGCGCTGCTGCTGCACGAAGACCGCTGTATTGAGGTCTTCGACGGCAGCATTGCGCCGTTCCATGTTGGCGACGGTCATCTGCCCGGCCAGGCAGGCATGAAGCGTCCCTTGCGCCTGCATCTCGCTCAGCTTCTGCGCCTCCGCAGCGTTCAAGAGATTGAGCTGCTGCACCTCAGTATTGGTTCCGTCTCCGCTGTCGAATTGATTCGAGACCAGCGAAGAATTCGCCGAGGCATTCTCGGTCCTGTTGGTCCGGTACTGCCCCACGGCAGTCAGGCAGTCCGGAGAGATCGAATCCGATGTTTCGACCATCGCAAGTTGTGAGATACGAGAGCTGCCGAGAGACTGTCCTTGCAGGTAGCTGCTCGTACCACTGTTCATCGTGACTGTGGCCGTCTTCCAGGCCGTGGCCGATGTAGAGGGTGAATTGCTGTTGAGAGCAATCCTGATGCCTGCCGTCTCGCCGAACATGTTGGCGACATTCGCGTTCTCAAGCGTGTGTAGCGTTGTCTGCCACTGCTGTTTGAAGCTGAAATGCGCGATATTGTTCTTCAGCATGTTGTACTGAGAACGAATCATCGTGAGCTGCTGTACAAGGCTTGCGTAACTCTGGGGGTCGAAAACGATATCGCCCATGCCAAAGAGTGCAAAACCGGGCGTTGCTGTTGCCAGCAACGCTACGCCAGCGATTAGCCATTTGCGATGTTTCTTGAGTTGAAGCTGCATAAGGTGCCTCCTTCTTGATTGAGTTGGTCGGTTACATGCACTGCGGGCAGGTCGGGTCGAACCTGTCCGGAGTGAAGCAATGGTCGTGATTGAGAAGCGAGCACGGAAGGCACAGCGTCTTTTCCGTGCTTTCAACGAATTCGATCAATGCGCCTGCGATGGTGCGCTGTACTGCGGGAATTCTGAGAATGAGAAGCGCCACCACGGCCAGAGCGATATAACCGGCGAGCTTGCGACGATTGTTTTTGATTGTTCTCATATGCCCTCTTCGGCAAGTTGACGCGCGACCTGCGGGATAATGGCAACCCTATCCTGACCGGCGCGCTCCATGGCTTCAGCGATGGTGTATCCCTGTTCTTCGAGCCAGTCGGCGCGGTTCAGTACGAGTGCAACGGCAACCTGCTCGCCGGTGGATTGCACAGACCATGCGCAGCGGCCAAAGCGAGTAACTTGCCGTGCCTTGTTGAGCAAATGGTTGTAGCGATCATTGAATCGGCTCATGGCCGCTGCCTTTCGTCAGAGCGTTGGGTCCATGCGGTGTTCCGCATAGGACGGAATCAGGATGTCTCGGCCCACGTAAACGCGGGCCCGAGAACCTTCTTTGAGCGTGATAACAGGCAATCGGTTGAGAAAGTGATTCAGAACCTGCTCGCCCTCCGCTGCCGACTGCTCAGAGATTCCATTACGAATCTCAGTCGAGGCGGAAAGAGTGCTGCCGTTGTTGCCTATCTGTGTCAAACCACCTAAACCGCCAATGGCAGCGGCAGCGCCGAAGGCCATCAGGTAGCCGTGATCAACGTTGGTAGCGAGGCCGGTTGTGCCAATCTGGTCAAGTCCGATGTACTTGTCGAAGTCGAGCGAAAATCCATCCGGGCAGACGGCGCGGTGGAAGGTAACAAACATCTTGCGCTGCTGGGCGCTACCCACGCTCTGCACGGTGCCAATCAGGCGCGTGCCCTGTGGCATGAGCAGTTGCTGATGGCCGTGTGAGTAGTAATCGGTGCTCAGCATAACCAGAATCGGTCCGCTGAATCCGCCGTCGATGTGGTTGGTGACGACGCCTTCGAGAACCGTACCCTCGAAGATTCTGTAGAGTCGTCCTTGATACTGGTCAAACGGGTAAGCTCCCATCGGATCGGCCTTGCTGTTTGCTGCAGGCTGCTGTCCCTCGGCTGTCGTGGCTGTGGAATTCTTCTGAGACGGCGCTTCCGTGTGCTCCGCAAGTACAGCGGCCGCCTGTGGATTCGGAGTTGCCGAATTCGCAGTTTCCCGGGTGTGCGCAAAATCAATTGCCACGGTTCCACTGTTGATCGCGTCCAGTTTCTGTTTTTCTCGTGCCAATGCCTGTTGTTTGCGTTCGGCCTGAGCCTCCGAGACGTTCGAGGTGTGTTGAGGCGCATTGGGGCTCGATCCATAGATCGCATCCCGCTGCGCCGCAGTCATCGGTGCAGCATTCGAGGACTCGGGGCCGGGCGTCTCAGCAGCCTGGAGTTGTTGCATCGCGGCAATTAACTCCTGCTGCTTCTGCTTTTCCTCGGCGTCGTGCTGCGCCTGCTGTTGCTGCTGCGTCTCGAAGCTCGATATCTGCTGCGCGTTGGGTGAAACCGGGCGCATGGAAAGAGCGCTTTGCGGAGCTGCTTTCTTGTTACCGCGCAACAGGCTCGTAACGTTGGCGATACCGAGGATGGCGAGGATCGCCACCAACGCAATGACCACGGGCATTCCTTTGCGCAGGGGCGGTTTTGCCTCAGGTTGCTCGGGAATTGTTGCAGGAGTGTTGGGTGTCTGGTCGATCATGGCTATTTCGTACCTCCCACGCGATGGAATTCCACCTTCTGCTTGCCGATGGCGAGATACCCGTTGTCCAAGAGCTTCGGTACGGTATAGAGCCCGCCATTGAAATCGAAGTTGATTAGCGACGGCTTTTTGTCTTTGACCTCGTAGAGCGCGGGTGTTTCCTGGAACTGTCCGCGCAGGTAAGTGAACTTGTCGTCGTGCCAGATTTGCTGGAGTCCGATTTCTTTGCCCTTACGTTCGTCCCACGTGTAATCGAAGTGCAAAGAGCCCGGGTACTCCGAGCGATATTGCTCGGCCTTGGTCTGTTCGGCCTTGAGTACAGCCTCCTGAGCGGATTTCGCGGCAGCAGCTTCCTGCTTCGCCTTGTCCAACTCGGCCACTGGCACAAATACCGGAAGTTGGGCCAGCCGGTCCTTGGCGGCCTGATCACCGGGTGCGATAAAGATTTTGGAATCGAAGTGTGCGTCAGTTTCATTCGAGACCTCGCGCAGAGACAGCGTGTATTCATTGCCGTGATCGGAAACAATGTGAATATCCGTGGCGGCGTTCGCCGTCTTTGGCTTCACGCTGATAAAGCGCGAGGCCACATGCCCACCATCGAAGATCCAATTCACCGTGTCGCCAGCGAAAACATTGGCGATCTTCTCTTCGGCAGGCAAAACGATGAGCGTCGATTGCAGAAGTCCTGCACGAATCTGCGGCGGCGCATCCGCCTCGGTTACTGTGACCGTGCGCGGCGCGCTGGGTTGAAGGGCATGAGTCTCAGTTGAAGCATGAAGTTGGCCTGTGGCCAGCATCATGCAGACGAAAAAAGAGACAAAAAGGGTAGGGCGCATGGTGTCAGAGTCCTTTCTGCGGTGTGGTTTTGGGGTTATTCGGACTCGCCCTGGGCGAATCGCGTGATTCCCTCCGTGAGTCCGTACTTGGCAATGAGTCTGGACCGGCGAACGCGGTCTTTCGGCTTCGTCGAAAAGACTGCGTAGCTGCGGCTGTCAAGATTGAGCCTGACGACCTTGGTCAAGCCGTCGCGGCGCATGTACAAGCCTTCGCGGTCTTGAAGACTTTCAAACAGCGCAATCTGCTGTTCGTTCATTTTGAAGAGTTCCGCGTACCGTTTCCGGTTGAAGGTGGCGTCTTTGAGAAAGAGAAACGACGTGCAGGAGTTCACGATGGAGTCGGCGTTGGCACCAAGGTCTTCCGCCGACTGGCCGATCATCGTGACGCCGCCCAGATTCTTGCGCACGGTCTTGATTGAAGCGAGCGCGCCTTCAAGCAACTGGCGGTTCTTCATCGAAGAGAATATTTCTTCGATGAGGATGTGCTTCGGTACGCCGAGATTGGCAGGGTTGTAGAGCATGTCATTGATGCGGCGCAGCAACCACACCATAAGCGGCTCGATCAGGTCGGCATACTGCTCGTTGTTCACACCCTGGAAGTCGAAGCATTGCAGACGCGAGAGTGACAAACTGTCTTCGACGTTGTCGAAGATGGCCGCATAGACGCCCTTGCCAACCCACTTCGACAAGTACCGGTCGAGCTTCTTGGGCAGGAAGAGATTCGAGAGGCGGCGGTTTTCAGCATCGAGCAAATACATATCCCGCACAGCTTTGTGGATCACGTCATCGTCTTCCGGCTCCAGCGCCGCGCCGCCGTTGGTCAACAGCAACTTGATGAAGGAGTAGAGAAAGGCGATATTGTTCTCAGTCGGTTCGAGCGAAAAGGGATTGACGCGCGGGCCGTCTTTGCCGATGCGATCCACGCGGCCACCGTACAACTCGACGACGCTCTCATAGCTGCCGCCAATGTCGAAGATGTATGTGAAGCCGCCATACTTCTGCTCGTGGGCGATGGACATGTTGCCGTGTACACTTTTGCCGGTTCCTGTAGGCCCAAGGATCAGCATCACACGCACACCGTCTACATACACGTCCTGAAAGAACGGCGTCCTTGTGCGCGTCTCAAAGATGTTGAGGTACTCATTGTCGAGGTCTTCCGAATACGGGTGGCCGAGATTGGGCGCGAACACGGACGACAGACGTGCATGGTGATCCTCAGCCAGCCACATCGGAAATACGTCGAACTTGCCGTTGCCGGGGAACATGGCATAGAAGGCCGACAGATTGCCCAGTGTCTCTTCCATCACCTGCGCACGCGCATCGACGAAGACACGATGCACGGCGGGCGCAATGCCACGCAGTTCGTCGAGACTGCGCGCGGCCACAAGGAAGCGAAGCGAGAACTCCCCTTGTACCTTCTTATCGAGCGAACGGATGACCTCGCCCAGGTCGTCAACTTGCGTGTTTGCGGCACGCGCGCCAGCGCCGGTCTCAAGCGAAGCCGTATCGTGGCCGCTCATGACGCGCGTGAGAACGCCAACTTTGAAGAAGGAGATGAACTTTTCCTGCGCGTCGATCTCGCTGCGCGCGGCGGCGGCGGACTTCGGCCGCCACGTCGTCAGAAGGATGCTGTCGCAATCGAGCGCCATGAGCCCGGAGAACAGGCAAGGCCGCGACGCTTCGGGCGTCGTCTTCAGGGAGAACATCTGGACATAGCGGCGACCGATGGTCAGATGGTCGCTGTGCCAGGCAACTGGGCTTTGTACGATCTGGCGATCCACGCCATCATCGGCGGTCAATGTGTAGGCGGCAGCCCACTCTTCAAGATTGAAAAGATAGCTGAAGAACTGGAAAGTATCGTTCTTTTCGAGCAGCTTCAGGCCAAGAGAATTGCCGAGGTGTCCCTCAAGCAGCGTGGCCGTCTTTTCAAGATCGGCCAGCATCCTTGTTGTATCGGTGTTATGTTCCTTCGGCTTGCGTGCGAAGGCCGCGGCCTTGGGTGGCTCCAGCGTCAAGCACCAATGCAGGTCGATGCGGCGGAAGGTCGCGCTCTTCTCAAGGAAGTTCAACCGGTCATCGACGAATGCCTGCGTGACTGTGTTGGCGTATTGCTCTTTGCGTGGCAGCTCGAAGCCGGACATCACGCGGGTGTACTGGTACAGGCACGTCCCTTCCGGCAGTCCGCGCAACGCGCCTTCAATCGAGCGCATCTGCGCTTCAAGTTCCTGGTCGGTCAATCCTTCTTCGTCGATGCCGGTGAGCGAGAAAAGGCAGCCATAGCCCCCTCCTTTCAATGCAAATATGCGGTCGTTGACGAAGCGTGCAATCGGCACGATGCAGCACGCGGCTCCCGCCTTTGCGAACCACGGTGTGAACTTCTGTTGCTCAGTGTTTACGCGGGTCATAGTAGGACCTCTGGCTCAGACTCAAGCCCCAAAGCTCGAACATCTTCGGATGTTTGCGGACGACGAGCCACGCGCTCGCGGCCAGCGACGGGAAAGCGATAAGCGCCACGACGCGGAACCCAACGAGGAAAACCGTTACGCAGACGAAGACAATCGCCATCCATGCGCTGAGATCCAATCCGAGCTTGGCTCGTGGCCTATTTAGCGCCTGATTGATTGGTAACGGCTCTCCTCGCTTGGTCATGGTCGCCTCCTACTGCATCGTCTGCCCGGTGAGCGAGCCAATCCAGCCAGCACCCCATCCGAGAACTCCCGCGCCGAAGAGCGCGCCAAAGAGTCCGGGGATAGCGTCCTGGAACCGTCCCGACATCATGCGGATTCCGGCGAAGATAAGTCCGCCGAAGCAGATGATCGCGCCCGCATAGATGGCGAAGGTTTTGAAGGTGGTCATCAGCGTGGTCGCGCCCGAGAAGTCCATCGTGCCCTGGGCGCGGGCCACGCCGGCGAACGAGAGTGCAACAAGGGTGGGGGCCATCGTGCGGACGGCCGACAAGAGAGTGGTTTTGAGAGTGGTCCCCGTCAGCCGGGCGGCGGACGGAATGGGCAACCGATTGTGAGTGGTATCGAATCGGAGGACATGGCGGAATCGATTCACTTTGCACCTCCGCTGACGTGCGGTCAGCATAAGCGCAAAGTTAGGGCGGTTTCAGGGCCGCGTCCAATGAATTTTGGGAAGTTGCTTATTCCATCCAGGAATAACGAGCTGTTTTGGAGGAGGAGGAATTACCTACAATTCGTAGGCTCGGATGGTTTCCGGAGCCCCGACACCACCTTTATATATGGAAGCTTCCACGTTTGGGCGAACCGAAACGTAGCAGGTGAAGCTGGTTCCGTCCGTCAGTTCAATCTGTACGCTTGTCCCTTCACCTTTATCCCGGTGAATTCGGAGCAGTTGAATCGTTTTGCCCGTCATTTCCGGGCAATCAACGTAATCTTGCGGCATGAAGTCATCCCCCAACACTGTCTAGTAGAATCGCACCCGGCCCAGCCCGTTGTCAGACTAATTTTGATGAATTTCCCAGAAACGATCAAAACATCTGGCCGACATTCCAAGAACAATATCACACTCATCGTGTGTAGACTCATAGTGGGCGAGCTTTGAGCATAGGGGTGTGGCCCCACGCTCCGTTAAGTCTCGATTTGGCACAAGGTTGCGGCAACTCCGCGACGAACGAGGGTATTCGCAGGAAGAACTGGCAGAGCGTGCCGGATTACACAGAAATTACGTCGGCGGGATCGAGCGGGGCGAACGAAACGTAGCCCTCGAAAACATCATTAAGCTGGCGAAAGCACTTTCCGTCAAGCCTGGCGACCTGTTTGTTGACTTTAAATAAACCACAGCAGATACAGATTGATTCCTATTTTTCTGAAGTTAGGTGCTCCTGCTGTTCTTCCAACGAAGCACGTTCCCTATCAAGCTCTGCACGCAATTCATCTTCAGACGGCAATACCAGCTTGTATTTGCTGGCAAACAAATGCTCGTTTTCGTGGAGGACCGAGTACCGGACGACTGATGCGTCTTTGTGGGTGCAGAGGATAATTCCAACTGTAGGATTGTCGTCGGGTCCACGTTTGAGGTCATCCACCATCCGGACGTACATATCCATTTGACCAATGTCCTGATGCGTCAACTCTCCCGATTTCAAGTCAAATAACACAAAGCACTTAAGTAGGTAGTTATAGAACACCATGTCGATATAGAAATCCTTCGACTCAGTGCTAACCCGCAATTGCCGCGCAACAAAAGCAAACCCCTTACCCAGTTCAAGAAGAAAGGCTTGCAAATTATCCAAAAGCGCCTGTTCGATCTCGGATTCAAGCAGCTTCCCAGTGCCGGGCAAGCCAAGAAACTCCAGGATGACGGGGTCGCGGACGAACTCGCGAGGGTTCTGTTGTATGGTTTCGATTTTTGTTGCGGCTTCCTGTTCTACCGTTTGACGGTCAGAACTTGCGAGCAGTCGCTCATAATAGAGTGTCCCGATCTGGCGCTCAAGAACACGCGTGCTCCAATTCTGGTCGGCAGCTTCATTCATGTACCATTGGCGAACTTTGCCGTCGTCTACGCGGAGGAGCGTGCGGTAATGCGTCCAACTCAATTCACGACGCAGTGCGTCGTGAATTGGAAACGCCAGGAAAAAACCTCGCATATGCCGCAAATTGGAGACATCAAACCCCTTGCCAAATTCAGTGGTCAAGGTCGAGGCCAGTGTCGGCAATAGTTGCGTTCCGTACTTTGCTCTTTCTATCCCCCTCTGTTCAAACTCGACAATATGCTGGCCGATCTCCCAGCAGGTCTGCACCTGGACCGCGTCCACATTGCGCAAAATCTGTTTCCGCGCATTCTGGATCAAATCGCGCAAATTGCGAATCAGCGGTCTTAAATCCTTCGCGTCATCGGCAGAATCAATCAGATCTTTCGCCATCTCTCCCGCTTTCGATCTTCATTTTAGAGCGCGCGCCGCTGAAAATTCCAATGACAGTTGGGGTGAGAACTCAAAAATGCTGCTGCTGCGCATAGCAGATATCCTAAAGCATTTGTTTAACTTAGAAATCTTTGGCTCGAAGCGCAAACTCCTCTAAACTCCCGATAAATATGGATGGCATCGCCAATATCAACACCAAAAGTTTCATTCAACTGGATGCCAAAAGAGACGGTACTCCGATCTCGCGCCCAGCGAAAGACCTCCTCTCTTAACTTCTCACTTGTTTCGCAGACCGGCTCGTTCCCAATTTGTGCTTAATAAGTACATTGGCGATTTGGACCAATTGAGGATTACAGATGCTGAGAAGGCGTCCCGGGGGCTAATTCGACCCTAATCCTAGGTCCTTAATGACGTTCAAACGATGTTCACGCCGTGTACCGTCCGCGAAGACGAATAAACCGTCCGGTGGCACTGATAGACAACATTCTGGTTATACCGGGCGAGTGCCGCGAAATCATTGACGAATGGATGAACGTAAACAGTCTTGCCCAGAGTCTTATACCGTTCAAGGAGGTGCGGTGGGAGTGCGACGGGAAGCTTAATGTCATCAACTGACCCAAAAAGATAAGTGATGAATGCCGTCGAACAAAGATTGAAGTTGAAGGAGAGGTGGGGCTCGTCCGGCAAGGGACTTGCAAAGCCTCGATCAGAGAGAAGACATCGCTTGTCTGCATCGTCGCCAGTGTACCGATGAACACACACCATAGGGAATCCAGATGGCTTCTCGAATATTTGCTTGACAGTCAGCTCCATGAGATTCGGTTCCTGTGAATTTGGCCGCATGAGCATCATGAACAATGAAGCAAGCCACATGCGATATTCGTCGGTGGTGATTCCTAGTTCTGCACACAAGTGATCCTGGTGCGGTTTGCTTCCAGTTAGCACGGCGTTGAATTGGGTTAGCAGGTCAGGATCAGTGGGCTCGAAGCGCGCGATACCACCGATGGTGTTAAGGGCCTTTTTTATGGAATACGGATTGCGAAGAAAGTTCATGAATTTGGCTACAAAGATCGCCAGAATTTCTTCCTTGATGTCTTTGTGGCCTTGATCAATCTTTCTTAGAAGCGAAACTGTATTGGCTTGCAAGGTGTTTTCATATTCTTGAAACGCCTCCTCGTAGTTTTTGCGTGCATTGTTGGGAAGCACGTCGAAACTGAAGAGATCGCGCAGAAACAGGTTCTTGGAAATCAAGCGCCCATCCTGGGGATCGAGTACGAGAGTAAAAGCTTCTCTGTCCACGAGCGATAGGGAATAGATGCACTGATTACTAGGCTTCGCTTTAGGATTCCGCGCATTAAGCCGCTGCTCAACTTGCGAAATGTAATGCTGATTCGCCGTAGCATTCGCATACCGCGCGGTCATAGTAACCCCTCTGGCTAGCGGAGATCCTCCCGTGACGAAGTGGATTCCAACATGAAACAAATCCCTGGTCGATCAATCCTCAAGTCCCTCAGTATACGCCGATCAGATTCCGCAGGATTATGGATTGATGCCAAATCCTTACCGTGTTTCCAGATCAAATTGGCTGGAAACGCGGTAAGGCGATTTGACGTCAACTGACTAGAAGCCCGTTTACGGGGACTGATCCTCGGAGCGAGACTCAACGCATGGTGAACGACCGATCCATTGGAAATTTGAACCGTCTGGAGTGAACGCCCGCTTATCGCAATGAAACTGCGATGAACGGGACACAGCCCCTAGCGCCGGCTTTGGAACCTAGTGGGGCACCAGCCTACAACGCCTTTAACTTGCTAGTGCTTCGAGCCGCATGAGAATGAGGTAAACGTGCTATGCTTCCACCGACTCTCATATCCAGGAGAAGCATCATGGCAAAGGCTAAAGAGGCGGACACCGCCATTCAGGAACTCGCGCTAGAATCTTCGAAGCTGAAGAAGCTTATCATCAAAAATTTTAGGTGTATCGGGAACACTCCTGTAGAGATAGAACTGAATGATATTGTGGTTCTCGTTGGCCCCAACAACGTGGGCAAAAGCACAATTCTCCGCGCATATGAAGTCGTGATGAACCACGGATCGAACGAGGGCGATTTAACTATTGAGGATTTTCCCAACGGAATTATCGATTCTCAGGCATTTCCTGAGATTGAGCTGCAAACTTATGTGAACGAAGACAAGCCAGCAGATTACTGGCTACACATGGACGAAGAGACTAACCAACAATATGTGCGGGAGCGCTGGATATGGACTGCACCTGGCAAGCCAAAGCGTCAGGGGTTTCGCTTTAACGCGAACGATTGGGATGAGCATGTCCCGTGGGGAGCGCCCAACGTGGCAAAGGTGCGACGCCCACAGCCACAACGCATCGACGCCTTTGCAAGCCCTGAAAAGCAGGCCGAAAAGATCGTCGATCTGCTTAAGAAAGCTCTTCTTGAAAAAGCAAAACAGACCACGAACGGCGACGAATCTTCGATCTCCGCATTTACAAAGCTCAAGCAATACATCGCGGGTGTTCAAAAGGACGTTCTGAGCGAGACACAAAGCACAATCACAGATATAGAGACTCAACTATCCAACATCATCACCGACGTGTTCAAGGGCTTTAAAGTCTCCTTCGAAGCAAAGACTGAAGAAGTAGGGGACAAGGCGCTGAATCTGTTTGCTACGAACCCGATACTACGGATGGGGCCGGAAAATGGTTACATGGCTCCCGTTGATAGACAGGGGAGCGGCGCACGGCGAACACTCCTATGGGCCGCGATTAAGCTCTTGGGGGAACAGACCCCGGCCGCAAAACCGACCAAGACAGCAGCAAAGAAGGCCGCAACTGAGACAACCGAAAGCGCTGAAAGCACGCGTCCCAATGTGCTGCTAATTGATGAGCCAGAAATCTGCCTCCATCCTAGCGCCATACGCGAGGCTTGCCGTATGCTCTATGATCTAGCCAAACTTGGCAATAATTGGCAAGTGATGGTGACGACACACTCACCTATTTTCATCGATCTTGCGCGTGACAACACCACTATCGTTCGTGTCGAGCGTATCAACTCCGGGATGATTGAAGGAACGACAGTCTTTCGTCCTGATCGCGTCAAACTCGATGATGACGATAAAAGAACTTGAAGCTTCTCAATGTATGGGACCCGTATGTAGGAGAGTTTTTCTTTGGCGGTCACACCATCCTCGTGGAGGGGGATACAGAGTACTCCGTTTTCCGTTTGCTCATTGAAGAAGATCGCAACACATTCAAAGACGTGCATGTAGTACGAGCCAGGGGGAAGGGGATACTGGTTTCTCTGATTAAAATTCTGAATCACTTCGGCGTCGATGGCTACGCGGTTCTCCACGATAGCGATAGGCCACCGGCGGCTGGAGAAAAGAATTCGGCATGGGGCACCAACCAATCTATCCTCAACACAGTCAATGCCTGCCCAGACCTATCACGCGTGCGCCTCGCCGCGGCGGTACCCGATTTCGAGGGCGCAATATTCGGAACGGCTGTATCATCTTCCAATAAGCCATACAAGGCTGTGGCTACCATCAAGGACGATGCAGCGCTCAAAGCCAAAGCACGGCAACTCCTGGAAGCTCTCCTCGATCATTCCAAGCCACTCCCACCAGGAGTCATTCAATGGAAAAGCCTTGATGAGCTAGAAAAGGCGCTCCCGGCCTTGTAACCAACAAGCTGACCCTCGACCGGAGTCACGACGATCAGATCAGTCTTGGTAAACGCGCTTCAGCACAGCATCTGTTTTACGCCCTCGAATTTTCGACGAGCACAAATCGCTAGGACTCTCATCGAACCTATCAGTACCTTAAAGTCGGCTTCTGTTCGGCTATTGCTTGGGCGCAATTTTCAGTTGTTGCCAACAGCCCGAGGCACTCATCGAAGCGCTCGGTAGCCATTGACGATGGGTTCAATGAGTTATGGCGGATTATGCGCGAAGTAACAACAAACCTTTTTCCGGGAGAGATTCTTCCTGAGCTTAAATGCCCCATGACAGCGAATCCGTTTTTCAGCGGGCAATTTGCTCAATTGATAGGCCCCGGCCATTCGCCATGTGCGCTAAAATGGTTTTTCGCTTCAGGCAAAGCCCTACAGCCTTAGTCCTATGTTTGAGGAAGGATTGACCACGTTGGCACGCACAATGGCAGCCCTAGTAATCGGCAATGCGACGTATCAAAACGTCCCACCTCTTTTGAAGCCGATCAACGATGCTGATGACATATCTGGTCAGCTAATTGCGTTCGGGTTTTCCGTGCGCACGCTTAGAGATGCTACAACTCAGGAGATGGAGCAGGCTGTCGTCGACTTTCGCAATACTCTGGAAGAGAGCAGCGTTGGTTTGATGTTCTTTGCGGGACATGGATTTCAGATCTATGGAAAGAACTACCTAGCTGGGATTGATACGAAAGATGGTGATGAACTCGCCGTGAAGTACAGTGCGCTTGACCTGGACATGGTCTTGGATGCGATGAAAGTCGCCACTGCTCCAACGGGGTTGATCATCCTCGATGCCTGCCGCAATAATCCATTCATGGGCCGCGCTAGGTCCACTGCATCAAGTGAACTTGCTCCCGTTTACGCTCCCAAGGGGACACTCGTCGCATTCTCGACTTCTCCTGGCCAAGTATCGCTTGAAGGAAACGGCAGAAACGGATATTACACGCAAGCACTGCTTCAACATATTGCCACGCCTAATCTGCTTATCGAAACCATGTTCAAGCGGGTCAGAAGTACGCTGGAGAGTCTGACGAACGGAAGACAAACCTCATGGGAGCACACCTCGCTTGTTGGCGATTTTCGTTTCCAGCTAAGCACCGTTCCCGGAGCCTCGCAATACGGGCCGATGGCAACAGGGGATAGCCTCTTCCCGAGGAATACGCGTGCCTCAGGCAGGCTAATCGAAGCGCTCAAATCGCTTAGTTGGTATACGCAGAATCCCGCGATTGACGGTTTCACGCTTGCGGATGCTCGGACCTGCACGGCAGATGAGCTTTTTGTGATAGGCCGAAATATCTATCAGGCCGCCTGCGGAGATGCGCACGCCGCCTCGGAATATATTGCCAAGTTCAAGGAGAGAACTGAGGGACTGGACCAACTTCAAAGAAAGGCGATCCTCGACGGAATCCTGTACGAGATATTTTTTAATGCAGAAGGCCAGCACCGCGGTAAACCCAAACTCAGGCAATTCGATCTTGCCTTTGATCTGCAAGCAGACCCGGACCTTGCCAGCAGCTTCGAATTCATAAAGGGCTGCCTCGCCCCCTTTTCGGACAGGTACTTCGTCCTACCTGGAAGCGGAGATGATGCCAGCTTCACCGTGGCGGCGAGCCAGCCCAATGACAACGGAAATCGCACCCTTGAGAGTGTCTGGTTCGATGGTGCCAACATCCTCCGTGTCCCTCCTCTCAGCACGGATTCCTGGTTCGACCTAAGAAGGGATCTGACACTGACTTTACCGGAACTACGGGAATACCTCTCCGAAAGCACGGCTATTCCAAAGCGCCTCCTCAAGATCGAACCACAATTTCCATTTACGGAGGGCACGAGGGTCATCCTCCCCGCTAATTCCTTCATTAGCAGATCGGCCGATGCGTTAGAAGAAGTCCTTGAACTATAGCAAACATCCGCTTCTTGCCGTATGCGGGGTCCGGTCGTCGCTGGTGGTGGTGGATTTTGCACCTATCACTTCACATGTCTCGCTAACCAGCGGCGAGTGAAAGGTTACTTGTTTTGGTGGAACTGAAAACCGTAGCCGTCGGATTACTCCCAAAGAACTGGTGTGACTGAATGTTTGGCGCGTGATTGTAAGCGAAAATCCGTCCGCTGAATTTGCGCGTAATGCAATAAGTTTTTTCATGAAGTTAAATGAATACGATAATCGCTAATCCAGCGAACTTTATATGAAATCTCTTCCGAGTATAGGATGCTAAGACTTCTATAATCAAAATGTTACATTTCATCGCACATCACTTCAAACGCCCAACAGCTCCCGATAACGAAAACGTTTTTTCTGTCAAGTGCATGAACATTGCTCTCAACTCAAGATCGTTGGGTTTGCCGCCCAATGGTCCAACGCAAATAGGAGTGAATCGGGAGTGAGAATTTGCCACTCGGCCAATTGCCAATGCGAATATCTGGCGAATACTTTGCACCAAATTTGGTGCAAATCTGTTGCATTCGAGGCGGGAAATCCACTCCCAATTAACTCCCAAAGGGGTGTCCAGAGGGTACTTTTCCGTACTTCCGCGTCGCCATAAGTGCCGTAAAGTCTGTTAGATACGCGAGTGCTCGGTCACTCATAACCCAAAGGTCGCAGGTTCAAATCCTGCCCCCGCAACCAAAACCAGCGAACCTGCTGGAAAAGAGCAAAAACTAGTGCTAGCGAGACAAGGGTCGCCCGAAGCGACCTTTTTGCTATTTGGGGGTAAATTGCGCTGGGTCGCTGGGCCAAACCCTTTCCCCACAACCCAAGAGCCTCCCGGTCAACCCTAATTAACCCTATGAAAACTGGGATTTCGAACTTTCGAAGCTCTTCGAGCGCCGGTGAACGGCTGCAATTCCCTCCAGATTA